>Ga0066639_10005911_pt1 | contig 10253 bp, 6 predicted proteins | sample CryGeyCG2114_010_2_FD_59504 | JGI IMG/M metagenome (GOLD analysis project Ga0066639, IMG submission 59504) | Groundwater microbial communities from aquifer - Crystal Geyser CG10_big_fil_rev_8/21/14_0.10 | ecosystem: Environmental > Aquatic > Deep subsurface > Groundwater | place: USA: Utah... | reverse complement strand
TTGCTTGCATTATCACTGGCACTAACTGCCACAACAGGGCTCTTTGAAGATGTTATTTCAATAGGAACAGCCCATACATAAATGTACCTGTTGTTTCCAAGCGAGACAAAATTGTCATAAGTCCTGTTAGCATAAGCTGATCCGGCATTAAGCGAGTTAAGGTTTGCCCAAACATTTCCAATACTTTCTCCAGAGATATTAACCCTGACAAATGCAGGAACAGCATCTTCTCCAGCAATCTTGACAGGGCTCATATTAACTGCATCAAGAATCTCCATTCCACCAATAACAGGGGCTGTATTGTCAAAGGCAAAGCTGTCACAGTTCATCCCTGTGCTTTCCTGGTTAAAAGCATCATAAGCCTTAATGCAAAGCCTGTAAATGCCTGTCTCAGCAGCAGGATAGCTGTAAGAGCCATTGTTTTCGTAAACACAGTCTGGAGATGAGTCTATAAAGCTTTTTACAGAAGCATTTGAGTAATCTTCTTTAAAGATTTCAACTTTCTTAACTCCAGTGCATCCAGTGCCGCCTTCATGGTCTGTGTCGCGAACTCTAAACTTAAATGTGATATTAGGAGTGTTAGTAAGCTTAGGCTCAACCTCAAACAGCTCAATCACAGGGGAATTAACATCAAGATAAATTGATGATGAATCAATTCCTGCAATAGCCCCGTCATCTTTGAAAAGATTGACAGTGTAATTAATTTTATTTACTCCAATAGTTGAGCTGTCAGAGTATCTGCAGACAAATCTGTTATTGTTTCTGGGGCTGCAATTGTCAAAAAAGTCAGAGTAACTTCCGAATGATATAAGAGTCTGGTTAGGGGCAATATTCAGGTCTCCATCAATGTAAACATCATCAATAACCACTGTTGTGTTGTCAGTTCTCTTTCTGTAACCATCAATATGGTCATTGCCGTAGCTTTCAGAAATCCTAAATCCAGCTGTAGCTGCAGAAACATAAACCGGGATAGTGATGACTAGCACAATCATCCACATTGCCAAAAGCTTAACTGGTTTCATTTTATCCGAATACAGGGTTTAATGCACTCCTGTACTGGGCAGAGTGCTCTTCAATCTTTGCAATCTGCGCAAGGTCCTGAACTTCTTTGTAATCATCTGGAACTGCAGCAGGGTCAATTCCAATAGCGTAGAATGTGACTTTGCCTTTTTTCAGGTCATCCCCACTGACAGTGAAATCCATTTTCAATCCGCCGCTTTGATAGCTGTCATTAATTCTCATCTCAGGGATTGTTGTGCAGTCCTTGCCTGCACAGAGCTCTTGAGAAGGCATTAATAAATCCTTATTAGTCAATAAGCTTATCTCGAGCAAGTAGTCTCCAGGCGCAAGGCGCATTGTATTATTTTCTTCATCTGAATAAACTAATGCAGTTGTGAACTTGTCTTCAGTTGAAATGCTTTTTCTTTCTAACCTGACAACAGCCTCTTCGCTAACACCAAGATAAACAGGATTATTCCTGAATGACCAGGAGCCTCCAGCGTTCTTAACAAGGTTCTTCTTCATAACATTAACCTCAATCTCTTCAATAGGATAAATAACACCCTGGAGGCCATCATTTTTTCCAAGCCTGGTTGTGAATGGCTTGGATGTGTGAACATAATCATTCTTGGCAAATGTGGCAAACCCTCCAAAGCAAACAGGGAATCCTGCAACAAGGGAGCCATTAGGGCCTGTTTTTCCAATATTGCATGATTCAGAGCCGCAGGTATAAATAATCTGGGCTTCCTCAACTGGATATCCCTCACTGTCAACAACAGATACAGAGATGTTGCCAGAGTTAGCCTGGTCAGGGTTGCAAAGCAGAGAGCTGGTCAGGATTTCTGCAGCCTGCAATGGCCTGAACTCAGAAGGCATAGGGTCATTATTGCGGATATTAGCTTCAAGGAAGAACCTAAAATCATATCCCTGGTGGTTGAGTGCATAGGGGTCATGGATTTCAACAAAAACAGGGAAACTAACATCATAAACAAAGTTGTAGCGCTGGATTCCTATAATACTCATAAGATTTTCAGCAACACTTTCAGGCCCGCAAAACTCATCATTGCAGTTAATATCAAAGTAGATTGGCCAGAATGACAGATAATCAAATGTTACTTCAAGGTTAGAATAAGATGAATTGGATGGGATTAGCATTCCTTCATTGTATAATGAATAGGCAACTTTGTTTCCTGCAGGAGGAGAAACAGGCTCATAATTATAGGAGTTGTAAACCTGCATAACCTGGACATAGGAAGCCAGTATTTGCTGCAGCAAAGCCCTGACTCTTGAACGCTGCCAGGTTACCCCTCCTCCAAGATTAAATTCCAAGCCGCTCATAGCTGGAAGCTTGTCCTTGTCAATTGCAGAAAAGCCTGTAATAAGATTCATTGTGTTGCGCTCAAGATACTTAAAATTTGACTCAAGGCTGGTAAGCAGAGTTGCCTGCTCATAGATTGTCTGCAAATCCAAAGGCAGCCTGATAAAATACTCTTCAATCTTGGCAGATGCCTCTTTCTGGGCAAGTACAGGGTATCTTACATAACCTGCAATATCCTGGGCAGTTACTGTGACCTCAGCTTCAACAGGCCCGGTTTCCTCAATAGTATAACCAAGATATTCAAGGTCAGCAAAATTATTAATGCATTTTTTCAGATTATTATTGATATATTCATCAAGCTGACCCTCAATAGAAGGCTCGCCCTGCTGCCGCCTAAGATTCGGAGCCTTATACTCAAACTCGCAGGAGCCAGTGCAGGTGTTATCGCTTTTCAGGTGGAACCAATAGGGTATTTCAAGAGAGCTTCCAGGGCTGAACCTCACAGCATTAGCAGATGTGGGGTTTGCAGAATTACTGACAAATCCCCATTTAGTCATATTAATGTATCCCCCATGAGTTCCAAGAATCCTTAAGCCATCTTCTGCAACGCGAACCATGCAGGTTTCAACCTCTGATGAAACAGGAACAAACTCAAAAGGAACCTCTGAAATCCTAGGCTCAACAAAGTCCCTTTCTGAATCAATTGTCCTGACATACATATAAATAAACGCGCCAACCAAAAACATGATGCCTAACAGAATAAACCACGACACCTGAGCTTTTTTTGAATTAATCATGCTTCCAGCTCCCTTTGGATAATGCTTAAGTCATACATCTTCTGCTCCATCAGCTCGCGGGCAAGCTGAGACTTTTTTTTGCCAAGCTTCTTCGCAACTTTTTCTAGCAGAATGTCTATTTCTTTTGAAACTGTAATCCTAACCTGAACTGCCATTTTAGTGTATATATGCATTATTCTGCATAAGCTTATATATAAATCTTTTGTTATTTGTACATTATTTAGCATAAATAATGCATAAATATTATTGTGAATATTCACCTTCTTCCTCTTCAGCAGCATGCATTTTTTCCTCTGCCCTATTGTACTGGCTGACTGAATCTTCAAGTATTGACTTTGCATTGTCCACAAGCTCAACAGCTTCATTGAACTTATTCTGCTCAGAAAGAATCTGTGCCTGTGAAAGGGAGTCCTGAACCTGGCTGACTGCCTGCTGAAGGATAGGTGCAATTTCTGCATCAACTTCCTTGTCTGCAATACCAGACAATAATCCCTGAGCGTCAGCAATATAATCCTTAACAGCGCCATTAACTTTAATCTCAATGCCTTCCTTAATCCCTCTTGTAATTTCAAGGTACTTAATAGGGTTGTTATCAATTGACCTGTTAAACTTTTCCAGGCTGTGCTTCTCGCTTTGGAAACCAGATAGCCCAAGCTTCTCTGCTAATTGCATATCCTCCTTAAGCTTCCTGCTTTGAGCATGAGCAATAGGAGTCTTGTCAAAATTAGCATGAATAATTGTTGCAGAAGGAATCAGCCCAAAGATAACCTCAAACACTTCACCTATGCCTGGAATAAGACCCAAGCCAAAGTTGCAGGCTTCAAGGAAAATGATGGATGCCCAGAACATGCCAACCTTGCCAACCTCCATCTGGTAAAGGATTATCCCTGCAACAACATCTCCAATGTCAATCCCCATAACTCCAGCGCCGAATACAAAATTGTCTGCAAAAGAGATTCCTCCATCTATAATTATATCCATCAGCATCAGGGTTGCGTGCTTTCTAAAGAATATCAAAGCAAGAATAAACATCATACCTATCAATAAGATAAAACTAATTACCACCCCTTTTAGCCCAACATAGCTATAATAGGACATAAACAAGTCCATAATCCCCATAAATCAGGAAACTGAAATTCATTGTATAAATATCTTTGTGTTGCATGCAATCTTTATGAGAAATATCATCTGATTTTTTTGACTGTTCTATCACTCTGCAAAACTGAATAATTGTTATTATAGGTCTTATTACAATAAATTTTATAAACAAAGAGATTCCATCTTAAAAAGATTCGAAGTGAAGCCAGCGCATAAAGACCAAAAATCAAAACTTATTCTTGAAGATGGCTCTATTTATGAAGGAACAAGCTTTGGCTATGACAAATCCTGCGCAGGAGAGGTAGTGTTTACAACAGGCATGGTGGGCTATCCTGAGAGCTTAACAGACCCGAGCTATGCAGGGCAGATATTAATCTTTACTTATCCCCTGATTGGAAACTATGGAATAGGAGATGACTCAAAAGATGAATTTGGAGTTTTGAAAAACTTTGAGTCAGGCAAGGTGCAGGTAAAGGGATTAATAGTTTCAGAGTACTGCAAAGAGCCAAGCCACTGGAATTCTGCAAAGCCATTGAAAGAGTGGCTAATTGAAAACAAGATACCTGCTATCTCTGGAATTGATACCCGCGAACTAACAACCAGGATAAGGGAGAAAGGGGTAATGCCTGGAAAGATAGTGATAGATAAAGATATAGATTTAGAGGACCCATCTAAAAAAAATTTAGTTGCAGAAGTAAGCATAAAAGAAAAGATAGAGTACAAGAGCGGGAAAACAAGAGTTGTGCTAGTAGACTGCGGTGCTAAGCTAAACATTGTGAGATGCCTCCTGAAAAGAGGCATTACAGTCATAAGGGTGCCGTGGGATTATGATTTTTTCCAGGAAGAGTATGATGGAATACTTGTGTCTAATGGCCCTGGAGACCCAAAACAATGCAAAGCAACAATTGAAAATCTGAAGAAAGCTTTGGAGCAGAATAAGCCTATAATGGGAATCTGCCTAGGGAACCAATTATTGGCATTAGCAGCAGGAGCAGACACTTACAAGCTAAAGTACGGGCATCGAAGCCAGAACCAGCCTTGCGTAAATATTGGAACCAAGCGATGCTACATCACAGCACAAAATCACGGCTATGCAGTAGATGAAAAAACAATACCTTTAGGATGGGAAGCATGGTTTAGGAATGTTAATGATAAAACCAATGAAGGAATAATGCACAAGACAAAACCTTTTTTCTCAGTTCAGTTCCATCCAGAGGCAAGCTGCGGGCCAGTTGACACAGAGTTTTTGTTTGATAGATTCATTGAAATGATGCAAAATGGAAAATAAATTTTGTTTTAACAGAATTTGTCCGGACTTTTCCGGAAATCTTGTGGTTTCCACTGGACATGTAGACGTAGGACTTTTAAATAAACAATACTTTACTTTTTTTGATAAAAAACAATCTTGAGCCAAATGAGAAAAAGAAGAATCCAAACTAGGAGTAAAAGCGAATTTATTAGCGAGATTAAAAGGCTTTCTTTAGTAGATCCAAGATTCAGGAATTATAATTACCTACGTAAAATAGGGAGAAATGATTTATTATTTGATGCTTGTAAGAATTTTGGTGGATGGAGGGGTGCTGTTGAGGCTGCTGGATTCAGGCCAATACAAAAAGGTTGGACCAAAAAAGAAATCCTTAACACCATTAGAGAAATTGCTGCAAAAAATAAAGAAATACCTCAATTAAAAGAATTGTCAAGATTAGGATATTCAGGTCTTGCTAGAGCTGTTGAGAGAAGATTTGGAAGTTGGTCCAAAGCACTTGTTGCAGCAGGTTTTAAACCTGTTAGAAAAAAATGGACTGAAGAAGAGGCTTTGAGGCAAATAAAGAAAGTTTCAAAAGAACTCCAACATTCACCTAGTATGAATGATTTAAGGAAGTTAGGTAGATATGATTTAATTACAGCAGGACTAAAATTCTTCAGTGAATACAATAACTTTCTTAGAGCTGCAGGGTTAGAAATTGTATTAGAGATGAATAAATGGCCTCAAGATAGAATAATAAAAGAGTTGCGTGAAATTCAGGAACATTTTGGTAGGACTCCTAGAAAAAATGAATTAGCCTCTTTGGGAAGATACGATCTTCTAAATGCTGCTGAGACTTATTTTCCATGTTGGTCTGAGGCATTGATTGCTGCAGGGCTTTTTCCAAATTCTGATGCTTTGGATGATCGGAAAACCTGGAAAGATTGGGAGAATCTGGTTTTTGACTTGTTATCTAGCTTGGGAGTAGTATTTCAAAAGAAAAAATATATTCGTAAAGTTGGTTATCCTGATGTGTATATTAAGAGCTCTGAAAAGATTATTGAGATTAAAACAAATTGTTCAGACAATTCAGCAAAAAAAGATATAGCAAAATATCTTCCTTATTGTAAGAGTTTGGAAGTATGGTACCTTTTTGGTACTCCTTTTAATATTCTTTCTAACAAAGTTAAGTTTGTTGGAGGAAACAAAATCTTGAGTCTTATTAAAGAATCTCAAGATGAGAAATTAATAAAGAGGTATGACAAGATTAATTGTTCTATAAAATCTGAAGGAGGTAAGAAACTGTGATGGACAAACCAAGAAAAGTATTGATCCTTGGCAGCGGTGCACATAAGGCTATCGTCTAGATACCTTAGCAAAGTGAAAATCGGACAGGCCGGCGAGACCTTTAAAGGCGCCAATTCGACTACTCCGGTTCTCAAGCTATCAAGGCATTCAAGGAAGAGGGTATAGCAACTATTTTAGTAAATCCCAATATTGCAACAATCCAGACAAGCAAGGGAATGGCAGACCACCTTTACTTTCTTCCAGTCACGCCTGAATTTGTAGAGAAAGTTATTGAAAAAGAAAAGCCAGACGGAATACTCCTGTCATTTGGAGGGCAAACTGCGCTGAACTGCGGAGTTGAGCTGAATAAACTGGGAATACTGAAAAAGTACAATATAAAGGTTCTTGGAACAATTGTTGAAGCAATAGAATGCACTGAGGACAGGGATTTGTTTGTAAAGAACCTAAACCAAATAGATGTAAAGACTCCGAAAAGCTTTGCAACAAAAACCGTAGAAGAGGCTGTTAAGGCAGGGAAAAAAATAGGCTATCCTGTCATGGTACGTGTAGCTTATGCTCTTGGAGGGAAAGGCTCTGGATTGTGCAAGGATGAAAATCAACTGATTCAGAGATGCAGGGAAGCATTTGCAGCAGCGCCCCAGGTGCTGGTAGAGGAATGGCTGGGCGGATGGAAAGAGGTAGAGTACGAGGTTGTGAGAGATAAATATGACAATTGCATTACAGTGTGCAATATGGAGAACTTTGACCCTTTAGGAATCCATACAGGAGAAAGCATTGTTGTTGCGCCATCGCAAACACTAACAAACTCTGAATACCACAAGCTAAGGGAATTGTCAATCAGGGTGATAAGGCACTTCAGGATAGTTGGAGAATGCAATATACAATTTGCTTTTGACCCTAAATCCGAGGACTACAGGGTAATAGAGGTTAATGCCAGGCTTTCAAGAAGCTCAGCACTGGCATCAAAAGCAACAGGGTATCCCCTGGCGTTTATTGCTGCAAAACTTTCTTTAGGATATTCACTTATGGAGATTCCAAATTCTATCACAAAGAAAACAATGGCTTGCTTTGAGCCTGCACTTGACTATTTAGTTGTCAAGATGCCCCGCTGGGACTTAAAGAAATTTAAGAGGGTAGACCCCTGCATTGGGAGCGAGATGAAATCAGTAGGGGAAGTAATGAGCATTGGCAGGACATTTGAGGAAGCTCTGCAGAAATCACTGAGAATGATTGCAACAGGAATGCATGGATTAACACAGAATGACATCAATATTGAGAATATTGAGGAAGAGCTGAAATATCCCACAGACAAAAGGGTGTTTGCAATTGCAGAGCTGATGAACAGAGGGTGGGATGTAGATAAAATTTATGAGCATTCAAAGATAGACAAATGGTTTTTATACAAGCTAAAGAACATTCTTGACTGTGAGAATAAGCTAAAAAATAATGTGCTGGACAAAGAAATGATTCTTGATGCAAAGAAGCTGGGATTCAGTGATTTCCAGATTGCTAAAATCAAGGGATTGGATGAGCTTGATATCAGGAAAAGAAGAAAGAAGTTTGGGATAAAGCCGTGCATAAAGCAGATAGACACTTTAGCAGCAGAGTGGCCGGCAAAAACAAATTATCTTTATACAACCTACAACGGAGATAAGGATGATGTTGAGCCAACAAAAAACGGAGTGATTATCCTGGGAAGCGGAGCATACAGGATAGGGAGCAGTGTAGAGTTTGACTGGTGCTGCGTGAATGCAGTAATGGCGTCAAAGGAGCTGGGTTATGAGACAATAATGATAAACTACAACCCAGAAACAGTAAGCACAGACTATGATGTCTGCGATATGCTTTACTTTGATGAAATGAGCTTTGAGAGAATCGCTGACATCTACGAGTTTGAGAACCCAAAAGGAATAATAATCTCAATGGGAGGGCAAATCCCAAATAATCTTGCAATGAGGTTTTATAAGGCAGGCATAAAAGTTTTAGGAACCAGCCCCAGGGACATTGACAGAGCAGAGGACAGGAATAAGTTCTCAGGACTGCTTGATAAGCTGGGGATTGACCAGCCGCCATGGGCTGAGCTGAAAAGTACAGAGGAAGCAAAGGTGTTTGCAAACAAAGCAGGATATCCTGTGCTGATAAGGCCCAGCTATGTGCTAAGCGGAGCTGCAATGAATGTAGTGTGGGATGATGAAAGCCTGGTGCGCTTCTTAGGGGAAGCAGCTGAGGTTAATCCAGAGCACCCAGTTGTGATAACCAAGTTTATTGAGAACTCAAAAGAAGTTGAAATTGATGCAGTTGCCAAAGGAGGGGAGATACTGATATATGCAATAACAGAGCATATAGAAAATGCAGGAGTCCATTCAGGGGATGCAACAATGATGCTTCCTGCCCAAAGGCTTTACATAGAAACTATAAGAAAAGTAAAGAAGACAGCAAAAAAGATTGCAGAAGAGCTAAAGATAACAGGGCCCTTTAACATACAGTTTCTTGCATATAAGAACAATGTAAGGGTGATAGAGTGCAACCTAAGGGCATCAAGAAGCTTCCCATTCTGCTCAAAAGTGTTTAAGCAAAATATGATAGAATATGCAACAAAAGCAATACTTGGGGCAGAGGTTCATAAAGCAGATAAAAGCTCGCTTGATTTGGATTATGTTGGTGTAAAGGCTGCGCAGTTCAGCTTCTCAAGGCTAAAAGGGGCAGACCCCATACTTGGGGTGGAGATGGCGTCAACAGGGGAAGTAGGATGCATTGGCTCAGAAATCAATGATGCTTTCCTGAAGGCATTCATATCAGTAGGGTTCAGGATTCCAGAGAAATCAATCCTTTTGTCAACAGGGCCTGTAGAGAGCAAGGCAGAGTTTCTTCCGGCAACAAAAGAGCTTTTGAAAATGGGATACAGGATTTATGCTTCTGAAGGAACTGCAAGATTTCTAAAGCAAAACAATATTGATGCAGAGATGCTTCATTGGCCTTTAGATGACAAACAGCCAAATATCATGGATTATCTCAAGGAAGGAAAAATTGATTTAGTCATCAACATACCCAAGAGCAACCAAAAAGAAGAGCTGGATAATGATTACTTAATCAGGAGAACAGCGGTTGATTTTGAAATACCCCTGATAACAAACATCCAGATAGCAAGGCAGATAGTTGATGCAATACAATATTATAAAGAACACGGTGTAGAAATAAAATCATGGGAAGAATATTAGCCTTCCCTAAAATAATTATTATTTCTTTTCTTCAGCAGGCGTTTCTTCCTTCTTTTTCTCTTCAGGCTTAGATTCTTTCTTTGGAGATTCCTTTTTTTCTTCCTTAGGAGATTCTTCTCCTGCTTTAGCATCAGTTTCTATCTTAGCGCTGCCTTCCTTAATTGTCTTAAGGTTTATTTGGGCAATTCCCGGATGAATTGTGTTGCCAGCCACAGTCTTTCGCTGCCTGATGCCCCTGCCTTTTTTCTTTAAGCCAACACCAGATATAG
>Ga0066639_10005910_pt1 | contig 10253 bp, 6 predicted proteins | sample CryGeyCG2114_010_2_FD_59504 | JGI IMG/M metagenome (GOLD analysis project Ga0066639, IMG submission 59504) | Groundwater microbial communities from aquifer - Crystal Geyser CG10_big_fil_rev_8/21/14_0.10 | ecosystem: Environmental > Aquatic > Deep subsurface > Groundwater | place: USA: Utah... | reverse complement strand
TTTATGGTTTTCATTCTATCATCAAAATGAAACTGCGTCAATAGTTTATTGGCATATAGAACTTATTATAACAACAAATCTTTTCAGAATCTGATATAAATATTATCTATAATAACCATGCATAAACTAAACTGGCGGTTATCAGCGATCCGTTTAACATTTAAAGAATATTTTGTTTACATTAAACGTAATCCGGGCTTGATTTCCCAAATACCTAAAAGGTTCTGTGAAGAATCAGTGCTATATGTGAGTTACTTGTTAGCAAAAATATACGAGATGCTTACGGGTAGGACCAAAAACACCTATCTCATTAAAAACCTTCGATCATTGACGCATGATATGAAAAAAGCAAATGACCTTTACAAACCCTCATTATTCTGGAAAGACTTATATGGACAGTTTGAACGCGTTCTCTATACTTCTAACATAGGACAATTTAAAACCCAACGGTATAACAGACGTTTTTCGTGCCCTTACCCCAATTCAGATATTATCTTTCAGAGCTTTATATGGCTCTACTGGAATAATATAAAACAACGTGATACATTGGATCTACTAAGAACGATCGAGGAACCTTCGCTGGGAAAGGGGGAAACGTATACGATTAATGGAAAAAAAATATCTTACGACTTACTTCAGTCTTTGGACGAATTCTACGCCATTTACCCTCATTTATCAAAGAACACAAATATCATAATCTGCGAGCTTGGTGCGGGATATGGAAGATTAGGTTATGTATTTCTGAAAGCAATTCCATCCGGGAGCTATATTATTGTTGATCTGCCTGGATCTTTGATAATTGCAGAGTATTATTTAAGTAAACTGTTCCCTAAAAAGGATGTCCTTCGATATAAAGACACCAAAAAATATAAGTCATTTGACCGCAAGATGTTAAGTAACTATAAAGTTGTTTTACTTGCTCCTTGGCAGCTCTCACTCATTACAGACAAATCGCTTGACGTATTTATCAATATCTATTCTTTTCAGGAAATGACGATGATGCAAATAGAGAATTATTTCTCCATCATCGACAGAAAATGTAAAGGCATATTTTATTCAAAACAGAATTTCGTTTCCGATAATCCCAAGGATGATATCCGCATTGAGATGAAAGATTATCCTGTTAAAAAAAGCTGGACAAGGATATATAAAAGGCCGTCCACAATTCATCAATCCAGCTTTGAAGGTCTTTATAAGGTTACGGGGTCTTAACGGTTTCCAAATTAATCGCGTTATCAAAAATTATACTTAGTTTGCCGTCTTTGGAATTTATCTTACCCTTGAGAAGGATTACCTTGTTGATAACCAGAATCCCCTGGAGTTTTTGGAATGTCCTTGGAAAAACGATTCCTTCAATCGTACCTGTCTCATCAAATATCTGTATAAACGCCATTTCTGAATTGTCGCGTTTTGTCTTAATGATCTTTTTTCCGCTGATAATACCTGCAAAAATGAAGGTTTTGTCAACATCCGTCTGCACGATCTCCCCGATTTTCTTTGTAACTTTCCGGTCAATGATCGATTTGTATTTATTCAAGGGATTCTGGGTGATGAGGAATCCGATAATTTCACGCTCCATGTGGTAGATCTCCTCTTCGCCCAATTCTGGTATTTCTTCGAACTGATCCTTGAGATCTTTGACGGAATGGTCTTGCGAGAATAGGGCAAATTGACCTTTTTCTTGGTCAAGTTTTAACTGAGAAATTTCCCGAACCACAATAGGATAGTTCGTTAACAGGGTTGCCTTATTTGCCATTTTTTCATATGCACCGGCCTTGATAAGACTCTCGACGGTTTTTTTGTTTACCTTGCGCAGGTCTACGCGGAACAAAAAGTCCTTAAATCCTTTGAATATGCCTGATTTTCGCGCATCTAAAATCGAATCTATCGCGGCATGTCCAACGTTTTTTATCGCTGATAGACCAAACCGAATAGAACCTTGTTCAATTGCAAAGCTATATTGGGATTTATTAATGTCTGGTGGAAGGACTGCGATTTCCATTCGTCTGCATTCTTCGATCGCCTGCGCCATCTTTATTTCTCTTAGCGTTCCGGCAACCCCCTGCAACTCCGCGGACAGGAGTGCGGTCATAAATTCGACGGGATAGTGTGACTTCATGTATGCGGTCCAGTATGCGATAAGAGCATAGGATGCTGCATGCGGCTTATTGAAACCGTACGCGGCAAACTTCTCTATGAATTTGAAGATATCTTCTGCGAGCTTCCTTTTATATCCCTTTTTTACGCACCCTTCGATAAATTTACGTTTTCCTTCTTCCATGAGCGACTTCTTCTTCTTTCCCATCGCCATACGAAGAAGATCCGCTTCACTCATAGAAAAACCAGCGAGTTGATGTGCGATCTCCATCACTTGTTCCTGGTATACAAGGATGCCGTAGGTTTCCTCGAGAACGTTTTTTAAATCCGGATGTAGATATCGCACTTTTTTTGGGTTACGTTTTCCCTCAACATACTCAGGAATCAGGTCCATTGGACCTGGACGAAATAACGCAACCATCGCGGTAATCTCACTTAGCTTTGACGGTTCAAGATCTTTTGCGAGTCTTCTCATCCCTGAAGATTCTAATTGGAAAATTCCGACAGTCTGTCCCTTAGAGATCAATTCATAGGCTTTTTTATCGTCGAGTGAAATATCATGGATATCGATTAAATTGTGGGTGGATTTTTCTACATATCGGATTGCTTCTTCGAGAATGGTTAAATTGCGCAGTCCCAGAAAGTCAACTTTGAGTAATCCGATGGCTTTATTATTGGAAACTGCATTGAGATCCAAACAATACATATCGTACTGAGTAATGATTCTGCCTTCCTTAGATTCTCTTTGGAGTGGGACATAATCGGTCAAATCCTTATCTGCTATGACTACACCCGCAGCGTGGACCGATGCATGGCGTGGCATACCTTCTACTCTTCGTGCGATATCAATGACTTTTTTGGATTCGGGCTCAGATTGATAGGCCAGTTTAAGAGGAAGCGACTCCTCCAATGCTCTGGAAAGGGACATCGGAAACCCCTGTTTTCCCTGCGGAATCATTTTTGCCAGTCGGTCACCTTCGGAGTATGACATGCCCAAAGCCCGCGCAACGTCTCGGACCGCAAGCCGGGCTTCCATTGTTCCAAAGGTGATAATTTGAGCAACCTTTTCTTCACCGTATTTATTGGTTACATATCGGAGCACCTCATCTCGTTTTATATCTGCAAAATCAATATCTATGTCAGGTGGTGTTGGTCGCTCAGGGTTCAGGAAACGTTCAAACGGAAGATTGTAATCAATAGGATTGATATCCGTTATTCCAAGAACGTAGGCGACCAGAGATCCGGCAACAGAACCCCGTCCGGGACCAACTCCCACCTTATTCGCTTTGGCCCAATTCACAAAATCCTGAACGATCAAAAAATACGTCGAATACCCTTTGGATATGATGATATTTTGCTCATACTCTATCCTTTTCTTGACTAATTCGGGCGCATATTGACTGACTCGAGCTATGCGCTCTTGAACAAGTTTTTTAAGGTAGGTATCTACCGGTTGACCACCTGGAGTGTCAAACTTTGGCAAAATCCATTTCCCGTAAGGGATTTGAACATTACAGGATTCTGCAATTTTCAAGGTATTTTCTATAGCTTCCGAAATATCGATGAAACTTCCCTTCATCTCTTCCGCAGACTTAAAATAGTAATCGGGGGTGTTTATCATACTCATGGTTCGATCTTTTTCAAGGATGGATCGTTGCGACTGGATGCAGAGAAGTATTTCCTGAGCATATGCGTCTTCTTTTTCGAGATAGTGGACATCATTCGTTGCGACCAAGGGAACTCCGAATTTTCGGGAAAGTTTAATAAGGTTCGTATTTACTTTATCTTGGTCCGGGCTATTCGGGTGTCTTTGTAACTCCAGATAAAAATTCTTGCCGAAAATATCCAGATACTGAGTAAGGACTTTTTCTGCTTCGCCGGACTGATCCTGAAGGATCAAATGAGGTATTTCTCCGTTTAAACATGCAGAAAGCGCTATGAGTCCTTCCCTATGTTTTTTTAATACGTCAAAATCTATGCGAGGTTTGTAATAGAACCCTTCAATATGGGCTTTGGTTACGATTTTAAGGAGATTTTTATACCCTTCCAGATTTTTTGCAAGGAGTACAAGATGGTATTGATCGCGGTCTATCCCTGGTTGTTTATCGAAACGGGATTTACGAGCTTTGTACGCTTCAACTCCGATGATGGGCTTTATGCCTATTTCTTTTGCCTTGAGAAAAAATTTGAATGCTCCGTATAAAGCTCCATGGTCTGTAATAGCGAGTGCCGGCATCCCAGCCTCTTTTGCCCTATTGAGGACTTCGTTCATTCTAGCCATTCCATCTAGGAGTGAGTACTCGGTGTGAACGTGAAGATGTACAAATGACATAGGCTACGTTTTAATCGCTTTCTCTAATTCTTGCCGCACGGTTTTCGCGTCAGCTTTCCCCTTCATCTCGCGCATTAATAAACCGACCAAATACATGATGGCGTTGTGTTTTCCACTTTTATAGTCCTCAACTACTTTCGGATTCGATTGAATGACCTGAATTATTTTTTCAGATAAGATCGTCATGTCAGTTAGAATCGGAGTGGAAAGCTCACGCGCGGTCTTGGCAAATTCTTCCGGAGGGACATCTGTTTTGATACGTTTGTGAATGATGAGATTTGCTACATTCTGTGCGTTTTGTGGCATTAACTTTACCACGGCGTCAAAATATTCTGCCGTGGCCCTGCTTTTGGAAATAATGAGTGCATCCTGAAGCTTTATTTTAAGTTGTTCCGTATACCTTTGAACTTTCTGTGAAGGAAGTTCCGGAACTTTTTCTGCAATTTTTTCTATTTCCTGTTTGGAAAACCTCATTGGGGGGATATCGGGTTCTGGAAAGTATCGGTAGTCATGCGCGTATTCCTTGGAACGTTGTGAATACGTTGCCTGTTTTGATTCGGAAAATCCCCGGGTTTCTTGTTTTGGTGTTTCACCTTTGCGTAATATTTCTGCCTGCCTTATGATTTCATATTCAATTGCCTGTTTAACAAACTTAAAGGAGTTTATGTTTTTTATTTCAACTTTATATTTAGGTAACTCATCACTTTTGACTTTTGATACTTCGGCTTTGCTCAGTATCATCCTGAGCGCGTCGAAGGATGACTTTTGACTTTTGACTTTCAACGATATGTTTGGTTCAAGCCGCATGCTTCCTTTTTCCATGTCTGCGTTGGAAACGCCGAGGTAGCGGATAATCACCTGGAGCTCTTCAAGGAACCTCTTTACTTCATCCGAATTATGGAAGTCAGGTTCGGTGACTATTTCAACAAGAGGAACCCCGGATCGGTTAAAATCTATCAATGTATTTTCTCCGCTGTGGGTCAATTTCCCCGTGTCCTCTTCAAGGTGCACCCTCTGTATTCCATATTCTGCCTTCTGCATTCTAACCTTACCATTGACAGCAAACGGTTCGTCATACTGGGAAATCTGATAACCTTTGGCTAAATCCGGATAAAAATAATGTTTGCGGTCGAATTTCGATGTTCCATTAATTGTGCAGTTTAATGCTTTTCCGACCAGCATCGTCCACTCGAAAGCCTGCTTGTTTGGAACGGGCAGTGCTCCAGGCATTCCGAGGCACACAGGACATACGTGGGAATTCGGAGCCTTTGCAAAATAATTCGCGCTGCACTGACAAAACATTTTTGATTTTGTCTTCAGCTCGATATGTATTTCCAGTCCGATAAACGGAATGTATGAGTCTTCGTTATTCATCTTTATATTTTTCCAGCCCCTTTTTAATAATGCCGAAAAATTCCGTTTCTTTTTCAAACTGATGCGCTAAATTCAATATAGATCCTTCGTCAAAATAGTTCCCCATTATTTGTAATCCTATCGGAAGGTTGACCGAGTCAAGTCCAACCGGAATATTGATCGCAGGCAACCCCGCAACTGCTCCTGGTTCATTTAATACGTCCATTATTTCCCCAAAGAACGGGTATTTTTTAAATTCACCAAGTTTCAACGCCGTAATCGGGCAGGTGGGAGCAACAATTACATCGACTTCAGAGAATACCCGCTTGAAATCTTCAACAATAAGGGTTCTTACTTTTTGAGCTTTTTTATAATATGCGTCATAGTACCCGTAAGATAATGTATATGCACCGAACATTAAGCGTCTTTTTGCCTCTTCCCCAAAACTTCGTCTATCATTTCCGAACCGTATCCCATCATATCGGGCAAGATTTGAGGAAACCTCGGCGCGTTGGAGGATCGTATACACAGAAATCGCATATTTAGGAGGAATCAGCTTAATTTTTTTTGTCTTATGTCCCAATCGTCTGAAGACATCAAGAGCCTCCATAATTTTCGCCTTTATTTCCTCATTGACTCCATCGAAGTACTCATCAGAGAATCCGATAGTGAATTTTTTCTTTTGTGTCATGATCGAAGGATAATCCTGAACAGGAATATCTGAAGAAGTAGCATCGTATGGATCGTTACCTGCCAATACTTTCAAAAGGAATGCAGCATCTTCAACGGTAAGCGTCAGTGGACCTGGACTATCCAATGATGAGCCCATCGCAATTACGCCGTATCTGGAGACTCGGCCGTATGTGGGTTTTATACCGACGGTCCCGCACCACGAAGCAGGTTGACGTATGGAGCCTGCGGTTTCAGAACCGATTGCGGCAGGGGAGAGGTATGCAGAAATTGCAGCTGCTGAGCCTCCTGAAGAACCGCCGGGAGACCTATCAGTATTCCATGGATTCTTTGTCGGGCCATAATCTGATGTTTCCGTCGAATTCCCGTGAGCCCATGCATCCATGTTGGTCTTCCCAAGGATACTGGCTCCCTGATTTAGAAGTTTTTGGGTAACCGTTGACTCGTATGGAGGAATAAAGTTGTCTAGAACTTTTGAAGATGCGGTAGTTCTGATCCCTTTCGTGCAAAAGTTGTCTTTTATCGCAAGGGGAATTCCCAAAAGTTCACCATGGTTTGTGTCTTCCTGATATTCGGCTAACGTTAAAAAGGCATTTAGGTTCGGGTTGTATTTGGTAATCCGTCTTTTAAAGTAATCAAACAACTCTTTCCTACTGATTTCCTTTTCCTGAACAAGTCTTATTAGCTCTACGATCGATTTCCCAAATATACTCATTTAGGTAATTTACAAAATTCTTTTAACGAGAAACTTCCCATCTTTTTTTTGTTTCGTATTGGATAACGCTTCGTTTTGGGTCAATCCCCTTTTGTTCTCTCCCCCATCGTGGAAAAAAACGTTCTCCAAATTCGACACGTTTGATGTGGGCGGTGTATTTGCCGTTGGCAATTCATTGATATTCTCCATGTAATCCAAGGTTTCAGAAAGCTGTTTTTGGTAGGTTTTTGTTTCCTCGTCAGTGAGCGATATTCCGGATAAGTTCCCAAGATGTTTAATTTCTTCTTTTGGTAATGTGCGTTTCATAGGCTAATTATATCGCAAATATGCGTATATATTTTAAGTCTCAAATACTATTACAATCGGTGTTTGTTCATCCGCCTGGCCCATCGGATTATCTGAAAAGATTTTTTTTATTGTATCATTTTCTATACGAGTCGTATTTCCCAGGATTGTCTGACCAAGGTCATTGGCATCTATGATACAGATTTCTGCGTCTATCTTTGTTTCAATTTTTTTGGCCGCATCTTGCGGGTCTTTGGGTGCTAATTTTGCTGAGACATTGGAAGGATAAATAGAATATTCCGTCGGCCCGTCAATAGCTGCAATGTCTTTCCCGGCAATCGTATAAAATATCCCCTTAACCCCAAATGGCTTAGCCACGAGTGATGCAACGGATGCAATTAGTATCCTGGCAAGTCCTGCTTCCTGGATCGCGAGTTGCATAGTCCACGGGCTTCCCAACCCAATCCCGTATGGGGTCCGCCTAACAAATCGGGAAAGGACGTTTGCGAAAAAACCCGTTTTTATATCTCCAATGGGGTATGACCTACCCTGCGCAATCGCAATAATCTTTTCTGATACTACTAGGAACCATTTTTTATTTTTAAGAGCTCGGAAATCCGTACTCCTCTTGAGAGTTTGCAGGAACTCTTCGACATGCACTGATATCTTCTGCGCATAATCGTCCCCTTTCGAAAAAATGTCCGTTCGAATAGGGTATCGTACATAGGTTTTTCCCGTGACGGCTACCTTTAGTTTTTTCCCGACGTTTGGTTCAAAGTCGGTCTTCACCGGTTTTTTTTTCTCTTTTAGTCCGTCAAAAAAAATTCTTAGCCATATTTCTAAGTTTAAACATCTCCAGAAAAGCATTGTGTCATCGGTTTTTCCTTCAATAAATTCCCGGAAAGATTTTACGATTGCTTGAGAATCAAAATATTTACGTTTCCCAAACGATTCGCTCATAAAAACTCCATATATCCGGTTTTTCATCCGCATGAACCACTCATACTCCGGAGTCGTAAATCCTATTTTATTTTTTCTTTGTACGATCATCCTGGGAAGCATATCGCGCATGGAACGTCTTAAAACATATTTATTCCAGCCGTTTTTAATGATTGCAGAAGAGTCCAGACTAAAAAAGTACCGATACAGGTTTATATCGAGGAATGGCACCCTTCCCTCTACAGAGAACTTCATGGAATTTCTATCCTCATACCTTAATAACGATGGTAGGCTGTTATGAAAAATGTCCTCCTTGAGCCGGAGTTTCAGATTGTCATGGATCATGGTGAATTTTTCACTAACGTGCTCTTGTGCAAATGAGGAGTTCAACACTGTTGCTGGGTTAATATCCTTTTTTAATCCTACCAATGCCTTTAGCTTATTGATGTATAGTTTATATAGCGTATCCAAGGAGCATGTTATTTCTCTGATGAGAGTTCCATATTTTTTTTGGCTCAGGAGCTCATTAAAATATACAATATAGTAGGGGGTGTACCCAGCCAGCATTTCATCAGCCCCTTGTCCGTCTAACAGCACGGTTACGTGTTTGCGTGCCTCTTCCATCACTTTATACTGGGCATAGGGTCCGGTACTGATCGTCGGTTCTTCTTGAGTTTTAACAAAATCGTACAATTCTTTAAAAAAGGTTTCAGGCTTTGGAAAAATCTTATGGGATTGAATTCGAGGATTTTTTTTAATAAGCTCATCAATATAAGATTCTTCGTTGTTCGACGATCCTGGGAATACTGCAGAAAATGTGTTTTGGCGAGATCCCAACGATGCAGCTTCCTTAACATCGCGGGTGAGAAGAGTATTCGTCACGGCAACAACCGTAGATGAATCCAAACCTCCAGAAAGGCAGGTTCCTACCGGAACTTCGGAAACTAACCGGGATTGAATGGATCCAATAATCTTTTTTTGCACCGTATCTTCAGACCAGGTATTGGATTTCTTCATCGCTTCTTTTTCCAAGGTAGAAAAATAAGAAGATTTGAACCGGTCTTTCTTCAAGATCATTTGCTGTCCGGGCATGAGCCTGTAAATATTTTTGAAGAATGTTTCCTCTTGGTCATCATGAATTCTATACCTGAGGTATCGATAAATGATTCTGTCATTAGGCTCTCTTTTAACAAGTCTAGAATAAATAATGGGCTTAATTTCCGAAGAAAAGAAAAGGGAGTCTTTTGAGAGCTTTGCATAATATAGCGGTTTTATACCGAAATGATCTCGAGCCAATATTAGGATTGAGCGTTTTTTATCGTAAAGAGCGATGGCAAACATTCCGTTGAATTTATTAAAGCACTGATTTCCCCATTCTTCATACCCGTGTACAATCACTTCGGTGTCGCTATGGGTGGAAAACTTATGACCGCTCGATTCGAGCTCTCTTCGTAGGAACTGGTAATTGTAGATCTCTCCGTTATAGACAACTACAATAGATTTGTCCTCGTTATATATCGGTTGATCTCCGCCTGTTATATCAATGATCGCCAATCTCCTATTTAGGAGTGAAACTACATCGTCAATATAAAACCCTTCTCCGTCGGGTCCGCGGTGGATGAGCTGTTGTGATACCTCACGAATTAAGTTGTCGTCTCTAAATCCGTAGAATCCTGCAATTCCGCACATAAACGAGTTCAGTTAAAAATTTAAAATTAAAAGTTAAAAATATCAGTTAAATGTTAAAAATTAAAAAATCCTACCTTCAAACTTTGAACTGTAACTTTGATACTTCGGCTTTGTTCAGTATCATCTCTTCGAGCCTGAGTGACCTCAGAGCCG
>Ga0066639_10005909_pt1 | contig 10253 bp, 12 predicted proteins | sample CryGeyCG2114_010_2_FD_59504 | JGI IMG/M metagenome (GOLD analysis project Ga0066639, IMG submission 59504) | Groundwater microbial communities from aquifer - Crystal Geyser CG10_big_fil_rev_8/21/14_0.10 | ecosystem: Environmental > Aquatic > Deep subsurface > Groundwater | place: USA: Utah... | reverse complement strand
TCCTTCAAGGACATGCCGACGAACACCTTTCCCGCTTAGGACTAGACACTCTACCGCTCAGGATTATTAATAATTGGGGTACGGCTTGGAGTACGGCTTGGGATGCGGCTGTTGCGGCTCGGGATGCGGCTCGGGGTGTGGCTTGGAGTACGGTTTCTGTTGAGGCTTGGGTGGCGGGTGCTGATATAGCTCGGGTTGCAACTCTGGGTACGGCTGATGATGCGGCTTGGGTAACAGTTAAAGATATTATGCCAAAAAGAGGCTATAATGAGAGTAATCCTTTCTTGCCTTTAACTGAAATCTGTAAACTTGGTTGTTGTCCAATTGGGGTGGTTCCGAACAAGACAGGCCAGCAGGAATTTGCTGTTTTCATCCCCCAATACCGAAAACCTCGTTTTTGAAAGTGTAAATAATTCCCTGAAGGTAATAATGTTTAGACAGTAGCGGTTTTAAAAGTTTCTTTGTTCTTTTTCAATAGCTTGATACATTTCGTGCATAAAAGCATTCTGGTCCCCTTAACGGTAACTGGTTGTAAATTGGCCTTGAAAACACGCAAAGTCTTGGGCGCCCTTTTGGCCCATTGTTTACCGGCCACCCCCTTTTTATGTCGGGATTGGCGACCGATTTGTCTTTTCTTATCGCAAAGTTGACACCTGTTAGACATTTCTTTCTTTAAAATTAATTTAACTGTATAAGCTTCCCCGCCAAAGGCGGGGTTTTCTCTCGCAAGCTTTCAACCGCTTTGCCGTTAGTTTCCAGGGAAGCTTGCCATTGCTAGCAATCCGCAAAGCGCAACCTTGCTTTGCCTACATCGCCCGCAATAAATTGCAGGGTTTTGGCAAAGCGGTTATAATAATAACAAATTCACTCTATGATTACAATAATAATCACTGTTTTGGGTTTCGTTATCTTTATCTACTCAATAATTTTGCATGAAATTGCCCACGGATTGGCGGCAGAACATTTAGGTGACCCGACCGCCAAACTTTCCGGTCGATTGACCTTAAACCCCCTTCCCCATATTGACCCTTTCATGAGTATCCTTGTTCCCTTATTCTTGGCTTTTTCAGGCTTTCCCATTATTATTGGCGCCGCCAAGCCGGTTCCGATTGACCCCTATAATTTAAGAAGTCCGAGGAAAGACATGGGGTTTATTGGTTTAGCTGGACCAGCGACCAACTTGGTCTTGGCCATCCTGTTTGCTTTGACCGCCAGAATTGTCCCGACTAGTTTTGGTCTAACCCAGCTTCTGGCCAATGTTTGTTTACTTAACCTGGTCCTGGCAATCTTTAATCTTATCCCCATCCCTCCTTTCGACGGCGGAAGGGTGATGATAGCGATTTTGCCTCGACAATATGCTAAGGTCTTGGCCTCTTTAGAGAATTTCGGCACTCTAATTTTCCTTTTCTTGCTTCTTTTTCCAAATCCGCTTTTTTCTTTGCCAGGAATTATCTTTGGCTCTGCCAGTGCCATTTTCCGCCTCATTTTCCCCTCCTCACCCTTGGTTTAAAACGGCTACTCCTTAGCTTCAAAATTCTTAAAAATGCCAGGACAGATTGGTCACTTTTCAGTCTTGACTTTTTCACAAAAATTTATCTAAAATGATTATCAGTCCTGCCTAAAAGGCTAAGTTTTGCATCTGCTTTTCTCTACAATTTCAATGCGTGAGGGAGAGCGGTCCGATGTAAATCGGAAAAGGTTCAGATGCCATAATTGGCACCAGACAGCTCACCCACCTAGCTTTTCAGGGAAAACGCCGCAAAACACAAATCTTTCAGGCGGGATTTTTGATATACCTTTTACCTCAAGCCTAATCTGGGGTAAAATAGGGTTTTAAGGGTTCTGGCCGACTTAGCTCAGCGGTAGAGCGATTGTTTTGTAAACAATGGGTCCCCGGTTCAAATCCGGGAGTCGGCTCAAAAGAGAGAAACGATAGAGAAGTGGAGAAAGTCTCCTTCCAAGTTGAATCTAAATTCCACGGTAAAATCCTGGTTATTTCTGATATACAAATTCTGCCTCTCAGTCACGCTGCCACCACCGGGCAGGAAATAGATTGAAGTTCCAAACTCGCGGTCAATTCCCGGGATTTTGGCAAAATCGTGATTAACTACCGCGGTCACTTCTAAGCCAGCTTCGGAGGCGACCAAATTCATTAAAGAAGCTAAATGGCAAACGCCATTACCGGCCAAACCGGCAACATATTTATAACCGTCTTTAACTCTAAAACCGCTTTCTTGAGTAATAATCCAATTTTGCCTGAATTCAGGCAAAATATTCTTATGGAAGGCAAAAACTTCATCCGGATGAATGACTAGCTTTCCCCCATCTACTTTTTCCAAATAATCTAAAGCTCTAAGAATATTTTCTTTAAAGCCTTCATTCACACTCGGAACAGGAGAGCGACTGCCTAAATCTAAACTTTCAGAAGCCAAAATAGTCTCATTTGGCACTAGTTGGGCGGTTTGCCCAGCCACAGGACCAATCTCTCCAGGCAGGGAAAGTAAAAGAGAAACGGTTAAGGCGGTGGCAACCAGAGTATTTATCATATCTTTCTTCCACAAAAAAGCGTCAGGCTATTTGTACCTGGCGCTTTTATATAGGTGGCGGGACTATATCATACACTATGGGTTAAGTCAAGCTTTTGGGACGCTTTTTGACCTCAAACTATGGGATTATTAGTCAAAAACTAAAGGCTGTTAACTTCGCTGTTTCCAAAACCACTCTGTTTTGCTAAAATAAAGGTAGAGCACACGTCTTTGGCCCGCCCGCCGTACATGCCCGGATAGCTCAGTTGGCAGAGCACGTCTTTGGTAAAGACGGGGTCTCGGGTTCGAATCCCGATCCGGGCTCAGAAGGCGAAATCTTTTAAAATCCGTGGAAATCTGCTCAAAATCAGTATATAATCACTTACTATGGCTAAAGGACAAAGGATAATGATCGCGTTGGTTTGCTCAATCTGCAAGCGGCAAAATTACCTGAGCTCAAAAAACAAGACCAACACTCCGGATAAGTTGGTTTTAAAAAAGTATTGTCGGTTCTGCAAAAAGGTCACCGACCATAAAGAAAGCACTAAGTTCAAATAATCCCCTTCTTACTTTAGACTGACTTGTCTGCCGTTAGGTGGGTACTACCAGAGGAGCAGCGTATATACTGTCACTACCGAGACCAGCTGGCCAGTCGCTAACATGAAGGCCATTGTCTGAACCGAGACCACCAATATTGGCAACCCGAGAACCGCTGGTGCGAGTCTTTGTCCTGGCGGAACCGTACCTGTACTCTTCTCCAAAGGAACCGTACCTGTACTCTTCTCCAAAGGAAAAGTCTCCTGTTCTATCTAAGTGAGCAAAAAGAAGTTCCAGATAATCAGGTGCTTGTCCAATAACCGCCTTAACGCCGGGAATTTTTTCCTCTAGTTCTTTAGAAAAATTACCGACCATTTCTTCCTGCTGCCCTAAAGTCCTATTGTTACTTCCTGGTAAAAAAGGTTCTTCAGGGTTTATGGCTACCTCAGATTGCATTGATGTTAATGCTTCAAAAACAGGATAGTCTTCTTGACACCTCTCTGACCAAAACTCTCTACCAGCTCTAAGATTAAGCTTCCTAATTGATTGTCCTTCTAAGCCATAGATAATATAACCCTGTTCTTCTAGGGCTTTTCTGGCTTCTGTCGAAAATCTTTTTATCTCTATTTGGGTTTCTGGAGTTCCTAAAGTTGTCTCAACCGAAGTGGCTAACGGCAAAGGCACATCACCAAACCAGCGGAGAAGAATACCGGCAATTGCCGCTCCCAGAATATTTCTTTGCCCTTTTCTCCAATGTTCTAATGACATCGCTTTTTAACTATATACAACCGTATAAGTTATTTGTCAAATTTCTAGACTTTAAGCCCTTTCAAATATTCCCTAAATTTCTCCCCCATCTCTTCCGACCTCAAGCCCAATTCCACCAAACTCTTTAAATAACCGAAGCGGTCTCCAGTATCAAAATAGCGATAGTTTTGATACTCGAGGGCGTAAAACGGCCTCCCTTTTTGAAGCATTTTTTTGATCCCGTCAGTCTGATAAAGTTCTCTCCCGGGTTCCAGTTCCTTATCCGCTTCAACAAGACAATCAAAAATCTCCGGTTCAAAAATCATCCCTGACATGGAGGCCAGATTCGACGGAGTTTTACCAATCCCCGGCTTCTCAATTAGATCTCTAACCTTCACAATTCTTTCATCTGTATTATCCCCAACCACGAAACCATAACGATCACCAGCATCTGACCTGATACAACCTAAAATACTCCCTTGAAGTTCCTTATAGGCTTTAGCCAGTTGCACAATCCACGGCGGGTCAGCTAAATAAAATTCATCAGAGAACAACATCAGGAAAGGTTGGTTACCGATTAACTTTCTCGCCGAAAGAATCGCCCTTCCTATCCCGTAACGGCCTGGTTTTTGAAAACAAAAGGAAAAATTGGCCATTTTTTCAATCCTTCTGAGCTCGGCTAATTCTTTTTCTTTCCCGAATTTCACCAGCAGTCTGTTCAAATCCGAAAATGGTTCAAAATGCCGGCGAATCTCCGGAAAAACCGGAGAGACAACGAAAGTTATATCCACAATCCCCGCTTTAACTACCTCTTCAACAATAATTTGAATAATCGGCTTGTCAATCACCGGAAACATCACCTTCGGAATTGCTTTCGAAGCCGGAAGAAACCGCGTTCCAAATCCAGCCGCCAGGATAACTGCCTTTTTAACTTCTTTCATGCTCTTACTTTAAATCTTTAAAAAATTAATTTCAATTGACAGTCGAAGACTGGAAATTTAAAATAGCCAATATGATCGACACCCATGCTCACCTTAACTTCCCTCAGCTCACAAAAATAATTGACCAAGTTGTCTCCGAGAGCAAAGCGGCTGGTGTCACTAATATCATTATTGCCAGCAGCAATCTTGAAGATTCGAAGATAGCCATCGAGCTAGCCCAAGAATATCCTGGCTTTCTATTTGCTTCTGTTGGCATCCACCCTCATAAAACCGATCCTGAAAATAAAGCCACAATTAAAGAGCAACTCCGGAAGCTCGATCTTTTAATCACCTCTAACTTATCACAAGTCATCGCCATCGGTGAAACTGGGCTTGATTTCTCACCCGCCCCACCAGACGAAAAAGATAGACCACGAGAAGGACAGAAAGAACTTTTCTTGGGTCAAATAAATTTGGCGAAGAAATTTAATTTATCAATAATTATTCACGCTAGAGAAGCAATAGATGAAGTCATCAATATAATAACTAATATATCAGAAGTTAATTTTAGTGGAACATTTCATTGTTATGCTGGTGGTAAAAAAAGAATTTCTAAAATCCTCAATTTACCAAACAATTGGTATTTCGGTTTCGATGGCAATTTAACCTATGATGAAGGCCTACAAAAAATTATTCAGCTTATCCCACCCGAGAGGTTGTTGATTGAAACCGATTCTCCTTTTTTAGCTCCTGTTCCTCACCGGGGTGAAGTTAATACTCCCGCTTATTTGCCGCTTATCCAGCAAAAAATTAACGACATCCTGGGGAAAGACCTAACCAAACAAATTGAAGAAAATTCCCGAAGGCTGTTTTGTCTTTAAATAAACCCTTCCTATCCTATCTCTCACTGGCTAACTACTAATTGCTAATTACTAACCACTTTGATAAAATATAGGCATGCCGCAATTGAATCCGGCTAAATTTTTTACGGAAGTAAAATCCGAGCTTTTAAAAGTCACCTGGCCCACCAAAGCTGAGGTTACTCGTTTAACCGCGGTGGTAATTATCATCTCGGTAATTGTTGGGGCTTTTTTGGGCGGTTTGGACTTTATTTTTACCAAAATTATTGAACTAGTGCTAAGGCGCTAAAGTAGAAGAGAAGAAGAATATGGCTAAGAAAAAGGTTAAAGAACCAAAAAAAACTGACAAGACAACCGAAGTCACAGAAACTCCCCCAAAGAGCTTTCAGAATCATCTTATTATTACTAAAACGGATGATCCTCGAGCCAAATGGTATGTGGTTCATACCTATTCCGGCCATGAAGCGAGAGTAATGGCAGCGTTGCGACAAAGAGTCGAAACTATGCATCTTTTGGATAGAATTTTGGAAATTTTGATTCCTACTCAAGAACAAATTCAAATCCGCGCCGGTAAAAAGCACAACGTCACCGAAAAGATTTTCCCTGGCTATATATTGGTCAGAATGATTTTGGATGATAATTCCTGGTTGACAGTCAGAACCACTCAAGGTGTAACCGGCTTTGTCGGCGTCGGTAATAAACCCACCCCGATTGCCGATGAGGAGGTCGTCACTATCCAAAAGTTCATGAGTATGGAAGCACCAAAATACCGGGCGAAATTCACCACCGGCGAGGCAGTCAAAATTATTGATGGACCCTTCTCCGAATTTTTGGGTTCGATTGAGAGCATTGATGAAGAAAGAGGCAAAGTTCGAGTTTTAGTGTCAATATTCGGTCGAGAAACTCCAGTTGAACTGGATTTTTTACAAATTAAGAAGCTATAATACAAATTCTAAACTCTAAATCCTAAATTCCAAATAATATCAAAATACAAATGGCCAAAATTCAAAAAAGTTTTAAAAAATTAGATTTTGAAAATTAGGGTTTGTCTAGAATTTAGAAATTAGGGTTTAGGATTTAACGAAAATTATGGCAGCTAAAAAAGTAAAAACTATCATTAAACTAAACCTTCCTGCGGGAGAGGCTACCCCCGCTCCTCCAGTTGGACCGGCTCTGGGACAACATGGACTGCCGATTATGGATTTTATTCGCGCTTACAATGAAAAAACTGCCTCCTTGAAAGGCAACATTATTCCGGCCGTCATCACTGCTTACGCCGACCGAACTTTTTCCTTTGTCATCAAACTGTCACCAGTGTCGGCCATGATTAAAAAGGAATTAGGACTGCCGGTGGCTTCAGGAAAAGCCGGGCGAGAGATAGTAGCGACTTTAACTAAAGCCCAAGTGGAAAAAATCGCCAAAGAAAAACTGCCAGACATGAATACCAAAGACCTGGCCGCCGCTATCAACATTGTTAAAGGAACAGCTCGCTCAATGGGAATAAAGGTTGAAGATTAAGGATTAAAAATTAATAATATGGCCAAAGAAAAAAAAGAAACCAAAGAGAAGAAAATTAAATCTTCGGGTAAGGGTGAACGTTTTGCCGACATGTCGGCTACCGCCGTCATCATCAATGAGGAAGAAATTGAAAAAGAGCTGCAACAAGCAGTTCCTGAGACCACCAGAACTACCAAAGAATCAAGAGTGAGAGGGAAAAAATACCAAAAAGCCAAGAAAATGGTTGACCCAACCAAGACCTATTCCCTCAAAGACGCCTTAGAACTCTTGAAAAAGATTTCTTTCGGCCAGTTTAACGGTACGGTTGAGACTCATTTAGTCGTTCTGGAAAAGGGTCTTTCTGGAAACGTAAATTTACCCCATTTTGTGGGGAAAGCACGCCGGATTGTCATTTTTAACGAGAGTCTTGTCCCAGAAATCAAGGCCGGTAAAATCAATTTTGATGTTTTACTCGCCCTTCCTGCCGATATGCCCAAGATTTTAGTCTTAGCTAAAGTTTTGGGGCCTAAAGGCTTAATGCCAAACCCGAAAAACGGCACTTTAGTTTCTAATCCTGAGAAAGCCATGAGTAATTTTTCCGCCAGCGCCTTACATTTCCAAACGGAAAAAGACTTTCCTTTGATTCATGCCGCTATTGGCAAATTAAATCAACCAACAGAAGAGTTAGTCGTCAATTTTGAAGCTTTAGTTAAAGCCATCAATCCTAAAAATATTAAGAAGATTATCATTAAATCAACAATGAGTCCTGCAATTAAAGTCAGTCTAGCTTAATAACCAAAATGCTTGCCCTGAGCGAAGTCGAAGGGAGTCCGAGTATCAAAGTCGCTTTCTAATTCAAAATCAATGGTGGCTAAGGTTTAAATTCCCCTTGCTTTCTCTCCCCTCTTGGACTATAATTCCCCTAGTCATCCTAAAGACAGTAAGTTTCGTCCGCCGGCTGGCGGAGCGGATTAAATATCTTACCGAGGGAAAAGCATTAGCATTGATGCACCTTCGGGTGCTTTTTTTGTTTGCTTCCATTTGTCATAATCTAGCAAAAGCAAACAACCCGCCAGTAAACGCTCTTTGAGCCGTGCCTCAAATGAGGCTAAGGCGAAAAGTAAGTTACGGAGGGTAACATCCTTTAATACTATGAAAAAACAAGACAAAGTTTTCGAAGTCCAAAATTTAAGTGCCAAGATTAAGGAAGCTAAAACCGTGGCTTTGATTGATTACCGCGGTATTAAGGCTAACCAGATCAATCAACTTCGTGACCAAATCCGCGGTGCTGGCGGAGAGTTGCAGGTCACCAAGAATAACCTTTTATATCGCGCTCTCAAAGAGAATAATTACCAAGTGCAAAAGGGCCAGTTTACTACCGGTCCGACCTTGACTTTATTTGCCAACGCCGATGAAATTGCTCCCCTAAAGATTTTAGTTGACTTTGGCAAGGGAATTTCTCTTCTTCCCCTGAAAATTGGCTTTATGGCCGGTCAGATAATCTCTACTGAAGAATTGAACCGCTTTGCTAGCTTACCAGGCAAGAAAGAATTACAAGCAAAATTGGTGGCTATGTTAGCTAATCAACCAAGACAGTTAGTTTATAGCCTCAATTGGAATATCCAAAAGTTAGTTTTAGTCCTAAACGGGATCAAAGAAAAGAAACCAAATTAAAAACCTATTTAGTGCCATCCGGCAAGAAGTAAGGAGATTTTAGAAAAGATTAAAATTAACTTTCAGGGCGAATCGATTGAAGATCCTGAAAGTTACAATTTAGGGAAAAAGTTTGAGAAAAAACCGTAGGTTTTTCCCATGACAAAAGGGGGTGAAATAAAAATATGGCAAAAATGGCAAAAGTTGACGAACTTATTTCAGAAATCGAAAAGCTTTCTGTTTTGGAACTAGCTGATTTGGTTAAGGCTTTAGAAGAGAAATTCGGTGTCAGCGCTACTCCGGTCGCCGTGGCGGCGCCTGCGTCAAGCACAACTGACACTCCAACAGGTGCCCCAGTCGAGGAACAAACTACTTTCAATGTGGTTTTAGCCAGTACCGGTGCCAATAAAATTTCGGTTATTAAAGCCGTCCGAGAAGTCAATCAAACCTTAGGTCTTAAGGAAGCCAAAGATTTAGTCGAAGCCGCACCCAAAGAAATCTTAAACGCGGTCAATAAGAGCACCGCTGAAGAGGCAAAGAAAAAACTTGAAGCCGCTGGGGCGAGCGTCGAACTAAGATGAGAGACTAGCTGTCCCGAAGAAAAAATCCCGTCAAAAAGGGCGGGATTTTTGCTTTTACTAAAACCCGATTAAGCCAAAAAACCGTAGGTATCCCTTGGCGGACTTTCTTACCACCTGTATATATCAAAGTATAAATTAGTGGCGTATGTATTTAATACTCTATAAGCAAGCTTGATTCTCGCTTCTCTCGAAATAAGCAAGCTTTCAAGCAGTTTTTTGATACAAAAAAATGCTTATTGACAATGTTTAATTTACTGTGATACTCTTTTATTTAGATTATTAGAGTTAAACAGTGAAGGGTCAAGAGACCAAAAAAAGGAGTAAAAATGGCCGAGAAAAATCTCAACCTCGATTCCCTGCCTGATTTATTAACTGTTCGTGAAGTCGCCGAAATTCTGCGCGTTTCTCCTCTAACCATTAAAAGGTGGGGCAAAAGGGGTAAACTTCCGGCCATTAGGATTAATTCTCGCGGGGACCGCCGTTATAAAAAAGAAGCCGTCCTTTGGTTGCTAGGAATACAACCGAAAGAAAACCTCTAAAAATTTCTAATTCCTAATTACTCTAACTGACCTAATTAAGCCCCAAGTTCCAAGTCCCAAAAATTTTGGTCATTTAGTCATTAGACATTATTTAGAAATTAGATAAATTAAAAATTAGGTCAATTTCTTTAATTTCTCTTTAAACACCATCCACCCAAAGACCAGCGTCGCTCGCCAAATCCTCCTCCAATGCTCGGGCCTCTGTAATCCCCGCCAAAGCCATTCCAGTCCAAAGGACCGCATCCATCTCGGCGCTCTCTTAGCAAAACCGGTTAAGAAATCCAAAGAACCGCCGATTCCCATAAAGATTTTGGCATTAATCTTGTCCTTGTTCTCTAAAATCCATTTCTCTTGTTTTTCCATTCCCTGACAAGCGAAAACTACATTGAATTTT
>Ga0066639_10005904_pt1 | contig 10258 bp, 11 predicted proteins | sample CryGeyCG2114_010_2_FD_59504 | JGI IMG/M metagenome (GOLD analysis project Ga0066639, IMG submission 59504) | Groundwater microbial communities from aquifer - Crystal Geyser CG10_big_fil_rev_8/21/14_0.10 | ecosystem: Environmental > Aquatic > Deep subsurface > Groundwater | place: USA: Utah... | reverse complement strand
GCGGGATGTGTAAATCGCGAGCCGTATCGTATTGAAGGTGATGATGAGTGAGGCAATGCTCAAAATGAGAATCACCACAAAACCAAATGTCTCCGCCGAATCAATAATCCGTGTCAATTTATCTATAGCAACCTTATTTTGAAGATAGTTAATCTTGTCAATAATGGAAGTTTCTCCCAAGTGAAGAGCTGTTTCATTTAGAAGAAAGGCGGCAATGCCTTCATACTGTGAAGTTTTTTTCGCTTTAACGTTCAGATTCGCGCCAAGAGGGTTCTCACCAAGCTCCTCAAGCGCCTGGAGCGTCAGTTGGTCATCTTCATGCCGCTCGCGGAAGCGCGAAAGCGCCTCTTCCCGCGAAACATATTCAACAGTCTCCACCTCCGAAAGCGCTTCAAGAGAGCTCTTGAGCGAAAGAATGTCTTCCTCGGGCGCCTCTGTCAGGAAATACACATTCACGTCAACTTTATTTTTAATCTGCTCAAGCGATGCGTCTAATGTGGCGCCGATGAAGATAAGCGCGCCGAGGACAAAAAGGGTCACCGTCATCACGAGAATGGACGCGAGCGACACGAAGCTGTTTCGCCAAAAGTTGACGAAGCCGGATTTTATAATTCTTTTCTGTTCAAGCCACATAGTATCATTCTACAACACATACTGTCCCGAGCTATCATCACGAACAATGCGACCGCGATCCATCGTGATGACGCGCTTACCGACCGAGTCAACGACACCTTTGTTATGCGTCGTGAGAATAACGGTGGTTCCAAGGTCATTTATCTTTTTAAGAATTTGAACTATTTCATAGGTATTGAGAGGATCAAGATTCCCCGTCGGTTCGTCAGCAATGATAATATCCGGCTGGTTGACAATCGCGCGCGCGATCGCGACACGCTGTTTTTCCCCACCGGAAAGCTCGCGCGGAAAGTTCCACATCTTGTCCCCGAGATCAACAAGGTCAAGGACGTGCGGGACATCCGACTCTATTTCCTCGTCCGAACGACCGGCGGCTTCCATGGCAAAAGCGATATTTTCATACGCGGTCTTATGCGGAAGAAGACGAAAATCCTGAAATACCGTGCCGACACGCTGGCGATACTTATTAAGCGCGTCCTTCCGAAGCTGATGAATGTTTGTGGACTCAAAAAAAACGACGCCTTCTGTGGGTCGCTCTTCGGCAAGCATCATTTTTATCATTGTTGTTTTTCCCGCGCCGGAGTGACCGACGATGGAAACAAATTCAGATGGTTCAACCGAGAGATTGATATCTTCAAGGGCGACGGAGCCGCCATTGTATATTTTTGAAACTCGGTCAAAATAAATCATTGTCTTATTTTACTCTAAATCTTTCTCGGCTTCAATAAAAGTATCAAGGTTTCCGTTTAACACACTCTCCACGTCCCGCACTTCAACATCCGTACGATGATCTTTAACCATGGTGTAGGGGTGGAGGACATAGGAACGGATCTGGCTCCCCCATTCAATACTTGTCGTCTTTGAAACCGAGAGTCCTCGGGCTTCCTTCGCGCGATCATCTTCACGTTTTTTGTATAGTTTCCCTTTGAGGATCTCAAGCGCTTTTTCTTTATTCCGTTCTTGGTTTCTTTCAGATTCAACGTGAACGGCGATATTCGTCGGCGTGTGGACAATACGCACCGCCGTCTCGCGTTTATTGACATTTTGCCCGCCAGGACCGCTTGAACGAGCAAACGATACTTCCAAATCGTCTTCGAGTATAAGAATATCGCTTACTTTCGGAAGCTTCGGCACAACTTCAACCATAGAAAATGACGTGTGCCTCAATTTTTTCGCGTTGAATGGAGAGATACGCACCAAACGATGCACTCCGGACTCGTTTTTGAGCGTCCCATACGCGTTCTTTCCCGCTATTTCAAACGTAATATTACGATATCCACTATGGTCATTCATATGTTCATGAAGAATTGAGAGCGTCCAATTCTTTCCTGCCCTTCCCGCGACAAATTTTTCATACATATGAAAGAGTATCGCGGAAAAATCCTCCGCGTCATCTCCGCCGGCGCCGGAGAAAATAGTCACCACCGCATTCCCCTTATCATACGGGTTTCCATCTTCCGCTCCTGATTTTAATTCCTGATACTCTCTGACTGTCGCTTGCGCTTTTTCTTTATCACTCCAAAAATGAGGAGACGCCATTTCCTCTTCCAAACGCGCTATTTTCTTTTTCGTTTCGTCATCCATGAGTCCTTATTAAACCATGTTCGGACCTACTTTAGCAAAAACCTCGACTGATTCGGCACGCCTAAATACCTATGAGCAGGCACTCTCTGACCTCTTACAAAACAGCACGTACTTCAAGAATCGTTATCAAATCTTTTTTAACAAACGTGTACAACTGCGCGGGTCTATGAAATGTCTTTTTCTGCTTGCCGACTTCTTTAATAAGACGAATAGAGAGCATCTTCTTGCGGAAGTTCCGCTTGTCTAGCTTGCGGTCAAGTATGACCTCGTATGCGTTTTGAAGTTCAGTGAGTGTGAATTGTTTAGAAAGCAAATTGACAACAATATTTGTGTACGCAAGCTTACCTTTGAGGCGTTCGAGAGCTGTCTTGATTATCTTCCTATGGTCGTAGGCAAGACGTGGGAGCTTCTTTATAAGAACCCACGTGCCCTCTGTACCTTCACCTATTGAGAGACGCTCTGGAGATGCGATCGCGATATACGCAACAGAGATCGAACGACTGCGCTTGTCTCTGTCCGGATCACTAAATGTATACAATTGTTCAATATGCACTCCGCTCACGTGAGCTTTCTTCTTCAAATGTCGCTCGACCGCTTGGTCGGCAGTCTCTTTAACGTCTATGACACCCCCGGGTAGCCCAAATTGATTCTGATAATGAGGGGGTCTATGAATGGGAATAAGAAAAACATACAGAGCATCGTTGAGAATAGTAAAAAGCACGACATCTACTGCCGCTATGGCAACGCGTAACTCTGTTACGGTCTTTCTAAATTGCTCTTCTTGACTGGTCATAATTGTATAATTCTAACATTTTTCACTTTTACAAAAAGGCAGGAGGCTTTCGAAGGCCCCCTGCGTCGACGTTTATCGAACGATTCGCTGCACATACCGATCTCCCACGGAGACCGTAACCTTGCTTCCGGCGTTCCACTCGAGTGCCTTTTCAACAACACCGTCGGAGAAGATGTACCCCCCGTCCGGCATTTCCGAACTTACCGTGAGAGGTCGGCCGGGAACCACGCGACCGGTTACGAGACTGGTTCCGGTATTCGGCGACGGAAATGGTTCCCGCACCACGAACACCAATTCATTGCTCGTAGCACTCGGTAGCGTTGACAGCTTGTGAGCCACTCCCTCACGAGTAAGACCCGAAACCATCGTAGCCACCGAACGCATCCATCCGGTGGAACCCACGCCTGTCGAAACGATGACGCCACTTGAAGACTGGTGTTCCTTCCGGTTGCCGAACGAGATCTCGTATCGAGCGGAAACATGATCCTTGCGTCCGATAAAGATGTCATTGATTCCCCAAACCACACGGTCGTCATTGATCGACGCCTTCACGAACGGAAGGCTTTCAAGCCAATGTTTCCTATCCTGAGCCCGGGCGATAACTCCTCCAACCGCATTGGGCGGAAAAAGCATGAGCACCCCGGCGACAGTCTTCGGATCGGGATTGACCGTAAGGACAGGTTGGTTACCGAGATACTTCGCAAGGTTTGCGAACAGTCCATCCGGACCGCAGACGACAATGAGGTCTTTGTCCCGAAACAAAAAGTTCGGTAGATCTTCGCGAATGACAGACGTGACAGGCAGATCGTTCGGAATCTGACGTCGCACTTCGGAAAGTGCTGTCTTATAAGTAGCGTCTTCTTCTCTGTACGACTCGATCGACTGTCCTCTCGACTCAAGAACGAACTGTGCCGCACCTTCGGTGAGGTGTTGAAGCACCAATTCTTCGAGCCGAGAGGATTTCGTAACGATGACGACCCGGTCCATGGCAACTTCACTCCTTACCAATAGCAGCCAGGAACTCCGAGGTGATCGCCAGGTTTCCGAGACGCCCTGACTTCGCTGCGTCCATGATGGCCGCGCCGAGCAGCTTGCCGGATTCGACATCCTTCAGTGGCTCGAAACGGATCTTGGTTGCCTCGGCGTCAGTCTCGGCTTCCTTCTTCTTGTTTTTGGCTTGCTCGTTGAGCAAAATGCCCTGCTTCTTCTCGAGCTCAAGCTTGGTACCGGCTTCGTACTCCTTGACGGCACGTTCGTTGAGAGCAGCCTCGAGACGACGATTGTGGAGCGCCTTGTCGGCTTCGGTGAGCATGCCCTGACGCTCCTTCGCGCCGATCGCGTCTGCCACTTCCTCGTCGGTTGGTTCAATCTTCGGGATTGAGCAGGAGCCGATCGTGATGCCATCGTCCTCAAAAGTATTGCTGCCGAGTGCGACGGTCACCGCATCTTCGACGAGCTTCTGGGAACGAGAGCTTCTTCGACGTCGAGGTCCTTCACCTTGTCGAGTACTGCACGCACGACTCGTTCGACGACTTTGGCGTTGAGCACCTGGACCCAGTTGCCGAGGTAGCCGCCGTTCTTGGGATCAATCGTGAAGTCGAACTTGGAGACGGCCGTCTGCGGGATGAAGGTAGCCGTGAGGCTCCCCCGCACCACGACGTTCTGCTTGTCCTTGGTCTGAGCATCGATCGCGAAGTTCAGAATCTGCGGCGTCGTGGGGACCACGGCGACGGTAGTCTTGGGACCGATGAAGCCGCTGTACGCGAGCCCCATGTCCTTGGTACGACCGTTCTTCAGAAAGAAAACGTACCCCGTGGCGCCTGCGCTACGGCAAAGTCTGATCAACATAGCAAACCTCTCTTTTCTCGGTTGAGTGATGGTATTGCAGCTTTCAAAGAGCTGTCTTGGGTGTAAATTTTACACCATCTAAGTGTAGATTACACACTTACGAACACCATGTCAAGCAAATAGATAATTACAAAATATAAGTGTAACATATGTCAAGCTCGCCCCGTTTTCCGCCCCATTTAATTCAAAAATGCATCCCCAGCAAACTTCTGCTTTTCGGAGGAAGAGATTCGCGCGGCGCGTATTCCTTCCACCGAAAATCCCTCCGAAAAGAAATCGGGTTTGATTCTAGAGCCACCTCCCGGGATTGAACCGGGGACCTACACGTTACGAATGTGTTGCTCTACCAACTGAGCTAAGGTGGCCTCGTCCCCACCCAGCCAAAGATTTCCTGATCCGAAATCTTTGGCTGGGTGGGACCTGGAGCCAACGGCCGGATTTGAACCGGCGACCTACTCCTTCGTGTACACCTCTTTTTTATATGTTGCCTATAAGAGGACTAGACTGTATCTTGGGCATGTCTTTTTACAAAAGATTTAGCCCCCCTTGTCAGTCGTTCGCCCGCCTTAAGCGGGACGGTCTGGACCGGGCAGCGATCTTTAACCGTTATTCAGGATTCGCCGCACAATTTCTCGCGCGGTGGGCAGAATGTAACGATCCACCATGGAGTTGCTCTACCATCTGAGCTACGTTGGCTTATTGCGATGAACAATCCAATGTGACTGGAGGCAGAGTACCTAGTTGGTTTCTACCAAAACAGCTACGTTGGCTTATATATTTCACCTTAGCACTAGCACATACTCACTAGAACGGCTACGGTGACTTTTTTCGACCTTTTAGAATAATAAAGGATTTTTTACATTTTTTCAATTGATTCACAAATCAGGTTACGCAACTTCACATTAGAAAAATGGACTGTTAAAACACCGTGCTTTGTTTTATTGCGATATGTTCCAACACCTCTTTGGGGTGATACAATAACCTTATAAAATTGACTCGCCGAGACATGAAGTCTGGTTTTCCAAAATTGCAGTGTGGATTATGAAGACATATCACTAAAAATCTGCAACCCGAAACAAAGTTTCTTTCTGCGGGAGCGACGGGATTTGAACCCGCGACCTCTGCCGTGACAAGGCAGCGCTCTACCAGGCTAAGCTACGCCCCCGTATAATGTTTGTATCGCTTTTTTAAAGAGCTTATATTTTCGAGAAAGATACGAGCGATGAGAGGTATTATCGTACATGAGATGAAATAATGCAAGACCATCGCGGTGACTGAAAACTAATTCATGTCCTCCTTTTTTGGAAGTAATGAAACCACCATTGACTGTCTTTTTTTTCAGTGAAGAAAGCAGGTCACTTAAAAACGTATAACTTCCCGAAGTAAATCGTACCGTAAAAACCCAACGCTTCTTTTGTCGATCCTTGGCAAAATGCTTCTTAAAATACACACACCCGTCACCATCAAAATACCCTCGTAAAAAATGGGCGAATACTGTACTCGGAATCTTAGGTAGAGTTAATGTTTTGCTTTTTGCTGGTGTCATGCCTAGTTTGAATAAATCAGTATATAATTCTTTACTGCCAAGTTGTAGTCGATAGCCTGTTTTTTCTAATGGATTTCTATTCCGGATAGAGATTTTGTGATTTGATTTTAGTAAATCCCTCACCAATACAATAAGCTCTTTATCTGTTCCATAAAATTCTATGAAATGTGCACCTCGTCGATTACATAACATGCTTCCGTCTGCAGCAAAATAACCAACTACATACGCCATTTCCGGTGTCCATTGTTTAAAAAATTTTCTATCGATAGTTTTTAATTTAGGCACTATACCTTAGTATATCATAAAACAGTACATTACTATGACCAGCCTTGTGGAAAAATTTTTGGTGCCGACGCCAAGGATCGAACTTGGGACCTCAACTTTATGAGTGTTGTGCTCTAACCAACTGAGCTACGCCGGCTTCTTTCTTACTCGTTAAAGTATCACGATTGCACGCTTAATTCAATGTGGCATTAAACCTTTGTCATACCGTTGAGAAATGTTTCGGCGCGCGCGAGATCTTCGGGGTAGCCGATGGGGAGCCAGAAGGATTCATGGACAACAGCGACATCGGTATCTGCCGCAAGAGATTGGAGAAGAGGCGGGATGTAGTATTCACCGTTTACCGCGGGCTCCGTTTTGTAGTTAAAAATACGCTCATCAAGAACCATACCGCCAGTTGAAACAAGATCAGTTTCCGGTATCTCCGGCTTTTCAGTAATTTTCTTAAGATACCCCCGATCGTTGAGTGAAACGACACCAAAACGTTCAGGATGCTCATGTCGGCGAACTAAAAGAGATACATCATACTGAAGAGCTTGCGCAAGATCATCTTTGCCATGAAGATCATCCGCAAAGAGAAGGAGGAAACGACCACGAAGATGAGGCTGCGCGAGAAAAAGCGCATCGGCAGTGCCTTTCGGTTCTTGTTGCCATACGTACGTCACATTCCGCCCATGATACACATCTCCACAATGCGCCTTAATCTGCTCTCCCTTATAGCCAATGACAATAATGAGCTCGGTGATCGCATTCGGAAGCGCACCCACAATATGATCCAAAAGCGGCACGCCGCACAGTGTGACAAGCGGCTTAGGATGCTCATTGGTTAAAGGACGCATTCGCCGCCCTTCTCCGGCAGCTAAAATAACACATTGCATACCCTCTTTAGAACATTAGTATCTCACTAAAAATTTCCACCATCGTTTCTCATTATTTATTTCACGCTGGAGTGCGTTAATCTGCTCCGGCACCATTTCTAAAAGCTCGTGGGCGGCGCTTGATGTCGGACGGGTGGCAATCGCGTCCGTCATTTCTTCAATAGTGCGAGCAAGAATAAGAAGCTTTTGTCGCACTGTATTTAACTTTGGATCAAAAACAAACCCCCGCGCGAAAAGAACGAAGGAACGCGACTCAACACAGCTGCTCCGCACCAGAGACGGCGCGCTCGTGCCGGATTGTGAAAGTGAAACACAGCTCTGATAGATCGCTTCTGCGAGAGCGATGCGTTCTTCCACTTCCCGAAGCTGTTGGTTGATCTCTATGGAACGATCAAAACGCTCTACAAAAGTGAAGTACATAAAAGAAAGCACGAGACCAAAGAGGAAAACACCAAAAAGGGCTGTGCGAGTATTGAATGAAGTATTAAAAAGCATGTTGATACACCAGTAATATAATTTTGTGCCCTACAATACTAGTTATTTTCAATAACGATACCTTCTTTTGCCAAGTCTTTCCTTGTTTTCCTCATTTCATTTTTTGGCATGCTATACAGTGTTTTCTTCTCTGCGTCATATATCGCTTCTCTGCTCACACTTCTCGCGTCAGCAAGTGCTTTGTGTGTCGCTTCCAAAAGAAACAACACGACACGAAAACGACGCCGAAGTTCGGAAAACCGCCAGTAAATATCAAAGATAAGATACGCCACAAGAAAAATAGCGATGATTAATAGTAACTCCATACAATATCAGTATATCATGTACCAAGCACGGTACTCGCTTTCCCTTGTGGAGTAGCGACTGTTTCGTCTGAAATCTGACTTTTACCGGTAGGCAAGGTAATAATGAATGTTGTTCCACTTTTTTCAACACTTTCAAAAGAAATGGTGCCGTGGTGTTTTTCTATGATGTTTTTCACCGTATACAAGCCAAGTCCCGATCCTGATGTTTCAAAAAGTACGGCATTACGAGCCCTGAAAAACTTTGAAAAAATATAACGCTGTTGTTCTTCGGGTATGCCGATACCGTTGTCTGTCACTTCAATGAGAATGGCGCCGTCATGTTCTCTCACCTGTACCGAGACCTCTCCGGAAGATGCTGTATAGATAATGGCATTTTCTATAAGATTTTCCAGCACTATTTTTATCTTTTCGGCATCAGCGAGAATGAGCGGGAGTCGTCGTGAAATTTTTGAAACAAGCGAGATATCCTTTTTTTTAGCGTGGGTGAGGCATTTTTTCAGCGCGTATCTCACCAAGGGTTCAACGTGCTGTTTCGTAAACTGGTAGTCAAAACGTCCTTCTTCAATCCAGGCAACGGTAAGTAAATCGTTTATGAGAAGAATAGTGGACTGGAGAATACTTTCCGCCTGCCGTATTGCTTTTTTATAGTTTGCGTTAAGCTTTCCAAATTCTTCTTCGGAAAGAGAGTGAAGAATCCATTTGAGTCCGGTAAGCGGTGTACGGAGCTGATGGGCGGCAACAGAAACAAATTCCGATTTCACCGTGTCAAATTCTTTTTGCCGCGTATTGAGCTCTGTGAGTTTTTGGTCTCTCTGCGCACTTTCGCCTGACTCTGCAACCAGCTCATGAGTAGACACTTTGTTTTTAGCAAGCAACTCTCGTAAACGAGCGTTCTCTTGTTTGAATTTTTTCTTTTCAACTATGTTTTTACCGCACCACAGTGTCGCTAATGCGATGACAAGATAGGCTAACGCCGTCAAAAACCCTCCAACGAAAAAAAGAACACTGTCCATATATCGTTATCCTATGCAGAATTAGCGTGCTGTACGCGCAGCGAACGTGATTTTTTGTTGATAATTGATAAGACGCGCTCGGCAATTTCTTGCGGTGTGCTATGCGCTTTGACAATGTAGTCGGCAGCGCCGAGAGAAAGTCCTTTTTTTATTTCTTCCTGCTGACCGAGGTTAGAAATGATAAGTACCGGGATATGTTTATACTCCTTGCTTTTCTTAAGTTCTTCAAGAAAAGTAAACCCATCAGTGTCTGGTAAGACAATGTCAAGACAAATGGCATGAATGTTGTTTTTCCCCAAAAGTGTACGCGCACTTCCCGCGTCAGCCGCTTTATACACGATAAAACTGTTACTTAATTTTTTGCTCAAAATATCGCTAAGAAAAAAATCATCCTCTATGAGAAGAACCACTTTCTCATTTTCTTGAAAAACCTCTTTTTTATTTGCGCGTTTCGTATTTTGTTTGTATTCGGCTTGCTTTTTTTCATCTTTTCCTCCGGAGGAAGTCGCGCGACAGAGTGTTTGTACTTTCGCGAGCAATTCGTCCGGAGTGAAATTAACTTTGATGAGATAATCTTTAGCGCCAAGTTTTTTCACCTCTTCAATCTCAATCGGCTGTCCTGAATTAGAAACAATTAACACCGGAAGCGCCGGAGTTATCCCTCTTTCATGAAGTGACCTTAAGATCTCAAAACCATTTTTGCTCGGCAACATCATGTCAAGAACCACCACATCGGGATTCGCTGATTCTATAAGCTTCAGACCTTCTTCACCGTCATGTGAGGTGACGATTTCGTACCCATTCTTCTCAAGCTTATTAGATACCAAAGACGCAAGTGTTTTTTCGTCTTCAATAAGAACAACCTTGGGGCGTACTTTTTT
>Ga0066639_10005902_pt1 | contig 10259 bp, 9 predicted proteins | sample CryGeyCG2114_010_2_FD_59504 | JGI IMG/M metagenome (GOLD analysis project Ga0066639, IMG submission 59504) | Groundwater microbial communities from aquifer - Crystal Geyser CG10_big_fil_rev_8/21/14_0.10 | ecosystem: Environmental > Aquatic > Deep subsurface > Groundwater | place: USA: Utah... | reverse complement strand
TACAAAAATTTATTTTAAAATTTACTGAGCTTTATGATCGCCCACCTGGACAATTGGATGCAATTGCTTATGATGTCGGATTAATTACTAGTCAAATCTTAACCCAAGCGGGTGAAAGTGGATTAAGTCGAAAAGAGTTTCGTGATTCGCTTAAAGCAACTATAGACTTCCCAGGCATTACGGGAAAAATCACCTACAATGCAGGTGAACTGGAAAGATCTCTTTCTGTTTTGAGCTTTAAAAATGGCTCTATCGTTAAAATAAATAATTAATTTATAAATATTTTGCCATCGCCGAACCACCAATCATTCGGTTAAGCTCTTTTTTTCGATCAACATCTGATAAAGTCACAATTTCAGTCGTCGTTCGATTCCCTTTTACTTTTTTTACAACACACAAGTGATAATCTGCAAAAGAGGCGATTTGCGGCAAATGCGTAATACAAATAACTTGGTTTTGTTCTGAAACAGATTTTAATTTTTTTCCAACTTGAATCGCAGTTTTGCCTCCAATTCCAGCGTCAATTTCATCAAACAAATATACGCCTATGCCACCTCTATCTGAAATCACTCTTCGTATGGCAAGCATGATTCTAGATAACTCTCCCCCTGAGGCGATTTTATTTAAAGACTTACACTCTTCGCCCTTATTTGTTTGAATTAAAAAATCAATTGTATTTGCACCTAATTCACTGCTCCACTCAGACGGATCATCTAGCTCATCAATTTTTACCTCAAAATGAGCTTCATCCATATTAAGATCACACAACTCTGCATCAATAGATTTCGAAAAAAGTTTTGATCCTTTTTTTCTGGCTGCAGTAATTTCTGGAGATTTGATTTTAAGTTTAATGATTTTTTCTGAAATAATTTTATTTAATCGCTCAAATCGCTCTTGGGCTGTTGAAATAAGTTCGCTTTCTTTTTGCAACACTTCCAAGGTTTTGAGGACGTCGAATAATGTTTGACCGTATTTCTTTTTTAGATCAGAAATCAAGGAAACTCTTTCTTGAACTAATAAAAATCTTTCTTCCCTTAGGTCACATTTTTCTAGATATTTATTGAGTTCATATGAAGACTCCTCAATCTCGAGCAAAGCTTTTTCAAGATTAGTGGAAATATCAATTGCAGTTGTATCTAGTTGTGCAAGATTTCTTACTTTAGATAATGCATTTTTTAAACTCGACAATGCAGAAAATTCGATTTCATCTGAACCTTCGAGTATTTCAATCGCAGTCTTAGCAAATTGCATTCTTTGTTCAGTACTTTGCAGTACTTTTTTCTCAGACAGCAATTTTTCATCTTCTCCTGGAACTAAATTTGCATTTAAAATTTCCTGTATCTGAAAATCTAAAAAATCTTTTCTTTTGTTTTCATCGCTAAGAGTGTTTTCAATTAGCTTTAACTCTTTTTGATCTTCTTTTAAACTTTCAAATTCCAATAAAAAATTTTTTACTTTTTCTTGTAGTCCTGCGTAGCGATCAATTAAATCCATTTGAGTAGAAGATTTAAGTAGTGTTTGATGCTCATGTTGTCCACAAAGGTCTACCAATCCTTCACATAGCTCTAATAAAATAGAACGGGTCGCTAATTGGCCATTAACGTAAATCCTATTTTTTCCAGATTTCGAGAGTATCCGTTTAATTAATAAAAAATCATCTTCAATTTTAAAGTCTTTTTCTAAACATCTTTTTTGAATTTTATCTAATTTTGAAAGATCAAAAACACCTTCAACAATGCCCTCATCACATCCCGCGCGAACAAGATCAATATTTGCACGCCCTCCGAGCAGAAGTGAAATAGCATCAATAACAATGGATTTCCCCGCTCCAGTCTCACCTGAAATAATATTTAGTCCAGATTGAAATTCAATTTCAGCTTCATCAATAATCGCTATGTTTTGGATTCGGATACGCTCTAACACTTAAGAACCTCCTAAATAGTTTTACTATTATTACTACACTGTCGCATGAAGTCCAAAGTTCAATTTTTCATGAAGTAACTGATAGTAATCTCGCTTACTATGACTAATTGATTTTAGTTTATGTTTTTTAAATTTCTCAATAATCACGACATCATCTTTCTGAAGATCAATCACATCCTGTCCATCAAGTGTCAGTAGAACGTTGCCTGGACATTGCGTTAATGAGAGTGAAATTTGATACTTATCTGACAAAACTAAAGGTCTTTGAGTTAAGGCATGAGCGCAAATTGGAGATAGAATAATCGCAGATAAATTAGGTTCAACGATCGGGCCACCGGCTGCGAGAGAATAGGCTGTTGAACCTGTCGGTGTGCTCACGATAAGTCCGTCTGCACGAATCATATTTATCCACTTTTTATTAATCCCAATTTTAACTCCTATAATTCTTGCAATTGCCCCCTTCGAAATTACAGCATCATTAACAATAGGGCCTTCAAATAGGGTTTTTCCTTTTCTGATAAGCTTAACATTCAAAAGAGATCTTTCTGTTATACTAAACTTCTTTTTAGATAAAATGAGAGCGAGCATTTCAAAGACTTCAGATTTTTTTATTTCAGTCAAAAATCCCAGCTGTCCCATATTAACACCCATAATCGGTACACTTTGCTTATCCATGAGACGCGCTATACTTAAAAAAGTTCCATCACCACCTAAAACAACAATAAAATCAGCCTTTTGCGCAATTTTTCTTTTTTTGATGATAGAAATATTTAATTTTTTAGATTCAGATTCTTTTAAAATGCTTTTATAAATGCGCTGAGAGACCATGCGATTTTCGTTCTCAAAATAAAGCATGTACTTTTTTTCAGCCAAAAAGACGCCTACTTTAACTGCTAGTTTTTCTGCTTCAGGGTGCCTATGCTTTACGATAATGCCTATTTTTTTCATTTCTGAAATCTCCAAACTTTTGTGATAAACTCATTATAAGCCAAAAATAAGGAATTAGCACGATTGGAAAAAGATCTCTTTGAACATGCCACTGAGGACAATCTCGATATTCATCGCACATCTCCGCTTGCCCATCAGTTACGCCCAAAAGACTTTAACTCATGGGTAGGGCATGAACGGTTTTTTGGTAAAGATAAACCTCTAAGAAAGTGGATTGAAAACGACGAAATCCCCTCCCTCATATTATGGGGGCCGCCAGGCTGTGGAAAAACTTCCCTAGCACACATCATTTCCGTTAAAACATTTTGCCGATTTGAACCATTAAGCGCCGTTCATTCTGGCGTAAAAGAAATTAAACAATGTGTTGAACGAGCAAAGATTCAAAAAAAAATGGATGGTCGAAAAACCATTTTATTCATTGACGAAATTCACCGTTTTAATAAATCTCAGCAAGATGCCTTATTGCCACACGTGGAAGATGGCATTATTACATTAATCGGAGCGACCACAGAAAACCCTTCGTTCGAATTAAATAAAGCCCTATTGTCTAGACTAAGGGTGCTTCGTTTAGAGAGACTATCTGCTGGAGACTTAGCCACACTCATTGAATCTGGTTTTTTAAAATTTAAAACTAATTTTAACGTACAACATTTTGAAATTCAAAAAGACGTCATTTCAGAAATTGCCGCACAATCAGAAGGTGATGCTAGACGTGCGCTTACTTTAGTGGAAACCGTTGGTCACTGGATGATTACAACTCAAGCTAAAAACCTATCTTTAAAAAATTTCATTTTAGCGCTGGAAGAAAGCTCTTCCTTAAGAACAGGAAGTATTCCTTACGATAAAAATGGAGAAGGGCATTACAATACAATTTCCGCATATATAAAATGCATTCGAGACAGCGACCCCCATGCTAGCATTTATTATTTAGCAAGAATGCTTGAGTCAGGGGAAGATCCAGTTTTCATTGCAAGAAGGCTTGTTATTTCTGCTTCAGAAGATATTGGAAATGCAGATCCACTTGCACTACGCATTGCGCTTTCAGCAAAAGATGCGGTAGAGCTTTTAGGCATGCCTGAGTGTAGAATTTCGCTTGCACAAGCAACGACTTATCTTGCAATGGCACCAAAAAGTAACTCAAGTTATCTAGCGATAGATCAAGCGATTGATGAAGTCAAAAAAACAGGAGCACTTTCAATACCCATGCACCTTAGAAATGCACCTACTGAACTTTTGAAAAAAGAAGGATACGGAATGGGGTATCAATACTCCCATAATAAAAAAAATAATTCAAAAAAAGAAAACCATTTTCCAGGGGGGGTTTATAACAATAGATTTTACCGCCCAAAAGACGTGGGATACGAATCAAAACATAAATTAAAGCTTGATCACCTAGAATCGCTTGAATCACTCAAGCCAGCGGACGGAACGCTCACTAATCTTGATAAACCCAAAGAGTAATCACACCATTTTTGTAAAACCTCTAAAGACAAAATAAGCTTTGTGTAAACTCCAATTGAGTTTTTAGAAAGTTCATTTAAAGTTTCTCCATTTAAGTGATGGTGTAATACGTTTTTCATTATTTCAAAAAAAATCAAAGGTGATGAAACTTCTGATGTTTTTTTAGACAAATGACTGAGTTCTTCTAACTTATCTTGCAGTGCCTTTACCTCGAGCTTTGTGTCGACACACATTAAGTAATTTGATTTTAATTGCGAAGAAAGTGCATAAATTTGCTCACTAGTTGAACGTGACTGCTTAAAGATGCGTATCATAACGGGTATAGATTCTTGCAAGACCCTTAGCTTGTACATGAGATCTGGGACAATGAGCTTTCGATTTAATTCAAATCCTGTTCTGGCCGTCCATCCACAAAACCAGCTCCTAGCAATTTGACCTAAAACAAGTGCGGTCCATGAGTCTATGTCTAAGCCTTTATTAGACTGTACTTCATAGACCAAGCCTCCACCATCTTCTGTTGCTCGGATTTTTGACTTATACACGTCTGATTGATCACTTAATCTATTTTCGGATAGGTAATTCAAATAAGTATAGTTTTTACTTAAGCTTTTTTTATTTGAAATAAAATTAACGACTTGAATTAAATCATCGATTTTTACATTTTTCGAGGGACAACTAACTAAGTAATGACCATTCCCATAAACTCCCTGAGTGTAAAATTCATTAATCTGCACACTCTGAATTACTCTCGTCCCCAGCAATCCTGCTAATGCACTATCAACACCAGGTCCCGCAATCAACCAATGAACACGCTTTAAAACTTCCACATTAAGTTCAAACGTATTTTCTCCAACAAGTGAATCCATACGATTAATTAATTCTATTTTATTGCCCAACATAGAAAATATTTTTTTCTCAATCGACTGAGCCTTTTCATCTCCCAATAAAACAACAGCAACCATAGAGTCCAAATTCAGTAAAACTCTAATCAAATGTATAATATCTATTTCTGAATAGACTTTTAACAGTGAACTTAAATCAATAGCAGTCCATTTTTTTCCAGAAGTTTTCCAAGCATCTAAAAAAGAATGTGATAAATATGAAGTATTAAAAAAATTTTTAGTGCTAACGTTTCCTTGCAAACTCTTATTGGGTTGCCCTAGATGAATCTGAAAGCATGTTAACAATTGAGTCGTGATAATATCTATTTTATGTATGTTTTGCCTTACATTTCCTTCATTACAAGCATGTATATAACTACTCCACCCGTCTGGTGACTTCAACGTTAAATCGTTTCTTCTTACATAACCTAATTTTACTTTAGCTGGTATAAGAGTAGAAATATAACTACTTGAAACATTAAAGCTCCAATTTAATAAAAAGTCCCACTTCATTTCAGTGAGAGGAAGAATGCTCTCTGCAATACAAATTCTTTTTTCATTTTCACTTAAACTTGAATTTAATGTGGGAATAGTAAAAACATCATCAATCCATTTTATTTTTTTAAAGATTTTTTCGTGCTTTTCAGAGGTTAAAATATTGATTTTAACAGAAGGATAAAGACCATGAATAACCTTCAATGCCATTAAATTTTGGTAAACTTCTGTCAAATTAGTAAGTTGTACCACTAAAAGGCTTACATTGAAATTGGTGCTTGTGTCATCAATAGTATTTAGATCTATCATCTAAATACACTCTTCTTTTATTTTTTCATTATTTAAAGCAATAACTAATCGAACAATAATTTCATCAACATCTATAGAGTTACTTGATGTTTGATCTGAAACCTCTCCCTTTAGCCAGTCAATATCAGCTACCATATCTTCTATCCTCCATGACAGAAAAACTATGCTCTTTAGAGTGAGCTAATTTTTTTAATTAAACCATGAGCTCCTTCATGGTCTGACCTGATTTGAATAATTTTTTCACACGTGTTTTTAGACTCCACATATTTTTTTAAGTGAAACTGAACACCTGCTAAACTATACAAAATGCTTGCACTTATCGGGCAGAATTCGATATATTTTTTTAAATATTTTTCAGCCATTTCATAGAGCTTTAATTCATAAGAAAGTTTTACTAGATAAAAAATAGCTTTTTGATTTTTAATATCGATATTGAGTGCTTCAGAATAATAAAACAAAGCTTCTTTTCTGTTTCCTAAATTAAAGTGAACCTCGGCAATTCCAAGCAAGGCCAAAAGATTTTTTGGATTTGAAGATAGAGCATCCTCGTAACTTCTTTTTGACTCTTGAAGTTTTCCTTGCTTTAGAAAAACAGCTGCTTGGTTTGATTTAATTTCATCTGCAGTGGGCTTCAATGACAATGCCTTTGTATAAAACTCATTTGCTCTTTCGTATTCACTTTGATCAAACGTGATATTACCTGCCACCTTCAATAATTCAAATTGAGTTTCACTGTCAATTCCTCGAAACAACAATGCACGCTCTATAATCTCAATTGCATACTTGGCTCGATTTTGAGTGATTAACGCTTTAATTAAAAACTTTAAAACAGGAAGAGATGGATGATATGCGATTGATTCTTCGTAGTTTTTTATTGCTAATTCTAAATGTCCCTCAAGCTCTTCGCAAACTCCAATTCCCTGGTAAGCCAAATGCAAGCTTTGATTTGCTTGAATAAATTTTTTATAAATATTTTTTGCTAGGTGATACTCACCCGCTTGAATGAGTATTTCTGCGTTTTTAAGTAAAAAAACTTCATTTAGTTTTCCATTTTCAAGATAAGCAGATTGCCCATTTTCTTCATCTGCATTGCTAATTTGTTCGATAATAACTTCGCTTCCTTTAGTTTTCGTTTTTGGTCTTATCCCAACAATAAAACTAATAGTTCCGTCTTCTTTATCTTGATCAAATTCGCTTAAAAACTCCTCAACTGTTCTTAACTTTAATAATCGATCATTTGTCTTAGGAACAGATTGCACCCCAATGAGATCATATCCCTCTTCTGTGACTTTTTTTTCTAATAAATTTTGTAAAAAATAAAAATGATCACTCATAGTTTTTTATCCACACCACCGCCTAAGTTCAAAGAACTGTTAGATTTAAACTTTGAAATAATGTTTTTACTTTTTTCTGTTTTATCGATTTCAACTCCAATTTCATCAATTTCAGAACTAATTGACTTCTGAATGAGTGCATCCATTTCGATAATTTTTTGCAATAAAAATTCTTTATATTTATCTTCAGTCTTAATTTCCTCTAAAACATCTGAACTTATTTTTCCATTCATCTCAGACAGACTAAGTTTTGAAATGTACTGATCAATAATTTCGAGTGTTTTAATATAAAGAGCTCTTTTTTTCACAAACGCATCTAAAAAATCAAAGTTCTTTTCTTCAAAAAAATGAATATGATCAAGCGTATAGCGCTCAAGCTCTGACAGTATTTTATTTTTAGCTTTTAGATGTTTAAGCAATTCCATTTGCTACTTAGCCTCACCTTTATTAATTTGCTCGATTGCTGTTTTCCAACCTTCGTATAAATTTTCTAATACTTTCACAACAGCATTTAGATGTTCTTTAGAGTTTTCAATATTGCCCTTAATCAAACGATCAATAATAAAATTGTAAAGTCTTTCCAAGTTAATTGCAATCTCGCCTCCAACATCAAAATCAAGGGTGTTACTTAATTCATTAATGATATCATGGGCCTTTACAATGCTTTTGCCTTTATTAGACATATCGTTTTTATCAATACAATAAATTGCTTTTTTAACATGCTGAATTGCAGCTTCATACAGCATCAATAATATTTGTGGTTTATTGGCCGTCTCTACAGAGGTTTTTTTGTACGTGTTTGCACCGTATTTAGTTGACATAATTCAAAGTTCCTTCCTGTTTATCCCAATAGTTGTGAAACTAGGTTTCCACCGCTAGCTCCACCCATTGATGATGTTAAATATGCTTGTTGCTGCTGCATTGACGCCAAAGCCCCTTGCAGCTTAGAAAATTTACGAACTAAATTTTCGGCTTTTCTCTCTAACAAAATTTCTTTATTTGATATCGTTTGGTCAATTTGATCTATCTTTTTTCGAATTGCTTGATCTCTAATTGTCATCAAACCTGTTAAGGGTGATGAATAAGAACTCAAAACACTTCCCAATTGCGTAGAAAATCCAAACTCACCTGTTAATGTTTCAGCGACTCGATCAAAATCTTCTTCTATTACTTTTTTGAATTTATTTTCATCAAAGGTAACTGACCCCGTCTTGCTAATACTTACTCCCAACTGATGTAACCAAACAAGCTGTGGCTCATCGTCTTTTTCTGTTCGATAGTGAGGATAAGCTTCGTGTAATAAATTTCTTAATCGATACTCAATCGACTGAAGTCCTGAGTCTCCAGCGAATGTTGATTTAGTATCTGTATTTTTATCGATACTGTTTTGCTTGTTAATGAATTCTAAAACATCATTAAACTTTGTAACTACTTCCTTCATTTTGCCACCTATTTTTTCGTTATCTTCTGTAATAGTCAGCGTGAATGGTTTATCAGGACGAGCTTGCCTTAAGTGGACATTAACTCCATCTAAAAAATCAACGACATCATTGCTATTTAAATCGATATCAAACCCATCGAGTTTAATGTACGCATTTTTTGAATTGCGATCTCGATCTATCCAAAAATCTTCATCACTATCTAAAAAATAAAACTCCGGAAAATCAATTTGATTTTCTTCTCCATCATTTTTAGCTGTTAATAGCAGTTTCCAGGGTTTTTCATGGTCATACGCATCTTTAACAACTGACGCTCTAACGGGCGAGTCTTTCGAATTATTAATTAAATTTGCAACTGATCTTAAATTCGAATTTTTAGGATCTACAAAAATTTCAAAATCATCTCCTTTTTTATTTGGTAAAACAATATAACCAATTCCAAGCGATGTTTTCTCTGGATCCGTAAGTCCGCTTGAGATCATTCCTGATCTTTCGGCAAGTTGTTTAATTTCCATTTGATAAGTACCAGGATGTACTTTTTCTTTATCGACTGTAATATCAATTAAATCTTTTCCGTCACCTAATTCAACTTTATATTCTTTAAATTTTTTAATCGATGCAATTTCACTAAGTGAATTTTGCAGCCCTGAAATTTTTGATTTAAACTCTTGAAAAAGTTTTAGGCGAGCTTCTTCAGTTTTTTTTCGAGTCTCCAGGGTACGAATAGGCTCGCGATCGGCTTCAATAATTTGTTGGACGACTTGCTTAAACTGGCCGCCTCCAACAGGGTCGAACTTTAAACCCACACTTCCTCCTTGAAGTGATTAAACTAATAGAGATACTCCGTATCCCTTACTCTTTATCATTATCTCTTTTTTAAATACAAAGAGCCAGTAAGAATTTTTTACCCACTCAGTACGGAACTCTGACAAATTTTTGTCTTTCAGACTCCCACTTTAAAAAAAATTTATCAGATTTTGGATAGCCCATGTTCAAATATTGGCCTCTATGATCTCCAATCACAAATTCAAGTTCGTCAATTAGATGACTGTGGCCTAACACAACATAATCGTATTGCTCAAGGAACTTCTGAACTGCAAAATTTCTAAATGTTTTTTTAATTTTATCTTCATCTCTATTTTTTGATGAAGACGTATTTCGCACATTTCTACTCATTTGACTCGATTTTGTTCCAATTAAATTAACGACTTTGTCGGGTATTGATCTTACTAAAGCTCGAAGAGGAAAGGATCGCAACACATACCTCATTGAAAGATATTTTATGTCTTTTTTATCAACCAAATCTCCATGAGCAAAATAGAACTTTTTATCAAAAAGATTGAGTGTAATTTCATTTTTAACGGTTTTAAAGTTTTGAATATGCTTAAAAACATTTTTTAAATGAAAGTCATGATTTCCCTCAATATAATAAATTAGAACCCCACTTTTTCCTTTTTTTTCCATAAGTG
>Ga0066639_10005901_pt1 | contig 10260 bp, 7 predicted proteins | sample CryGeyCG2114_010_2_FD_59504 | JGI IMG/M metagenome (GOLD analysis project Ga0066639, IMG submission 59504) | Groundwater microbial communities from aquifer - Crystal Geyser CG10_big_fil_rev_8/21/14_0.10 | ecosystem: Environmental > Aquatic > Deep subsurface > Groundwater | place: USA: Utah... | reverse complement strand
TTAAACCGCCAGTAGCTGATAAAAGTAAAGGGAATAAACATCAATATCATCCATAAGGCAATTGGCCAATAAATTGAAGCCACCACCCCAATACCAATTAAGGCGGTAATCAATGATGGAATAAAATATAAGCCGGAATTATTAACAATCTGGGTTAACTGGGAAGTGCCGCGATCCAGCTTGCTCATCAACTCCCCGGAAATAGCTTTATCAAAAAAAGAAACTGACAGCTTGATTAAATGGCTAAAACCTTCTTCTTTTAAGGCAAAACGGTATTGATAAGCAAATAAGTTGGTAAAATAATCAATTATTCTCCGAACCAGCCTTTTTAAAAATCTTAAAATCAGTAAAACTGCAAAAAGATAAATAATATTTTTAGGAATAATAAGTTCTTTTTTAGCAATAAAACTGGAAACGCCATCAACAATAAAGCGGTTGATAAATGGTTCAACCTGGTTTAGTCCGGCCAAACAAATAATAAAAAAGCCAATAACCACCAATAGCTTTTTATAAGGCTTGGCAAAACCAATAATTTTAGCAAATTGTTTCATAACCTTAATTTTAGCAAAAAATCGGCCAAAAGAATAAAGAAAGAAAAAGAAATAAATTTTTTATCTTTCAAATAAAATATTTAAAATATCCCTAAATGAAGGAAGTTTAGGCAGTTGAATAGGAAAAGGTTTTTTAGAGGGTAAAGGAATTTCTCCTGGCTTAGTACAAATGCAGCTTCGATCATCAGGACATTTAGGATTATAACATTGAAGCATTTGAAAACACTGCCTTCCTTTAGGACACCAATCCATACCACAAACTAATCCCTTACCACAATCATCATTTTTAGAACAAGACCTGTAACATTTAGCTAAACTTGGAGCCGGCGAAGAAGACAATATTGTTTTAACTGGACCATGTAAAGTCTTCAGTCCATAAATATCAACATCTTCCAACCAATAAAAATAGGTTTTATTAGTTAAAACATTATTATCTAAAAACTCGTAATTGGCTCCAACTGGAGACCCTGGGTTTTGAGAAGGAATAAGATTGGAGTTAAGCTGAGTTTTTTCTCCATCCTCAGACTCAGCCCGGTAAAGATTAAAGCCTAAATTATCTAATTCTGTTGCTGTTTCCCATTGCAATAGAATATCTTTATTTTGAACAGTAGCAGTAAAAGAAATTAAATCTACTGCGGTTGGACAATTAAATTGAATATCACCAATCGCCTGACCATTATTATTATAATTTGAGTCGTCTTGTAAGTGATCATTAAAATGCCATAAAGCAATCGTGTGTTCGTCTGCTGAAAGAGGATTTAAGTATAATTGATTGTCCCAATTAGTTGGAATATCACGAGCAATATTTGACATCCTTAATTCATCAATTTTTAAACCTACTAATCCAGATCCTATTTTAAAAGGTAGATAAATATTATCCGGGAAAATTGGTTCTATATACTGAGATCCTTCTCCTAGATACTGACCATTCACATAAAGAACTATTTTATTTCCATTATAAACCATACTCAAGTGGTACCAAAGATCAGGCTGAGTTTCAAATATTGGTGAGGAGGAAGTATTATAAATTCTATTTTGTTGTAAATCAGCTTTCTTAGCATTTATCAACTTCTCACCAAAAATTTTTCCATAAATCAAATTATACAAAACTCCATCAGCCAAATTCTCCCCTATAACCTCTTTTTTTATAACTTCAGCAATCTCATATTCTTGGATATCGGGAAAGCTAACCCAAGCTTCAAAAGTCAACTCTCCCCCTATGTTTAAAGACGGATTGCTAATGGTAACCGGAACTTGGATATAATTATCATTGCCTTGGGCTATTATTACCTGACATCCTAAACTAGATGGTAAATTTGAATACCCTGAAGGCGGAGATGGCGTTGGGCTAGGGCTAGGACTGGAGCTAGGACTAGGGCTGGGAGATGGTAACATAATTGTTCTTTTAAAAACACCTGTTCTTTCTTCATCACAACCATAAACTGACCATTCAAAAGATTGATCATTTATACTTCCTTCTTTCCAAACATAAATTTGATCTGGTTCATCTAAATTGGCCTTTCCTAAAGCAATAATTTCTACTTGCCCATCTAAATCTACATCAGTCACTTGAGGAGCTGAAAAAATCAAAGTATTTTTAGGCCAACCAGGAAAAAAGGGGCTACCAAAAGTCCAATTATAGGGCCAAGCAAAAAAAGCCCCATCATTATACATCATTCGCGAGGCTCCACCAATTATATCTGGTAAGCCATCTGCATCTAAATCACTTAAGGCTAGGCCTCGGTCAAAATTAGAAGAAGTGCTTTCACCATATAAAATATTATATCTATCACCATTTAATTTATAAATCATTACCCTTCCTTTACTCGTCCCAACTATAACTTCCAACTCTCCATCACCATCTACATCACCAACAGTAGGCATTGATCTATGACAATTGCCGTTCCACGAACCACTATTATTATTAATACTTCTAGTGTTTTGAGGCCAGTTGGGATAAGAATTGCCGTTTGAATCATAAATAAAAACTGCTCCCTCTGAACTACTAAGATTATTGGAACCGGCCGAAACAATAATTTCTAATTTACCATTATTATTTAAATCAACAAGGGTCGGTTTGGCCCAAGAGTAATATGATTCTGTGTTACCTGGAAAAAGCAAATTTTTACTCCATTTAAGTCCAAACGGGTTAATTTTATAAACATATATATTCTGATCATTAGTAATAACAATTTCTTGACTACCGCTATTATTAATATCGCCGACAGAGATTGTACCGCCATTATTTATGTTTTTGGGCCAATCATATAACTCACTGCCATCATATTCATAAGCATGCAACAGACCAACCCCAGATTCATAAACAATAATTTCCTTTTGACCATCATTATCAATATCGGAAATAACAGGGCTAGAAAGGGTTCGATACTCAGAAGTTGGTCCAATCACTTTGGGCCAATTCGGTAAAGACAATCCATCTTTTTTAATCAAATCAAGTCTAAAAACACAATAAAAAGGCGGTTGAGATTTACAGGCATTAATGCTATAAACAATTTCCTTTTGGCCATCATCATCTAAATCAGCCACTGCCGGAGTCCCAAGACCAATATCGGGGTTAATAAACTGATCATAACTGACATACTTAGGAAAACCTGGCAACAGTTGCCCTTGAACATCCCATAAATAAACATATTCTCCATCTGATTGAGAAAAGATTTCCTTTTGGCCATCATTATCTAAGTCAGTTGCAATAAACATGCTTTCATCAAGATAGCCAGAAGTATTACCATCTAAAGGTTGCGGCCAGCCAGGCATTAAATTAGGATCTACTTTTACCAACACCCTTCTTTCTATTCTTGTTTGATTATTGCCAAAAACCTCAAGCTTTAAAGTCCAAGTTCCCGGATTATATGAGCTAAAATCAACAGTAGCTAAAATATCTTTTTCAACTGGATTTTCTCCTTCACCAGTTAGAAAAACACCATCAGTTATCCAATCATTAGGGTTCTCGCCTTCGCCCAAAGTAATTGAAAAATGGTCAAATGAACTACCAGTGGCTGAACCTATTATTTCTGAAACACCTCCGGGAAAACCATAGTATCTAGGAATGGTTATTTCAGCAATGGGAGGCGGTGATGGCAATTCTAGAGCAGCCTGAGCATTAATTAAACCATAACCAAAAGTTCTATCTATTCCAATATCACCCAAATCTAAGCTGGTATATTCAATCGTCGATTTTACTTCTCTATAATCAAGCAAAGCATTATTAGCTAATAAAAGAGCTGCCAAAGCAGAAACATGAGGACTTGACATTGAAGTTCCTGCTGAGCGAAGATAAATCTTTTCATTTAAAGGTCCGATTATTCTCGGATCTGAGTCAGAAACTGATGAAGCCTTTAAAGAAAGAATATTAAAACATCCAAGTGGCTGGTTCTGTCCAGCAGGCAAACAACTGCTTTCTCCACCAGGAGCAACCACAGAAACATTACCATAATTTGAAAAAGCCAAGATACTATCTTCTTCGCTTGTCCCTCCTACGGCAATTACACCAGGATAGTTGGCCGGCCAATAACCATTGCCAACATCATCTGAACTATTCCCAGCCGAAGCGACGATAACTACATTTAAAGCAAAAGCGGAATCAATTGCCTCTTTTAAAGTCAGGGGAATAAAAGTAATTGGAACATTATTGCTCAGGCTCATATTAATTACTTTTGCACCCTGAACAGCAGCATATTGAATCCCCTGAGCCACCCAATCAAAGCTCCCGCTCCCATTTTCATTCAAAACCTTAATAGGTAAAATTCGTGAAGAAAAAGCTATACCAGCTATACCTTTATTATTGGGCAAGGCTAAGTTAGTCAAAGAACCAATAAGACCAGCTACATGAGTTCCATGACCCTCATCATCAATTGGATCAGCATCATTATTCACAAAGTCATAACCAACCAGACATTGACCAATCATTTCTTGGTGACTACAATCAACTCCCGTATCCACTACTGCTACTTTTAAGCTATCACTACCTGTATTTATATCCCAAGCCTCTTCCATGTTAATCTTTTTTAAATTCCACTGATAATCATATGGTGGATTCCAGCTAGGATCTCGATCACCAATAATATCAGGATAAGAATCCAAATAATAAGGATCATTGGGAATGAGTGCGGTCTTGACTATATAATTAGGCTCCACATATTCAAACTGGTTACTTTCTGAAAGCTGCTGGATTTGGTCCTCTACCGAAATACTTTTATCAAAAATAAGTTTATAAGTCCTAGATAAATCTATTTTTAAAAACTCTGCTTCATTAACCTTTTTGTCTGAGAACTTAGCTTTAATTTTAGTCAACTCTTTTTGTGGTTCTTCAACACCTTTAAAAACTTTTTCTATTGTTTTGATGTTTTGGCTTTTAAAAACTTGAACTATTGGTTGTTTTTCATCTAAATCATTAATATCCATTGCTTGTTTATCAAAATCTAGACCTGGCTTAATAATTTTGGGCAATTCAACATTAAAATTAAATTTTATCAGCACTTCATCATCAACATATTCTGGTTTTGGAGCTTCAGCTGGTTCTTGCTTTAAAACCTCAAGCCTTTTTACTAAATAATTTTTATAAAATGGGGTTAAAATGGCAGCAATGCCAAAAACTGATAGTAAATAAAAGCTTAAATATTTTTTAAAAGACGGCATTAATAAATTTTAATATAAAAATTTACAGCTCGTCAAATAGGAAAAGCTGAAAAATAAAAAAGAAGTTTTACTAACTAAAGTTTATTTAATAACTTACTTTACTTAAAGCCACTTTGGCCATTTCTGAAACTAAAAAGACTGACAAGCTTAAAACTATGGCCATTAACCAATCAGTTAAACTTAAAACCGTGGTGCCAAAAATCCGGGAAATGGCCGGAATTTGAATAATCAAAGCGGTTGAGACAATTGAACTTAAAACCGCCAGATTCAACCATTGGTTGGCAAAAATATTGATCTTAAACAAAGAGCCATCAGTCCGGCTGTTGTAAGCATTAATCATTTCCATTAACACCATGGTAATAAAAACAATGGTTTGGGCTTTAACCAAAGACTTGGCTTTAAGCAACAAGCTAAACTGGGGCAGTAAAACAACCGCCATGGTTAAACTTAAAATAAACATTAAACTGACGGCTTTTTTAGAAAAAATGCTTTGACTTGGGTCTTGGGGCTTGACCAGCATCACTTGTTTTCCCGGCGGATCAACTCCCAAAGCTAAAGCTGGCAAACCGTCAGTCACCAGATTAATCCACAAAATCTGGATGGCAGTCAAGATTGGCGGCAAATTCAATAAAAAGCCGCCACCCAAAACCAAAACCTCACCAATATTGGACCGCAGCAGATAAAACAAATATTTTTTAATATTGTCATAAATCTCCCGGCCTTTTTTAATGGCAACCACAATGGTGGCAAAGTTATCATCAGCTAAAATTAAATCTGAAGCTTCTTTGGCCACATCAGTGCCAACTATCCCCATGGCCACGCCAATATCAGCTTGTTTTAAGGCCGGGGCATCATTAACCCCATCACCAGTCATCGCCACCAGATAACCTTTGGCTTTTAAAGCTTTGACGATTTTTAACTTATCCTCAGGTGAAACCCGAGCATATGATTTTTGATCAACAATTTTTAATAACTTAGAATAAGAAAGTTTATTCAACTGATAAGAATCTATTATCTGATTCTTATCAGTAAACAAACCTAAATCCCGGCCAACTGCCCAAGTGGTTAAAACATGGTCACCGGTAATAATAATTGGCTTGATCCCGGCCCGGCGACAAACTTTGATGGCTTCAGCTGCCTCATCCCGGGGCGGATCAATCATTCCGGCCAAACCAACAAAAACTAAATCTGATTCCAGCATATTCTGATCCAAATCCTTGTTGCCAATTTTAACTTGATCAGCTTTAAGATCTTTATAAGCAAAGGCCAAAACCCTTAAAGCATTATTAGCCATTTGATTAGTCTGGCTTAATATTTTCTTTGTTTCTGTTTTTGAAAGTTTGATCAACTTGCCATTTTTTTGAATATAAGTGCATTTTGCTAAAACTGATTCGGGCGCGCCTTTAACCAATAGCTGAAAGCTGCTTTTAAATGAATGCAAGGTGCTCATTCTTTTCCGGTTCATATCAAAAGGTATTTCTCCCAACCGGGGATAATCCTTTTGCCACTTTTCCTGAGCTAAACCGGCTTTAGCCGCCAGCACTACCAGCGCTCCTTCAGTTGGATCACCATCAATTAAATAATCTTTAGCTTTTTTAACCAACAGGGCATCATTGCACAACAAACTGACCTGAACTAATTTTTTAAATTCCTGATCATGCTGAAAATTAAAATCCTTATCTTTCAGCAAAAATCCGCCATTGGGCTGATAACCAACTCCTTCAACAAAAATAGTCTGATCATTGGTAAAAATTTGCCTGACCGTCATTTCATTTCTGGTTAAAGTTCCGGTTTTGTCAGAACAAATTACTGAAACACTGCCTAAAGTTTCCACTGCCGGCAATCTGCGGACAATGGCTTTTTTCTTAGCCATTTCCCAAACTCCCAAGGACAAAGAACCAGTGACCACGGCCGGCAAAGCCTCAGGCACGGCGGCGACCGCCAAACTAACTCCCCAAATCAACATTTCCAGGGCCGGATATCCCCTTAGCACTCCCAATAATGAAGCTAGAGCACAAATCAGCAAAGAACCAATACCTAAATATCTGCCAATCTGGGTTAGTTTTTTTTCCAAAGGAGTCTTTTCTGTTTCCACTTGAGACAGTAAATCGGCAATTTTACCAAATTCCGTCAGCATAGCAGTGGCAACAACAATGGCTTTAGCATGACCCCGAGTCACGACCGTACCAGAATAAACCATATTTTTTCTCTCAGCTAAGGGAATATTTTTATCTTTAATCAAATCAGTTGATTTTTTAACTGGCAAAGACTCACCAGTTAAAACTGATTCTGATACTTCAAAATTCAAATAATCAATTAAGCGAGCATCAGCCGGAATTTTATCACCCATTTTTAAAACAATCAGATCGCCAGGAACCAAATCACTGGCCAAAATTTTTTCAACCCGGCCATTTCTTAGCACATGGGCATTAAATGAAGCCAGCTTTTTTAAAGCTGACATAGCCTTTTGCGAACGAAATTCCTGAATAAAGCCTAAAAAAGCACTAAAAAAAACAATGACTAAAATAATTATCGCCTCCAAAGCATCACCTAAGACAAAAGAAATAACCACTGCTCCCAGTAAAATCAAAGTCAAAAGATTTAAAAACTGATGATAAAAAAGCTTAAACCAAGAAGTCTTTTTTTCTTTGGCTAAAACATTGGCTCCATACTTTTCAAGCCTTAACTTAACCTGACTTGAAGTTAAACCACGATTAGAAGTTTTTAAAACTTTTTTTAGTTTAGAAATTGATAAACTGTGCCAACTGCCTGTCATAATTTAATATTTAATGATAACCTAAATATTATAACAACTCTAATTTTGTTTTGTTAAATAATTTTGTTAATTTTTATTTTTTCTGTTTTTGCTTTATCTTTTCACCTATATTATAATAACCTCATATGAAAACTAAAGTTTTAAACTATCGAATCATTATTAGTCCTGATAAACAAACAGGAACAGGAAAACCTGGTTTTACTGCTTTATGCCCGACATTAGGAGTGGCTGATGATGGCGATACGATTGAAGAAGCTTTAATTAATGTTAAAGGAGCGATAAAAACTTATATTAAAAGCTTGGTTGAAGATAAACAATCAGTTCCCACTGATGAGCCCGAACATGATATGGTTACTACCACCCAAATTGATATTCCTTCTAAATTTCAATTTGCCTGAATGTTTAAATGACTAAATTACCTCAAATAAAGCCAAAAAAAATAGAAAAAGTTCTTGGTAAACTTGGCTTTATCCCTCGACCAGGAAAGGGCAGTCATGTTGTTTTTAAACATCCAGATGGCCGCCGAACAGTTATTCCTATTCACAACCGTCCAATTAGAATCGGAACACTAAGAGCTATTTTACGACAAATTGAGCTGTCAATAGAAAACTTTCTGGAATTATTGAAAAAATAAAAAATCTATCAAAATATTTTATTAACTAAATGAATACAAAAAAGCTAAAAATCATCAAGTCTGATCAAAGAGGCATTGTCTATCAATGCGGACAAAACATGTTTGTCTCAAGAAAAAAAGGCACCATAACTGCTGACCACATTCATTCTGATATTGCTGAAACAATTTATTTATTTAAAGGAACAATTGAATTGACAATTGGCAAAAAAGTAAAAAAAATAATTGCTCCAGCTAAAATTAAAATTCCCAAAAAAACTTATCACAAAATTTTAGCGATCTCGGATATTGATTTTCTTAAAGCTTAAATATTAGAAAGTTTAAATTATTAAACAAAAAACAATAAAAGTTTTTTAGCTTAAAATAAAGTCCAGGACTTTTTTATCAGCTAAACTGGCCGTCAGCAAATCTGGTTTGGCTTTGGCCAAATCATCCTGACTAAAAAATCCGGTAGTTACCCCAATGGTTTTAACTCCAGCTTTCTGGCCGCAAATAATATCATGAATTGTATCACCAATAACAAAAATGTTTTTCTTTAAAAAAGATATTTCAAAATAATCTTTAGCTTTAGCAAAAACCAGTTTGGCCAGTTTATTCCGATCTTCAGCCATTTCCCCAAACAAGCCAAAATCAAAAAACTTATCAATCCCAACCAACTTTAACTTAATAAAACTGGCTTGCCGAGAATTACCAGTCAACAAACCAAAAAAAATGTTTTTTTCTTTTAATTTATTGATTAAAACCACCGCATCAGAAATAAGCTGGTTTTTATAATCACTGGAAACATTTTTGGCAAACCAGTCAGCCCTGGCCCTCATCAACTGATCAATTTTTAGTAAAATATCCTTACTGCTGACCCCCTTTTGTTTTAAAAGATCGGTGGCAATTTTTCTTTCAGTTGAACCATCATGCTTTTGCCAGTCAATGACTACCTGATGGCCAAAAACTTTTTCAATGGCGACGACAAAACTCCTTCTTCCCGTATCATCTCCGCCTTTAATCAAAGTCCCGTCAATATCAAACAAAACCAGCTTATAATTATTTCTAATCTTACTATTATTTATAGTATTCATAATGAATCTTACCTTTCTCAAATTCCTGGTCATTGTGTTCTGCTAACTTTTGCTTAGGATAGCCAATCGGCATTAAGCATAAAACATTAATATTATCAGGAATATTTAAGATTTTTTTAACATACTTTTCGGCATCAGCCCCATTATCCCGCTTAGAACCATAAATTTGAACAAAGCAAGTGGCTAAACCCTGATTTTCCGCTTCCAAATAAATATGGGCTGAGGCAATACAACTATCTTCCAGCCAATAACGATTAGTTGCCTCTTTTTTGCTAACCACCACTATCACAATTGGAGCCAGATTAACAAAATAAGACCAGCGCTTGGCGGCCGCCAGTAAATCCCTTAACTTTTTGTCTTTAACCACAATAAATTCCCATAAGCGCAAATGGTTAGCGCTGGGAGCAAACATGGCAGATTTTAAAATCTGCTCAACCTTTTCCTCTTCAACCTCTTTTGCCAAAAAGTCCCGGTAACTTCTTCTTTGTTTAATCACGGCTAAAACCATTTTTCCATCCTTTCTTAAAACTTTTACAATTTGGTTTTAAATTAAAAAAATAATTAGTAATTTTA
>Ga0066639_10005899_pt1 | contig 10261 bp, 18 predicted proteins | sample CryGeyCG2114_010_2_FD_59504 | JGI IMG/M metagenome (GOLD analysis project Ga0066639, IMG submission 59504) | Groundwater microbial communities from aquifer - Crystal Geyser CG10_big_fil_rev_8/21/14_0.10 | ecosystem: Environmental > Aquatic > Deep subsurface > Groundwater | place: USA: Utah... | reverse complement strand
TTCGATGCCGATGTCAGGGACATTTCTCATGTCATGGATTCAAAGGGGAATGTCTTTCCTATGGGCGAGATTCCCAGGATACATGCAGAAGGCAAGCGCCCCCAGAGCAAATGGTAAATAGGAGGACTTCCGTATGAAATGGCTATATTCAATGATATGTCTCTTCATATTTTTATCAGGTGTAGAGATTTCTACTGCTGCTGAATGTCCTGGGCTTTCATTGAACATCAGCATATCTGAAAGAATAAAAGAGGAGATAAAAGCCCTTATTCAGATGGATTCTACGTTTAAAGGCATCTATTACATGAAGGTGGGATTTTCATGTTTCGAGGAGGGGTCTGGTTATTATGAGAGACTCAATTTTTTCATGGATAGCCTGGCTTCTGATAGTATACCTGTATGCTATAGGATAATGGTGAATCAATGGGAATACAATAACTGGCCGTCTGATCCTGATGAAAGACGTGAATCCAAATGGATAGATGCTGTTCTCGAAGGTTTCACACTCCGGTTCTATGACATCAATTGGAACTGGAGAATTCTCCATTATAGCGTTCTTGATGGAGGAGTTTTCGTGGACACACTTGAAGATAAGACGTGCATCAAATACGCCTTCATAAGCTTCTATCCAAGTCTTGATGTCCAGTCTTATGTTCAAGACAGGTGATTTCAGATTGGAAATGCAGAGAACAGGTCCAGCATGTTCTCTGCTTATATTGTCAAATAAAAGGGATAAATTGGTTTAATAGCCAGAGACCCAAATAATAATCATGTTCTTTTTTGTGACGCTTCTGATAGGGCTTTACCTGATGTACAAGACAAGCGAGTGGGTTATAAGGTATGGTCTTCTGTTATCTAAAGCACTAGGAATATCCACATTTGTGATAGGATTCATACTTGTTTCTGTCGTGACTTCTCTGCCTGAGCTGTTTGTTTCTGCCTTTTCTGTGATGGAGAATGAGGCCAACCTTGCAGTGGGGACCATTCTAGGTTCAAACATGTCTGACATGACGCTCATAATAGGCCTTGTAGCCATATTCGGCGGGACAATTTACATGAAGAAGAAAGAGACGCTTCATCTCATAGAGCTGCTTTTCATCACGTCACTGATAACCATATTCATATTCCAGACAGGCAGCCTCACGCAGATTCATGGCATAATACTTATTTCGTTGTTCGGTTTCCTCACATACAGGCTGTATAAGAAAGGAAGGGTAAGCAAGGAATTATACGAGAGTGAAGGGAAGAAAACGAATACTTTGCCATTATTGGGAAAGCTTTTCACAAGCATGGCATTGCTTATAATAGCCTCCCGTCTGGTTGTGGACTCTTCCATAGCAATGGCTGATTACTTCCTTGTGGCCACATCCTTCATAGGATTGACATTGGTCGCTTTTGGAACCTCCCTGCCTGAGCTTGCAGTCGAGCTGCGTGCTGTCAGGGCAAAGCAGTATTCATTCGCAATGGGGGATCTATTTGGCTCAGCAATCACGAACGTGACACTGGTTCTTGGATTCATATCACTGATAAGCCCAACCAAGATAAATGTCATACCGTTGGCAAGCCTTTTGCCATTCCTGCTGGTAGCTATCATGTATATATGGTATGTGTTCTCTGAGAAGAGGAAGATTACAAGGTTTGAGGGACTTCTATTGATAATGATCTATATGCTGTTCCTGTTCACCACAATTTTCTTCAATGAATTGGGTCTGGCAGCTCTGTTTGGGGGTTAAACATTTATAAACTGAGACGTGCAATAAGATATATAAACTGTTTTTACTATTATAACAGATTAGGGGTTAATGTATGTACAAAATTTTGTCTGTAGAGGATAAAATCAGAGTGCCTCCTCTTAAGTTTGATTTAAGCCTAGAGGAAGCGGTGAAAAGCAGCCTGGAAGAGAGATGGACAGGTCTTATCCAGAGAGATGTAGGTGTAATTCTAGCCATGGTTGCTGTGGATAATGTCGGTGAAGGCAAGATACTGCCTGGTGATGGTGCTATACACTATCCTGTTAAGTTCAAGATGCTTGTTTACAAGCCTGAATTGCATGAGCTTGTGAAGGGAAACATAATAGACGTAACAGAATTTGGCGTTTTTATTAGATTAGGTCCTTTGGATGGTATGGTTCACGTATCGCAGCTGATGGACGACTTTGTTTCATATGACCAAAAGAGGGCTGTTTTTGTTGGCAGGGACAGCAAGCGAATTATGAAAGAAGGGGATTCTGTCGTTGCAAGGATAATCTCAGTCTCGGTAGACAACAACCAATACAAGATAGGTCTAACAACAAGACAAACCGGATTAGGTGTTGTCGGTTGGCCCAAATACGAGAGGGTAAAGAGGGCTTCGCTTAAAGATGAAGAAAGACCTAGAAGGAAGAAGAGATAATGGCCACAAAAGAAAAGGTTTGCAAGAACTGCAGGATTTTCGTGAAAGAAATCAAATGTCCATTATGCAGCGAAAGCAATTTCTCAAGAAGCTGGAAGGGCCTATTATTCATCAAGGACCCGGCAGAATCAGAAGTTGCACAACTTCTTGGAATCAAGGCCCCTGGCAAATACTGCCTTTGGGTGAGATAGATTTTATTTTGTTTATCCCGTTAAGTAGACAAATGATAAGGAAATCGGATATGGATCCGATTTCCTAAGGTGCTTCAGTCGATCATTACATTCCAATTTTCGTTTTCTATCTGTGCCAAGACTTTGGGTCTCCATATACTTTCAATCATTCTTCCCTGTGCAAGGCCTTTGCATGGGCCGAGATCCTCGAAAACACCACCCTCTTGGACACATATGATGCGAGAGTCTGGCAACAACTCGTACGTGAGTGTGTATGACCCTTTCTTTATCTGGAACATAAATCTACCGTCAGTCTCTGATGTTGTTTTATCTAGATGAATGTGTGCCTGCAGGTCGGCTGCTCTCTGAGGGATGTGCAGTCCTGGAGACATGCATCCTTGAGGCTCGCAGGGTGTTCATAATCGCCGCGTGATGCATCGAAAATCATCTGGAGAAGGTTGATATCTGGATACGTTTTATAGCTTATATTCCATTCCTCAATCGCGTGTTTCATGTGATAAAACACGTAACATAAGGCAACGGATGTATCCCCAGCAGCTTCTGCGATTTCTGCCAGGTAACGTCCCTGAATCTCCTCTCCATATGTGACTAACATCGAGTCGATCTGCTTCTTGTCAAGCTTTTTGGGTTTGATAGCAATGCACACGTCATCCCTGAAATCGTCACCGATGGCGAAGCTGATCCACCGTTTTGTGCCATCATTTTCTTCTGTGAGATAATTGTCTATGACAATAGTGGAGTCAGGATCGCAATAACATCTTGGAAACCTCAGGCTGAAGTGGATTCTGACTGGAGGCGATGTTGAGTTCTCAACCATGATTGCAATGTTGGTAGGCACGGGATTGTCATGTTTAACCTCATAGGTGAACTCTGTCCCGTCACTTAGTTTTCCTGTCTTTTGGTCCGATGAATTTACGAACCAAAACGCGAAGATGATACAGATGATTATCACATATGGTGTATTTTTCACAACTGACCTCCTTTCCATTTCGTGATTAGTGCTGCTACCATTTGACGTCATCCAAGATCCACGGGAAATATTCGTCTAACAGCTCATTGCAGATTTTCAGGCCCTCCTCAGATGAAAGCAACTGGAATTCACACGCATTGTTGTCGGGATTATTGACAGGGCCACTCATTCGCGGAGGCAATCCAACGGTGTATATGACATAACAGTCACCTTTCTGTAACTGGTACGTATCCCCCTCGAAATCCATGTGCATGTAATCGCCGCCGACGTTGTGGAACCGTATTGTTGAGTCGGAGTCAGCAGGATTTAGAGTAAGCCACCAGTGTGGTGTCTCGTCAGATGCAATGAGAGAATAGCTCACGCCAGCAACACTTCCGGTATATCCCTCATCCAAAGAACGTTGCTGATAGAAATGTCCCGCAAGGAGCAAAAGCATGCCAACAATCATACCAGCCACTACTACCAAAGAAAAGTTTTTGGTCATTATCTCCCTCCTACTTTATGATTCCCCTCATTTTTGGAAGCCAGTGTGATACAGCTTGCCTTGCCTGCTCCAATCCTTCTTCGCAATCCACTGGTGCGAACCATTTATTTGTGCAGAGGGTATCGATTATGCAAGCTTCAGATGTTTTCACATACTCGATATAAGCCCAGAGTTTAGTAACTCTGAATCTGTCACCGATATTACAACCCGCATTTTCAAGGTCCTTCGCCGAGATTGTGATTATTGAATCTGGGCTAAATTGAAGCTCCAGCTTCCAGATCTTGCCTGATGGGGTATCAGGGTCATTCAGTTCTGTGAGCATGCATCTTACACCGTCTATGTTTACATCAATACATGGCACATCAGACCAACCTGTAAAAATGGCCAGCGCGAATACAACCACTAGAAACATGAAAGCTAAAATCAATCTAAACATAGTTGAGTCCTCCATCATTCCCATGTATCTGTTTTTCCTCTTAATTTGTGGATCGTTTATAGAAACGCAGAACCTCTTCATGATCGCGGTTCATAATAAAACGAGCCATCAGCCGCTTTGTTGCTTTTTTGCTCTCTTCTGAAAAGGAGAAAGAATGCCAGAACAGAGAAGATGATCGGTATTAGCCATGAAAACTGCACGTTGGCAAGAAGGTATGCAATAGGTGGAAATACGAATATCACATATGCAATTGCAGCGCCTAAAATGATAGCAGCGAGAGATATGAGAATCCATTCTATCGGGGAAGTTTTCATTCGCTGTGGCTCCCATTCAGCCCATTGATATCCGCGGACGCGCACATCGAATATTTCGGAATGCTGCGTCAGGTGAAAATCAATTCCGTGGGGAATTCCAAACCTTCTACGAATATCGAAAAGTGGTCTCTCTGCATCTATTTTAGTGAGATCCTCCATTCTCAAACTTCCAATGACCAGATTGAATTCTTTGATTTTTTCATGATCATTGATGAGAAGGGAATCTACGAAACTTGGGTTTTTATTCATTCTTTCCTATCCTTTCTTATTATTTCCAGATTGCTCCTCAAGCCAGGCAGGAGAACTATGCGTTCCTCGCCATCTGGTTTAACGATTAACAGCTGGCCTCCTTTAATAGTGATTTCTTCTAAGAAGAAAGCAAACACATTGAGTGCGCTTTTGAAGAATTCAGCAGTTGTTGAGCAGGATGTTGCTTCTTTCAGTTCATCTATCTTTGCTTTTACTGCTGGATTGAAATCCAGCGTGACTCTGAATATGTCTCTGCTCATATCACTCCTCCACGAATCCGGGGAACTTCTCCCAGAGGCCGACGACAGCTACAAATAATAGAACGAACACGGCAACTGAAATCAAGTCTTCTGAGATGTGAAAAACATCTAGACTTGCTATGTTGAATAGCATAAATCCGCCAATCCCTCCAGCAATCATACCATAATCGGCATGTTTTCTATTTCGAGGGACAATCATGTCCGGCCAGAAGCAGTTGTATACTGTTACTGAGAAAAGCAGTCCGCATATGATCCTGACCGCTGGATGAAATGTATCCTCTATTATACCAAAGAGGATGACTGAAAAACCGATCGCGCCAATCCATGTGAGAATTTTCCATTTCATGACTCATTGCCTCCTCTTAAAAGGGTCAGTCTGATTTTAAAACCGGGTATGGGAGTAGTATTAACAGGTGATTCAAACACAGCTGAGAAGTACAGAATGTGAGTCCCCTCATGATATTTGAGGGGATGCTGCCTGGGATGATTAAATTCACCGCTTTCAAACACCTTCATGCAATCAATCCATTCATGATCTATACAGTTAGCGAAAACAAGCACAGGCCATTTAGCATTGAATGGATCTCTTGTTGTCCACGTCCCGTCATTGGTGTAACTCAGGAATAGATGGCCACAACCTACAGCTGGATTCCAGAGCAATATTCTGTGCTTAACCCCAGGCAGTTCATACTCAGAAAACTTCTTCCTGCAGAAGCAGATTTGTTCACCTGCTTCCAACTTGAAAGTAGCTTCATTGGTTGCCCTGATTTCACCGTCTGTCTCCACTTTCATGGCCGAAGGGCCTTTAAGGAGTTCGATCTTCACTGTTGACAATGATGGGACTAAAGTCTTCTTGATGTTCTCTTGCTCGATTAGTTGCAATAAACATCTTCTTTCAAGTATGATACAGATTAGAACAGATATAACCACCACCGGAATCAGTATCCATAGATGATACGTATGGAAGTCGCCTTCACTATGGATAAGGATGAAGTACGTTGCCATTGCTCCCATTACACCCACAATTATGGAGATGATCAATGAGGGAAACCAATAATCGAATGTGATTCTCCCTTTCTGCCGTTCCCATGCCAACCAATCCCTCTTCCTGACACAAACACAATAGCATCCGTCTATGCCTATGGATCGTATACAGAAGTCCATTCCATAAGGGATTACTAACTTCTTTCGAATATCTTCCTTGCCTAGCTTACTTAACTCATTCCAATCCATGAAAATACCGATCTTATAATCAAGATCAGGTTTCTCATTAGCAGATGAGAGCAAGTCAGATAATTCTTGGCTGCCAGTAGTTGAAACACACATCTCAAGCCTCCGTGTATTTACGATTATAAATTTCGATTTGAGACATCTCCAGACATTAAAATCTGGCAGAAGTCTGTTCACACATCACATAAGTCAGCTCAGAATTTAGAATTAATAGAGATGTGAATACCAAAATGTAATCATATGAATCTCGTTTCTCTGAGCATGGAATTTTAATCTCAGATTAAAATCCTGACTGAACGCGTAGTGTGTGAATGCTGCACAAGCTGCGAAACTATATGCAGCAGTTGTTACTTAAAAATGATTACTTTAATTTATAAGCCTTTTCTTATATTATTCCCTAATCTTTTGTATAATAGAACCGAAAAAGGTTTAAATATCCTGCGACAATAAACTGTTTATATGAAAACAGAAGTCAAGGAACAGAAGAAGAATCCACTGCTTAAGAGGAATGAGGCAGTCATCAGCATAGTTCATGCAGGTAAGGCTACACCTTCTCGAGTTGATATTCTTGAAATTGCATCCAAGGAATTGAAAGTTGACAAGCAGTTAATAATAGTTGATTCAGTATTCACAGAGGCTGGACGAAATATATCAAATGCTCGCATACTTACATATTCTAAGAAGGAAGACATACCTGAATACAAGCTCAAGAAGATGAAGAGCAAGAAAAAACAAGCTGAAGGCGAGGCAAAACCAGAGGAAAAACCTAAGGAAGACAAACCTAAGGGTGAAAAACCAGCTGAGAAACCTAAGGAAGACAAGCCCGCTGAAAAGTAATTATTTGGGGATGTGAACAATAGGCATATCTTTCCATGAACTTTCAGGGTATCCTACTGAATTGGTTCTGGTCCAGATGCCCTTTCTCATCAAATAATCGCCTATATCCACTGCTAGCTGTCCCTTTAATATCAGTCTTTCATCTTGAAATCTAGACAATTCATCTTCTGATATTTTTATTGAATTGTTATATTCTGCTTCATGGGGTTTGCTTACCAGTGAAACATGCATGCAATGTGGACCCTTAAACCCTTCTATTAGTTCATCTGCATAATCTTCTAATGTTCTGCCGAGGACATCCACTTGAACTGCACCACTTTCAAAATACTCTGCATCAGGATCAGGCTTATGTATTCTGGTCAGAGGAACCTTGTCATACTTAAGCATGAAACCATCATCACTTGGGGATGATTCAAGGTCCCTTACTATTCTGGGCATCAATTCAGTCACATCTCCGAATAAAAAGAAATACCGATTTCCGTGAATCCCGTAATCTTTAAGCCGTCCAACATCTCTACAATCCCTGATCCCATCCAGATATCTTTGAAGATTTGACTCCATACTATCACCTAGACGCAAGTCAGCTCCTCGTTAGTAAAAACCATTTCTGGTCCTTTAAAATATCTATCGAAATATTCCCTAGTTCCTTTGCTTATTTCACCCGCAATGGTTATAAATTCGTCGACATTCCTGACAGGATAAACATCATCAAAGTCGATATGACCCAAAAACTCAGCCTCTTTAAGTCTTGAGCCTCCTGACTCCAGACCTGCTCGTATTGGGTATTTTGACCCATCTATGGCTAGAAGAATCATGTCATCAGCAGCAAGACTTGAACGTGATTTTCCAGCAGTCATGGCATATACAGGGTCCCCGCTGCATGAAGTGATCTGCACGCCATCTCTCATAGACCCGAAATAGCTGCCTTCTTCCAGTCTTCTAGCATAGTTTCCCACAGTGGTACCCCTAAACAAATAGAAGGCTTCCCTAGAGGTTTCTGTAGCTGTAATCATGTTTATACTATGAAACAGGGGTTTATAAAGGTTTCACTAGATTATAGTGACACTATACCAACTCACTCTCGGGATAGAATCTTGTTTTCAGGACAGTATTGAATTCCAGGCCAACCCAGCCTATTCGGCCCTTCCTTTCCCATACCTGATACCCTTTAACGAATCCGTCCTCTATGACAGGAAAGATATCAACAACATCAGGATCATCCAGAACATACTCATACCTATCCTGTATTATTTCAGAATCCCTAGATATTAGTCCCTGAAGATGTCCCGGGGTATCATAGGCCCGTAGCAAAAAAGCTAGTGTCATATGAAACATGAAGACTTTGAATATAAATAGTTATATCAGCCACACCAGAAGGAGGCCTATCAGGCATCCCGCTGTGAGCACAGGCATTGCAGGGTAATACTTGCCTTGCTTGCCCTTCACGAACAAGAGCAGAAGGAATAGAGCTGTTACTATTGGGATAATTAGAGCATGCAAGAAAGCATCGAACTTGGGAAATCTGTTAACCTGTATAAGGCTTTCCATCACGACGCCTGCGAATATTAGCGGGAATGCTATGTCGCCGCCGCCTAGGATAGCCTCAACAACCTCTTCCTTTTCCTTGACTTTCTTGGTAATACTGGCACCCTTCACAGTATTTGCCACCTTATCCTTAGCTTTCAGGGCCTTGTCCTTGACTGTATAAGGTATGGAGAGTCCTGCGAACAGGTTGGTGCTTGTCTGTGCCTGTGCAATGGAGATCATGTGCTTGCTCTTGAATACAGCTATGAAATCATAGACAGATATCACCAGAAGCAAGGCTATAATCCACTCTATGGTGAAAATGGGAACGAAAAGGAGAGCTATCCCGCTGTATATAAGGATCTCCGTAAAATTGTGGAGCAGTATATTCCTCTTGTATATCTTGAGTATTGCAAGTATGAAGCCAAAGATGATTGCTATTAGAGGGTTTATCAAGACGCCCAAAGCTATGGATATTGTCATGAATACAGCAAGGAAGAACATCACCTTCCACAGTCCAAAGCGGCCTATCTTGATCAGGAACAAGAGGAGACCTGTACCTATGAGCACGGCTATTATGACCATGATAAAGCTGTCCATGCCTGATACCTCAGGTCTTGGGCCTATGACAGTGTCCGTGTGGGTTATATTAACATCACCTGTGGGTGCTACTGTCACCTGAACGTCATGCATCACTAATAACATGCCTACTACCTGGGCAATCAAGAACAGGATCACCAACATGCTTACTATTCTAATGTTATGCTTCATCCAACGCACCAATTACCTTTAATAATATATTTATATACTATAAGATAAATAACCGTAAGGATTGATAATTATGGGAAAAGGCGGAGCAAAGAAGGTAAAGAAGAAGCCCAAGAAAATAAGAAAGGGCAGGAAGCATGAGACAGTCAAACCTCATACTCTTTACGAGATCAAGGGAACTGAAGCTGTCAGGAAGAAGAAGGCTTGTCCACGATGCGGCAATGGTACATGGCTGGCATTCCACAAGAACAGAGCTTACTGTGGCAGGTGCGGCTACACAGTTTTTGAGAAGACTGAAGACAAATAGCTACATAAACGGTCTGCATTCCCTGTCAAAATTAATCATTCTCACTACTTCATCAGCAGACAGGAGTAAATCACCGCCAGGATGATGTGGTATATTTAATTCCCTATACTCATGAGAATTAAGCCCATCTTTCCTAGAACCGAATACTTCATATGATCCACACTGGAAGTCATTGTGATCGTATATTGCGAGCTGCCAGTTCCCATCTGACCTCTCTATTAATCTTTTATAAAATCCAATTTCGTCTGCCATAGATTACTATTGCGCACGACACATTTAAATTAGTTCAATTCTATTTTT
>Ga0066639_10005896_pt1 | contig 10265 bp, 10 predicted proteins | sample CryGeyCG2114_010_2_FD_59504 | JGI IMG/M metagenome (GOLD analysis project Ga0066639, IMG submission 59504) | Groundwater microbial communities from aquifer - Crystal Geyser CG10_big_fil_rev_8/21/14_0.10 | ecosystem: Environmental > Aquatic > Deep subsurface > Groundwater | place: USA: Utah... | reverse complement strand
GTCGCCTCTCTAAACTCCTTAAACTGATAATTTCGTTTTGCTTTGAAAAATAACTCTATTGATTCTTGATATAATTCGGGCGCGACAGTGTCGGCCTGTACTTCCTTTGCCGCACGAATTGCAGCACTAGCGTTTGCCATTTCCTGCGTGGGGCGAGTAGCGGTAAGGGAGCAGCCAGCAAGGGCTAAGGACAAAAAAATGCCGCTGATTCCAATGAAATTAGAAAAAGCGGCATTTTGATTAAAATTATTATTTTGCTGTAACTGCAAAGTTAGCCCGTCTGTTTTTCGCCCAAGCATCTTCCGAGCTACGTGGGTCAATAGGACGTTCTTCACCAAAACTCACTGTGGTCAATCGGTCGCCCGATACACCTGCGTCCATCAAATACTGACGAACAGAGTTTGCTCGTTTTTCACCAAGAGCGATATTGTATTGAATTCCACCGCGCTCATCGCAATGCCCTTCGATTTGGACTCGAAGTTTGGAGTTCGCTTTTAGAATTTCACCGTTAGCTACTAAGACAGCTTTCGCAGTCGATCCAAGAGCAAACGAATCGAACTCAAAGTTAACAGTTTGAAGTCCCATTGCAGTACCTTGGTCTGAACTTCCTTCCGTAGACTCAATTGCTGCGAAAGAAGTTGGTGAGTCAATCTCTTCCTTTTTCTTCTTTGAACATCCGACCGCTAGACTCAACGCGACAAAAACAACAAGGTAATTCACAAATCTCATGGAGCTCCTCCCTAATATAAAAGCTTAAAAAAAGTTATCTTTTCATTCAACATAGACAATATCAAATAATATTCAACTTCTAAATCGAATAAATTCACTATTGGTAATTCAACCCAAGTCCGATTCATCTATTTTTGTTCGATTTCTGATTCGAGCGCGTCGTTTTTAATCGTTTCAGTTGGCATCCTTCTCGCGAAACAAATTTATCGAATCTATAGGAAAAGAAAGGAATTGAGTTATGAAATCGATGAATAAAGTATTGCTAGTGGGGCGTTTGGGCGCTGATCCTGAGGAAAAGGTCACATTGAACGGAAAGCGATTGGCCAAATTTCCGCTAGCGATACATCGTTGGCAGAAGAATGACGCGCCGAGCGATACAAAGAATCAAAGCGACGGCGGTTTTACAGAAAAAACCGAGTGGCATCGAATAGTTTGCTGGGGGAAGTCTGCTGATCGAGCTCTGGAGCATGTTCGAAAGGGCCAAGCTGTATTTGTTGAAGGGCAGCTTCGAAAAAAGGAATTCAAAGGAAAGGACGATACACTTAAATCCGTTTATGAGGTGCATGTGAATGACCTTAGAATTCTCACTAGTCGGTCTGAATTGGCACCAATTTCTGCCTAGTTCGTCCTAATGATGTCACCCACCATAACGAATCCGGGGCTAAAGCCTGGCGTCTGATCTTGAGACTGCATCTTGTCTAGTCTGGCAATCGACGCCCCGGATTCGGAGTGGATTACTTTTACCGTACCGATCGGAATCAATAGATCCTTAAATAGTTTGTTGGATATTAGGTCAAATGTAGAGATTTTTCGGTAAACGGTGAGCGTCGAGCCAATTTGATAGCCCGATTCAACTCCTCGATTGATGTACAAATCTCGAACTATAGTTTCACCCTTTTGGCCGAGAAAAATCGGATTATAGACTCCGTATACAACGGCGTCTTCCGCGACCGCGTTTTGATTTAAAACTGCGGTTATCGCAACCAATAGCACTGTAATCCAAATAGTCTTTTTCATATCTATAAAACCTCGCGTTTGCTTACCCATCCTTAGAGGTCTTAATCCGTCCCTAGCTTCAAAGTTCCTATCGGCATCATCGACCTAGTTCTAAAATGACCTATGACATTAAAATGACGGTATGAATTTTCAACATATCGAATGACCGGTCCGATAAGAGCTTGAGAAAATGAAACCTTCAAACCAAGATCAGTACCGGGCCGTAAGTATAAATGAGTTGAAGAAGCTTACCCGCGATATTGACTTTGATGTGTTTGTTCGATTATCCGAGGGCAATTTCACGCATGTGTTCTCGAGGTCCACTGGGCTAGATTATGCACGAATTGCCCACTATGTTCATAAAGGTGTAAAAGAGCTCTATATTCCCCAGGCCGATTACGATGCTTATGTGAAGTTTAAGGAAAAAAATGACCGCTTAAGGTTGGCAGAAGAAAAGCCAAATTCAGAACTAGGAGTTGCAGCGCTTCTGAATATGACAGATCAGGCTCTTTCAGACATATTTTTAAATTTTTCAATAACTGATGAGTCAGTTGGTTTGGTTAAGAATGTTACAAAAAAATACATTCGCTCTCTAGGTGAAGATCCAAGTAGCTTATCGCTTCTAATTAAAATGTCTCAACATGGGGATTATTTTTATTCTCATTCGCTGACAGTGAGTATTTTTAGTCTTATACTGGCGAATACCTATGGCCAGTTTGATGATGAAACGATGGTCAATATTGGGTTGGGAGCATTTTTACATGATATTGGATATACCCAAATTCAGAACAGCTTTCTCTATTCTGATCAAACGCATACGAAGGAAGAGCTCGATCTGATTCAGAGCCACCCGCGTTTGGGCTTAAGGATGTTGGCAGATACCAATATTCCGGAAGAAGCCAAGCAGATCGTGTATCAGCATCATGAAAACTGCACAGGAACGGGGTACCCGAATCGGCTTCCATCCGGCTCTATTAGTTTTGGAGCAAAAGTCGTCGGACTGGCAGATTTTTTTGCTTCCTTAGTAGCCCCCAAGCCTCCTAAGGAGCCCTATTTAGTTGAAAACGCGGTTCAGGTTGTGATGTCAAACGCATCAAAATTTGATCCAACCCTACTTAGGATATTGAAATCAACATTAGTTAAAGCACTCGGCGGACGGGCTGCAGCCTAGCGAGTTTTAATGAATTTCTCTTTCAATTTCTTATCTATTTTATAGTATTTATATTCGCTTGGAATCATTTGGCTGCCACGAAAATTTCTTAGCCAGCGTTGGGTTAGGCGATAGCTAGTGCGATAATTGAGGTATGCCCAAGGCATATCCTCTTGAATTATCGTTTCCATCTTTTCAATCAACTTGATCCGAGCGGGACTTGCTTCCATAATTCGCATTTTGTCGTAGACCGCGTTTAACTCTGGATTATTGTAATTCGCGGTGTTTGGACCGGGGGCCGAATTTGGACCATACACCAATTGGTAAACGTTTTCAGCGTCAGGATAGTCAATAACCCAGCCACCGTGTGCGATTTGTAGATTTCCTTCACGAGCCTTTTGCAGGTACCCGGGAAAAGGATTCATAATGACGTCGAAATCCTTAATGCCTATTTTTAAAACCTGCTTTTTCATGTACTCGCCAAGTTGACGACTCATGCTTGATGCATTCCGTGTATCAAATGTAAGCTTTGGTAGACCCTTTCCATTAGGGTATCCTGCCTTCGCGAGCAGTTTTTTTGCTTCCTCAATATTGAAATCATATTTTATATTACTAGAATCTGGACGACCAGAAACGCCCGGAGGTAGTGCGTGGGTCATTTTTAATCCAGTGTTATTTGTAAAAAGCTTTATAAATTCTTCCCGATCAATTGCACGAGATATCGCCTGCCTCAGGTATTTGTTTTTTCCAACGATAGGATCCTTCATATTAAAAAGTAGAAAATAAAAAGTTGTTCCGGCATCGATTGTCAAATCGACACCCTTGTCAAAAAATTCTTTGGATAGGTTTATTTTATCAGTAATGGCTTGATTAAAATTATCACGAGGCAACCCCATGGCGTCGATTTTCCCTTTGGTAAATATCAGCCACGCCGGTTGTTCTTCTTTTATGATTTGGATTCTAACTTCATCTAAAAAAGGTAACTTTTTTCCCGAATCTTCAAGTAATCCCATTTTTTTAAAGCGGTCAGCACCATTGCTGGGATAAAAAACGGGTCTATAATTTTCATTTCGTACGAGGTCAATTCTATTCCCACGCAGCCATTTTTTTAGCTTGAACGGCCCGGTACCAACCGGTGTTTCATTGATTGACCCCTTTTCGTCACCATATTTTTCAATTGCTTCGTGGGGAACTGGAGCCGTAAAAGAGAGTGTTAGAATGTATAGAAGCTGCGGGTATGGTTCAGTAAGAGTTATTTGAAGCGTGTAATCGTCGAGAGCTTTAAATCCGTCTATTGGTAACTTAAATAGTTCGGGTCGGTCTTCCTTTTTTGCCTTAGTGAGTTTGTCTTTAAATTCCGTTACTCCAGCGATTTTGCCTTCAAATATCCAGAGGCCGGGTGATGACACCTCAGGCCTGGCAAGTCGTTTAAAGCTATAAATAAAATCGTCAGCCGTCATTGACCGAGATCCAGGGCATTTTGTGTCTTTAGAATTTGAAAACGCTACATCTTTTTGAAAACAAACGTCTCGTCGAAGAGGAATAGTTAGCGTAAGCCGATCGTTAGAATAAGTGGGCATATCAGCTGCAAGTAGCGGGGTGGCTTCGAATGGGTCTGAAAGATATGAATATTCATACAGTGTTTCGTAAATACTTGGGACAATATCCCAACTAATAGTATCGTATGCAACGGCTGGGTCCAAAGATTTTGCATCGTCACTGTGATATCCGTTGTAAATCATTTTTCCAGAGTCGCTTACGTTACTCGAGCATCCAGAAAAAACGATCATTAAAGAAAGATTTGCGAATAAAAAATTTAAATATTTCATATTGAAATCACAATAGCCCAATGGGATTTTGGGTCAAATAGTATTTTTTATTAGATTAGTGATTTCAAGGGGCAACGTAAAAGTACCGTCGTTATGTGGTCTAAAATCGACAAATGAGACTACTTCTGATGATTTTAGTTTTCGGTAAAGGTGAGGAAACTGGTCTCCTTCATCAGCACAGTCTTCATATCTTAGATCGGTGATCAGTGATTTTTCGGCGACGATTAGTACCAGAAGGTCCTCTTGACCCTTGAATCGTGTGTTTGCAACCTTGAGCAGTTGGTCTGACGTTGAGAAATGAATAAAACCCTCTTTTTTTAAAGACTCGGGCTCATACACATTCAGGTCTAAGGCCTTTAGCCAAGCATCCTTTTTGACAATATGGAAAAGAATACTCATTTTAGCTTTCCCTCGATAAAGGTAAAGGCTTTGCTAAGAGATTCCTTTAGCCCCGATACGTTTTTCCCACCGGCTTGCGCTAGGTCGGGCTTGCCCCCACCGCGACCATCAATTAACGGTGCAACCAATTTTATGATCTCGTTTGCAGAAATGATTGTGGGTGCGTCCTTTCCTTTTGCTGCGAGTACAAAGGCTTTGGAGTGATCTGCTGCTCGCATCCCTAGCATAATGACCGACGTTTTGTTTTTTTGTCGAATTCGATCAGCTAAGTCTCGTAACTTTTGAATTCCAGCTTCATCGGACTCGCACTCAGCGACAATTACACTGGTTCCAGATACATCCCTGGACGATTTAACGAGATTGTCTACTTCCGCTCCATCCGAAAGACTTCTAAGTTTATCGAGTTCTTTTTTAAGTTTTTTTTCATTTTCGGCAAATTTTGCTATCTTCAATGGAATCTCTTCAGGGGCAGTAGCCTTTACGAGCAGTTGTAGGTCTTTTAAGTTGGAATCGCGTTCACGAAGATACTTAAAAGCGTTTTCAGAGGTGAATGCGATAATTCGTCTTACGCCCGAAGCAATCCCATTTTCGCTGATGATCTTAAACAGAGAGATTTCACCAGATCTATGAACATGGCATCCTCCGCAGAGTTCAGTCGAAAAATCTCCTACCGATACAACCCTTACTGTGTCGCCATATTTTTCCCCAAAAAAAGCGATAGCGCCCTTTTCTATGGCTGCGTCTTTGGACATGACGTCTTTTGTTACTTCAAAATCGCTCCAAATTTTGTCATTAATTAAATTTTCAATTTTCTCCAAATCAGCCTTAGTGACGGCTTCAAAATGAGTAAAATCGAAACGCAGTAGCTCCTCAGTAACTAGCGAGCCAGCCTGTTTTACGTGAGCACCAAGTGTTTCGCGTAGCGCCCATTGCAGCAAGTGGGTGGCTGTGTGGTTTCGTTCTACTAGCTTTCGGGAATGTTCAGATACTTCTTGGTCGTATTGTTTCCCAACTTCGATTTGACCTTTGATTTTTCCAACTCGAGCGAGTGTTAAATTGGGGATTGGCTTTTGAACGTCAAGTACTTCGGCTTGAAACCCGTGGCCAGAGATTTTCCCTCGATCTCCTATTTGACCTCCAGATTCACCATAAAAAGGGGTTCTGTCGAACGCGAGCTCTAGAAAATCAGAATCAGTAGTCGAACGTTCAACAATCGATTTTCCATTTTTGCCTTCAGAAATAATTCCTATGCATTGTCCAGTTTGAACAGTAGATTCATATCCAATAAATTCGGTAACCATTTTGTGGGTTTTGATCTTCTCATTTAATTCTTGGTAAATTTTATCGAGCCCCGCGTCTCCGGACCCAGACCAGTTTCTTCTAGACATTTCTCGTTGTTTTGACATTTCAGCTTCGAACTCTGATTCAACGACATCAAGACCTTTTTCATTAAGAATTACTCGAGTTAAATCCAACGGAAATCCGAATGTATCGTACAATTTAAACGCAACGGATCCGGATAATTTCTTTTGGTCGCCGATTTTTTTGATTTCTTCGTCTAATATCTCAAGTCCGCGCTCAAGTGTTTTTAGAAACTGTTCTTCTTCGGTTAGTATCGTTTTGCTGATAAATTCCTTTTGAGTGACCAGTTCTGGGTATGCCACTTTCAAGTTATCAATTGTAAATTCTGAGAGTTTCGACATAAACGGTTTTGAGAATCCAATTTTCTTTCCATGTCGAATCGCTCGCCGCATGATTCGTCTTAGGACATATCCTCTTCCTTCGTTTGAAGGCATGACTCCATCACTTATCAAAAATGTAGTCGCACGAATGTGATCTGCAATGACTCGAAAAGAGACGTGTTGTGCGTTATTAAGATCATATTTAACAGCGCACATTTTTTCAATAGAACTAATTATTGGCAGAAAGACATCGGTATCATAGTTGGATTCCGCGTTTTGAAGTACGGCCGTGAGTCGTTCGAGTCCAGCGCCTGTATCAACTGATGGTTTTGGAAGCGGAGTAAGAGTTCCATCAACTTCGCGTTCAAACTGCATAAAAACTAGGTTCCAGATTTCTACAAATCGGTCTCCTTCGCTTCCTACGGTTTCGTTCGGGTCGCCGTTTCCGTATTTTTCACCTCGATCAAAAAATATTTCAGTGCAGGGGCCGCAAGGGCCGGTGTCGCCCATAGACCAAAAGTTATCTTTTTCTCCAAATCGAAAAATATGATCCTTTGGAACTTTTTCCTGTTTTTCCCATATACTCGCAGCTTCGTCATCGTCATTAAAAACGGTAACGTATAGTTTATTTTTTGGTAATTTTAGTTCGTTTGTTACGAAATCCCAGGCGAATCGAATTGCGTCTTCTTTGAAGTAGTCTCCGAAGGAGAAGTTACCGAGCATTTCGAAAAAGGTGTGATGGCGAGCGGTAAAGCCAACATTCTCTAAATCGTTGTGTTTTCCACCAGCGCGCACGCATTTTTGAGAAGAGCATGCACGAGTATAATCTCGTGACTCTCGACCTGTGAATACATCTTTAAATTGCACCATACCCGCATTAGTAAACAAGAGTGTTGGGTCGTTATCGGGGACAAGCGAAGAGCTTTCTACGATTTGATGGTGTCGGTTTTTGAAATAGTTGAGAAAGCGAGACCTGATTTCAGATGATTTCATAAGGTAATATTTCTACCGTGACGACAGGATCTATTCAAACAAAAAAGCCGCCCTATTTGGACGGCTTTTTAATTTTTAAATGTGATAAATACTAGTTTTTAGTCTTATCAGCGGCCGGCGCATCGGCTTTTTGAGCTGCTGGCGCTGGTTTTTTTTCAGTCTTAGCCGCCGTAGGGGCCTTTTCGGCGTCCATTTCGGTGTTAACAATGCCAGAACGCTTCATGACTTCCTTGGAGATTTCATCGCATTCGGCTGTATGTTCTTTTAGCCAAACTCGAGAATTCTCTCTACCTTGTCCGATTCGTTCATCCTTGTAACTATACCAGGTACCGCTTTTTTCTACTATATTGTGTTGGACCGCCAAATCGAGGAGTTCACCCTCTTTTGAAATTCCTTGACCGTAAAGAATGTCAAATTCAACTTCTTTGAAGGGCGGTGCCATTTTATTTTTTACAACTTTTACGCGTGTGCGATTGCCTATTACTTCATCGGCATTCTTTAGGGCTCCAATTCTTCGAATATCCATTCTTACTGATGAATAAAATTTAAGAGCATTTCCGCCGGTAGTTGTTTCTGGACTTCCGAACATGACTCCAATCTTCATTCGAATTTGATTGATAAAAATAACCAGAGTCCTACTTCGATTGATTGATCCAGTTAATTTTCGAAGGGCTTGACTCATGAGTCGTGCTTGGAGACCCATATGTGAATCACCCATATCACCTTCGATTTCAGCTCTCGGTACTAGTGCCGCAACTGAGTCTACTACAAGGATGTCGATTCCACCTGAGCGAACTAGCATGTCAGCAATTTCTAGCGCTTGTTCGCCAGTATCCGGTTGCGAAATAAGTAGGTCGTCTGTCTTTACGCCTAATTTTCTTGCGTAGCCAACATCGAGTGCATGCTCTGCATCGATGAATGCCGCAACTCCACCTTGTTTTTGTGACTCTGCTACTGCATGAAGTGTCAGAGTTGTTTTTCCTGATGCTTCAGGGCCGTAAATTTCAACGATTCGTCCCCGTGGGAGTCCACCAATTCCTAGGGCAATGTCGAGTCCGATAGAACCTGTTGGGACGACGGGAACATTTTTGACTAGGGATTCTGAATTCCCTAGTTTCATGATTGAGCCTTTTCCAAACTGCTTTTCAATCGATTGGATCGCGAGTTCGATTGCTTTTCCTTTTTGTGGGTCTGCTTTACTTGGTTGCATTAGTTGTTTCTCCTTAATTAGCGACGTTCATTTTTCGTGTTGTTGAGCAAAGACCGTACCACCTTGATTAGGAGTTGAGAAGCAAGCACCTGTCGATTGATGCGACGTTCCTCAGGATTTTTTGTGGGACTTGATTCGAGCTCTGGGAGTGAGAAATACTGGGTGCTGGTTTTGATCTTGGAATCTTTTCGCCAGGCTAATGCGATGAATAAATCACCATCTCGTCCGGGAAGAGAATCGGGTCCCAAATAGCCGGTGACGGCCCCAGCTATAGTCGCTTCAGGTGTGTTTGTCAGAACAGATTTCGCCATATTTTCAGCGATGATTTTGTCGACTGCCGAATTTTCTTCAATGAGTGCTTGAGAAATGCTCAGCCAATCGGTTTTTGTTGCTTCTCGGTATACGACCAATGATCCGCAGAACAGTTTTGACGCGCCCGGAATTCGAGTGATGAGTGCAGATGTGAGTCCGCCGGTGCAGCTTTCGGCTAGGACAAGTTTATCATGCGTTGCATCCAGTTCGTGGAGTAGTGCGCGGGCTAGTTCGGTGACTTCTGCAATCTCGATCATCAAATCAAGTTGTAATGGCGAATCATGAAGAGGGCAAGTCCTGCAAATAATCCAGCAAGCAGGTCATCTGCGATCACGCCAAAGGCGTAGACGGAACCAATTTGGTTTTTTGCTATTTTTTTGGACCATTGGTCCAGATATCGAATTGGTGGGGGTTTAAAGATATCAAAAATTCTAAACAATAAGAATCCGACACCCAGTGTTTTTGCCGTTAGCGGAAAAACCGACATGGTTACGGCCATACCTAGGAATTCATCAATGACAATTCTCGAGTCATCTATTTTTTTGTGAACTTTTGTGAACTCGATTGTGCTCCAGATTCCCAAAATGAAGACGATGATCCAAAAAATCAGCCGCGACAACGGCGGGAGCCGGTCAAGCAACAGTAGAAGGGGTATGACGGCGATGCTTCCCGACGTTCCTGGTAGTTTTGGCGAAAATCCAGAATAGAATCCAGTAGCAAGGAGCGTTGAAACCTGTTTTTTCAATGATAACCTCACACGGTAGTAAATCATTATTATATAGTGTTCATCAAGCTCAACTGGGTTTGCTTTCATGATATTTTCGGCTAACCTGATTCCAAATTTATGGTGAATGTTGAAAAGTATAATTTCAAATGGGACGTTCTTGATGCAGTAATAGGCGGCAAGTCACTTATTGATTTAAAGGACGGACTCAATGGATTCAACGTCGATACGCCAGAAGATG
>Ga0066639_10005895_pt1 | contig 10266 bp, 6 predicted proteins | sample CryGeyCG2114_010_2_FD_59504 | JGI IMG/M metagenome (GOLD analysis project Ga0066639, IMG submission 59504) | Groundwater microbial communities from aquifer - Crystal Geyser CG10_big_fil_rev_8/21/14_0.10 | ecosystem: Environmental > Aquatic > Deep subsurface > Groundwater | place: USA: Utah... | reverse complement strand
ATAAACCCAGTCTCCGAATACCTCAACAGTCCCTTTTCTATCAGTCTAATCCTTGAGATATTTAAAGTATTCACCTTATTCCATTTCTTCCTTCCTGAACCAGTAAATTTTAGAAGTTGTAAGGCGTTTGGTACAACCATTGCCACACCAAGAACCCCAACCAAAGCAACGGTCTTTAAGATAATTATCTGTGTCTTAGTAAATCTAATTTTGTCTTTCATTTTTATTTATTTGTTTATTTATTTAATAATTTTCACCCCCCTTCACGCACCCTGATATAAGTGACGACCGTCAATTATATAAGTAGTGAGGAAATGCTTATTTTTTTTATTCATTCTCATTTCTCACCACTCACTACTCACTACCCACTACTCGCTATTCGCTATGCGCTATTCGCTACTAATTATTAACATATACATATTTAAATCTTGGAATTTTCCTACCACCTCTCACAATAACTTCTAAAAAATTATTCTTCGGCCTAATCCAAATTTGACCTTCATCATAAAGAGCCTTGTAAACCACAAACTCCTCTATAGTTTCGCTATGTTTACCAATTCCAATGACCTCATATTCCCCGCCTTTAAAATGACGATATTTCCCTAATTTAATTTTTTTCATAAAATAAAAAATTAATATCAACTATTTACTCCGTGACATTTTTTATATTTTTTCCCCGAGCCACAAGGGCATAAATCATTTCTGCCAACTTTCTCTATTCCCGACTGACTAACAACCTTATTATCTGAGCCAGAAGAAATAATTCCAGCTTGTTTGTGAACTTCTTGTAGATTGCTTTGTGATTCCGCTTGTTTAATATCCGCATTAAACAAAGAAACCATTCTGACAAGCTCATTTTTATAAGCCACTTCCATTTCGCCAAATAACCTCTTGCCTTCTTTTTTATATTCAATCAAAGGATCTCTCTGGCCATAAGCCCGTAAATTAACACTGCCTCTTGTATGATCCATAATTTCCAGATGTTCTACCCACAACAAATCATTGATTTGAAGCATAATTTGTCTAATACCGTTCACAAATTTTTCCTTACCTAATTTTTGTTCTTTATCTTTGGCTTCTTGAACTGCTTTTTCATCATCCGCAATAAATTCATAAAAATGACTGATAATTGAATCATCGTCCCCAGTTAAAACGACCCTTCGCCTCTCATAAACTATTTGTCGTTGAAAATTTAAGACATCATCAAATTCCAAAACATGTTTTCTGGAATCAAAATGAAATCCCTCGATTTTTGTCTGGGCCGTCTCGAGCGACCTGGTGATAATCGATAAAGTCACCGGCTCGTCTTCCTTTAAACCAAGTTTACCCATCATCTTCTTCATTAAACCAGCAGCGAAAACTCGGAGCAAAGTGTCCTCCATAGAAACGAAAAATTGCGTCGCCCCGGGATCCCCCTGACGCCCAGATCTTCCTCTTAATTGATTATCAATTCTGCGGGCATCATGCCTCTCAGTACCTAAAACATAAAGCCCGCCCAAAGATTTAACTTTTTCATAATCATCTTTACTTCCAGGATTACCACCTAATTTAATATCAACTCCTCGGCCAGCCATGTTAGTAGCCAAGGTAACTGCTCCGATTCTGCCGGCTTGTGCCACAATCTCTCCTTCTCTCTCGTGGTTTTTAGCATTTAACATTATGTGCTTGACCCCCTCTCTGTTTAAATATTCTGACAAAATTTCATTTTTTTCAATTGAAACTGTACCTATGAGAATTGGCTGACCGGTTTTATTAATTTCTTTTATCTCTCTAACAAGAGCCATAAATTTACCTTTTTCATTTTGAAAAATTAAATCGTCTTTATCTTGGCGAACAACTGGTTTATTTGTTGGAATAGAAACCGTGTCTAAACCATAAACTTTATAAAATTCCTCGGCATTAGTCATGGCCGTTCCAGTCATACCGGAAAGTTTTTTATACATTCTAAAATAATTCTGATAAGTAATTGAGGCAAAAGTTTTTGATTCTTTCTGAATTTCTACCCCTTCTTTGGCTTCGATTGCTTGGTGTAAACCCTCACTCCAACGTCTGCCGGGTTGCAATCGTCCAGTAAACTCATCAACAATTATAACTTCGCCGTCTTTGACGACATAATCCTTGTCGCGTTTAAAAATTGCATCAGCCCGAACGGCAGTTTCTAAATGATGAACATATTTAATTCCCTTGTCTGTGTAAATATTCCCCACCCCAAGAAACTGCTCGGCTTTTTCGATACCGACATCATTCAAAGAAATAGCTTTTAATTTTTCATCAATTTCATAATCAACTCCAGCCTTTAAGTTTCTAGAAATTTTTGCAAAAACTTTATACAAATCATCTGAATCATTAGAAGGTGCGGAAATGATGAGGGGGGTTCTCGCCTCGTCGATTAAGATAGAATCCACTTCATCAATAACAACAAAATTAAAATCGCGCTGACGTAGTTTTTCTTTTTGATACTCTAAATTATCTCGCAAATAATCAAAACCAAATTCATTATTTGTTCCATAAGTGATATCGGCCATATAAGCCTCGTGTCTCGTGACTGGTCGCAAAAATTCTTCTAATACCTTATAAGCACCTTGTGCATCCCGTTCTTTATCTTTTTGTTCTTCATTATTAATATTAGAATCATAAACAAAAGACGCCTCATGATTTACAACCGCTATCGACAAACCAAGAAAATCATAAATTTGTCCCATCCAAATCGCGTCGCGTCTTGAAAGGTAATCGTTAACAGTCACGACATGAACACCCTTACCTGTTAAAGCATTCAAATAGACAGGCAGAGTAGCAACAAGAGTTTTTCCTTCACCCGTTCTCATTTCGGCGATTCCTCCACGATGCATCACGATTCCTCCTATAAGCTGAACATCAAAATGAAATTGATTAATCACCCGTTTGGCTGCCTCACGGACAGTAGCAAAAGCTTCGGGTAAGATATCATCAAGACTTTCACCCTTTGAAAGCCGTTCTTTGAATTCAGCTGTTTTGTGGCGTAAATCCGCATCGGATAGGGATTCCAGTTCTGTCTTAAAACTATTTACCTTATTTACTAAAGGCAAAATCTCCTTGATCTTCTTTGAATTCTCATCGCCAAAAATTTTACTTAAAAAATTAACCATATTATACAACGCATAATATCACGAAAAACAGCCTCGAGCGAACGAGGCTGTTTTTTCAAAAAGAAACTATTTTCTCTTTTTTGCAGCTTTTCTTTTTGCTGGCTTTTTTGCTTTCTTTGCTTTTTTAGCTGGCTTCTTTTTTGCTTTTGCTTTTTTCTTTGCCATTTGTTTTTGTGTTTTTAAAATCTTAAGAAATAAAGGACGAATCCCCTATTGGCTCCTCGGCTCGGAAAATAAAATGAAAAACATTTTCTCTTCCCTTGCTCTGTTTTGCCAATAAAATTTTTAAACAAACAAATTAATTTTTAATAGAATCGATAAAATATTTTTTAAAAAACATTTCACCTCGACCTCTTACATTATATTAAAATTATTTGAATAATAAAAATTCTTTTTCAAAAAATGTGGAAAACTTTTCAAAAAATATTATCAAAAAAATAATTTTTCAATATTTTTCTAAAAAAATAATTCCTAAGCAACAATCAAATGAGCAATAAAAAACTATACTCACAATCTTACAGCCATTTGATTGTTACCATAAACATATTCTATCCATCATTTTATTCTCTATATTGTTTATAAATAATAAAATTAAGATATAAAACTAAAATAATGACATCCGCTTAATCAAATTATCATCACCTCAGGTTTAATTTCAATTCCGGTTTTTTCAAAAACCTTTTTAGAAACAAAGTCTGCAAAATCTAAAATTTCCTTTGAAGTCGCGCCACCATAATTTACCAACACTAAAGGTTGTCTTTCGTATAAACCCACATTACCATCTCTTAGACCCTTTAAACCACAAATTTTATCCAAAATAAAAGCTAAAGAAATTTTGTAAGAACCCATATCAACATCAAACAAAGGAAGTTCTGGAAATTCTATTTTTAATCTATTGGCTTTTTCTTTTTCTATTATCGGATTCATAAAAAAAGATCCTGCTGTACCAATTAAATTTAAATCCGGAAATTTTGACTTTCTAATCTCTATCACAGCTTTTCTGATTTTAGTCGCAGACAAATTACTTTTATCAGTAAAATATTCCTGTAAATCTTTATAATTCACATTCTTTTCCCAGTGTTTTGGCAAAACGTACAAAACCTTGATAATAATTAAACTAAGGGGTCTATTTTTTTTAAAAAAACTCTGGCGATAGAAAAACTGACAATCTTCGTTTTTAAATACTTTAGTCTGAAAGTTTTCAATGTCCAAAACTGACACTTCCTTCACAAATTTTGAAATTTCAACTCCATAAGCCCCAATATTAGAGACGGCAGTTGCTCCAACCGATCCTGGGATACCAGACAAATTTTCAAAACCAAAGATATTAGCCCTTAAAGTTCTCTCAACAATTTCATCCCATTTCTCACCTGCCCCACAAGTAACTAAAAAATTATTATCATCCTCAGCTATTTCAAATCCCAAAATTTTATTTCTTATAATAACACCGGGAAAAACACCGTCAGAAAATAAGGTATTAGAACCTTCACCTATTATATGAATTGGTAACCGTCTCTCCTTGGCAAAAAATACTGCCTCTTGTAATTCTCCTTCATCTGAAACTTCAAAAAAATAGCGGGTCTCTCCCCCTGATTTAAAAGTCGTCAATTCTTTTAAAGAAAAATTTTCTTTCTTGATCATTTAAAAATTGCTTACTATCGCGACCGGCGGGGCGAGCTCCAAAATTAAAGTCTTATTGTGAGTGCAGCCGCCGGTCACGATAAAAAACAACCTGCAGACTATATTATATTTCTATTTCACAAAAAACACAAAACCCCCGAAAGGGGGTTCCATGCAAGACTTTATGGGAGCCGTTTCCAGCGCTCACAGTGGTATCTTAGCATAAAGCCTAAAATAAGTCAAATTTACTTGTGGATATCAATTGTTCAACATCTCTTGAATATATTTTTCACCTTCTGTTTTAAATGTTGAGTCTATTTCTATCATTTCTCTCAAAATTTGAACGGCTTTATTTTTATAACCTGCCTCCATATAGGCAACTGCCAAAGAAACGCCTGTAGTTTTATTATTTTTATCTTTTTCAAAGACTGGACTTAGAACTTCAATGATTTTAGCGAACTGTTTCGTGCTTGCAAAAGCTTGTAAAATTCTATCTTCTGCCCTCTCAAAATCTGACATACTATTCCAAACCTCTGTGACTTTTCCAAAGTTATCTGTATAAATCGCCAAGGAGACATAGATGCGTTTCAAGCTCAAAAGATCTGGTGCCCCATCGTAGGCCTGAGTCGCATATTCAAAAGATTTATCATTGTCTCCCTTTTTAATATATGCAACAGCTAATTCTATCAAAACCCCAGTTTTATTTGGTGCTAATTCTAAAGCCTTCTCCAGTTCATTGATCGCCAAGTCATATTGACCAAACATAGACAACATAGAACCAAGAAAATATCGTGGACGAACAGTTAATGGCTTTTCCTCAATTTGTTTCCGCATCTCCTCCACTGAAAAATTCACGAACTGATTTCTAATATCAACTGGAATATTTTGATTGTTTGCGAGAGATATAGCTGATTGCATCAAATGTTCACGAACTTCTTGATTGCCAAATGATTTGTAGTTTATCGCTTTTTGGAAATCCTCAAAATTACCCTGAATACCTTTTTCATTTGGGACAAGGGCTTTAATCAAGACTCTGGAAGTCATTAACCCTTTATAATTAAAGAAAAACGAGGCTCCAACAATAACCACACCAATTCCAATGACAACAATCCATTTATTTCCATTATTGATCTCAAAATTAATTTCCGGCAAAAGATAATTTTCTTTTGAAACGACCGACAAACTATGGACCATCGCAAACAAAGAAAAGAGTAATATTGAACCAACAACATTGTCGAAAACAAATAAACTCTGAAAAATATAAGCCGCCAGCATAGAAGTCAAAACCGCCTTATCAACCCCAGATAAATTATGTGATTCCTGCTCTCCCCTTTTTTGCCAAATTGAATAAATGGTGAAATAAATTAATGCTAAATAAAGAAGTAGAGCTAAAATTCCACCGGAGAGAAGCCAATCAAGTAAAGCATTATGAGCCCTATCAAACCACTGCTCACGATCATACATCTCTGGGTTATAGTATTTATCAAACACCAAACCAAAATTTTCCTGACCCCAACCCAAAATTGGCTTTTCTTTAAAACCTTCTATGGCACTACCCCAAACCATAAAACGTGCGCTGGCATCAGAGCTTTGAAGTGAAATATCGGCTAATCTAGAAAGTGGTGGAAATTTTCTAATAAAATCGGAGTTTCTGAAAGAAACAAAAATTACTCCAAGAAGTGCCAAACCAATCAACACGAAAAAGGCATTTCTCTTAATTTTTGAATTGACTGATTTATTGACGGCTAAAAGTAAAGTGAGTAAGAAAAGCCCACCAAAAAGTCCGAGCATCACACCACGGGTCGCGGTGTAATAAATTAAAAATAAAGCACCAATCCCGAAAATAACATAAAATATTTTCCACCATTTTTTACTTTCCTTAAAATATAAGAACAAAGCAAAAAATAAATTAAAGAGCATATAAACTGCTAAATAAATTGCATTACCTAACGACCCATCAACACGTACTCCGCCCTGATTGATTACAAACTTTTTACAAAAATTAATTGTCTGATTAGAAATATTTACCACTTCCCCACTGTTTACACCCGAACAAGAAAGTTGAGTCAAACCAAAGAGTACCATTACAAAAGAACCCACAACACTCCATTTCAAGAAGGTTCGCCAATCTGTCCAAGTTTTGAAAACCGAAGACAAAACGATAAAATACACAAATAAATGAAGCAAACCAACAAAACCTTCCATTCTTTCAAAATTACTCCAAAGTGACCTATTTGGATCAGCGCCTAAAATATCAGCCAAAAACATCAAAGCGACCAAAGCAATCATCGAAAACAAAACGGGCGATTTTTTAGGCCGATAATCTTTATTTAATAAAACCAAGAAAAGCCAGAAACCAAAAGCTACTTCAACCGCTATTCTAAAAAAGAAATTTTTTCCAGTTATAAATGGAAAAAACAAATCCCTCGTAACGACAAAGGGTGTAATCACTGCCACGGAAATCAATATAATTTTTAAAATGCGTAAAATGTTATTTTTGAATTTTATATTCATCTTTTAATTTAGGAATTTAAATTGTAAAGTTTGTAAAATTCCGTATTTTTATTATTTAATAATTCTTGTGGATTACCACTTTCTATTATAATACCATTTTTCAAAACAAGTATTTTATCAACATCCGTAATAGTAGAAAGCTTGTGAGCAACAATTAAAACTGTTATCTTGCCTTTTAGTTTTAAAAGGGATTTGTGAATATTCATCTCAGTTTCTCTGTCTAAAGCACTGGTTACCTCGTCCAAAAGCAAAACCTCCGGTTTTGAAGCCAATGCCCTAGCTAAAGCCACTCTTTGTCTTTGACCAGCAGACAACATAACCCCTCTTTCCCCAACTGGAGAATCTATTCCTTTTGGTAAATTTAAAACTAAATCATCAAGCTCTGATAGGGATAACGCCCTTTGAATGTCTTCATTTGTAACATTTTCGTTAAAAAAAGAGATATTATTTCTGATTGAATCATTCACTAAAAATATATCTTGAGAAACATAGCCAATTTTTTTTCTTAAGTCCGTTGTGCCAAATTCATTGATATTACAACCGTCCACCAATATCTCTCCGTCATCAGGTGAAAGAAAATTTAACAACAAATCAAAAATAGTGGTTTTGCCAGAACCAGAATGCCCAACAAAAGCTATTGTTTCGCCCTTTTTTATCTCAAAATTTATGCCTTTTAAAACCGGCTGACCACCCTTTTGATCTTTATAAGAAAAACTAACATCTTTAAATAAAATACTATTATTTAATTTAAGTTTTTTACCAGTTTTACTCTCTATATTTTCTAAATAATTATCAGACTCTCTTTCATAATTCATAACATTATTCATAAAAGGTGACCTAGAATTTAAAGTATGTAAACCACTCTGTAAATATTGTATGTAGTTGAAGACTTTTTGAATTAAATAAATTATAGCGATTAACGCCCCAAGATTATAAGATGTCTGATAAAAAGAAAAAGCAACGACGACAGCAATTAAAATAACACTGAGTGGCTGAATTCCAATAACGGCCACTTGCTGAATTAAAAATTGTTTAACTTGTAATTTTTTTGATTTATTAAATAAACCCCGACCTATATTTAAAATTTCATCTTCAGCTACTTCTGCTTTTATAGATTTTATACCAACCATAACTTCATTTATTCTGTGAGAAATTTTTTTGGCAACAGAACTAAATTCAATTGAGATTTTTCTTCCAGTATAAAGAAGTGGTTTAAAGATTAGAAATATCAATCCACCAAAAATCAATGTGATAAGAGTAACCGCTTGAGATATATTAATAGCAACAGCCAAATAAACCAAAAGGCCAGTGACCGAAGATATGATTTGGGCCAAAACATCAATCAGACTTGCAGATTTTTTAACATCAGTATTTAAAACATTTTCAAAATAACCAATTTTTTGATTTTTGAGATATGGCCATTTAGACTTTAAAAATTTTTTGAACAAAGTATTCATTTTATCTTCTTCATATTTTGTCCTTATCTTTATTTGTATATATTTAAACCACAACAAAACAATAGCTTTAGCAAAAAAGAGAACGACTATTAAAACCAAGACAGAAATTAAATTAAATTCTAAACCAACAAAACCAAAAGCAGTTTGTAAATACTTAGAAATAACCCCCCCTCCCATCACTTCCCCGCCAACAAAAAACGAGACAAGTGGAATAAAAGCATTAATCCCAATTGCTTCAAAAACACTACTCAAAAAACCGAGAATAGCAATAAAACAAATAGACCCAAAATAAGGCCGAAATGATTTATACATTTGACCACCAACTTGTCTTACCCTTTTTATTGAAACCAATTGAAACATTTATTTTTTATTTTGCCTTTTTAATATTTTAACCATTTGCTCGGCAATCACAAAATCAAACGGCTCATCAATATCTATTGATCGCTCCCGAGGCATCTCATAAAAAGTTGTCTTTCCACCAAAAGAAAGTTCGTTGTCTTTTCTATTCATTACATAATCCCGCTTCATTGCATACAAGGCACTATTCCTTTGATAAACATCTTTAATATCTTGACGTCGCACCTTTTCAATCTCTGGTAAATAATTCAAAAGCCAATTACCAGAAATCTTTTTCATCTTTGTGGGATGGTTTTTTTTATCTATCTTTTTTATTGTCACAACACTATCCGCCTTGGTCTTAATCATTTTCTTTAACGGTTCGTCTATATCAGAAACCAATCTAAATGGTGAAGTTGGTTGGAGGATAACCACATAATCAAATTTTTTTCCAAGTTTTTTTTCCATAAATTTAACCGCGTGTTTAACCACCGGTGTATGCGGTGTCTTATCCTGCGCCAAATTGGCCGGCCTTTTAAATGGCACCTCGGCCCCAAACCTTTTTGAGACTTTTATAATTTCATCGCTATCAGTTGAAACAATTAAATGAGAAATCATCTTACTTTTTTTTGCAGACTCTATTGTCCAAGCAATAAGTGGTTTACTGCCTAATTTCTTTATATTCTTGCCCGGAATACCTTTTGAACCACCTCTTGCAGTAATTAATCCCAAAATCTTCGGTTTTTTCATTAATCAATAATAACACATAAATTAATTTTTATCAAAAAACTTTTTTTGAATATAAAGAGGGATTGTGGCAATTATTTTTGAAATTTTATTAGCGGTATTTTTAGCTAAATAAATTTTGCTCGATTGAAAACGTCCCACGTTAATTTGTTTTTTTATAGCTTGTTTTATTTTATTTAAATCAAAATCACCAACCTCTAAAACATTTTCTGATTTTGAACGACCTGTCTGTCTTTGACCAATATTTACCACTGGCACACCTAAAATACTACATTCCTTTATCCCGGCTGATGAATTGCCAACCAAACATGATGTCTTAGATAATAAATTTAAAAAATATTCTGGTGGTAAATATCTGGAAAAATGAATTTTATGGTCTTTTACTTCATTAGAAAAAACTCTTAGTTTCTTTGAAATCTCTTCTGCCCCCGCATCAAAATTTGGCCAAAACCAAATCACTGATAAAC
>Ga0066639_10005890_pt1 | contig 10269 bp, 12 predicted proteins | sample CryGeyCG2114_010_2_FD_59504 | JGI IMG/M metagenome (GOLD analysis project Ga0066639, IMG submission 59504) | Groundwater microbial communities from aquifer - Crystal Geyser CG10_big_fil_rev_8/21/14_0.10 | ecosystem: Environmental > Aquatic > Deep subsurface > Groundwater | place: USA: Utah... | reverse complement strand
TCAAGAAATGCAAGAACTTTATCATTTTCATATACTTTATCACAAGGGATTTCTCCTCTTATAATCTTGCAGAAGATGCAGTCTGTCATGTTTGTAAGAATTGAGATTATATTAAAAAGTTTATCATTAAGGGGTGTTTGTTAGTTCTTTGCAAATCTTGACAGATTTGCTGCAATTATTTATAAATTTGGAAATTGTCAAATTTCCTAAAATATTTCATCTTATTGATTTAATCTTTTTTAGCAAAATATCTTCTTTTCGTCTTGATGTTCCGTATAATTGCCCAAAACTGACGACAACGTAATTTATCGAATTCCAGTATTTTTTTGGAAACAGCTTTTCCAAATCCTTTTCGATTTTCCAAGGAACTTGGTTTTTTGTCCAGCCAAGCTTTTGCGCAACACGAGAAAGATGGGTGTCAACTCCGATTGCCGCCGCTCCATGCGCCTCAACAAGATAAACATTGGCGACTTTTCTGCCAACTCCTGGAAGTTTCATTAGTTCTTCGCGAGTGTGAGGAATTCCTTGTTTTGAGATTATTCTTGCTGTTTCCTTTATATGCTTAGATTTGGTTTTGTAATAGTTAATCGGCTTGATTATGCGCCTAATTTGTGTCAGCGGCGCATTACCTAACTGCCGGGGATTCTTATATTTCTTGTATAAAATTGCAGAAATTTTATTTGTCAGAACATCTTTTGTTTGCGAAGACAGAATTGTCGAGATAAGAACTTTCCATCTTGCCGGCTGTTCAGCCGCGAGCTGCGGCTCTTTTCCTCGGACTAATTTTTGCAGCACTTCTAATTGCTTGACTGCTTTTTTTGCATTAATCCTTGTTCTGACCGACTTTTTGTAAATTAATGGAAAAATCCCAATATAATCACATTTAACGCATTTTCTTGCAGTAGGAGTATATCTTAGTCCAATAACATCTTTTGTATTAATGCTTCCACACTGTGGACAAATGTAAACTTCTTTTTTCATCTTTTTAGTATGGACCTGTCGGGAGTCGAACCCGAATCTCAACCATGCCATGGTCGCATCTTGGCCATTGGACCACAGGCCCTTATTTTTCTATAGAAGTAAGAGGATTAAAAGCTTTTCTTATTCTTTGATTCGAGTCTCAACAACTTTTCTGGTTTTTTCAAAGGTGATATCCTCATTAATTAACTTTTTTAAAATTTAACAATATGCATATCTTATTCCAACATATAATAAGATTTATAAAGTTCACTACACTATTTTAATTATGAAAATAGATAGTCTAAATTATAAAAATGATCCTCTTTTTTATGAAGAAGAGGTTTTTATCAACGATACTCTCAATATCTACAAGATTCTAATGGATAAAGAGTATATGTTAAGCAATAATAAAGGCCAAATTCTTAAAAAATGTCCATATGTTTATGACGAAAAAGATGAAATCAAAAAAATTATAAAATCGATTGATGAAGAATCATTCATAAAATTAAGAAAATTATTAAGTAATTATCTTTGTAATAAAACAATTAGAAAAGACACATTTGACAATTGGTTAAATAAAAAAACATACCCCCTTCCACTTATAAGGATTATTAGTATTTTAATAAACAAAGAACTAGTAAAAATAATAAAAGATAAAAAAATAACAGATTTTTGCAATAGAGCTAAAATAAAACTTCCATTAAACCGCGAAATAGTAATCTCTGATTTTTTAGCATATTTAATAGGTTTACATCTAGGGGATGGAACATTAAATAAAGAAAGATGGAAGATTGTAGATGGAGATAGAGAACAAATCAATCTAAAATATACTTATGAATTTTTAAATAAAATAGCAAATAAAGTAAAGAAAATATTTTTAATAAAGAATATTTTTATTTACCCAGTTAAAGGTAAAGGAGCATATGAGCTTATAATACCTAATAAATGGTTTTGTAAATATCTGAAATTTGTTTATGGACTAGATTATAATACAAAACAAAACCCGAAAATCCCTTACACATTAAAAAATAAAAAAGAAATTGTACTAAGAGGATTAATGGATAGTGATGGCTCTATTAAAAATTATAGAACATCTGTCAGCACAAAATACCCAAGATTATGCTCAGAAATAAAGTCTATATTAAAGAAACATAAAATTGAATATAAAGAGAAGTTAAATAATATTCAAAGAAAGAATATAGTTTATATAATAGAAATAAAAAAAGAGTCAATTGTAAAGTTCATTCAAATAATTGGATTTAGCCACCCAAGGAAATTAAATGAAGTTATAAAGTATCTAAATACAACATCTAGTTCAAGTATTTTTTTAGGGTATTTAAATTACAAACCTAAAATTTCTGAAAAAGAGTTTATAGAGGTTTGTAATTTTTTGAGACCTATAAAAAACGCTGGGAAAGTTAGATTTATTTCTGAATTTAATAAACTTAAAGAAAATGAAAAGAATAGAATAATTAATAATTTAAAGTTAAACTTTGAAGTAAATAAAGAGCCAAACAAAAAGGGTTATATTTATTCATATAAAATAGAAAAAATATTAACAAATCATTGTATTTATAAGAAGAATAGAGACCCTATGAATAAAAAAGAGATTAATAATTTGGTGGTAAATTTGAATAGTATTTGGAAACAATAGAGATTATTTGACTCTAGTATTAACTTTCTTTCCTAGTTTGAATAAATCCCCACCATCAATTATTATTTTTCTTAATACATTTCGGATATCTTTAATTTTCACCCTTACTTGCTCAGTGGTATCGCGGTCACGAATTGTTATAGTGCCGTCTTCTAAACTCTGCCCATCGACTGTAACTGCAAAAGGCGTTCCAATCTCATCTGCACGAGAATAGCGACGGCCAACACTCCCACCAGAATCATAAATAACATTAAATTCCTTTTTCAATTCATTGTAAACTTTTCTAGCCAAATTTTCAAACTCATTTCCTTTTACTATCGGGAAAACAGCTGCCTTGATTGGGGCTAATTTAGGATGAAGCTTGAGAACAATATTATTTCTTTTGCTGTCAAAATCATATGCGAGCATCAAGATAGCCTGGAAATTCCTGTCAACCCCGAAACTTAATTCCAAAACATGAGGGATAAATCTTTCTTTGCTTTCCTCATCATAAACACTTAAATTCTGATTTGATATTTCCTGATGGCCTTTCAAATCATGGTCTGTTCTGTAATGAACTCCTCCTATCTCCACCCATCCAAGATTTCCGATATCTGCTTCCATGTCGAAGTGATATTTGTTATAAAATGCCTTTTCTTTTTCATTCAGTTCATAGAACCTGAATTTATCCTCTGAAAAATTCAGCACATCAAAATAGAACTGCTGAACCTTTACCATATGATAAACATAGAATTTCGGGATTCTTTTTATTAATTCAGAGCAGGGAATATTTTGTATCCCTTTGTCTCTTTGGTCGCTTAAAACTACTCTTAGCTTATAATTTTTGACGCTGTCAAAATTTTCATGCTCATTTATTTTTTTTGGATTGAAGAAAATCTGCAGCTCTGCCTGGAAAAAAGCCCTTTGTCTCAAGAGCATGTTTCTTGGCGAAAGCTCATTCCTGTATGCCCTTCCGATAAGTGCAAGACCCATAGGTATTTTGTTTCTCAGTATTTCATTTTGTGTCTTGAAATTTACATAAGGGCTTTGGGCAGTCTCTGGACGCAAGAATGCTTTGGTTGTTGTTCCAACACCAAGCTCAATTGGGAACATCATATTTATTGGCCCTACATACTCAATAGCGCTTTTGCAGACAGAACAGACTATTTTGTTTTTCTTGATAATATCGAGCATTTCTTCGCTGCTTAAATCCTCAAATCTTTTCTTTAGATTATTTTCCAAAAGATGATCTGCCCTTTCAATATGCCCTTTTTTGCATTTTGCGGCAATGTCATTGAAGTTTTTTAAATGTCCACTGGCAATGAATACCTTTTCAGGCATGATTTCTGATGCCTCAATTTCATAGAAATTATCATTTAAGCCAAGGAAATAGCTTCTCCATATATTCTCAAAATTCTTTTTCAACAAAGTTCCTAGATGGCCAAAATCCCAGAATCCTGACAATCCGCCATAAATTTCAGAACTAGGATAAACAAATCCCTTTCTCTTGCAAAAAGTTGCCATCTCGTCAATTGTTATTTCCTTCATTCCAGCAGCCTTTTTTGTTTCCATATTTTGTTTTTGAATTGCAGGTTTTTTAATGTTATCCTTATTTTCAAATTGTTTGGCTTTAATTTCAGCTTCATTTTTGTTCTTGCCAAGATAAGCTAATGTAATTGATTTGACTTTCTTGCCCTGTCTTATTGATTTGTTTAAATAAAAATATTCTCTTCCTTTCACCTTTTTCTTAATAACAAATACCATTTTCTATATTATACCCACTACAATCATATATTTAAATCTTTCATTACCCACTACATAGCTAAACAGCTGCTAAATCTTACCCACTACAAAATTTCTTCATGCCTGAAACTCTTGCCTCTATTTGTCCTATTATCTTGCATATCTCTTTTCTATTATTCTCTTCAGTATCCTTTATTTTCCAGACAATAATCTTTTTCCCTTTCTTCAGGCCATTTTTAAATGGCTTTTCAGAGACATTATTTGCAACAACAACTATCAAGTCGCTCCATTTCAGCAGATTGGCGGTTAATTTTCTCGGTTTTGCGCTGATTTTCAATCCCAGATTTTTTGCGATTTTTATAACATCTTTGGAAACGGGATTTCCTTTCATTATGCCTGCGCTTTTTGCCTTGTTTTTGCAGTTTACGCCAAGCTTGTTAAACAATGCCTCGGCAATCTTGCTCCTGAACCTATTGAACTTGCATATAAACAATATATTCATTTAATCCTCTAATTATCCCACACAATCCTGTTGTCTATTCCAAGATGGATAAAATATCCAAACATTCCAAAAAATGCAAGCCATATGGGCTCTAAAAAATTATTGTAAAAAATAAAGCCCAGAACAAACAAAAAAAAGCCGTAAATCAGCATAGACTTTATATTATGAAATGCTTTGGGTTTTTTGGAATACAAAGGCTTTGATTTCTCAAATATCATGTAGTATATGTAAAAAGGCGCAAAAAACAGCAAAAGATATTTTTGGTGTTGCTTTGTTTTCCTGTTGTTGGATATTCTGAAAAAAGAGTCAAAATCTGGCAGCAGATTGCTGTAAATAAATATTAAAAAACTGAAAAAAAGAGAGTTTATGATGTTTATTCTAAACACAATTCCTAGTACAATATAAAAAATAGTTGCTGGAATCAGTAATCTGTTAAAAAACCAAGAAATAAAACTGAAATGCTCCTCTATCTCCTCCTTGAACTTCTTGAATGTTATTTTTTTACTTGCATTGCTGTTGTTTTTCTTCTCCTGGATATGCGCCCAAAATTTTTTAAAAAAGACAATTAACTTTTCTTTTTCCAATTTCATTTTTTATCAAGCGCGGAGAGGGACTCGAACCCCCGAAAAGTCGCTTTTTACTTAGGCAACTTGTTACCAAGCTGCACAGTTGCAGGTTCGGCTTTTTAAAATTAATTAAAAATCGACCGCAGTAGCCACTGTGCCATCCGCGCATTCTAATCTATCTTTTAAATGCATTTTAGGTATATAAAATCCTTTCTTTTTCCAAAAATTATACTTGCTAATGCTTCTTTCATTGCTAAACCCTATATTTTCAATCCATTTTTTAAGCATCTTCTCTCCACTTATAGTGATTGAATAGGTTTTATTTGATTTTTATATATAGATTGAATCCTTTTTCTTTGAGCAAGCCAGTAATTTGGGACAAAAGAGCGCCGCTAGAAGTTTTTATTTCTATTCGGGGATACGTAGGATATTTTGATTTCTTGCTTTTTGAAAAATAAATACATCCATCTGTTTCAAATATTCCTCTAATTATGTGTTTAGAATACTTCCAGCCTAAAAATTCATCAGGAATAGCTATTGTAAATGTTTTATTCCTTAATGGAATACCTAAATCTATTAATTGTCTGATGAATTTTTTATTATTTATATTTAATCTTAAACTTTGGCCATTATATTCTGTTTTTACTCTTATTGAAGGTTTTCTTCCAGTTAAATTATGGATAAATTTTGATATCTTTATAAAATAATTATAATCTTCAACAACATTTCCAGTGATTTCTATTTGATAGACTCTCTGATCGGGGCGATATCTCATATATCCATCGCCAATTAAAATTCCAAGAAATTCATATATGTTCACTTTATCTAATAAAAGGGCTATATCTTTTAAAGATTATTATTCAGCGTTATCTTTATATTTGTCTTCATCCAATAAATATCATGCCAAAAAAAACAGTTATTGAATTAAGGGAAGTATGGAAAAAATATTCTCTTGGAAAAGTTGATGCGTTGAAAAAAGTCAGCCTTAAAATTCACAAAGGAGATTTTGTCGCAATAATGGGCCCTTCTGGCTCATAATTGGTGCTTTAATGTTTTCTTTTATTGCAGGTTGTGTATCTGGAGTTGCTCCTGCGCGCTCAGCAGCAAAATTAAGGCCAGTTCAAGCTTTAAGATATGAATAATCTTAAAGCCCTAATCTTATGAAGCGCTACATTACAAGTAATTAGTTAATTTAAATAACTTGGGGGGCTCGCAATGACTTTATAGGCGAGCCAATAAAAAATTTCCTTTTTCAAATATTAGATATCAACAACAACTTGCACAGTAACTTTGTTTCTTTCGTGTTTTACAAACATTTCCTGATATGTTACTGCTTTTATTGTTGTCTTGATAGGATATTTCACATGATAGCCATCTCCAATAACAGATGCAATCAACAAAAACTTGTTTTTCTTTGCAATTATCTTTATTTTCTTTATTTCACTCAGAAAAAACCTTTTAGTGTCTAAAAGAAACAGAAAATGCTCAAGAAAATCATATAATAAAGATTCCTGATTTTCTGATGTAATTTTTATTCTCTTTGTTATAATTGGCTCAATCTTAGAATGATCTGTAATCACATCAGCCATTGCATAAGCCGCATTCATGAATGCCTCTTCCATATTATGGCCCCATGCCTGAAACTTGGCATCTGCTGTATGTGGAAGAAATATATATTTGTTTGTCATTTTATGTATTTGTTAGTTTGTTCTAATAAAGTGAGAAACTCATTATTTTTAATATTTTTCAAGTTTTGTTTATTAAGAAATTGAATTGTTTCTCTTGTTAATCTTATTGCAGAACTATAGATTTCTTCAAAAGTCAGATTTTCTTTTAATCCCATGCAGGTTTCAAAATCCTCAATAAAATTATTCGGGAATTTTTTTAGATTAAAGATTGCATCATAATTTAATCTAATGGAATTATACATCTCTTCAGGTTTCATTTTATTAAAAAACTGGATAATTCTTATGCTCTGGCTTGCAATCAATCTTGAGGCAGGGATTACTTTTGAATAATTCTTTTTAGCATAGTATTTTTTAATCTTGAAAAAGCAATCAATCAGTATATTAAACTTGACAGTCATTAATTTAGAATTTTGATAGTTAAACGCTTTGAATCTTAGTTCAGATGCTTTTTTTAGCTTAGGAATGAATCTTATTTTATCATATATTATTCTTATTTTTGTTAAGGAAGTATAATATATAAGAATTTGCTCTGCTTTTTCTTCCTTTTGTATTATCCCCAAAACTTCCTTGTAATTGTTAAAGTTAAAATTAACTAGAATTTTTTTGTTTTGCCATTCTATTATCTCATTCTCTATGGGGTCTTTTCTTTGTCCTGAAATAAACACATTTATGTCAATATCAGAATAATCACTCAAATTTCCGTTCAAAGACGAGCCATGAACTATAACTGCAACAGTATCTGGGTGGTTTTTAAGAATTTTCTCAAGTATTTGTTTGTATAGCTCTTGCATTTTTGCCTCTTTTATCCTTTAATCACCCCAATAGGTTTTAATCTTGCAACTTTGTTGCCAATTCCAGCTTCATGCGAGACTTGAACAACTTCGTCAACATCTTTGTAAGCTCCAGGAGCTTCTTCTGCTATTCCATCCCATGAAGCTGATTTGATGAATATTTTTTTTGATTCTAATTCTTTCTTTATGCCTTCTCCAGTATATCTTCTTAATGCCTCGTGGCGTGACATTTCTCTTCCTGCTCCGTGAGCTGTTGATGCAAATGAAATTTCTTCTGCCTTCTCTGTCCCAACCAAAACATATGATGATGTTCCCATGCTTCCTGGAAGAATAATTGGCTGGCCTATTTTTCTATATGCTTTTGGAATTTCTGAATTTCCTGGCCCAAGTGCTCGAGTAGCGCCTTTTCTGTGCATGTATACTTTTACATCTTTTCCGTTAATGTTGTGTGTTTCAATTTTTGCAATATTGTGTGCAACATCATAGATAGTTTCTAATTTTGAGCCTGGAAATATTTCTAAGAATGCTTTTCTTGACTGGTGTCCGATAACATGCCTGTTGCACCACGCAAAATTTGCAGCTGCAGCCATTGCAGAAAAATATTTTTTTGAAAGTTTGTGAGTTGCAGGGGCATATATTAGTTCTCTATCAGGAAGTTTTGAAACTATTTCTGGAAATGTCTTTTCCATTTCTCTTAAATAATCAGAGCATACTTGATGCCCTAATCCTCTTGAACCGCAATGAATCATTAAAACTACTTGATTTTCTTTTATTCCAAAAGCTTCTGCTGCTTTTTTGTCATAAATCTCATCAACATACTGAACTTCTAAAAAATGATTTCCGCTTCCTAATGTTGCAACTTGCTTGAAACCCCTGTCTTTTGCCTTTTCTGAAACAGCAGATGCATCTGCTTCTTTCATTGCCCCGTTTTCTTCGCAAAATTCTAAATCTTCCTTGTTTCCATAGCCATTTTCAACTGCCCATTTTGCCCCAGTTTTCAAAACTTTATTCACTTCATCTTTAGTTATCCTGAGATTTGAGCTTCCTAATCCTGCAGGTATATGCTTAAACAATGATTCAAGCAATTCTTTTATTTTTGGATAAATATCTTTTTTAGTGATGTTTGTTCTTAATAATCTTACGCCGCAATTAATATCATAACCAATTTCGCCTGGTGAAATATATCCGTCATTCATATCGCTGGCTGCAACTCCGCCTATGCATGCGCCATATCCCTCATGCGCGTCAGGAAGCACAACGATATTTTTTAGAACTCCAGGCAATGTTGCCATATTTTGCGCTTGCTGCAAAGTTCTATCTTGCTTAATTTTCTCAAGCATCTTTGCAGAAGTAAATATTATTACTGGGATATTCATATTTCCAGTTTTTTCTATTTTATAAGTAAATTCATTTATTTTTGTAGTTTCAACCATTTTTCTTTTGCTTCATTGCTTAAAAAATTGAGTTCTATAAGCTTTTTAACTTGTTCCTTTTTATTAATATCCATCTCAAAATAAATTGTGCCTACCCCATTTATCCTTTTATTGACTTTAGACTCTACTCCAAATAATCTATTTAATTCTTTTTGGAGAGTAATCAAATTATTTTCTTCTTTAGAAATTATCCTAATTATCCAGTTATTCTTTCTTATTTTCCCTCTGGTTATTAAAATATCCTTGATAAATCTTCTTAATTTTTCTTTTTCAGATGCTTCTGGAATCAAGCGTAAAAATGCACTTCATATCAAAGCTCCTGCAGCAAATGCAATAATTGTAACTAGAATTTTGTCAAGAGATTTTTTGCTTAAAGCCATAGTTAAAACCCCTATAAAAGAAATCATAGATACAATAAACATTGCAAGCAGAATTGAAATTAGCACATTCATAACGCCCCCTGAAAGATTTGAACTCTCGACCTACTGCTTTCTTTATTTTTTCTTTCTAGGGTTTCTTCCCAAGAAAGCCTTTAGAAGGCAGTCGCTCCATCCAGGCTGAGCTAAGGGGGCACGTTTAAAATAGACAAAATTGTCTTTTAAATTTTCGCTTTAGGAGAAACCTTTAAAAATAATGCCATCATGAAACTATTATGGATAAGATAGCCAAAACAACACTGCTGCATATACTTCTTTTAGTACTGGTTTTGGTAGTCGTGCTCTTGTAAGAGCACTCTTATTTTTTCTCGGGAGCTTGAAAATGACTTTTACTCTAAAAAATATTGAAATCCTTTCGATGGATGAAAACAAGGGCAGATATAGGTGTGGCTATATTTATGAAACAAAAATCAGGAATAATGGCAATTTAGAGCTCGAATATCTTATTGATTCAAACCACGAAATCATAAAGAATGGAAACAAGATAGAATTTGTAAAAAAAGAAGGGTGGGATTA
>Ga0066639_10005887_pt1 | contig 10271 bp, 8 predicted proteins | sample CryGeyCG2114_010_2_FD_59504 | JGI IMG/M metagenome (GOLD analysis project Ga0066639, IMG submission 59504) | Groundwater microbial communities from aquifer - Crystal Geyser CG10_big_fil_rev_8/21/14_0.10 | ecosystem: Environmental > Aquatic > Deep subsurface > Groundwater | place: USA: Utah... | reverse complement strand
CAATTTGTTTGCGGTCTCTCGGTTGACAACAGGACCGATAGAGCACATTGGTATGCCGAGCGGATCCATACAACATTGGCCACAAATGGTAAATCCACATTTCATATAGCGTTCAATACTGATTTCACAATCAACGTCATAGGTATTGCAGAGGTCAAGAACAGCTTTTTCCATGAGTTCAGGACCGCAGGTGGCGAGTATTGGTAATTTGTTAATGGAGACTGATGACTGTGGATTTTCGATTTGCGATTGATGTTGTTTGAGAAGTTGGATGACAATGTCTGTCACATATCCCGTATGACCTTTGCTTCCATCATTGGTTGCAGTGTGCGTGGTCACATGCGGAAGGTTTGCAACACGTTGTTCAAATAATAGCAGATCTGCATTTCTTGCGCCAATACAGAAGTCAACACGTGATCCAATTGCTGATGCTTGTTCTGCCAAGAATGCCAGTGGTCCCGCGCCATAGCCACCGGCAACGGTGATATACCGGGTGTTTGGCTTCACAGTAAATGGATTCCCGTATGGGCCGGTGATACCCACTTTGTCTTTGGTAGTGAGTTCATACAGTGCTTTTGAAAGTGTCCCGACAGCAAATACACTCACCCCAAATCGATCGCCAGTGTCATACGCGATGGAGAATGGTTTTTGGTCAACGCCCGGCACCCAGAGCATGACAAACTGTCCGGGTTTGCTTTGGAGCGAGAAATCAAACCAAAATGTTTTGACGTATGGATTTTCTTGTGTTATTTCTACGATTGGGAGCATCAGGGGTTTGTCTACTTTGGACATAGTATCACGTTGAAAATATATTTATGAATGCGCGCACCCCCGAATATCATCAAGCGATACAATGCCTTCTTCTTTCATAATATCTTCGATCTCTGTCGTAATCTTCTGAAATACATCATCACCTCGATGATACACGGCAGAACCAACACCGACCAACGTTGCTCCTGCCATAATCATTGCGATAGCATCTTCGCCAGTTGAGACGCCACCAGTGCCGATGATAGGAATGTGTATGGTTTCATATACATCATACACGCATCGAAGTGCTACGGGAAATAACGCGGAGCCAGATATGCCACCGCGTTTGTTTGCGAGAATCGGCATACGCGCACGCACATCAATCGCCATACCTGAAAGTGTGTTGACCGCGGTAATCGCGTCTGCGCCGGATGCTTCCGCTGTTTTTGCGAGCTCGGCGATGTTGTAGGTGTTTGGAGAAAGTTTGACAGAAATCGGTTTGGTACTGACTGCTTTGCATGCTTTGGTAATCGTTTCTACTGCATTCACCGAATAAGCAAATGGTTCAGCAAATTCTTCACCCACATTTGGGCACGAGAGATCAAGTTCAATGATATCGACTGGTGTTGTGTCAATGCGTTTGGTTACCTCTGCAAATCCTTGCACGGTTCCTGCAAATACACTGCCAATCAAGGGCGCGGATGAGAACGTTTTGAAGGCATCAATTTCTTTTGACCCTTCTTCAATTCCCGGGCCGGACAAACCGACCGCATTCAAAATATAGTGATCCGTTCCAATCATCGTGGGGTTCTGATGACCATGACGAATGTCCATGGCAAGGGATTTCATCGTTACTCCACCTGCACCAAGTCGTATCATGCGAGCCATACTCGCGCCTGACACTCCAAGAATACCCGATGCTAAGATGGTCGGATTCTGAAATGTACAATTCAAAAATGATGTGGCGATGTTCATGGAAGGTATTAGTGTTCTCGTTGTTTCAATTTTTCTACCGTATGAACCGCCACATCTGCATCAGTGACGAGTGGTACATTGTTTGCAATGGCGAGTGCTCGTATGACTCCACCATCCGTTTGCGCAGTCTCATTATCAAGAGGAGAGGGTATGTTGATAATGAGGTCGAATCTCCGTTCCCGTAGAAGCGTCTTGATGTTTGGTGTTTCTGTGGATGAAATTTTATGCACCAGATGATTCGGGATTGTGTGTGAATCCAAAAATTCGCTAGTATGGTGGGTGGCGTAAAGTACACACCCTAGCTCGTGCAATGATTGCATTACAGGCAAGAGCTGTTCTTTTGCCAGAGTGCCTCCAATTGTCAGGAGTACATTCTTTTTCGTTTGTTTTGCCATTTTCATTTGGAGGGTGTGGAGTTCAATGAATCCAGGGCTGGCATTTTGATTGAAGAGACTATTCTTGTTGAACGTGGCAAGTTTTTCGTCAAAGAGCGCGTCCGGAGTTTTGATGGCGACCACATCGCAGTGGCCTTTGAACAGGCGAAGGGTCACCGTCCCGTTCACTTTTTTGTTGAGCGTGTCCACAAATCCTGAAATGTCGCGCATGAGCGGTTCGTACCAGAGACCGGCATAACACAAGTATGCCCATTCCTGATCCACAATTTCTTTGAATTTATTTTCTCGCAGGGTGCAGACATATTTTTCCAAATTTTTGTGGGCTTTTATAATCGAATATGCTGCAGGTTGTTCGTAGATGCCTCGGACTTTCAATCCGACAATACGATCCTCAATATGATGGACAATGCCAACGCCGTGTTTCCCTGCCAATATATTCAGCGCGATGATCAATTGAGACAATTTCATGTGCTCCCCATTGAGCGCTGTTGGGAGCCCTTTGATGAATTCAATCTCAACCAATTCTGCCGTGTTTGGCGCGTGTTCAGGGAGTGTTGTGATTTCCAAAATGTTTTCGAGCGGTGGAATCAATTCGGGATTTTCAATTTCTCCACCCTCACTGGTCACGCCCCACATATTATCATCATGAGAATAGGGTTTTTCTTTGCTATGAGAAATTGGAATCCCGTGTTTTTCTGCATACTCAATTTCCTCATCTCGGCCCATGCCCCACTCGCGAACTGGCGCAATGACTTTGATGTCTGGATTGAGCGTGATTGCCGTTCCTTCCAGTCGAACTTGATCATTCCCCTTGCCGGTACATCCGTGCGCGATCGTATCTGCCTTTTCTTGTTCTGCAATGCGAACAGCAATTTTTGCCAAAAGAGGCCTGCCGATCGGGGTAGAGAGATGGTATTCTCCCTGGTAACTCGCGTTTGCTTTGATACCTCTTGCAATGTATTCGTCGGCAAATTCGTCCTTGGCATCGACGACGATTGATTTGATCGCGCCGAGTTTCAATGCTTTTTCTCTTATTTCTTCGAGGTTGTCCGCAAGCTGTCCAATGTCTACACACACGGCGATTACTTCTGCTTCGTAGACATCCTGAATCCATTTGAGCATCACGGATGTATCGAGTCCACCGGAATAGAGGAGGACAACTCGTTTGACTTCCTCTTTACTTTTTGGCTCATAGCTCGCAATGTGTGTGTATGTTGTTTTTTGGTCCATAGTGTTTGGTATGAATGATTTTGTCAAAGGGGTGTGCTGAGTTGGTACCGATCCAGTGCCAAATTTCCAGGACCACCGAGTGAGATCACTTCTTTGATTGCCTCCACTGGGTCATGCACGGTCAATTCATCAAGATGTTCTTTCACGTGCTGGTACGCGTCGCGGAATGGCATCCCTTCTTTTACAAGTTTGTATGCTTCATTGGCAGCAAAGAGTTCCGGTGATAGTGATTTCATCAGTATTTCTTTTTTTGGCGTTATGCCACGCATGACGAGGGATACCACTTCCAGACTTCTCCGGGTAATGCCCATACCTTTGATCAATGGTTCTTTGGTGAGCTGGGTATCTCGGTTGTATCCGGATATAAGATTTTTGCAGATGTCTTTGGTTTGTGTGTGCAGTCCTACAATCACGTTCACATTGCTTCTGACAATCTCAAAAATATCAGGATTTCTTTTTTGTGGCATGATGGATGAACCGGTGGTAAATTCAAGCGGAAGATCGAAATAATCAAATTCCGGTGTTGTAAACCAAATCATTTCATTGGCAAGTCTCCCGAGTGTCATCATAATTTGTGTGCAGACCGCCAAGATGAAACTCTCGGTCGTTCCTCTGCTGTTGACGCAGTAGAGAGAATTGATTTGCGTTTTCCCAAATCCCATCAATTCACTTGCATAGTCGCGGTCGAGTGGAAAACTCACACCAAAGCCGGCTGCAGCACCCATCGGGTTTTGATCATTGAGCTTGTACGCGCTTGTGAGCAATTCATGGTGATTGATCAACTCTTCCAAATATCCTGCCGCCCAATGCCTAACACTGCTTGGCATAGCATGGCGGGTGTGTGTAAATCCGGGCATTGGCACAAATTCATGATCCTGTGCCATCGTGAGAAATACGTTTTGAAGTTTGATAAGTTCCGTACTGATGATTTTTAATTTGTATTTTGTGTACAGTCTCGTCGCGACAAGCACCTGATCATTTCGTGATCGGCAGGTGTGGATTTTTTTTCCAAGGTCGCCGAGTTTTTCTACCAAGTAGTGCTCAATCGCGGTGTGACAATCTTCGTCGCTTTGCTGTATTTCAAATGTGCCATTTTTGTGAAGGACAATTATTTCGTTGAGCGCTGTCGTAAGTTTTCCGACTTCTTCTTCGGTCAGGACTCCAACGCGTTCCAGGACTTTTGCGTGGGCAATGGATGCTTGTACATCAAATGGCACGAGGCGTTTGTCCAGCTCAAAATCATTGCCAACCGTGTATTGTTCTACGAGTGGATGAAGTTTGGTGGATGTGGTTTGCCAGAGTTTTTGTGAGGCCATAGGTGATTATGTGATAGAAATTAGTTTTCGTCCGTTCGTTGTTGCAATCTTTACCAGCTCTTCAAAGTTGTAGTATCGGCAGGCTTCCATAAGCATCCGAAGCTCTACCCACATATCTGCGTCCACAAATGATTGGTAAAAATCATACACATTGTCCACCCCGAGCCCGACCGTCACACCTGCTTCAATCATTTCCGGCACATTGGCTATGGAGTTGTGAACCGGTGCGAGGTGTTGATCAAGCTGTCTCATTCCCAGTGCTGCAGAAGGGGACACAGCAACACTGATACCGGCGTCAGCCATACGGCGATATAATTGTTGACGGTATGTCTTTGGTTGCGCGGATGTCGATATCGCGTGTACTGCGACGACTCTACCCTCATATCCATGTTTGATGGTTTGTCCAATGAGTGTTTCTGTATCGCGTTCATGTGGATTATTTTCTTGGTCAATGTGGATGTGGAGTGGCTTATTTTGGTTTTTTGCCACAGAAAAAAGAACATCAAAATGTTTTTCCACATTGTCTGGCCGATCTTTTGATGGAAGCCCGCCAACGATATCTGCTTTGTTCGTGATTGCTTCATACAGGTCAATGGCTTCTTTTGTTGCTAATCCATCGAGTGGTTGGGTGGCGAGTTTCAGATCAATCTTGTCTTTGTATTCTGCTTTTACCGCTATTGCCGCGTCTATCGCACGATGTTGAACGGCGCTATACGCGTCAATAAAACTGACAGTGAGCGTGCATCCCTCTGCGATGAGGATATCAAGCCCTTGTCGGATCCGTTCTTTGATTTGATCTTCCGTGGACGACCGTTTCAATTCATCACTCATGTTCCATTTCATTTCCATATCCACCATGCTTTGGTCGAGTCCATCTTTGGTTATATAAAATGCCTTGTCAAAATGCGCGTGGCAATTGACAAAACCACCTTTTTCTTTGATTGCGTCGAGGAGTTGTGTTTTAAGATCCCATGGGTGTGATGACATAGAATGTGTGTTTACCGCTCTTCAGCGGGATTGACAACTGACTCAAATTTTTTTACTCCTCAATTTTACAATATACATTTTTCTATACTTTTACTTTTCATCCATCATCCCTATCCCGCTCTTCAGCGGGATTGACAACTGACATCCCGCCTGTGGCGGGGGTCGTTGTCAAAAAAAATGACCACTTGGTCGGAGTGGTCAGCTACGGATAGAGATGTTGTCTGTGTGTACGGTGATGATCAAATTCTGCATATTGAAACAAGTGTATCACAGACCATTCTTGTCTGCAACCCTGGTGGTGTGGATGTTTTCCACAGGATTACTCTCCTTTGTTGAGCTCTTTTCGGAAAAGTTCTTCTACGATAGTTGGATCAGCGCTTCCCTCACTTGCTTTCATGACCATACCAATCAAAAATTGCAGTATTTGTTCTTTTCCTGTTTTGAACTGTTCGACTTGCATAGGATACCCTGCGATTGCATCGTGTACCAGCGGGAGAAGTGTGTGCTCATTAGAAATTTGTCCATATCCTTTGTCTTCCATAATGTGTGTGGGGTCGGTGTCTTTCTCATGCTCTACCATGATTACAAGAATTTTGTGTGCATTGGTCGCATTGATGCGATTGGTATAAATGAGGGCAATGAGTTCTGCAAAATTTTCCGCACTGAACGCAATATCGGTAATCTTTTTTTGTGTGTCATTCAAAATCCCCATCAATTTGCTCGTAAGCCATCCGCCGGCAAGACGGGTGACCTTTTGAGGAATGTTCTCTGCTTTGTTTTTTGATTCTGGAAGACTGTCTACCCATTCCATGAGATCACTCATCACGGCTTCGGAAAAGTTTGCCCAATCAGTATCATCGGTCAGCACACTGGCGTCTGCGTATGAAAATCCGTATTCTTCGTGGAATCGTACGCGTTTTGCTTGAGGTAATTCAGGCAATGAAAAATGTGTCGCGGATGCAAGTGGATGAAATGGCGGAATATCCGGATCAGGGAAGTATCGGTAATCCGCGGCATTTTCCTTGATACGTTGGAGCACGGTTTCTCCTTTGTCCTCATCCCATCCGCGTGTTTGTTGGTTCCATGATTCGTTGGCATTGATCATGGTTGTCTGTCGAGCGATTTCAAATGTGATAGCTTTTTCAACGGCTTTGAATGAATTGATATTTTTCAATTCTACTTTTGGATTGAGAATATATGTACCGAGTGGCTTCACCACACCATCCACAATTTCAAACTTTCCGGCTTCTTGGAGAGAAATATTTGCCTCACAGCGCATGTGCCCTTTTTCCATATCTGCGTCAGACACCTCAAGCGCGCGCATAATCAATTGCAGCTCTTGGCAATATATTTTTGCTTCAAGCGCAGTCTTGAAATCCGGGTCAGTCACAATTTCTACGAGTGGAATGCCAGCGCGATTGAAATCCACACGCGTTGATCCGTCATCCGCGTGCGTGAGTTTTGCCGTATCTTCTTCCAAATGCGCGCGAGTAATCCCAATATGCGCTTCATCGCGGATATTGTCGTCAATTGGGAAAGTAAGAATAATATCTCCATGCTCCGCAATTGGTTCATCGTATTGGGAAATTTGGTATGCTTTTGGAAGGTCGGGATAGAAGTAATGTTTGCGATCAAATTTGGATACCTCGCGGATATGACAATTCAGCGCTTTGCCAATGATGACCGTCCATTCCACTGCTTGCTTGTTTGCCACAGGAAGCGCGCCTGGCTGACCCGTACAAATTTCGCACACATTGGTGTTTGGTGTTGGCTCATCAGGATCATTTTTGCATCCGCAAAACATTTTGCTTTTGGTTTTGAGCTCAATATGGACCTCCATGCCAATGATAGGGATGTATGTTGTGTCTGTCATAGTAGTGTGATTGTAGCATGATTGAAAAACATTGAAAAGACCCTTTTGAGGAGGGTCTTTGAGATGTGTTGTGGTGTTTTTATACGAATGGTGGTTCCATACTTTGTGCTGGCGGAATCACTTCAATGGGTGTTGTTGTGATAGTCTTTTTCAGTTCCAAGAAGAGAATCGTGAGCGCGATGGCTGAGAGTGGTGATATAAGGAGATTGGCTATTATATTAAGCACGAATCCAGCCAACAATAATCCAACACTTTCGGTGATAAGTGTAGGTATGTTTAGCACTAATTGGAGGATGAGTGACATACTCATAAATACAACAGCAGGCGCTGTAATCCGCCAAAAGACAGACCACCATCTGCCGGTTACCAATTCTCTACTTTTTTTCAATGCGTCCAGTCCTTTTTTTTCATCCAGTGCAACGGTTTGTGTAAAGAATGCATACCAAACCCCCCAAATGATTGCCGGGACAATCAGAAGGAGTAATCCTCCAAAAATGATAAGTGAGAAAACAATGTAGACACCAATAAACGGAAATACTAAATGTTTTGACGTTTTGAGTTCCTGTTTCATCGACTGCACCTCATGTCCAAGATATCGTGTTGCAATGACCCGCAACAATGCCAGTGAAAACCACATACTACAAAGTGCGACAATGATGAAAAGCGCGAGATATACAATAAATAGAGTCCGATTTGTTCCACCTGCAATCATAGTAGCCGTCATTCCCAGATATAAAGGAGAAAAGATAACGATTGGGGTCGCAAGTAAGAGCACATATTTGAGTAAGAGTTTCCAATTTTCTTTGTAGAGGATGAAGCTTTTTTTAATGATTTCTCCTGCACTGATAAGCATATTGGTAATAATTAAGAACAAAATAGTGAATATCCTTTAGTCTACCAAAGAATCAAGTTTTTGTCGAACAGAATCCCAGATTTGCTCATGAATTGCTTCTCGCGTCCTATTGGCGTTGACCAATAGCCACCCAAACTCTTGTCCGAGCTGAGTGTAGACACTCCGGACGTGTTCTTGGAGTTCAACATCGTTTTCATGCGTATGATCTGATTCAGTCGCCTCTGTAAACCGATTCCCATCAAACACAAAGGCCAAATTTTCTTTCAAGAGATGATCATTGATGGTCTTCATAAATTGTTCATCCACACCAGTTCCAATACCCCATGCGAGTCCTGACCCGGTATAATCTTCACCGACCATAATCACTCCCGCATCAAGTTTTTGTTTCAATTCAGGTTCATACTGCGTTCGATTGAGCGCATTGAAAAGTTGAAATTCTCGTTTGGAGAGATGAAGTGGGTTTCCTTCACGCAAGTATGCGTTGATTATATGGCCTGTTGGAGTGATTTCGTAGCGCGGATATTTGATATATTCGGCGTCGTGTCCTTCTTTGTTTAGTCGTTCAACCAAAAGATGCGCTTGTGTGGATTTGCCGAGATTGTTGATTCCGTAGAGGACGATGAACATAGAGATTGTAAATTGGTGGTGAAAAATTGATTATTTTGTGTGAACGCGTTTGTCAGAATGGCTATAATTTAGGATATACGAGAATATGTAGAAAAATGAAATCCATTAAAATCTTTTCGCGCGGTTTCTTGCCAGACATTTTCGTCAATAGGTGGGAAGAACGCGTCGCAGACATCAATCGTTTGGTGGACGTGGGTAATTTCCAGAGTATCCGCGAGGTCAATCATATCTTCAAAAATTCGCTGTCCGCCAAAGCCGACAATATCTTCGCCTTGGTGAGAAGCAATCGCGTGTCGGACATTTTCAAAACATTCCACGCCATCTGGTAATGGATAATTTTCCTGTGATGTAATGACAACATTGGTTCGTTTTGGAAGAGGACGAAATTTTTCTGGGATGGATTCCCATGTTTTCCGTCCCATGATGACTACACGACCAACCGTCAATTCCTTTACTCTCTTCATATCTTCCGGAATATCCCAAGGAAGCGCGCCGTTTTTGCCGATGCACGAGTTTTGACTGATTGCTGCGACAAGGGAAATTGACATGGTGTGAAGATTAAAAAATTATCACCCCGGCAAGCCGGGCATAAGATTGAAAGATTAAATAAACCACCAGTCTTGTAATCTTTATTCGGCAAGGCCGAATAGTAATCTTTCAATCTTGCTTTTTTGTCTCATCAGCATTGTGTTGTTACACTGCTATATCAAACGAAATTCGTTCAAAACTTTCATACCCCACACGTTTTGTATCCGTATATTTCCAATCAAACAAAGAGGTGAAGGGTTCTGTTTTGACTTGGCAGAGGGGATAGGTGTTTGGATCTCGCGAGAGTTGCTCTTTCGCACCGTCAATATGGTTCAGATAAATATGGGTGTCGCCGAGAAATCCGACGAGTCGTCCTTCTTCCAATCCTGTTTCTTTTGCAAGAAGGTGGAGGAGGAGCGCGTAGCTTGCAATGTTGAATGGAAGTCCGAGCATGACATCAACGGATCGTTGATTCCATAAGAGATTTACTTTTCCATCCAGCACCGTTACCTGTAATCCCCAATGACAAGGAGGGAGCGCCATTTGATGAAGTTGGCTCGGATTCCACGCAGACAAAATCATACGTCGGCTACTCGGGTCGGTCTTCAAGAGATGTACCAATGCGTTCAATTGATCTACGCCTTTGTCTGCATAATTGGTATCAAAATTTTCGTATGGCGCTCCAAAATGTCGCCATTGAAATCCGTAAACAGGTCCAAGATCTCGTTCATCTGTCA
>Ga0066639_10005885_pt1 | contig 10273 bp, 7 predicted proteins | sample CryGeyCG2114_010_2_FD_59504 | JGI IMG/M metagenome (GOLD analysis project Ga0066639, IMG submission 59504) | Groundwater microbial communities from aquifer - Crystal Geyser CG10_big_fil_rev_8/21/14_0.10 | ecosystem: Environmental > Aquatic > Deep subsurface > Groundwater | place: USA: Utah... | reverse complement strand
CACCTCTCCCACCACGGAGAGCTTCGCGTATGGCGACGTGGTGCCGATGCCGACGTTGCCGGTGGTATTAATTCTCAACCTTTCTGAACCGCCAGTATTTATACGAAAATCACGATATGTTCCTGTTCCACCCGCATCAACCACAACTTGCCCGATACCGCTGTCGTGGTTAATCATGATCCGTTCGTAGTTAGTCGCACTAGTATCGGTGGTTCCGAAGGCCTCAAAGGAGCCTATACCATTGCCGAAAACTCTCACTGCTCCCGTGCCTGTTGTATTTTTGAATATTGCGACAGCGGGAGTGCTTCCCTCCACATGCAACGCCGCTTGTGGGCTCGTCGTCCCGATACCAACATTGCCGCCATTTGGGTTGATAACCAGATCTCCGCCACCGGTATTTTCTATAACCGTAGATGCCCCACCGCTACTAACCGGCCGTACAATAAAGTTGCTACCTGTGTGCTCAAGCTTTAGGCTGAAATTTGTCCCACCACCACTGTTAACATACAACTGTCCACCGCTAACGTGTAACTTGTATCCCGGGCCTGTTGTCCCGATGCCGACGTTGCCGGATGAGTAATCATACACGAGCCCGCCAGAACCGACGTTGAGTCCACCATTAAACGTGCTCGTTGCCGTGGTGGATGTCGCGGTGAAGTTGCGTGCCGCCACCTCTCCCACCACGGAGAGTTTGGCGTATGGCGAGGTGGTGCCGATGCCGACGTTGCCGCCGGAGGCGGCGGTGAACACTTCCGTGCCGCCGTCCAAGAGATTTAAGATGTCTCCTGCACCGGATTGATTGATGGTGAGAAGCGTGGAGGCGGAGGTTGCCGCGATAGTGTCGGATTCATCGGATCGCACGAATGAAGTTGAATCAACGCCGTCCAACTTGTCGGCCTCAAACGCGGCGGGAACGGCGCCGAGCTTTTTGCGCGGGGAAAGCGTCTCCATGGTAGAGCTCGCGGTGCCGCCGACCAGCACTTCAAGATATAATGTCTGATTGAAATCAACGCTCGTTAAGGGAGTAGAGCTTCCCAAGAGAACGCTGAAAAGTCCATTGGTCACGGTGATCCTGTTGCCCGCAAGGAAACTTCTGTCATCTTCCCAGATATTCGCTCCGCCGGAGGCGGCGGTATACAGGCGGAATTTCATATGATAGACGCCGTCGGCTACCGTTACATTACTTGCATCAGTGAGCTTACCTTGATAGTTGATCTCCGGATTGAATTGCGCAGACAATGGAAGCACGTTAAACGCTCCGCTTAACGCCACGATGGTGACGGCGGTACCGATGCGTATGAATATGTTTTTATAATGTGTTTTCATTGTTTGTGCATTCTTCGTCGGGGTTTAATTGAGGTCTGACTTCACTCTTGGATTTTTTGGGGTATGGCTTCCCTAGGTATGCTCCTCGGACGCTCCTGTCTGTCTCTTGCGAGCAACTTCCTTATGGCAACAAGCAGCGCGAGGATGATAAGCGCTAAGAGCGCGAGGGAGAGCGAAGCAAGAAGATATTTCTTCCTGTCCGCCGCGGTGTTGCCCGCGTAAGGATCAAAGGGGACTCGCGCCACGAGACTTCCGGATAATTTCTTCACGCTTTGATTTTTGAAGTCCAAAATAGCGATACCAAACTGATACGTCTCGCTTTTCTTGAGCGGAGCGATCGTCGCCTCGTAGGCTGTTTTGTCGTTGTTGACCCTGAGCAAGAAAGCGAATACTTCTTCCGGATTTTTCGGGTCTTCTAGAGTAATACCAATGGTCTTCAGCACTTCGGGCACTTTGTCATAATCAAGAGAGATCGTGAGGTTTGCATTACCGTCAATAAAGATCATCCCGTTAGAGAAAATAAGTTTCTTTCCGTTCTGGATAAAGTCAAAGTCCAAAACAGTAAGCTTTTCAAATTCAGGGTAACTGTCGGGTGATGGAGGGAAACCGTCAAAAGGCAATTCGGGTGGAAGTGACACGCCCCCTTGCGCTACTATCCGCGCGCTCACAACGGCGCCTGAAGAATAATTGCCGCTCCTGTCTCTCGCGAACGCCGTATAGTAGTAAGTTTGTCCGGCGACGACATCGGCGTCTTCCGTACTCTCTCCCCTTTCTTCGTACACCACTTCGCCATCTTGAGGATCTCTCGGGTAAAAGCGCGGGGAGCGGACAATTCGCACGAAATCAAAATCCGGATCAGCAGGATTATTCCAATCAAGGAAAATGGCGCCTTCTTGTGTCTGTGCCGTAAAATTTGAAACGTTTGCCGGCGGATTGGTGTCGGGCAAAGAAAGCGTCTTCCATTCCACTCTGGTAACGCCTGACCGAATACCAAGAGTGTCACTCGCTTCAAGTTCAAAGAAATACGTGGTTCCGGGAGAAAGGTCTTCTATGTCCGTTCTGTGCGTCTTTTTCAAAAATACTTCAGAGAGTGTTCCCAGTTCGTATTCCGGGGAGGATCCCCATGCGAGTCTTGAAATGGCGGGCTTCGTCGTTTCCCAGATGATGGTGGTGGAGTTAAGCGAGGGAATGACTTTCAGGTTTATGATCTGAAGGGGTGTGAGAAGTCCCTGGGGCGGACCGTTGCCACCTGGTGATGACGGGGAAGGCGAAGTGACTTGCGTGGTTTGTGTGGTTGCGCTTGAGGTGGCAGATTGTAATGATTCATTGTACGAGGTGTCCACCGCGGAGACCGTGTACGCATAGGTGGTGGATTCAAGAAGTCCGGTATCTTCATAGGTTGTTCCGGTTGATGTGGCGATATGCACCGTGTCGCGATAAACCTTATACGCCAGTACCGCGACATTGTCTGTTGATGCTCCCCAAGAGAGATCTATTTGCGACGTTGAAACGGCTGTCGCGGAGAGTGAAGATGGAACCGACGGCGCGGTCGTGTCGGTGCCGGTCACACTGAGTGTGGTAGTGAATGTGTCTTCCGCGGCATGAAGGAGTCCTGAAAACAAGAAGAACCCTGTCAATAAAACTATTCCGATTGTTTTATGTGCTGTGGAAATTTTTTGCATGTCCTCTATGTGTTCTCTTGTTACCTTACGAAGGCCTTGCCTTCGTTTTTTCTTTAAAGAGCGACTGCGGTCAGCGTGGTTGTCGCAGTGTAAGTGCCTTCAGGTTGTGTGCGCGCTGATCCAATCTCCACCCGAAACTTGATCGTGGTTTGTGTTCCGGACGGATGATTTGCGGCGGTCGCGCTTGCGATGACCTCATTGGAAGTAGCGAGGCTGTTCCAGCATTTGTCCGTAGCATCGCTGGAGCCGGTATTACAGCTTGCGCCGTCATCTTTGTACTCTTGCGTGATATCTGTTCCCTCCGGAGTAAACGCGAACTCTGATGCAGTGGAAAGAACTGAAAAAGTGAAATCGGGGTTCGCTCCTGCCGGCGTGTAGTCGGCAATGGTATTCGCGCCCGATACGAGCGCGGGCGAAGAACTCGCGACGATGGAGAGCTGGTATCCGGCGGCAGAATCGGTTGTTACCGTGCTTTGCGTGGAACCATTTGAGGTACCGCCACTGACACCTCCGAGCGCGGGAGTCATTGTGACGTCACCGGCGGCCGTTATTGAGAGGAATGTTTCATTCATTTGCTGGAAACCTGCTTTCAAAGAATATGACGCACTTGTGGATTCTCCGGTTCCCGCTTCTCCGACGGTGTCTTCCAGAGAATAGTTGGTGGAGGAAGCAAATGCCCCTCCCGTGTTCACGCTATCAAACTGTATTTTGTAACTACTGCTCTGCATAGCTTGAGAGAAAACAAGGATCGGCAACATGAGACCGGTCACCGTAAACATGGCAAAAAAACCAAAAGAGGTGTGGTTTTTTCTTGGGGCGTTACTCTGTTGTTGTAGTTTTCTCTGTTGGAACATTGCGTGTAGCAATTTGCTTGTTTCTTGAGAGATAACGAGGTTGTGGCTTTCGTGGCTGGTTTACTGATTATTACTTTCTTCGGAATTCAAATCGCGAACCGATAAAGCGAATGATGAGCAGAAGGAGTAACAATCCGGCAAATACCGAAAGCACGAGCTTTACCGGCACCACCCAAAATGTTACTGACGCTTCGTCAATGATGTCATCATATCCTCGGTTGATCTTTGCCTCTGCGGTATAACGCCCGAGCAAAAAATCGCGATTCCAGGATACTTCGCGGAGCCTTAGCGAATCGGGCATCGCGAACCATGGTTCAACGTTAACGCTCCCCACTGTCTCACCGAGCATGTTCTTGATCGTAATTTCTCCGTAAGGATTGAGGTACACGCTTCCGTTGTTCTCATACAAGAGACGAAATGGAACGGGACCGTTTGTGAAGAATTTTTTGTCGCCTGCGACAGTGAAGCTTTGCAGCTCTCCATCTTCAGCCACTTCACCCGGTATGCGCACAAAGAAGAGCGCGCCGATGCGCGAAACGACCGTGGCGCCTCCCGTTGTTCCGGAAACCGTCTCCCCTTCGGAAGGCTTTGAGGTCGTGGTGACGAGCACGCTCCCATAGCGACCGCCCGGCTCCCCGTCCTGAGGAATTGATATCGTTACGGGTATGGTCGCTCGCTGTCCGTGTTTCAACACGAAACTTTTCTCCGCAAAAGAAAGGTAGTCTTTCAAAGAGTAGGGGCCTCGCTCATCGCCAAGCAGGACCACCGATTCCTCCGCGTTTCGTGAACCCGTGAAGTCCTCGACACTCAAGTTGAAGACTCGGTCATCACCCATGCGGTTAGTGATAATAATATTGACTGTCTTTTGTGTTCCGGGTGACACGGTTACCTCGGCTTTTGCGGGACCGATGACGAAGTCCCCAATAACGGGTGTGTTGTCCAAGTCTTGTATGCTGTAGGCTTGCCCTTGTGCCGAAAAAGCAAAAAAGGTTACCAGAAAGCACAGTAGCGCAAAAGCGGCCAATACTACTCCGGTACGCTTTGTTACATTGTTTTGAAGGGTGATTTTCATGAGGGTCTTAATTAGCGGTTGCGGTCAGGGTAGTTGTTGCCGTGTAGGTGGCTTCCGGGATCGCGGGAGCCGGACTGGCTGTGATCTGCACTCGAAAGAAAATGGTCGTGGTGGCGCCTGATGCCGCGGTCGCCGAAGTTCTTAGGATCGTTGAGGTTGCCGTTGTTGAGAGGCCGTACCAGCATGATGCGGAACCGCTTGTGTCGGCTAAACCGGTGTTGCACGCAGAGGTATCGTCCAGGAATTTTTGGGCAAGATCCGAAGTGGTGCTCGCAGAAACGGTGTACGCAAACTCGCCCGTGTTCGCACCCACAGAAAACGCGTAGTCAGGAATGCTTGCGCTCGCCGGCGTATAGTTCGGAATACTGCCTCCCCCCGTATTTCCCTGCATGGCGGGCGAAGAACTCGCGACGATGGTCATGGTGTAACCTGCCGCGTTGTTGGTGTTCACAACAACTTGGGTTCCGCCATTTGAGGTGCCTCCCGTCAAACCGGCAATGGTCGGACTCATGGTGATATCGGTAGCTGTGGTCAAGAAAGAGATCTCAGACGTAACGCTCTGGGTAATGGTAAATTGATCTTCAACCGCGAGACCAAGGATCGGCTCCACCACCAAGAAGCTCCCTATGAGCGCCAAGGTCATGATGAGCGCGATTGCGGTCAATTTTTGGAATGGTAATGTTTTCAGTACTATCATTTTTTATTACTTATAATAATTGTGACTTATAAATTGGATATCGACCGCGATGGACTTACGACCATCTCAGAGAAGTGCCTGCGGCACTGCTCTGAGAAAGCAACAAATCACCTTTTCACAGGTACAAGTACGAATGAATACTGTTCATCTTTATTACTTTTAAATACCGGCTGTATGACACCGGCTCCGCCCGTCTCATCGGGAATGACGACTACCTCATCGGAAAAATGCTCCTTGATACGTTCGCGTTCTTCTTTTTCAGACGTTGCGTCTCCCGAAGACGGGATGACAATCAATCCATTCTGAGTGCTTGAAGGCTTCGGTGGTACCGGCGTGTCGTTAAGGACGAGTGTTTCCTTTCCCCGAAATATTTCTGATACTCTCTCTTTGCCGAATGTTAACGAAGCGTGTAGTGCGCGATACGTGCCGACTGCCAGTCTGTCAATTCCATTTTTTACAAACACTCGCACGAATGAAGAGAGTGTCTGCTCCGAGAGACTCGTACCGACTGCTCCTTGAAGAGAGGCGCCGGGAATAAATCCCGGAGAAAAAGTCGCCGTGTATGGCGCGACTAATCCTCTATGATCTTCTTTCGCTGACGTTTTGTTTTGCGAAGAGGAAAGAGAAACGAACGCGCTCTCCGGAGCGATCCCATATTTCCAGTATCCATACCCGCCTGATGTTACAGAAAGAATGACCATAAATAAAATCGCATGCCGAAAAAAATCGGACGGGAAAAGCAGAGGGATTTTTGAAACGTACGCGGCAGGGATTCTTCGTGTACGAGTGTCTCCGGATAAATTTCCAACGGTTGTTAGAGCGGGAATTGATGGAACAAGGACGGGTGTGGGGAATTTATTTTGATAAATTCCCGTATCTCTTCCAGACGAGATATCCTTATTGCTCAAAGATATTTTTACCGACCGACCGGCCTCCTGATATTTCTGATCATCTCCACTGAGTGGGGTAATCGGTTTTATATTTCGCTCTACACTCTGTTGTCCCTCTATGTGCGCCAAGAGAGACTCTTTGTCCACGAATCGCGTACGTCCAACCAGCTGTCCCGCGACCTTTCCGGCGCGGCAAAGTTGTCCGATATAATCATGAGTATATCCGGTTATCTCGCCTGCTCGTTTAGACGAGATGTAGACTTTTCCGTTGAATTCCAACTCTTTTTCCATTTATATAAATTATAAACTGAAGAGACCGTTCATTCCATTGAAAATGAAGCCAGACTGTGGAAAAATAAACACTCCGCATCTTAAAAAAGATACGAAGTGTTTCACTGGATATCTAAAGCGTTTCTCAGGGCGTGAATTTTACGCTAAAGCATTGACACTTTTCTTAATTTAATCTTTAAGTTTATTAGTTACGAATATTTTCTTTTTATCTGTCTCCTCACGCTCACACATTGAATACTCGCCGTACATTTTCCCTGATCTGATCCCTCACTTTTTCAAAAGATTCTCCCCTGATCTCGGATATTTTTTTCACTACTTCCACGACATACGCGGGTTCATTTCTTTTCCCGCGGTACGGAACCGGAGTGACATACGGACAATCTGTTTCCGTCATGATCATCTCAAGGGGAACATTTTTTACCACCTCGTCATAGTCGTGCGTGAACGTGATCACTCCCGTGAACGAGAGTGTAAAACCGAGTGCTAAAAATCTTTGCGCGGTAGGTAAGTTTCCCGCAAAAAAATGAATGTTGCCTCGCAGTCTGTCTCCATGTTCTTTTTTCTTCTGTGAAAGAATAGTGATCAAGTCATCATACGCGTCGCGACAGTGGATCATGAGCGGCCTATCAAATGCTACCGCGAGCGCAATGTGGCGTTCCAAAATTTCTTTCTGCCGTTTTTTATTCTCCGGTGTTTCTTCGGTGCGAAAGTAGTCCAACCCGCATTCCCCCACCGCAACCACTTTCTTATGCGAGAGAAATTCGCGATAAAAACTTTCGTCAAAGTTTTCGCGCGCGGTGTCGTTCGGATGCAAACCAACCGACGCGAACACGCTCTCCTCTGCCTCTGCAAGAGCGAGTGCTTTTTCTGAAGAATCTTTTTCGGTACCGACGACGATAGTTCCAACTTCTTCTTTTTTCATGCGCGCGATTACCTCTCCCCTGTCAGCGTCATAGGGTGGAAATTGTATATGCGAGTGTATATCAAAATATTTCATTGTCATAAAATCACGGTTATTAGTTCTCTCCTCCGGTCTCACTATCATACACAAACAAAAACCCGCCGACAATTGCCGGCGGGTTTTCACTCTCCTACTTTCTCAAGAAGAGCGGATCCGGCATGACATGGTTCATGACGGCATCATCAATTTTTTTTGCGGTATCCGGCATGAACGGATAAAGCTGTAGTGCTATCCCCCGAAGGTGAAATAACAAATACTCTATGTCCCTTTTTGCTCCCTCTTTATCTTCTTTGATCTTCTTGAACGGCTGTTCTCTTTGTATGTAACTATCCAAGTTTTGCACCCCCTTGGTCCATATCTCATCCATTGCCCGATCGATCTGGAAATTTTCAAGATGCTCATTAGTAAGCGGATGCGGATAAAGCCCTTCCAACGTTAACGCACGGGTCTCTTCTGTGGCCTTGATATCATACGACGTAGCCATTTTCATTATGCGGCTGGTGAGATTGCCGAGCCCATTGGCCAGATTGGCATTATACGCCTCTTTAAACCTCTCGTGGGTGAAATCTCCATCTTCAAAGGGGGTTATCTCGCGCGCCAGATAGTACCGGAGAGCGTCAACGCCATATTCTTTGACAATATCAGCCGGGTCAACCACATTCCCCACGCTTTTGCTCATTTTCTGCCCACCGCTGGTAATGAAACCGTGGATAATGATCTGTTTTGAGGGTGCGATCCCCGCGGAGAACAACATTGCCTGCCACATAGCCGCCTGTTGGCGAAGATTGTCTTTCCCCGCCATTTGGATCACCGGCCACCATTTTTCAAATTTCTCTCCATCGGCGGGCCATCCAATAGCGGAAACATAGTTTACAAGCGCGTCAAACCATACGTACATCACTTGGTCTTTATCACCCGGCACTTCCACGCCCCACGGCATTTTCTCCTTTAAACGCGAAATACTGAAGTCCTGCAGTCCCCTACCCACAAACGCCCGTATTTCATTCAAGCGGCTTCCCGGGAGCACAAAAGAAGGGTTGCTCTCGTATAATGCTAAAAGCTTCTTGCCATAATTGGAAAATCTAAAAAAATAATTCTCCTCTTCTATGGTCTCAATGGGGGTGGTGGGGTGCACCGGACATTTACCATTCTCAAGCTCAGAATCGGTCTTCTCCAGCTCACAGCCAACGCAATACTTCACTTTGTAGAGCTTTTTATAGATATCCCCCTGTGCACTGCAACGCTTCCAGAATTCCTGTGCCGCCGCAATGTGCGCGGGATCGGTCGTACGTATGAAATTCGTATACGAGATGGCAAGCATGTCGGCGAACTGCCTGAAGCGTTCGGCGTAATGATCGACATACTCCTGTACTTCTGTGCCTTCTAAGGTTGCCTTTTCCAGTATCTTCTGCCCATGCTCGTCTGTGCCAATGTTGAAAAACACCTCTTGTCCCAAGAGGCGCTTGTAGCGCGCAATAATATCGGCATGCACAAATTCAAGCGCATGCCCCAAGTGCGGGTCAGCATTTACATAAGGGAGTGTTGTCGTGATGTAAAAAGTATTTTTCATGACGCGCTATGTGAATGTAACGATTTCGTACGGGACGAAAGCCTACGAATTGCGTTGCATTCGCATGAAATTTGCAAGTTTCATCTTTACTTTTCGTGGTTTGAAAGCTTCTGTTTTTCTCTCTGAATATCGTTCGTAAATTCAATGATCACTGCGGCAATGGGAGCCGAAAGAAGAATACCCAGGAAACCGGCGAGTTGTCCGCCGATGATGAGCGCCAGGATAACGAGCAGTGGCGGAACACCAACCACTTTGCGCACGACCAAAGGATAGATGAGATGATTTTCAAATTGCTGAATGATGACATAGAGACCGATCACCATGAAGCCGAGCGTTGGACCGTCAAGGAAGCCCAACAATACTGCCGGTACTGCCGCGATGATCGGTCCGAATATCGGAATAAGTTCCGCCATAGCGGCAAAGATCGCCAGAGTAAACGCGTATTTAACGCCAAGGATGGTGAGTCCAAGATAGACCAAAACGCCGATTAAAAGCCCCAGCAAAAGCTGTCCTTGCATCCACTTTCCAATTTTCTCCTGCGAGCGCTTCCAAAGGTCAATAACATATTTTTCATGCTTATTAGGCACGATGATCTGGAGAAAATTCTCAATGCCGCGCTCTTGAACCGCCAAATAAAAGGAAATGACAATAATAAGTATAAAGCTAAACACGCCGCCGAAGACAGTGGAAAGCGTCTGGAAGATGTTATTTGAAAATCCCACAATGGCGCTTTGGGCATTTTTGATCGCCTCCCCCAGAGAGAATGTCTTGGAGAGATCGTTTACCAACCCCTCGGTAGGAGCCCCGGTGATCGGATTGACGAGACTGATCGATTCCAGGTATTGAGGAAGAGAAGATGAGAGGCTTGAGAACTCATCAAGAAATGGCGGGATAAAGAGATACAAGACCATCACTATGAATGCCACGATG
>Ga0066639_10005882_pt1 | contig 10275 bp, 12 predicted proteins | sample CryGeyCG2114_010_2_FD_59504 | JGI IMG/M metagenome (GOLD analysis project Ga0066639, IMG submission 59504) | Groundwater microbial communities from aquifer - Crystal Geyser CG10_big_fil_rev_8/21/14_0.10 | ecosystem: Environmental > Aquatic > Deep subsurface > Groundwater | place: USA: Utah... | reverse complement strand
GCCGGGCAGTTTCTTTGCGAGCGATGTTTGCCAGCAGGCGAACCGCGAGGCAAGAAACTGCACCGGGTCTAATCTACTGCGTATTCCGCGAGACGCGAAACAGGCCGCCGCAGGAGATGATTTCAACTCCCTGCTTTTCTGCCTCGTCTAAAATGATGTTCATGCCAATGGAATCGGAAGACATGTGGCCTGCGATAACAATGTTGATGTTCGCGGCGTCAGCTTCTTTCTTATGCTCTTCTGATATGTGCATGCCCACAATAGTCCCCACTCCAGCCTGGGAGAGCTTCTCATACAGCTTGGGAGGCCCTTCCGTGCCTCCGGTCATGTCCACTAAAATCTTGCCGCATCGGTTCTCAGCTACTCCCGCGAAAATCTTAGGCCCCACTCCTCGAGCTATGGCTTCTTGGTATTCCGGAATCTCTTTTAGGGCATCCATAATGTCCTCTACGCGCTCTGGCTTTGCCTTATCAAGCTTCTCTGTCACCACTTTGGCTGCAATGTTGTCTGAAGCCGTGTGAAAACACATGACATTCACATTAATGAGTTTGGCAACGTCCAAGGTCTTCCACAGGTTTCTGGGGTTGAATCCGCGCTCCACTTCTGAAATGCGCTCTTTTAACATGCCTTCCCCGACGTTAATGGGGACTCCGTATTGTTCTAAAATGTCGGCTTGCAGTTCCATTACCTCGTGCAAGTCACCCAAAGCCCTTCCCATGGGATGGTGAGCCACCACTAAGTCAACGCCAAGGTCTTTTGCCAGCATGATTTCAGCTGACTCAATATCAATGCCCGCCAATATCTTTGTAACGTTCTTGTCTTCTGCAACATGCAAAATCCTGGAGTCAGCGTAGGGGTTTTCCAGGGATTCTGCATCAAACTCATCTTTATGCCTTCCGGAAAGCTTTTCCGCTTTCACTTTTCTGCGCTCTAAAAGCTTGGCCACGTATTCGTTGCTCCTGAAATCCGCGTCAATGCCCATTTCAATTCCTTTCTTGTAGAAATCCTTTATATTCATTGTTCCTTTGTAGCCCCCGCCAATTCAGGATTCTTTACCGCAACCTTTTTTACCTTTGGCGCCTTTGCCTCTTCTTTTTGTTTTGGCAAAAATCCCCGGCACATCTTTTCGATAAGCTCTTGGCGTATTGCCTCATCAACAACCTCCCGCCTGATGCGGGCTTTCTCCTGCCTGATGTGCTTTCTCAAGCTTTTGGGAAATAGAGGTTTTGTCATGAAAAAAGAGGGTTGTTCTCTTGTGCCGCATAGTAATACCTTTAAAGGATACCATAACTTCTTTATGCTGTCCAGGCTGGACAACCAATAAAAAATGTGGCATGGTTATTGTAGAAAGACTAGGAGGTTATCCCGTGTCCCCTACACAACAGTGTTCAGCCGAATTCATCAGGACTGCGGTAGACCTCGCGGTCTTAGCTGGGATGGAGGCAGAGGCACGGCTTCTACGAGAGAACACGCCTGAAGAAGAGGCAGATGAAGCAGGGTTTGATGCCGCTCTCCGCCATGCACAGGAACAAGAGCTCCCCGAATTAAAAGTATCGTGGGAAAGATTAAAAAACCGGGTCGCCAGTGCATGGCGAGACCGGGCAGATTTTGCCGAAACTGCCTGAAGCCCTCGGGCGCTAGGGAGCCGTATTGTTACAAAGGCTCCCTTTTTATTTCCCCAAACTCTTCTCTTGCCACCTCCCTGTCATCCCAGGGTATTTTTTTACCTTTCTGGGCTATGGAATCCTCCGAGCCCTTGCCGGTAATGACAACGGTGTCTCCGCTCTTTGCTACTCTTAGCGCTGCAGCTACTGCCTCCCTTCTATCTTCAATGATGGTAGCTTTCCCATTAGTACCTTCAGCCACTTCTTTCATAATCTGTACGGGGTCCTCTTGGTACGGGTCCTCGTTGGTGATGATAACGGTATTACAATGCTTTGAGGCAATCTTGCCTAGCACGGGACGCTTCCATCTGTCTCTTCCTCCTCCGGCGGCTCCCAAAACACAAATGAGCTTGTTGCCCGTTTTGAGGGTCTGGTACACTAACTCTAGGGCAGCGGGGGTGAAAGCATAGTCTACGATAACGCGGAAAGGGGAAGAAACCACTTCTTCCATGCGCCCTGGCACCTTATCTATTTTAGCTAACGCTTCCTTCGCTGTTGCAACTGAAATCCCCTGGGTCTTTACTGTCGCTATGGCTCCCAGCGCGTTTGACGCGTTAAACGCTCCCAAAAGAGGGAGGGAAATGACGGTGCCCTCCAGGGAAAAACTCACCCCGCGTTCATTGCTTCGCAGTTCTTTGCCCTCCACGTCTCCCTTTCCAAAAGAATAGGTAACGGTGTTCTCTGCGGGAAAGGAGAGGAAAAACCCGGCATGCTCGTCATCTCCGTTTATGACATGTACCTTCTTTACTGCCGCAAACAGCTTCCCTTTAGCTGCCTTGTAGTTTTCAAAAGAGCCGTGGCGCTCAATGTGCTCTGGAGACAGGTTGGTAAATACCGCAGCGTCAAAGTCGATAAACCTATGCCTGTGCTGCAAGATGCCCTCTGACGTTACCTCCAAGACCACGTGCGTGCACCCTTTGTCCTTTGCTTCCTTGAGAAACTGCTGGATGGCAAAGCGTCCCGGCATGGTCATTTTCAGCTTGTTGCGCTCCTCTTGCTCTCCAACTTGAAACCTAATGGAAGACAGAGACGCGGTTTTAAAACCCGCTTCTTTTAAAATACGAGATATCATATCCACGGTTGTGGACTTGCCATTGGTTCCGGTCACGCCAATGACAACCATACTGTAGGAAGGAAACCCGTACAGGAGAGCTCCCGCAAAAGCGAGCAGGAGGTGATACCGGCTTAAAAGGAACGAAGGAGTAACCTTGCGCAAAACGCCCATCATAGCTTACAGCGTATCATATTTTATAGCTCAAATAAAACGCCCTCCTAGACAAGGTCGAGGAGGGCAGCTAGTCTGCGCGGACTAGTTAGGCGAGGCTCCCAGATGCTCAAGGGCAGCTTGCACTCGCGCGTCAAGAGCCTTGAGTACGGCGATGAGGTCTGAGCGCCTCCGCTCCGACACGTCTTCAAGAAGCAACGCAGCTACTCCTTTGGAAAACTGAAGAGCCGTGGTGCTGAACATTTCCCAAAAGACCTGTTTCCGCCGCAACTCCGATACCTTGCGCTGGATTTGACGCCGTGCTGCCTCAGCACTCAGCTCAGGATGTGCGCGCACGACGACCTGGATTTGATCCAGTATTTCCTCAGTGCTCAGCTCAGGATGTTTCCTCACGAGCGCGACGAAAGCTTCAATGTAGACGCTGGTCAGCCGACCGTCCAAGAGCAGCCGCGCAGCTTCGCGCTGACGGTCGGGATCCTCAATGTCGGCCAAGGCCCTGGCCTTCTTGAGGTTCAATCTGCCTTTCTCCACAGCATCCTGGAGTTCGGGAACCAGGCGCTCGGGCAAGCTCTCGTAGTGATGGATGGAGGTTACGCTAATCCCAAGCTTTTCCGCCAGATCCCGCTGCGTCACATCAAATACTACCCGGTGCTCAAGCAACATCTTGCCCAGCGCAAGCGGCGAAACAGATCTCCTCCTTCCGGCGCGCCAACGCCAAATATCCGCAAGCTCTTTTTCACGTCTCGCCATTTCTTCCAGGCGCTGTGTGGATGCCATGCCGTACCTCTCCCTTCTCTCGTACGGTCGCTGGTTGTCAAAGAATATGGGAGTATAGCTTTCTCAAGACATCAAGTCAAATCGTGAATGTGGAGTAAAAAAAGAGGCCGGGGCTACACTGGTTGCGCAGTTTCCCGGCCTTGCTTTCTGAGGATAGGATAGAACTGAGGCTGGCGAGGTCTTTACAGGACCTCAGGCTGCCAGGGGAGACACGCTGCGTCCGATGCGTCTGGTGCCGGGCAGTATGCCCGACTTCCACCTCCCCGGCTTCTTGTCTCTCTTGCTGACCGTTTCGAACGTCTTCATCGCATCCGTTCGTGGAACGGCGTCGTCAGACCGGCAAGCTCTGCTGCTGGCTGCGAGAGTCAATGGTGTCATCGTCTTGATCACGATGCGTGTCAGAGCGGCGAAGCCAAACAGGTATGTTGGTCCTGCCCGGCTGGCCACCCAAACCGTACCGATGACGAACGCGACGGCCATGGCGAAGGCGAAAAGCGTAGCCTGAGCCATTGCCGCGAGAGCGAGAACGAGGCCCACGCCGAGTGTGGCGTAGACAATCTGTGTCCGTGTGAGCTGGTTGCCCACCCGTGTTGGCGCACGGGCGAGCGCCAACGTGCCGAGGCCGGCTACGACCCCGATGACGAGCAGCCCAACGAGGGCCGGCTCGAATGCAAGCACTCCAACCACCAGAAGCGACAGAGCCGCCACGGCGGTAAGGAGCTTAGCAAACAGTTTCATGCAACACCTCCGTGTTGGACTTGAATGAACGAGCCTATCCTCAAAAGGCTTTCAATAAGTATATCTAAAGACTGGTGTCAACCAGAGCCTTTCATGGCCTGAAGAGCCAGTTTGACCCGCTCTTGAGAGGATAGAATGTCCTCGGGGACAAGAGAGGCGGCTTCCTTTGCCTGCTTTTGAGAAAATCCCAGGGAAACCAAAGCGTCTATCACTTCTGCGTCTTCTTTCTTCTCTTGTTTTTTTATACTCTTGAGTTTTCCGGTAAGCTCTAAGATAATTCTCTGGATTTTCTTTTGCCCGATGCCTTTCACCAAAGAAAAGTAGGCGGCGTCCCCTGTATCAATGGCTGCTCTCAGCTGGGACATGGTTCCCAGAGAAGAGATAGCTAGGGCTGCCTTGGGACCAATACCTGAAATGCCGTTTAAAGTCTCAAACACAACCAGGGCTTCCGGGCTTTCCACGCCGTACAGCTCCATGGTTTCATCGCGCTTGAGATGAAGGTGGCAATACACCTCAACTTCCCTGCCCACAGGATAAGAGGAGAGGCGGTTTAGGGCGACATTCACTTTGTACCCTATCCCTCCAACCTCTGTTATGATATACTCTGGGCCTTGGGTAATGACCGTGCCTTTCAGATAAGAAATCATACTCATATGCTACCATGGATTTTCAATTAGTTTCCAACTACAAGCCGACCGGGGACCAGCCCCAGGCAATAGCCAAGCTGACGGAAAACCTCAAGAAGGGGGCGAGAAATCAGGTGCTTTTGGGTGTGACGGGATCGGGGAAAACTTTTACCATGTCGCAAGTTATTGAAAAGACCCAGAGGCCAGCTCTCGTGATCAGCCCTAATAAAACCCTCACGGCTCAATTGTACCAGGAGTTCAAAGAGTTTTTCCCTAAAAACTCTGTCCACTACTTCGTCTCGTACTACGACTACTACCAGCCTGAAGCATATATCCCGCAGACCGATACCTACATTGAAAAGGACGCGAAAATCAACGAGACCCTAGACCGCATGCGCCATGAAGCGGTACAGGCGCTCTTGGAGAGGAGAGACTCCATTGTGGTAGCTTCCGTCTCTTGCATTTACAACATCGGCTCTCCTGAAGAATACCAGAAAGTCTCACTGAGCTTTGCTGCGGGCCAGCGCTTTACCAGAAAAGAATTCCTCTCTTCTATCACGACGCTCCAGTATGAAAGAAACGACATTGACTTTGCTCCCGGCAAATACCGGGCGCGGGGAAACGTAGTTGAAATCTTCCTGGTCACGGGCAAAGAGATAGTAAAGGTGGAGTTTGCAAGAGACGCCATTGAAAGCGTGTCTACGGCAACGGACGCTTTGAGCCCCGCATACAAAAGACATGAGGGAGAGTATAAGCTGTACCCCGGCAAGTTTTGGATAACGTCAGAAGACAAGCTGAAAGTTGCCATTTCAAACATCCAGACGGAACTGAAAGAACAGATAGCAAAACTCAAGAAAGAAAACAAACTGGTGGAGGCTCAAAGGTTAGAGCAAAGAACAAACTATGATTTGGAAATGATAGAGGAAACCGGATACTGCCACGGCATTGAGAACTACTCACGACACATGGAGTTCAGGGACAAGGGAACCCCGCCCTTCACTTTAATTGACTATTTCCCCAAAGACTTTATTACCATACTAGATGAAAGCCACTTAACCATACCCCAGCTCCGCGCCATGTCGGTGCAGGACAAAGCGAGAAAAGAGTCCCTAGTGAACTTTGGGTTCAGGCTTCCCTCCGCGATAGACAACAGGCCGCTGATGTTCAGGGAGTTTCTGGGAAAGACAGGACAGCGCATGCACGTGTCCGCCACCCCGAGTGAGTTTGAACTGGACTTAGCTATTGAAGAAGGAGGACAGGACTATATTGTAGAGCAGGTTATCCGCCCCACCGGACTCTTGGAGCCAAAGGTTGAAATACGGCCCACTACAGGCCAATTGCAGGATTTGGCAAAAAGGTTGAAAGAATTACAAAAGAAGGGACAGCGCGCCCTTGTCATTACCTTAACGAAACGCTTGTCTGAAGAAATAGCCGCCTTTCTCACGGAACAAGGAATCCGTGTCAGCTGGCTTCACTCGGACGTGAAAACATTAGAGCGCCCGAAATACTTACAGGAGCTAAGAAAGGGAGAGGTGGACGCCATTGTCGGGGTAAACCTCTTAAGGGAAGGGCTGGACCTGCCTGAAGTATCGTTGGTCGCCATCCTGGACGCGGACAAAGAAGGATTCTTACGGAACGCCACCACGTTAATTCAAACCATGGGCCGGGCGGCAAGGCATCCTGAAGGAAAAGTTATCTTGTACGCGGACAAGAAAACCCTATCTATGAAGAACGCCCTAGCTGAAGTGGAGCGAAGGCGCAAGATTCAAGAGACGTACAACAAAGAACATCACATCACCCCCTCTGCCATTATAAAAGCCATTAGGGAGTGGGAGCTCTCCCGCAAGGACAATGTAGTGGAGGCCGAGTTTGCCGGGCTCAACGACCTAAAACTCCTGGAGGGTGAAATGAAGGAAGCCGCAAAAGAACTGGACTTTGAACGGGCGGCCCAGCTCAGGGACTTGATAAAAGAAAAGAGAAGTGGTACACAATAGGATATGCCAATTACCAAGTCAGCTAAAAAAGCGTTGCGCCAGGGCATCCGCAGGAAAATCAGGAACCTCAAGCGCAAGAACGCCATGAAAGAAATAGTAAAGCAGGAGCGAAAGCTCGCAGCTTTGGGCAAAAAAGAGGAAGCGGTGCGGCTCCTCCCCAAACTTTACCAGGCCATAGACAAGGCGGCGAAAAGAGGAATCATTAAAAAGAACGCGGCATCCAGAAAGAAATCGCGCTTAACGAAACTCATTGAGAAAAGCGGTACGTAATCCTACCGCTTTTCTTTTGTCGCGGCCCGGGCAAAGAACAAGTACAGAAGCTGTTCTGCGTTCTGGGAGCTGGTTTTAAAACTCACGTCCAAATCGTACAGCTTGCGGTACAGCTCTTTTAACTCTTCAAAAGAGAAGCGCGAGGCGGCCCTGATGCTCTTTTGGGCAACAAAAGGGTGGAGCCGCAACCTCCTGTTAATTTCAGCTTGCCTCACGCCTCGTTCTTGCAGGTCCTTAACAGACAGTAAGATGCGGAACTGCCAGGCGAACGTGGATAAGAGCCGCAAGGGGGGCTCTCCCGCTTTCAGGTGTTCAGCTAACAGCGTGGTGGCCCGCCTCACGTCCTTTGCCGCCATAGCGTCAATGGTGGAAAATATTTTAGGCTCATAGCTTGAGGCAACAAGAAACGCTACATCTTCTTTGGTAATGGGGGCAGACGAGGGAATGCTCTTTAAAGCCGCTAGCTTTCTTGTCTCGTGGAAAAGACGCTCTGTGTCGGTTCCGCATAAAGCAAGCAGTGCGTCGTCAGCCCCCGGGGCAAAGGAAGCCCCTAGTATTTCAGCTTCCTGTTTTACCCATTGTTTTGCCTGGGGCACGGTAAGATTCCCGAACTCCTCTACTGTGCCGTGCTTTGAGACGAACTGGAACAAAGGTTCGCTTTCTTTAAACTGGCTTGAAAGAAAAAACACGACATGATGAGACTTAGCTTTCAAAAGCGCGCTCTGCACTTCCTCGTCTTCCCATCCTGCTATGCCCATCGGGTCTTTCACCAGCAAAAAGGTTTCTTTCGCAAACAAAGAAGCGGCCCCCAATCCCTGAGACACCGCTTCCATGCTTGAATTTTCGCAGTCAATTTCTCTGAGAAAGGCCCCTCTTGCCGCGGCCTCTTTTTGAAGCTGTGAGACGCGTCTCCTCGCGAGACGGGATTCTAGCCCGTGCACCAAGGTCAGCATGACAATACTATGAAACTATGGTTTTAATCTTGGAGACGATTTCTCCCGGAGTGAAGTTCGCTTTTATCATAAAGTCCGCGGCTCCCAGCTGCATGCCCCGCTCCACGTCTTCTTTCTGCCCGAGGTTTGAGAGGATAATGACCGGGATGTTCTGGGTTTCAGGCATGGTTTTTAACTGCTGTAAAACCGCAAAACCGTCTATCGTGGGCAAGATGAGGTCTAGTAAAATAAGGTTGGGCTGTTCCGTCTTTGCTACGTCCAGGGCTTTTTCCCCGTCCATTGCCAAAACCACATCATAGCCCTCCGCTCCAATCTTTTGGGTGATGAGTTCAGAGAGAAACTTGTCGTCTTCTACGATTAAAATCTTTGCCATGGTGTTAAAACTTTTTTAAGAATTCTGAAATTTCTTCTCTCACCGGGAGCGTGAAGGTAAACGTGGTCCCCTTGCCCTCTTCAGATTCAAACCACACCTTTCCCCCGTGAGCTGTGATAATGTTGTTGACCAAGTACAGGCCTAGGCCCGAACCTTCCGTATCCACGGTTTTCGCGTTGCTGGCCCTAAAGAACTTCTCAAATACCCGCTTCTTTTGCTGCTCTGGGATGCCCATGCCGGTATCTGCAACCTCCAGCTTTACTTCTTTTGTATCATGGAGAACGCGAACTGTCACCTCCCCGCCCCGGGGAGTGTAGTGAATGGCGTTTTCAATCAGGTTCTGCACGGCCAGACGAATCTTTTCCTCGTCCACGAGTACCCGAGGAACCTTTCCTGAAGCCACTTCCTCTTGGAGCTTAATCCCCTTTTGTGCAGCTAGGTCCTGGTATGATTGTACCATGGTTTTTACTATTTGAGGCAATTCCTGAAAGGTGGGCTGGTACAAATACCTTCCCTCCTCAATGCGCGTAATGTTCAGCAGGTCGTTAATTAAGCGTATCATGCGCTCCGTTGACTGAGACATTTTGTCTAGAAAGGTTTGCTGTTCTTTGGAAATCTCGCCCGCGTCCCCGCCCAAGAGCATCTGCACGGACCACTTAATGGCGGCCAGAGGGGTTCTTAGCTGGTGGGCGGCTAAAGAGACAAACTCGGTCTTGGTCTGTTCCATTTCACGCTCTCTCGTTATGTCGTGGAGCATGACCAGAGTACTAAGCTCTCCCCTCTGTTCATGGAAGGGCGACGTGGTCACTTCCACCACGGCCCGCTCGTCAATGCTCATCTCTTTCCTAAACAAATACTCTTTGGCATTACTGAGCAGGGCCACCAGGCTCGCGAACTGTCCCGCTTTCCCTAATTTCTCAAAGTTTGCCCCGACAACCTCATCGTGCAATACCCCAAAGAGCTGTTCCGCTTTGGGGTTCAGCAACTCCAGATTCCAAGAGGCGTCAAACACCAAAAGCCCGTCAGACAGGTTTTTGATAATCAGCTCGAGCTTCTTTCTATCCTCGTCTGCCTGGCGCCTCGCCTCCTCCGTGTCTTCTAGCATGTTGAGGAGGGCGGTGCGGAGTTCCTGGAGGTCTTTTGCTGAAGCCTCAAGCTTCTGGAGCTTTTCTCTGTCTTGCTGTTGTTCTGGCATGGTCTTTATTATTGTCTAACACGCGGCCTTCCAGGCGCCTGATGGCGTCTTTCAACTCAATCATCTTTAGCTCGCGTCCGACACCAAGCTTCTGGAAGCGCTCCAGTTCCTGCACGTTCTCTTGCAGTTCTTTCGTGCGGGTCTTCACCTTCTCTTCCAAAGAAGTCATTAACTCTTGCAGCTGCCGGGTTCTTTGCTCAACCCTGTGCTCTAAAATCTTGGTGGCGTCTTTGGCCTGCTCTCTTGCCACATGAAGCTTCCAAATCATATCGTTGAACGCCTCTCCCACCTCTTCCATTTCCCTTGAGGCTTTCAGCTCAATGCGCGTTGAGAGGTTGCCTTGCCCCACCTCGTCAATGCGCTTTTTCATATCCCGCAAAGGACGCATGATGCCCCTGGTGATTAAGAATGTTAGAGACAGCACCGCCATGAGGTTAGCTGCCGCCACCAAGATTAAGGG
>Ga0066639_10005880_pt1 | contig 10276 bp, 11 predicted proteins | sample CryGeyCG2114_010_2_FD_59504 | JGI IMG/M metagenome (GOLD analysis project Ga0066639, IMG submission 59504) | Groundwater microbial communities from aquifer - Crystal Geyser CG10_big_fil_rev_8/21/14_0.10 | ecosystem: Environmental > Aquatic > Deep subsurface > Groundwater | place: USA: Utah... | reverse complement strand
AGAAGCCGTGAATTTGGATTGGATAGAACTCCTGCCACGAGTGAATTCAATATTTCGTTTAGATCTATTGGTCTGCCGATATCAATTAAGAAAAATGAAGTCAAATATGTCTTAGGTATTTCGTGGGATGAAGTTTTAGAATCCAATCAGGATATATCCAAAGATATCATTCCGGCGTCAAAAGGCAGGCCCTATAAACTTTACCTACCATTTAAAAAATATTTATTTGTTCAAGGTTTTATGAAAGAGAAAATTCTCTCCATTGTAAAAAACCCAAAACCTCTACGGCAGCATGGGTTGCCAGATGTAAAAATGGGAGATCACATCTTAGTCAGTCGAAAAAAATCAGGCTCTGTTGAGGTTCACCACTTGGCATCTAATCGCATTGTGGTATTGAAAAATTCAAAGTTTTAAGATTTAATTATTCTAGATATCAAGCTTGAGGTCAAAATCATTACAAAGTTCTTGCAACACTTCATGCAAATATTTTCTTGGAATTAAGAGATCGATGACAGATCCTTTAAAGGTGAGGTCAATACGACAACCATGTTCGCAGTTAAAATCACTGGAAACAATTTCTACCGAACTGATAGGATCCTTATTTTGGAAGTTGCCATACCATCTAAAAAATTCTTCCATCTTGTCGCGAAAGTTTTCTAAAATTTCATCTTGAGTATCTTTACCAACATTAAAAATAAATCGTCCAGCATCCATTTTCTTGCCATTAATCACAATTTCCACTAATCCTCTTGAGTTAAGAGAAAGTGAATCGTTTAAGCAAATGGGACAATAATTCATAAGTTCAATCCTGATGCGAAAGTAATAGCCTATTGAAATTGGCGCATTTTATATTTAGCCTGATCATGCGCAATATTTTATATTATATAAAATTATAATGATTTTTAGGATTTTTTTCAGGCCTTTAAAAATTAACCAGAAACCGCCCAAAAGCCGAGGAAATAAGTATGATAAAAGAAGAAAAAATGATTAGAATGCGAGACGGGGTGGAGCTTTTTACTCGTATCAAAGAAGTAGGATCACCCATTTGGATCGTTGCAACTCATGGCATTGGTGAACATAGTGAAAGGCATAACTATTTGCTGGATCTATTTGCTCAGTATTTCAACATTTTTCAATACGATTTGCGAGGTCATGGCAAAAGTGGAGGCGCACGTGCCGACGTTAAAAATTTTTCTGAGTTCAATCAAGACTTGGAAGAGTTGCTAAAATTTTTAGTCGAAAGCTACCGCATGAAGCGCTATTTGATGTTTGGTCACTCTATGGGGGCCCTTATTACCGCTGGCACCGTACAAAATTATATGAAAGAGATTGAGGGGCCTGAAAAGATCTTTTTTTGTGCGCCACCTGCTGGATATAGCGACACTCTGGGCAAACTCATTGATTATCTACCTGCACATATTTTTGATAAAATAGGCACCTCTCGATACTCCATGAAATTGGGAGGATTGGTTGACCTTAATTATCTTTCACATGATCCCAGGGTGAAAGATAACTACATTCATGACCCTTTGAATGAACTAAAGATTCACACCCGTCTGCTTTTTGGCATGGTTCATGCTTCAAAAGAAGTGTTTAGTCGGCCTATCAGGGCAAAATGTCCCGCTTTTTGTGTTGTTGGAGGAGAGGACCGCATAGTCAATCCTCTAAGTCTCAAACGTTATTTTGAAAATATTGAGAAAACATTTCAATTCAACATTATTGAAGGTGGCTATCATGAACTGCATAATGAGATTGAAAAATACCGAAAACCCTATTTTGAAATATTAAAAAACTTTTTTATGGAATGCCTCTATCGTTAGAGTGATTTAAGCAGGGGGCATGGAGAGCGATGGAGAATAAAGAGCTCAAGACCATATTACAGCAGATATTTCATATAGATTTTGACTTTGAAATTATGCCGATTAGCGACAAAATAGAGCAACAAATTATAAGTATCCCTTGCATGTATGGGGATAAAAATGTCACAAGCATTCAAGTCACGAATCCTCATAGTATTAAAATGATTAATAACCAGCTATTACTAGAACTGGGCCATGCCGTTGCTCCATTTGTAGTATTTGAGGGCACTCCATCTTTTGATAATGTTCATTATATTCAAATTTTGTACTGGCTTAAACAACTTAAAGATTGGAAGCCTGAAATCATAGATTGGATTGGTATCTATTTTAAGGAAAGTTACATCTATCAAAATGCTTCGAATGATTTGATGCTGGGGCCGTATTTGGGACAACCCACTTCACATGTAAGGATTTCAATTGATCGTGGCTTTTGTGGCCTGGCCCTAAGGGAAGAGAGATCAGTCAACATTGCCAATGTTCTTAATGATCCAACCCACATTGCTTGTTCGCTATCGACCAGAAGTGAACTTGTTATTCCGATTAAAAGTGCTAAAGGAGAATTTGTGGCAGAACTTGATGTTGATTCGAACCAGGTTGCAGCATTTACGCCTGAAATAGAAAGAAAGATTAATGATTTTTTAAAAAACTTTCCACCCCTTTAAAAAATATAGACATAAATTTTTTCCCCCCTTTTAAGGCATTATTAATTTGATTGGGATCTAGTTTCTGACCAGAGAGGGTCTCATCAATGAATGCCAGGCTGCCTTCGGGGTGAGGTTGAACACCTAAAAATGGCAGCGTTTTGTGGCAAACAATATCGTAGGCAGAATTATGGCCAATGCCAATGACATCAAAATCTGGCGGTAATTTTGAAATACCATAGCGGTGGCTTATAAACAGGGCCAACTCTTCATGCGTGAAGGGCCAGCTCGGGTGGGGAGAGGTTTTCACATTTCTTACACCCTCGAGCAATAGGGCATCAGAGTGCATGAGGTCTATTTCACCGCCTAGCCCATCGACGATTAATTGGTGCCCAAAGCAAATCCCAAGAACTGGAATATTTTGAGATAATTGCTGTAAAATAAAGTTTTTCAGCTCAATTTGCCAAGGAAGCCTATCTGCGACATTGGAATAACTGCCAAAGATAATATAAGCATCGGGGAAAGGGGGGTTAGCAAGCAAGTCCATTCCCAATTGAGGTGCCGCGTGGTAAGAAAAATTATGTGGGAAGTTTTGTTGCAGTTGTCTGTAGCATTCTAGGGCAGGAGTTTGAATAGCGCATTCAATCACTATGATGTTAAAAATGGTATTAACTTCTGCTTGCATACAAGGTACTTTTTTTAAAACGGAGATGATTAAATGAAGAGTAAAATATTCAAAGACTTTATAAAAACTCCGCTTGGAATCATACGAATTCTCGCCAGCGATGAGGGGGTATGTCAAGTCGCGTCAGCCAGCAAAATTCAAAAATCTGTACCAAATATTCACACAAGTCAGGCCAAGTTGGAGCTGGAAGAATATTTCATGGGAAATCGCAAGAAATTTTCAGTTAAGCTGGTATTAAAAGGAACAGATTTTCAGCTAAAGGTCTGGGATGCTCTTATGCAAATTCCTTATGGGGAACTTCGAAGTTACAAGCATGTTGCACAATCGATAAAGAATTCAAATGCCTGTCGGGCAGTTGGCAATGCTAATAATAAAAATCCCATTATGATTATTATCCCATGTCACAGAGTTATCTCTCATGCCGGTGGTCTTGGTGGCTATGCTTTGGGTATAAAGTGTAAAATGAAATTACTTGAACTTGAAAATTCGGCGATAAAATACAAGCAGTAAGACCCCCAGTCCACAGAAAAACCATTCGATGACACCAGGGCGACTTTTAAAATGAAATTTTAAAATTTTTCCAGATCCTTGTGGAATTAGCCCCAGTTGCGTTCCATTAGCTAAAAAAGTTTTTACTGGAATACCGCTACTCGTTTCATTCTCATATTGCAGTACTTCAAAATAGGGATTGTAATTTATTGTGACAACCAAAGGGCAGCCGGGAAAAAATTTCTGCAGAATAATATCAAAATCTTGTACATTATTTTTGAAAATAATATCAGCGATTTTTACGCTCGAGCATTTCTCAAGAGGAATCTCAATTTTGACATCATCAGTTACAAACATGAAGTCTGCCAGATTTGCTTGAAATGCCAAAACTTTGTGGCGTAATTCAAATTTGTTTTTAAAGCTAAAAACATGTGTGGGAAATAAAACAGGTCGAGATTCAGTCATTCTATTTAAGAATTGTAAGTTAAAAAGTTGCTGCCATATTTTGAGATTTGGAATCTGGCGATCAAAAAGAAAAGTCATGCGGACGGAATCGGGTGGAAGTTGGTAGGTCGCCTCATAAAGATCCCTAAAGTCTGGAGAGGGATGGCCATATCCCATAATGGTAGAGAACTCGCCAATAAATGCGTCGTTGGGGTAAACTCCTGGTAATGGTCGATTTGAGATTATTCTGTCTAGAGGGGAATTGGATTTAAGCTGACTAGTGTTATTTTTAATATTGTCTGTAAGAAGAATCGCATTTTCCTGTGGCAGTGCCTTTTCAAAAAAGAAAACAAGGTGAATTAAAAGAAACATAAAAGGCAGAGTAGTGCTTAATTTTATGAGACTTGGCCTGATGGCCAGAGCGATAAAAATTATTATCCAAAGAATAACATCAAGCCAGTACAAATCTTTTAACTGATTCAAGGATAGGAAGTATCCGGACAGAGCGATTGTCAGTAAAATTAGGTTGCTGATGAGAGGCGATGATATGGGGGAAAAAAAATCTTGAGTTTTAATATGTAGAGTGGGGGCATATACATAAAAAATAACGATTAATGGATAAATCAAACGTGCTGGTACACGAAAAGATTTAAGCAAAGGAAAAAAATTAAGGATAAGTTCTGAAATCAAAGGGACATGAGTGCTTATTGCAAGTACTAGTGCTAACGTGGTGGTAGCGGTAATCAAACTTCTTTTATTTTTTGAGAATGCCAACATACCCAGGATAAAGAGTGGGCCAATGGCGTAGTGTGCTTCATGCCAAAAGGGGGAGTGGGTAAGGGAGGGAATAGCCTTGGAATTATAAAACAGTGAGGCCAGCCACTCTTGCCAGTGTGCCGTCCAGTAGGAATAGATTCCCATTGCGCCAGATTGCAAGCGACCGCTCTGGCTTCCGATATGATGAAAAAATAATGGAGAAAATAGCGGAAGAGAAATCAAGAAGCTAATTAGCAAAAATGGAATAACTCGTTTCAGGCTCACTTGTAAAAGTTTAAAATCTTGACCAGGAGAAAAAGCTAATAAGATAGGGAAAAGTATAAAGGCATAGTAAATGATCTGCATTGATGAAGTGCCTAGGGCATTCAAAAAGACCATGATGGTTAGTAGGTAAGCAAAACCACTAGTAGATTCATTTCGGGTGGAGCTGAGCCAGATATAAAGGAAGGCGGCAGTGGCAACAATTCCCGCGATCAGGTTATAGTGTCCATGAAATATTCGCCACGCCATAAAGGGAGAAAATGCAAATAGCAAGCTCCATAGCAGTCGACTGTAAATATTTGAGAAAGTTAGACACTTTAGATCATTATTCTTTTTTACTAATTGGGTCCCTTGTGTGACAAAAAATCCAAAGCCGGCCTGAGAAAAAAAAATCATAAAATTAAGTGCGGTATGGGGAGCAGCTCCTAATGCTAGCAAAATATTACTGACAAATGGAAAGCCGAAATGGGGGTATAGGACTGTTCCCCCCAGAATGTTGGCACGATATCCGACTTTCCACCAGGCACCATGAACTTTTTGAAACTCAAACCCAATTGGCCAGTAGAAATTTCGAGCATCGTCTTGGCCAATTAATTCTTGAAATGAGAAATGTCCCCAGGTCATCCAAATAGCAATAACGGCAAAAAGGATAAGCAAAAAATATAAAGCATCCGCTTTTGATTTTTGAAATGAATGAGAATGGAATGAGCGCATGTTTAAATTCTAATCAAAAAAACTAAGAAGGTCGACTTGATTCCAAGGCAATGATCCTCTCAAGAGCCGGTGGGTGAGAATAATAAAAGTAACTATAGGCAGGATCAGGGGTCAAGGTTGAGGCGTTGTCCTTGTACAATTTAGCCAGAGCTGATTTAAGCATTTCTGGCGCTACCAATTGTGTGGCAAAGGCATCTGCCGCAAATTCGTTCTTGCGAGAAAAAATATTAAATAGTGGGGTTAAGAAGTAGGTATAAATAGGAACCACCAAAGAGAATAGGATAAGCGATGTATGTGGAGTTATACGATTTAGTCCATGAGCTTCTAAGAAGAGAGGAGATTTATAGGCATAACCCAATATCCAAAGACCAATAAAGGTACTTACAAGCGAAAGGGCAATTCCCATATGGATGTGCTTCTTTTTAAAATGTCCAAGTTCATGTGCCAAAATGGCCTTGATTTCCCCAGCGCTCAAGGCCTTAATCAAATTGTCAAAAAAGACAATTCTTTTGGCTTTTCCAAAACCGGTAAAATAGGCGTTTCCATGGGAACTGCGGCGACTAGCATCCATGACGAAAACGCCCTTGGTCTTGAAATCAGTCTGCTTTAGTAGGTCTTGAATTTCATTTTTGATGTTTTCATCTTCTAGAGGAGTGAATTTGTTAAATATAGGGGCGAGTAAAACGGGATAGGCCCACATCATAATTATCTGGAAGAGAGTTAAGGCAAAAAAGGCATAGAGCCACCATGAATCTTTAAGACTTTCCATTAACCACAGTATCAAGGCAAAAAGTGGCAAGCCGATTATTGCCCCAAGAATCAATCCTTTAAAGAGGTCCAGACAGAAGAGTTTAGGAGTTGTTTTGTTAAAACCAAATTTTTCTTCAATGCCAAAGGTAAAGTAAATGCTATGAGGTAAATCAAGCACCATATTGATTAAAGAAAAGATAGCCACATATATAACGCCATGTTGAATCGTGCCCAATTGATATGAGGCCGTTAACACATGCAGAAATTCTTCCAAATAATCTAGTCCGCCTCCCAGTGTCCAGCCCAGTAAAATAAGCAGATTCAAAGTGCGAAACTTTCGTTCTACTCTCGATTTTTGTATAGTGTACTTGGCGGCCCTGGAGTGGTCATCACTGGAGATGATATGGTCAAAAGCAGCAGGAACTTCTTTGGAGTGAGCTGCCACATATTTTTCGTTGCGTAAATCTAGGTAGGCTTGTATCAGTGCCTTGGTAAAAAGAAAGAACATAAAGACTTTGGTGATAATATACGTGTTGATCATAAGCGAGGCCTCCATTACACTCTTCAAAGTAACAGATTTTCAGAAGTACCGCATTACTTTTGCGCATTAAATGCAGTGCTTTGTTGCTTGGAAGCATTTGAGGCCCAGAATAATGGAAGTCATTCAACTCTATAGTAACGGACCCCTTCGAAATTATTCTTATCTCTTATGTTCGGATCAAGGTGAGGCCTGGGTGATAGATCCATTTTATCCCGATCAAATCATCAAAGAATTGAATAAAAGAAATCTTAAATTACAGGTGATTATTAACACCCATGAACATTCTGATCATACTCAAGGCAATCTTGAACTGGTTGAGAAATTTTCTTGTGAGGTTTGGGCACATCCTCGCGGTAAAGGTATTATTCCCGGACAATCCCGAACTTTAAATGCGCACGAGATACTTTGGTTTGGAAAAGACGAAATTGAGGTTTGGCATACACCAGGCCACACCTTTGCTCATCTATGTTTGTTGCTTAAAGATGGAAGTAACCCCTTTGGTATTGTAACAGGAGATACTTTATTTAATGCTGGAGCGGGAAATTGTTACAATGGAGGTGATCCCGAGACATTGTATCAAAGTTTTGTGTCTTATTTCTATCCCCTGGCAGATGAAATTAAAGTCTATCCTGGGCATGATTACCTAATAAACAATCTCAAATTTACTTTATCACTTGAAGAAGCAAATGTTGACGCCCAACAACTTTTAAAGCAGTGGGAAGGGAGAAGCCATCAATACGTAGGCGATTTCAAAATGGAAAAAAAAGTTAATACTTTTTTGCGCACTCATCATCAGGAGTTAAGACAATTGATATCTGATACCGCGACTGAGAAAGAAGTATTTATAAAATTAAGGCAATTAAGAAATACTTGGTAAAACATAGAGGAGAATTTATGGCATTTCCCAAAATTGGAAATTTGGCACCAGCCTTTACCTTGCTCGATCAGGAGGGGAAGAAGGTTTCTTTAAAGGATTTCAAGGCAAAAAAAGTAGTCGTCTTATATTTTTATCCCAAGGCCATGACTCCAGGCTGCACAGTCCAGGCATGTAGTATCCGTGATTCGCAAAAAGTTTTTGCCAAAGAAGGCATTGTGGTTTTAGGTGTCAGTCCAGATGCTCCAGAGCGATTAAAAAAATTTGAGGCGCGAGACATGCTTAACTTCACCTTACTATCAGATGCAGATCATGCTGTGGCCGAAAAATATGGTGTGTGGGGACTTAAAAAATTTATGGGACGTGAATTCATGGGCATTTTGCGTACCACATTCATCATAGGGAAAGATGGTAAATTAAAATATATCATGGATAAGGTTAACACCAAGACCCATCATGATGATGTCTTGAGCATGATTCATGAATTAAATTTCTAGTGCGGGATATCTTTTTGGCTAAAGAAATCCCCACTAAATCGTCCTTAATTCCTTTTATACAAGATACCTAGAGCTTGGAAAAACCAAATGAAGGCGGCAACATCTCGCACGAGGTGCCACCACCACCAGAACATCCAACATCGGCATTATCACAGATTTTTCCGGTGCCATTGACGATAAATTTTCCACTAGATGTGCCCGAGACAACTAATGCACTTGTAAGCGGCAAAGCGTTAGAGGTATCGCCCACTGTTGTAGGTGGTTTGAAGGTGTGAGTATTATTTGTAGCGGTAACAGCTGTTGTCAGATAAAGAAGGACCTGGTCTGCGGTGTTAGTAGTGCAGGTGGTGGTGGACCCATCTGCAAGCGTGCTAGAATCACCTGTCTGGCAAACATCACCAGTATATTCGGTTCCCCCGACGCAATGATTAGAAGTGCTGGTTGTGGCCGTAGTGTACTTGATGACAGATGACATAAGGAACATGACACAAGGATACGTTCCATCGGCCAGAGTGCCGGCCCCAAAATTAGGACTACTTAAGATATCGGTATAAGTCGGATTGCTAACCGTCAATACAAGTGTTGGGTTGGTACAAAGTACATTGGTTGAAACGTACATGGCGTAAATTTTGAGTTTTAAGCTCGATGGATTCAGGCTTAAATCAGCTGCCCACACTGGCAAAATGGAGAGAGAGATTAAAAGTGCTAAAAGATATTTCATGAAAATTTCCTTAGTTGTTCGATTTATGATTTTTAAATATTTATTCTCACCTGTTTAAATTATGATCCCGAACCGGTGAGGGAAAAAGTTGAAGTTGGGCCAACCGCTGAGCCGTCATTTTTTCCACATGAATAAAGTACAACTAGTGTGGCAAATAGCAGGCAGCAAATAATAATAAATTTTGATTTCATCGTGACTCCCCAATTAATTTAACTAAATAAGCGCGTGAGTTTTTCATGGATGAATTTTACATGATATAATAGAATGCTGTACACTAGACAAAAATTGCCGCTTGAGCCTGGCATGAGAAAGGGTAATAATTGGTTTTTCTCCAATGAGCATGAACTAACTTGTCATAAAGGATACAATATTTATGAAATCGATTATTAATCCCCTAAAATTTTTCCTCGTAACCTTAATGCTTTTGTCTGGTCAGGCCTGGGCCTTGGGTCCATTACATTTGGAAGCCTTTGGCTCTGCCGGCTATGGCAAGGCTAAGCTGGCAAATGAAACAGATAGTCCTAATATGACTGTTTACCACTTAGGTGGCACAGTCGGGTATAACTTTTTCCCTATGTTTTATCTTGGTGCCACTGCCGGATTTCAAAGCTTGTCTCAACTGAGCGACACCAACAGGGCCTATGGCAACCGCAAAGGTACTAGGTTAGATATTGCACCGACCTTGGGCTTCTCATTTTTATTTATTAAATTAAAGTATGAGTACAAAATGTTTGGTGACTATAAGCTAAGTAAGAAAACTTCAACAAACCAAGAAGTAAAATACACGTCACCTAGAGGCCATCGTCTAACATTAGGCATTCCCCTTCCGTTGCCCTTGGTTGATTTAGGCGTTTACTATGAGACCATTTCATTTGGTAAGGTTGAACAGGGCGGGACAGAATCAACTCTGACTAATAAGATGAAGCTTGAACACTATGGCCTTGTCGCCTCTGTAACTTTTTAATTGTGCGCAGATAAAAGAGGATGGGAGAGGGTAAATTTTGCTCTCTCCTTTTTTAAATT
>Ga0066639_10005879_pt1 | contig 10276 bp, 5 predicted proteins | sample CryGeyCG2114_010_2_FD_59504 | JGI IMG/M metagenome (GOLD analysis project Ga0066639, IMG submission 59504) | Groundwater microbial communities from aquifer - Crystal Geyser CG10_big_fil_rev_8/21/14_0.10 | ecosystem: Environmental > Aquatic > Deep subsurface > Groundwater | place: USA: Utah... | reverse complement strand
TTGCTTGAATAATTGACATCATGATTCGTTACATAAGGAGGTGTTTTGTCTACAATTATATTTTTGTTTAGTTCTCCAGTTATGTTGTTTCCTAGATTATCTCCAGATCTAGGATGCACAAAAACTGTTTTTATTCCGTCTGTTGCAGAATCTGTGGTTATATTCCAGGTGCATGATGAGTTTTCACATGAATCTGCTTTTATTGAAACATCTAGGCCTAGCTGGCTCAAATCCAACAACATGTTTTCTTCAGAAACGCCTATCCCTTCTTCATTAAAGTCAACTGTGATCTGGCTGTTGTAGATGCCTAAATAATAATTTCCCAAAGAGTCTTTAATAGGAGTTGTTATTGATGTTATTTCAGGACCAGTATTATCGAATTTAATGGTTTTAGATGGATTGACAAATGCTTTATTGCCTAGATTATCTTCTGCAGCTATATTTACTGTTACTGAAGCAGTCTTGTTCATCTCAATTGATATATTATCCCATAGGCAGCTGTATGAATCCTGCTCAACAATGGTGCATGCTGCAGTAAGGTTGCCTTGGCCTGGTTTGAAACCAGAGAAATCTCCTATTACACTGTTAACATTAAGATTGTCTGATTTTACTGTAATAGATGCAGAAGCTATTATTGGGCTGTTGATCCATTCAATCTCTTGGCCATTTGCCTGCATGCTAAATGAGTCTGTTTCTATGATTGGGCCTACTGTTGTCCTTTTCAATGAAGCTTGTTTCTGAGCAGTCCTATTTACATTATCATAAACTGTTAATGTCAGAGTATAATCTCCATCTGCTTTTGCGATATTATCTATATTTTCTGAGAATGAAGTTGAATATGTGCATTGATCTATATTTGAATTGATGATAAATTGCTTGCTATAATTTCCAGAGCTTGAGGTTACTATCGCTTCTTTTATGCCTGAACACTTATTTAGCATATTGCTATTTTGGGGATCTGATGTTTCAAATATTTCAAATGACATCTGAACTGTTCCGTTGCTTATCAATGATGGGCTTACACCAAAAGATACTATCTGAGGGTTGGTTATGTCAAAGTATAATGTGTCAGAAGTTATGTCTACAAGCTTATCTGTATCATTGAAAAGATAGACATATATCTGTTTTGGATTATTATATTGACTTAGCCCTGACTTTTGAAAGATACATGTTCCATTTATGCAAGAGTTAAAGCGTTCTCCTGAAGCTTTATTATTGATGTTAGCTACATTATAATAAACGTTATTCACATTATTGACAGGAACACCATAAAGATCAGCTTCAGCTTCAATTGTTAATGTATCTTGCGGCCCGTCAAGATAATTATGAAATCCAGCTCTGCCATATATATGTATATCATTGAAACCTGCAAAAGCTAGTGAAGAGTATAAAGGTAAGATTATTATCAACTCTATTATGATCATCGCGATTGTTTTTGATGTTATTTTATTCATTTTATTCGAATCTTGGTTTTAGTTGTGAGCAAAACTTGCCATCAGCATTTATGGCTGAGGATATAGATAAGTCTGTCAATTCTCTATCTGATTCAGGAATACCTGGAATGTTAGAGGATAATACTGTAAAGGTTATAGTGTTGCTATTAGCTAGGTCTTCTTCCTTAATCTCAAACTTACATACTAAGTCTCCATTAAGGAATTCTTCTTCAATTGTTGTTCCTTCTATTGTTTCTCCTTCTATATCTTGGTCAGGTATTACTATAGGATCATTATAGAATAATTTTATATCTATATTATAGGTTCCAGGTGCTAGCTGCATCTCTGCTGGCTGGTTTCCATCAATCTCTATAAAGTTCACATAATCTTCTTCATTAATGCTGTCTGTTCTGGATATAGTAAGCGTTGCTCTTTCATTGTTTCCTAAAACAACTGGATTAGCAAATGTACTGTCAACTGGAACAAATTTAGCGTTGTTGCCTGAGCCTTGCTTCTGCATCAGTGCTTTTTTAATGATAATATTTTTGCTTACTTTTGGGGCTAATTCTAAGTTAACTGTTTTTTTGGTTTGGATGTCTGTTGATAATACTGTAGAGTATTGTATATAGCCGTCTTTTACTGCCGTCAATATTCCTCCTAAGCATATTGGGAACTTGGATTTCAATATTCCTGATACTGTCTCTCCCATAAAACCAGTTTCATCAACACAGGTATAAAATATATTAACCCTATCTAGATTTTGCTTTGTTAGGCTATCCTTTGTTGCTATAGTTACTTCTGCAGATGTTTTTTGAATTTCATCAAATGTTATAGAAGAAAGACCTGTGTCTAATGCTTCAATCAATACAGTAGAAGCATTTAATGGTTCATTATTTCTTATGTTTGCTTCTAACATAAAGTTAAATGAATAATGGTCTTTGTTGAATATCGCTTTGTTTGTTACTGGAACTGTAATTTCGATCTTGACAGGGAAGCTTAGGTCATAGACTGTATTGTAACGCTGCATTCCGATCAAAGAAAGCCAGTTTGAAGAAGCTCCTTCTGGCTTGCATATTGGATCGCAGTTTGCATCAAAGTAAAGTTCTGCAGGCAGGTAATCAAAATAAACAGATAAATCTGAGAATGAGCCATAGACTGGCGCATAGACAGATTCGTCTGCAGATAAATAAAAGTCACTATTATAGATTGAATTTCTAAAACTGTTTCCAACATCAATCTGTTTATAGTTGGCTGTTCCTGATACAGACAATGAAGGGATGTTAATCTGTAATGCTTCTTTTATCCTTGCTTCAACATCATTACGCTGCCATGTTTTTTGGCTCATTGAAAATTCTGTTGCTGACATCGGAGGAATTAACTTATCTGTTCCAGAATAAGCAGTTATTATGTTTAAAGCATGATTTTCCAAGAAATGGAAATTTTGTTCTAAATAAGTAATCAATGTTGCCATTTCAAATATTTTATTTATGTTAATAGGTATCCTTACAAAGAAGTTTTCTATTTCGACTGTTGTTGATTTTTTTATTTTAAGCGGATAGTTTATTGAAAATACTATATCTTGGTCTGCTACTAAAACAACTGCTTCTGGACTTCCTTGAGGAGTTATTACATAGCCTTGTTGTTCAAATGCTTCAAAATTTATACATTGGGGCGCTTTTTCTGCTAAGAAATCTTCAAGCTGGCCTTCTATGGTTATAGGAGCATCTCCTTTTTTAATCCCTAAACTTACCGCTGGTATGGAGACAAAGGCAAATGAATTTTCGTTGTTTGCAGAAGCCATATAATACCAATATGGAAGTTTCCAGTTATCTGCTAAGCTTACTGCAGATGATTCTGTTGCATCACTATTTGATGTAAAACCTGATGCTATCGGATCTATAAAACCTCCACGCTCTCCTAATAAGATTAAACCTTCTGCTGCAACATCTTTGATGCAGTTTTCAACATAATCTACTACTGGAGTAAACTCTTCTGAAATATCTTGTTTTTCGAAAATAGGTTGCTTTACTATTGTTTGTTGTCTTATTAATAAGAAAGAAGCTACTGCTACTAAAATGATCATACCTACTATGATAAATACTGTTACCTGTCCTTTCTTATAGTTCAATATCATCCAGCCCCTTTTGTATTAGTTTTAGATCATAGAGCTTTTGTTCCATCAGCTCTCTAGCAAGCATGGATTTTTTCTTTCCTAATTTTTTAGAAACCTTAATAATTAATTTATCTATTTCGTCGCTTACAGTAATCCTGATTTGCTTGCTCATTGTGTTAAAGTGTAGTAATAAGTATACTACTATATAAATGTTTTGCTTTTATTAATGCTAAACTTATGCTTTTTTATGGCTAAATGATGGATATTTATACTTGATTAAGGCTTAAGTTAGTCTATATTTAGTATATTTTAAGTCTTTTTAATTATAACTTATAGAAAGATTAGATATTACTTATTTTGTAAATATATAAAAAAGGTAATAAAAGATTATTGAAATTTTTCCTAAACATTTAAATAGAGGTTAAGTATAGTTCTTTTAAAGGGGTGGAAAATTGGACTTAGTTGCTTATTTAAGAAAACAGCTTCAAGAAGGTTATGATATTTCTACATTAAAAAATGCTTTGTTGAAGTATGGCTATTCTGAGCAAGAGATAAATTCTGCTGTAAGATCTGTATATAACCTTACTGAAGTCAAGCATACTATCCATTTCTCAAAAAGCGCTTTTGGAGTTATTATTGGAGTTGTTGCTACTATAATCTTAGTGGTTGGTTTTATTTTGTATAATATTAATTCAACTCCTGAATTATTAGATGTTAGAATTACAAGCATTGATAATGAGGTTGATGCTGGAGATTCAATCAGTTTTAGTGTTGAGCTGTTTAATCTTGGCTCTAAGAGGACCTATGATGTTGAATTAAGGTATGAAGTGGTTGATAATTTTGGTAACAGTATAGGTGTTAAAGAAGAGACAGTTGCTTTACAGACAAAGGCTTCTTCTAGTTCTAGCTTAAGTATCCCAAAAGATGCTGGTGGAAGCTATCTATTAAAGGTTATTGCGCTTTATAATGGAAAGACAGCAAGAGCTTCATCAAGCTTTATCGTAAATAAAGTACAAGAGTGTGTGCCTGACTGTTCAGGCAAAGAGTGTGGCTTAAATGGCTGTGGTGGAAGCTGCGGAAGCTGCTCAGGCAGTTCTGAATGCATTGATTTTAGATGTAGGCAGATAATCATTGAAGAAGAGGAAGAGGTTATTGAAGAAGATGAACCTGAAGAAGATCTTGATGATGAAGAAATAAGCCTGCAAGAGATAAAAGAACTCAGCAAAAAGGATTTTTCAAGAGCTATTGGACAATGTGATGATTTTGATACTGTTGCAGGTAAAGACTTATGTTACTTAGAAATATCTATAGAAGCTAACAATAAATTGTCTTGTGAGAATATAATGAGCGATATACAAAGAGATCAATGCTATATGAATTATGCTCTTAATAATAATGATTACTCTATATGCGATGAAATAACAAATGATAATCTGAAGGAATCCTGCGAATTGTTAGGAGGTTAACCTATCGTAAATGTTCTGTTAGTTTGAGCAAAACTTGAAGATAAGCCATCATTACATTCTACATTCCATATGTATGTTCTTGGCTCTTTTTCAAATTCAACTTGAAATGAAGAGCTTGATGGTGATGGAACAAATGTTGTGCCTATGACAGACCAATTAAGGATTGTTCCTGAACCATAATATAAATTACATGTAATACTATCAGATAGGTCATCTGCAACTGTAAAGTTGAATGTGTTATTAAGGTTTAAAATAATTTCGCCTTGCGATGGGCTTATTAGTTCAATTTCTGGAGGATTGTTTGAGGAGGTATCTATAGAGTATAAGAAAAATGTTTGTTTTCTGTTGCCTATTTGATCGATACAGTCTGCGAAGATGTATATTTTGTTTGAATTTACAGCTTGTATCAGATAATTAAACATCTGATCAAGACCAATATTGATAGGAAGTTGCAGCATGCTTGTTAAACCCAAAGCCCCAGTCAATTGATTTAATAATGAATCAAATGAGGTTATACTATAAGAAAAATCATGATCCTTATTATAACCTGACTCTCTTCCTATCTCTACTAAATAGGCTATTTCATCATAATATGTAGTTGAAGGAACATAACTTATCTTGCATTTTGCTGGCTTGTTTGTATCGAATTTTATATTCAGTTCAGATCCTAGATTAGCTTCAGGAAGTATAGTATGGCCTTTTATTATTTGAGCATAAGCTGAAAAAGACATATCAGAAGAGGTATATCCTGCCGGCAAGAATGAATTGTCAAATTCTATCTCTAAAGGAGCATGATATGCTACATAATCTGGATCTCCTGGGTGGCCATAATTATCATTATTTGGATATGTTACAAGACTATAGTATGGATGATCTGGAGTACTAACAATAAGATAATACTCATCCATTGAGTCACTTAAGTCACCGCAATAAGGAATACCATAAATTTCGTAGTATTGACAATTCTGGCCTAGGCTTTTGCATCTGTATTCTGAGCAAGGCCTTAATTCATCAGAGTAACATGAATTACAGTTTCCTGAAGAAGGCGCTGTCCATTGGCTGCAGACAGTTGCTCCTGGAACCCATTTTACAAAGTCTTTGTAGATCTCTCTTAAGTAAGCATCTCCTGAACTACAACTAATATCGGTATGATCTGGCGCTTTAACCGCGCAAAAAGGGCAAAAACAGTCACAATCAAAAGGTTGTGTACCGCATTGATCTGCTTTACATGGTTCATTTGCCCATTCCATTGCTAAAGTTGAGTAAGAAAATAAGTAATCATTAATCTCATTTGCATTTACTATTGGATTATAACTTGCTGTTTGATAATTGTTTATATTTGATTCTAAATGTATTATTTGAGGAGGAATGTTTAGTTTACTATAATCTATAAACTCATCATAACCACGAGCCATGATATTTAAATCCCAGTAGCCTCCTTTGCTTAAGTCTCCTAAAAGATTCATGTAATTTCCACAGTCTCCTATAAAGAAGCAGTTTGCATTAGTATATTCTGTCCAATAGTTAGGAATGTTTATTGCTTCTATTTCAGTAAATGTTGGCTGGTAGAATGCAGTCAGTTGATTTGCCATATTGCAATAATTATCTGCAGAGCCTTCCCAAAATTTTGAACCAGGCGGAACATATGGCACACATTTTGATCTTTCTGTGGAAGCAGCTGGAGTTGCGCATACATCTTCTATTTTATCTGGGTCAAGAGGTGCTCTTTTTGATTCAAAATTAACAGCTAAATAATCATACCAATAACAGTCTCCTGCTGATGCACAAGATCCTGAGTTTGTTTGAAATACGCAGTTTTGCCATTGATTAGGCCTGCATCTTGCTTCGTCTTCTGACTGAACACAAATCTCTTCCCTGTAGTCAGCGCATTCTTCAACATAGAAATGGCCATTGTTGCAGGACAAAAGATAATGTCTAGAACCGACTAATGCTTTGCCTGGCTGGGTTGTTCCATCATAATTGCACCATGTTCCTCCGTGAGGAATTGTTATTCCATTTAGAATGCATGACTTACACCCGCCTTCACATTCTGAATCTGAAAAGAGAGTTATAGGAACATCTGAGTAACATTTCTTTTTATTTGGATGTGATGCACCTGGAGTTGACGCAATCTCTTTTCCTTTCATCCCAAAATTGAAGAATAATGTAAATCCATAATTGTCAAGATGTTGTGATAATGAATAAACAATATCAGGGTAGGGTTTATGTTTTTCTATTTGAATTTCTTCTCCATGATCTACCATCCAAGCGTCTTTATCAAAGTAATTATTTTGTGATTCTTGATCTGATATGGTCAAAGCTAGGTCATATAACCTTCCTAATGGTATCTGTATTGTTTCTCTGAAATCCTTAAAATCTATACTGTAACCTTGTTTTGAAACCTTAAATGGAAGAACTAAATTTATAGCAACTTCATCTGATGATATTATAGATGTTACTTTTGGCTCTGGAAATCCATTTGGAAATTCTATTATGTATTTTTGGTCTATAAAATCCTTAAAATCAAAACAGGTTATTAGCTGCGATTCTAGGTAATCATTTAGTTCTGCCTGCATGTTTACTTTTGATATTCTATTTTGGTCGCATGAATCATATCTTAAGAAGAATCTGTAAGGTAAGCCATCGTAGAATCTGTAGTTGTCTAATTGCATTGTTCCACCTAGCTCTGACATCAGTTTTATCGCTGGATAGGCTTTTCTTTCAATACATGACCTTACATATTCATCAAATGGGTCTTTTTCAAAAGAAGTTGTTTCAGTCGGCTCTGTTTCTAATGGGTTTACAACTGCTTCTCTATTCAGATAGAAGAAAATGATAAAAGAGATTAATATGATTATCCCTATGATTATAAATATTGTAACCTGACCTCTTGTTTGAAAGCGAAGCTTTCTAACACACTTAGAAATCTTCTTTGAAGATTTCTTGTGTCCTAAAAATCCATAGGATTTTTTAGGATGTTCAGAAATTTTCCTCATTATCAACCTCTTTTTTTTATTATATTATGTCAGCTATGAAAATTTCTGACATTTTTTGTACATCTAAATATATTATATTTTTGGTGTTTATAAATGTTTTTGGTTTTTAGGTTGATTGTAAGTATCAATCCACCATATTTTAGATAATGCAATTATCTTTTTAATGAATATCTAACATAATATTGTAAGTGCACAAATAACCGAAATGTTTATATACTATGTGCACTTACATATTTAAATGGCATATGTAGAAACCATAAAGAGGGGAAAGAAAGAATATTATTATCTTACTAAAAATGTTAGATTAAGCTTAAATAAATGGAAAAAGATAAGAATATTTTTAGGAGATGAAAAACCTTCGAAAGAAGAATTAAAAAAACATGCTAAACAGATAGAAGAAAACGCAAAACCATTCATAAAAAAATCAGATTATACCTTCCTTTCTAAGCATGATGCTGAAACCTTACAAGATTTAAAAGAGGGCTATAATGATTGGTTAAAGCGCACTCCAAAAAGCGTAAAAGAAAATCTAAATGAAGATTTTGTAATAAGATTTACGTACCACAGCAACGCTATTGAAGGCAACAGACTAACTTTAAGGCAAACTGCTTTAATTCTAAAGGATAAAGTGATTCCTTCTGGTGTAAGGGCAGAAGATTATAACGAAGCAATAAACGGGAAAGAATGTTTGGATTACATCAAAGATTATGATGGAAACCTAAACACAAAATTCTTAGAAAAAGTTAATGGTGTATTAACCAAAAATACTGGTGTTATTCATGGTGGAAGAATACGATTTTTTGATGTAAGGATCCAAGGATCAACTCATGTTCCGCCTCCTCACACAGAAGTTAAAAAACACATGCTTAATCTCTTTAAATGGTATAGTGCAAATAAAAATAAGCTGCATCCTTTTGAGTTAGCTTCTTTAGTGCATGCCAAACTCACTTGGATCCATCCTTTTGAGGATGGAAATAGTAGGACAGCTAGGACAGTTATGAACTTTATATTAATGAAAAAAAAGTTCCCTATGTTTTTTATTCCATTTGAAAAGAGAGAGGAGTATTACCAATCTTTAGACATTGCTGACAAGGAGGAGTATAAAGAATATATTTCTAGAATGTTAAGACTTGTTATAGATCAAATAAGAAGTTACGGGCACAATAAAAAGTAAAATTTCTTTGTATTGTGCGCATACAAAAATAATAAACACCAATCTTACTTTGATAGAGTGATTTGTTTTGGGTATTAAAAATACAATATATTTTTATATTACTTTGTTTTGTTTTTCTGTATGAAAGAAATGAAGAATCCAGTTATAATCTTTATCGGCGGGTTGCTTATGTTATTAGGAGTTTATTTTTCTCACTTGAATAGATTAAATTATATTTTTTTAGCTTTAGGCGCTTTGATATTTATTTATGGTTTATATGAGGATTTAAGATGATACCTTACTATCCAATACATTACTATAATATATTTGGGTTTAAGGTAGTTACTGAGTCTATTGCGATGATTTTAGGATTTGGTGTTTTTTTGATTTATACTTTTTTTAGGATAAAAAAAGAAGATTTTGATAAGACTGTCCTAAAACCTGATGAATTCAATAAATTTATGATTATCTTGATATTATTTGCATTGGTTTTTGGAAGAATATGGCATTTTCTTTTTAGCCAGGAATTGCAAGGATGGATGAGTATAATAAAACTCTTTGATCCTAATAACCATGATGGAGGGTTAGTTAGCATTGGAATGATTGTTGGTGGAGTTATAGGGGTCGTAGTATATTTATTATTTTTTATGAAAAGGGATGAAAAGAAGTTCAACAGTATAGAATTTGCCAAGTTTGTAGATATTTTAGCTCCTGCAACTGCATTATGGATATTTATCTATAGGCTGTTTGGCTGTTCAATATATGGAGATGTTGTTGGAACACAAACAAATGTTCCTTGGGCTTTGGTTTGGCCGGATGGAGTTATGAGACATCCGACCTCCTTTTACCTTGCTTTGAGCGCTTTGGTTATATTTTTTTTGCTAAGGGTGTTTTTTTGGCATGAAAAGACTGAAAAGAGCAGATTCGGAAAAAGGTTTGATGGAGAGGTTGCTCTTTGGTTTCTTTTACTTTATTGTTTCAATAGGTTTTTTATTGAGTTCTTTAGAGTTCATGAAAGAGTTTATGCGGGGTTGGATATGATAAGGTGGGTGTGTTTGGTTGGTTTTTTACTGCTTTTCTTACATATTGTGGCCTTTTATTTGATGTACTTAATC
>Ga0066639_10005877_pt1 | contig 10277 bp, 15 predicted proteins | sample CryGeyCG2114_010_2_FD_59504 | JGI IMG/M metagenome (GOLD analysis project Ga0066639, IMG submission 59504) | Groundwater microbial communities from aquifer - Crystal Geyser CG10_big_fil_rev_8/21/14_0.10 | ecosystem: Environmental > Aquatic > Deep subsurface > Groundwater | place: USA: Utah... | reverse complement strand
CAGGTGCTTGGACAAGTAATGAATATAATGGAATGAAAGATGGTTCTGATTCAGTTTGGCATTATAAAATTGTTTGGGTTCCAACACCTTGTGGAGCTGATTATGAGCCTTTAGATAACGGAGGTTATTGTATTTGGGGCCATTATGAAGTTCTAATGGATCAAGGAAAAGATTCATCAGGTCATGCTTGGTATGCACATGGTATTCCAACAGGTTACGGGGCATATTAGTTTAGTTTAATTCCAAACAACCCATCGGTTTCGGTGGGTTGTTTTAGTTTATAATCCGTACACCGCAGTCCTGATTGAGTCTAAGACAGAAAAGGGTTACTAAACCTTTAAACGTTTTGTATATATCGGATAAACAACAACTGTTGATATTAGGGAAAATAAAAAGAATACAACATAATCATACCCCACCCATTCAATGATATTGATAATTAGAAATGATAAGGGGATACCAAGTAGTATGCATACCAAGAGATGTTTTTTTAAGATTATTTTAATAACTAAGATATAAAATATAAAAAACACATAAACAAAAATGCCACCCCAATTAAGGAATAAATAATTAAGTCCCCAAAATATAGAAGCTATCACAAAGCTAATTACAAAATTTACAACGATTTTAAAAAATTTTTTCATATAAACAATTGTTTCATTAAAATTAGCGTTGTCAAATAAAGTAGGTCCTGATTGGGTTTAAAGCAGGGATCATCAAATAGTTTTTAACCCACTTTTCTATCCGAGTAGTATCCCAACGGGGGAGCTTTGAGATAGTTTGATATATTGTTTTCTTTATTTTGGTATAATTATCCATATGAAAGAATCTCTAAAATGGTTTGGAATTAGTGGTAGTTGGAGAGCAACAAATGCATTGGTGGAAAAAGACGTAAGAGATAGTGTTAGAAAAATAGTTCTTGATGGTAATGGAATTGTTACTGGTGGAGCATTAAATGTTGACTATCAAGCAACTGATGAAGTGTTAAGACAGAATCTACCAGTACAATTAAAAATATTTTTGCCCACCACCTTACCTATCTTTTCTGAGCATTATAGAAGAAGGGCCAAAGAGGGTCTGATTACTGAAAAACAAGCAGAAGACCTGATTTCTCAGCTTTTAACTGTTAAAAGGCTTAATCCAGAGAGTTTGATAGAAAATCAAAGTAATAAAGTTCTTAATCAGGAAACTTATTATGAAAGAAATTCGGAAGTGGTAAATGCATCTGACGAGTTAGTTGCTTTTCAAGTTAATGATAGCCAAGGAGTACAAGACACAATTGATAAAGCAAGAGTAAAAGGAATTCCAGTAAAACTTTTTTCCTATCAGATTAAATAGAGTTATTGATAATCATCTTAAGATGAGTTGCTGACAGAGGTCCTGATTGAGTCCAGGGCGGGGAGCTTTGAGTTAGTTTGATATATTTATTTATTTTTTAAATAGATCTGATTATCTCAAGCAAATGTTTGCTTTTTCACAAATATGTTGTATATTACGGGTATATGAGCAAAGGAGCAGAGTTTATTAAAGGAGTATTAGATACCGAGAGGAGAGAAAATGAAATATTGGAGGTAATAGCTAGGAAGGCAAGAGAAGAGGAAGCTGCAAGGGATAAAAAAGAGAAATTGTTAATTGCGCAAAAAAACAAGGAGATATTGAAGGTTTTTGGTATTTCTGAATTATTCCAAGAATTAGTTGATGAAAAAGTGGTGATTAGTTCTAAAAATCCGATTTATGAAAAAGTTCCTGTTTATAAAGAGGGACTTTTTGGTAAGAGAACGTTGCTGAGACATGATTATAAAGTAGTTAAAGATTATACCCCAGCCAGAATTGTGAATGATTTTGACAAGGGAAAGATAACTTTATATTTTGATGAATATTGGACTGGAGGAGAATACTCCGACTTTTATAAAAGATGTGTAATTGCTAGAGTTTCTAACAAAGATGTTGAGGTAGGATGTTCCGAGGGTAATTCTTATCAAGGTGGAAAGTTTGAGAAAGTAAATAGTAATTTGTATGAGTTGACGGCGAAGAAAATAATTCAGGCAGAGAGTACAGCTTATTAAATGAGTTTTTGATGTGGATTATCTGGGGTTCTAAAACCGTTCCAGAGGGCGAGCAAGTGAAAATATAATGGAAAGATACGTAACATATGCTTGTAGTCCATAATAATAAAATAAAGATACTTTTTCTTTTTATTCAAATCTGACTTCGCTTAATCTCTGATGTTGTAATATTAACTAAATGGGAGAAAAATCAGAACATATCCAACCAAGAAGAAATCAATTCCTAGATCGGATTACAAGATTTGTCAAAAAAGAAGATCTAACTCTTCGTTTCGAACTTACTCCAAATGCAAAACGGGTCCTCGGAACACTAGTCGCAAGACCTAATCCAACCTTAGCCGAATTTTCATTCCTCGGTTTAGGTATTAATGGAGTTGTTGAAGAAATAGTCGTTGCCGATACATCCAAATATTCGGATAAATCAAGATTATTATTTTCCGGAGAATATAAGTCAACCTCAGACAAGACTGAATTGGAGATTATTTTTAATAAAGTTCATCAGGATGGGAGAATTGGAGAATTACTTTTACTTGGTCATATGCATCCCACTGGATCAGCCATAATTGACGGCATTAAATATAATATTAGCCCAAGCGATACGCTTTTGGAACCTTCTGGAGGTGGTTCCGGTAAAGGTGGTCCGACTTCAGGTGGGGATTTAGCATTTTATAAAGAATTTATCAGATTAAACCCCAATTGCTCTCCTATGGTGGCAATTGCTGCCAATACTCAGAAAGGACCTCAACTAAAAGTATACGATATGGCTAAATTGGTAAAAGTTAAAAGATATCATGATATTGATAAGGTTCCCCAGCAGACCATTGATTTAAAATAATGAAGTAACTTTCTTGAAAATTAGTTCTAAAATCGTTCCAGGAAGCGAGCCAACGAGTGGTTTGACCTAAAGATACGGTTATTTATGATTATACTTCAGTTTGTTATACTGAAGCTATGAAAGTTGCTTTATTGTTACCAGGCTATATTGACTCTCCTGACTATCTGCATTTAAAAACTTTTGATAATCGTTTAACAGAACTTGGATATACAGTTGAAAGACTTGATCTGGGCGATTTATGGAAGACGGGAAAAACTGATAGGTACACTATCACTGATTTTATTAGTCAAATATCTGATAGAGTTGATTTTTATAAAAGACAAAATCCAGATGAAATTATATTGATTGGTCATAGCCGTGGTGCTTTTACGGCAATTATCGCAGGCAATAGAATTACAGAAATTAATAGAATAGTTGCTTTGTGTTCACCGCCTGATATAAAAGCATCAGTTGGAAAATGGAAAAATAATGGTCCAAGGGTGTCTAAAAGAGATTTACCAACTAATCCTCAAGAATTTCGTAAATTTTCAATACCATGGAATTATGTTGAGGATTCATTAAAATATTCAGCCATTGATGAAGTAAAAGAAATTAATAAACCCTTAATGATATTTATTGCTCTTGACGATGAAGTAGTGCCTCCAGAATTAACGGAAAAAATTGTGGTTAATGCTAGGAATCCATATGTAGTTCGTCAACCAAATATCGGCCATGATTTTAGATTTTTTCAATCTGATTGTAATGTTGTGATGAGTGAAATTGAAAAGTTTCTAAATATTGTAAAGTAGATTGGATGTTGGATTAATCTGATTTGATATTAAGTACTGTTTAACCCACTTTTCTATCCGAGTACTATCCCGGTGGGGGAGCATTAAAGTTAAACATAAAAGTTTCTAGTATTTTTAGAGTTGACAGAATAAAACTATCACACATTATGATAATATAGGCTGTGTTTGGAAAAGAAACTAGTTTTGATTCTGAAAAATTACAACATGAAAGATTTGAAAGTCCTTATGAAAAAATTGTTGATATTAATAAAGCCAAAACCCTTTCAATTAAATGGAGAAGAGAAGGGAAAAAAGTTATAGTTGTAGATTCGGTACTAGATATTCCACATTATCGTCATGCCGACTTCTTACTAAGTTGTGCTAATTTGGGGGATAAATTAATTTTAAGAATAAACAGTGACGAATTTGTTTCAACTAGAAAGGATCCTAAAGGTCCAGTCGTGTCGTTAGGGAATAGACTAAGACATGCAGCACATTATCCTTATGTAGATTTAATTACAACTAAAACTGATGGTGGATGGGAGTGGTTAAAAGAGTATTGTCCAAATTATATTGTAAAATCAGTAACTAGTGGAAAAGAAGTTTTAAATGAAATTTTAAACTCAAAACCATTTTTAGAAGAATCTGATAGTGAAATAATTATTATGGATGAATATGCAAAAGTTATTCCTTTAGAGAACTGCTACAGAGAGTGTTTAAGATATGAAGAAAATAAATTTAACTCTGACAAAATTTCTGGGTCTATAATTAAAAGAGAAATAATTAATAGGTATAATTTAGAATAACTGTTAAAAAAGATGAATAGTAAAAAATATAAAACACCTAATTCTTGGAAAGAACTAATATTATTATTAGACTACTTAAGTTATTGTCCTCCAAAATTCTTAAGATTGTCTGAAGACGAAAATTTTTATTCTCTTTTTAGAGAATTAGTTCCTAAAAAAGTTTCATTAGAAATAGTTAATCGTTTAATTGGTAATAATGACCGTGTTATTTTAAAAAATAATTTTCCTTATTCTAAAGTTTTAAAAAGATTAAAAAATGTTGAACATTATTGTCTTTGGAGTAAAAAGGGTAAGTTAAATAATAATCAAATCAAAAAAGAAGTTGAAAGAAAATTTGGAAAATGTAATTGGTGCTATTCGGAGAGAAAATTAAATAAAAAATCCGTCCCAGAAATATGGCATTGTCATATTTTTATCAATCATGAGTTCTAAAATCGTTCCAGAGAGCGAGCCAATTAATACTTATTCGAAATAAATCTCTTGCCCCCAAAAACAAATGTTTATACACTTAATAACTTATAATTTGGGTTCTCTTCCAGAATGGATTACCGCTGTTGCTGCTTTCATAGCATTGGTAGGTGTTGCAATTGCTTATTTTGATCATAAAGAAAGAACTAGACCATATACTGATGTTGAACTCCAAACAGAGATAAATCCTGATTTAAAAACTTGGAGTTTTTCAACTTTAATTTTAAATAAAGGGCAATATCCAATTTTTTCAAGAATTACAAAAGCACTTTTAGTAATTGGTGATGATAAATATCCTACAATTGTTGATTCTGAGGTAGTTATTTTCCCCGGTGATGACAAAAAAATTCAAATTCCAGTGGGCCATATTAATGAAACTGGAAGGAAAAAAATTAGAGAAGCAAAATATACAAAAAATGTGGTTGAGTTAGAAGTAGAAGTTTCATCAAGAAAAATTAGAGAGAAAAACTACAAATACAAAACTCTATTAAGAGTTCAGATTTTAGTCGAAGAAGAAAAACCAGGATTTATTCTTTTAGAAAAAAGTTTTACTTAATATAAATAATTTTTGCCTCAATAACATCTGATGAAGTGATAAATTGGTGTAAGTTCCGAATAAGCTCATGAATGAGGAGCATTGTATTTTAGGCACGAAATCTATCCATATAACTCATTACCAAGGGATGGACTAGAACCTTTGTTTTTAAACTAAGATTTTTGCAGTAATATATAAGCAATATGAATATAGATCATAAAGCTGATTGGATTTTAATCAATGAGCCTAATAACGATCCTCTTTCCCAGGTAGTGAACACTCCAGAAAACAAATATTTAAAACAGTGTATTGTCCGTGTAGGGATGGATCAAGGATTATTAGTTGAAGCATCTGATCAACAGAGAAAATTACTTACCAGGGGTGTTTTGGGTTGTAACGTAGTTGCGATTGAAGGAATACACAACGGAGTAAGGTTTGGTGGATTAACACACTATAGCCCCTATTTTATAGATATAAATGTTGCCAGAATGGAAGAGCTTGGAAGACTGGACAATTCAAGCGGCGAAAACGACGAAATAAACGCAGTGATTTTTGTGCGAGGTAGAACTGATTATGTTAACGATAAAAAGATATTTATACCAAGTAATGAAGAAGAAACAGTCAAGTTGTTTAGTGCTGTAAAAAAAGCTTTTGGAGAAAAAACGAACATCAAAGTTGTTCCATACAGAATGGACAACTATCAAGAAGTTAAAGATCATGGGGATGTATGGGTAGATATTTCTGAGAATCCTGAAAAAGGAGAGAGAATAGTTGGTATCTTTTAATTATTGTTACTATTCGAAAGTTGTTCTAAAATCATTCCACCTCCCGAGCACTTCGGCAAGTTATTCGACTTCGCTCATGACTGGCTCAGTGCAAGCTAAAAATGAAAATAGAAACATGGTATTTATATATTCTTTTCTGATATACGACTGGTATATTGTGAAAAATATTTAACTGATCATGAGGCTGCACTTCGTGAAAAACAGATCAAAGGATGGAGTCGCACAAAGAAACAGATGTTAATTAATGGAAAACTTGGAATTAATGCTTGCACTGAAAAATTAGACCATCCAGAGAGAAATTTTTCTTGGTGTAGATGCATTTTTCAGGCTAAATTGAAATTCTAAGTATTTTATTTTTAGTTTAAAAGCACAATTATAAAGATTATAATCAAATAATCACCAAAAAAATGTTGATTATTGACATATAACTAAGTTTTGTTTATACTTCAAACAATGATATACAAAATTTCTTGCAAGAACTTTTGTTCGTTTAAAGAGGAAAATTGTTTGAGTTTTGAAGTTGATAATAAAGCGCCAAAGAATGATGCTTATGTAAATTCTTTTTCTGGGAGATTATCAAAAGTTGAAGTAATTATTGGTGCTAATGCTTCTGGTAAAACAAATTTAATGAAAGTATTACCTTTCTTAAAATGGATAATTATTGATTCTTTCGCTACCGATCCAAATTCATTAATTCCAGTTGAGGTTTTTGCTTTTGGTCCTAATTCCAAAAAAAACTGCATTTTATCTGTAGATTTTGAAATAAATAAATCAATTTATCATTATAATATTGAGCTTAACGAAGAGAGAATTTATAAAGAAATTCTTACTGTAAAAAATAAAACTAAAAAACGAGTAACAGAAAAAAAAGTTTTTGAGAGGGAATGGAATCAAAAAGAAAATAAATATGATTTTGACTTCAGAAAATATAATTTTCCAGTTGGTATAAATGAAATGTTGCGCTCTAATTCAAGCTTAATGGCTAGTGCCATTAGACTAAATCATAGTTTGAGTCAGGAAATCACCACATATTGGAAAAAACTTGAAACAAATGTAGTTAAAATTGGATATAGTGAAAGTGAAAATAATTTACTTCAGGCTTTAATAGCCTATTCTCAGGACCCACAGTTGAAAAGTAAGGTAGAGAAGCTACTTTCCAGATTTGACCTTGGTTTAAGTGAATTGAATATTTTTAAGGAAAAAGATGATCAAGGTAAGCCAGCGATAAAAGCCTCAGTTTTACATAAAATTGAAAACGAGGAATATAGTTTGTCTTTGAATAGTGAATCGTCTGGAACAAAAAAATTGATTAGTATATTGAGACCTATATTAAAAGTATTGATGAATGGTGGAATAGCTGTCCTTGATGAGATAGATGTCAATTTACATCCAGATATTGTAAGTACTATAGTATCTTTGTTTGTAAACAAGAACTCTAACCCGTTTAATGCTCAATTTTTATTCAGTACACATAGTCATGTAGTACTGAGCAGATTAGATAAATATCAAATTATATTGACCGAAAAGAAAAAAGATGGCTCAACCGTTGCTTGGAGACTTGATGATAATAAAGATATTGTTAGAAGTGATGAAAATATTTATGCGAAGTATATGTCAGGAGCATATGGAGCAGTACCTGATATTGACCTTTAAAAGATATGGAAGACTGTGAATTATTGCCACAAACCAAAACGAGGAAAACAGTCTTAGTTTATTGTGAAGGATCAGAAGATAAAGCATTTATAAAATATCTTTATGATTTATTTCATATAGCACAAACCGATCCAAGGGTTAATATTATTGCTGGTCGCGGAGGTACGGCAGATGGTGTTGTTAGCGATGCTTGTAAAATATACGGCGAATATAATTCAAGAATAGTAGTGGTAGATAATGACAAACAGCAAAAAGAAATGGTAGCAGCTAGACTCTTAGCGAGAAACAATAAATTGATATTAATTGAGCATACGCCTTGTATTGAAAGGTTATTATTAGAGATTTTGGATTGCAAAGACTTAAAGAATAATTATGGTAGCGGTCGGTGTAAAAAAATATTTGAAAAAAAATATTTTGTTGGTAAAGATAGAACTGACTGGCAGGACTATCGTGATGTTTTTAGTAAAAAAATGCTTAAAGTTCAAATTAAAAATAATATTGAATTAAAAAAAATATATTTCATAATTAGAGGGAAAATAAATAAATTTAATAAAATTAATCAATAAATTTAACCTAAAAATGAAAAGTCATATAAGTGAAAAATTAACCTTTAAAGATAAGCTTCTAAATATATTTAATAAAAACATTATTTTAGTTTTTATTTGGGCCATTATAGTTTTTTTATCTTCTGTAATTACTCTTTACCAAGGGTCAAAAATATTAGTTGATGTATTTAATAAAAGCATTGGAGAGAAAAATTATCTTTATAAAAAATTATCATTATTAACTCCTAATGTTAATATATCCAATTTTATTGGACAGCTAGGGAAACCTTCAATTACTCATCAGAATAAAGAAACAAAAGAGTTTATTTTTGTAGATAAATACTTTTATGTACAAGCAATTACAGATTTGAAAGATATGGTTACTTTATATTCAGTTACCTCAAGAGCAGAGGATTTCAAACCAAAATTTAAAATTCCTGGATATGATCCAAAAAATAAAGAATCATATATCATTTTAAATGAATCTACTTTTTCTGATGTATTTGAAAAAATAGAAAAATATAAAGGTGATGATTATGGCATAGAAGATACTATTAACCCGATGTGTTACACATATCTAGGAGCCCACAGATTTGTATATTTTGAAGGAACCTACTTAGGTAATGCAGGTAATTATCAATCATTCTATATTGGTCTTAATGATGCAGGTTATTGGAAATACGACGAAAACATAGAAATGCCTGGTCCTTTTAGTATTAAAAACATAAATGACTGCTTAACTGTTTCGGAAAACTTTAGAAAAAAACAGATTGTAAATACTTATGTTGAAACGACAAGATTTGCTTATATGCCAGAAGAGATAAATGAATTTCCTGCATTAAAAGACGATGAAGTAAGAGTAATTGATAAAAAATAATTAATATTAAATTACATAAAACAAGTTCTTATTGACTCCAAAGCAGGGAGCAGAAAAGACGATTTTTTGCATTTTTGGCGGTATAATGGGTTATGCTTGAGGGAAGACTATTATCAAAAATAGAGATTGTAAAGAGAGTAGCTGAAGCAGAGAAAGTTGTTTCACAAGTTAGATGGGAAGGTAATGATTGCCTGCCTAGAGCGGTGGCACTTACACATGGTTATCCTACAGATTTTCATAGCCTTGGTTTATATGCCCGTGCAACAGTGCAAGAAGCTATGGATGCCTCAAAAATAGTGGCTGAAAGAAGTGGGGAAAATGTTAGTATTCGTAAATTTATTGTTAAAGGCAGAAGAAAAACACAAAGTCGAATTGGTCAATTATTAAATGAATCAGATAAGGCATGGCTATTTTTTGGTGGCTAATTTAAATAATGATGAACCTTATCTAACAACTGGTTCTGGTAAAATAACTAATTATTTGATGGAATGTAATAAATATACGGATTTGGCTGTCGTTGTAATAGGTTTTAAAAGGAAATAGGTTGGTTTCGAATTTTTAAAAATATCGACGTGATTGATGGAACACTTTTGTAATTTAACCAATTTCAAACACCTTTTTCTTTGATTTTTCCCCTCGTATTAAAACAATTTCAGATTTTTTAATTTTCAAGAATTTGACCAATGATTTAATGACTGCCTTATTTGCCTTTCCTTCTTGTGGTGGTTGGTTTACGTAAACATGCAATGTTTCTACTAAATCTTTCTCGATTCTTGGATTTCTTGAGTTTGGATGGACAATTACCGATATTTTCATTATTTACTTATTATAGCTTTATCAAAAAATAAGTTCTAAGACCGTTTCAGTGGGTGAGTAAATGCTAGAATTAATTTAATGTTGCTTCTTTCGATTCTTCCGCTTATCATATTTGTTCTTTTTG
>Ga0066639_10005875_pt1 | contig 10279 bp, 21 predicted proteins | sample CryGeyCG2114_010_2_FD_59504 | JGI IMG/M metagenome (GOLD analysis project Ga0066639, IMG submission 59504) | Groundwater microbial communities from aquifer - Crystal Geyser CG10_big_fil_rev_8/21/14_0.10 | ecosystem: Environmental > Aquatic > Deep subsurface > Groundwater | place: USA: Utah... | reverse complement strand
GCTCCTCACGATCTTGTAGTAGGTCAAGAAGTTATTGCTAGCTCTGAGGCACCAATTCGCGCAGGGAATGCTCTTCCCCTCTCAAAGATCATAGTTGGTACCCAGATTCATAATATCGAGATTCGTCCTGGTAAAGGTGGACAAATGGTAAAGAGCGCAGGATCAGCAGCTATTGTTCAAGGTAGTGAGTCTGAGTTCATCTTAGTCAAGTTGCCATCAGGTGAGATCCGAAGGTTTTTGCCCGAGTGTTATGCAACAGTTGGACAAGTTGGAAATGCAAAACATCGAACCAGAAGAATTCGAAAGGCTGGAACAAAACGACGAATGGGAATTAGACCAACAGTTCGAGGAGTTGCGCAAAACCCATCAAGCCATCCACACGGTGGAGGAGAAGGTAGAAGCGGGATTGGTATGAAGTATCCAAAGACGTACAAGGGTCGAAAGGCAGTCGGTAAGACACGTACTAAACGAAAATATTCTGACCGATTGATTGTAAAACCTCGAAAGAAAGGAAAACATAGTTAAATAATATGAGTAGAAGTAGTAAAAAAGGACCATATCTAGACGATAGGTTGTTAAGGAAAATTAAAGCCGGAGAGGGTTCTGACAAAAAGAGTCCAGTGAAGACATGGGCAAGAAACTCTCAGATTTCACCTGAATTTGTGAGCCGATATTTCAAAGTCCACAATGGTCGGGTATTTGTTGATGTTTTTGTCACAGAAGATATGGTCGGACACAGACTTGGAGAATTTGCTCCTACTCGAACCTTTAGAGGACACGGTCAGATTGTTAAACGTATAACTGAAAAAACTTAATCTATGCAAATTGTTCATACACAAAGATTTGTTCGAATGTCACCTCGCAAGTTGAGGATTGTGGCAGATGTGGTCAGAATGATGGATGCTCAAAAAGCAATCGAGATTTTACCTTTTACAGGCAAACGAGCTGCTGAGCCTCTTTCCAAAGTACTAAAGACAGCCGTTGCAAATGCAAAAGATCAAAAGATCGCAGGACAATTAGTAGTTAAAGAAGTGCAGATAAATGAAGGACCTAGTCTCAAAAGAGGAAGAGCCGCTTCACGAGGACGTTGGCAACCGTACAAAAGACATATGAGTCATATTCGTATTGTTCTTGAAGAAGTTGAAGTAAAGCCTGTTGCAGTCAAAGAAAAGCCTGCAAAGAAGGTGGAAACAGAAAAGAAAGCAAAGATAGAGAAAAAGACAGTAAAGGAAACAAAGAAAAAATAATATGGGACAAAAAATAAATCCAACTGGTTTTAGAACAGGTACTTATCTACCTTGGAAGTCGCGATGGTTTGCCAAGAATGATAAGTTTGAAGATTATTTAATCGAAGACATCAAGATTCGACGTGGCTTGATGGAAAGACTGACTCTAGCAGGAATCACGAGTGTTGAGATTGATCGTCTTCCCAACAGTATGGTAATTAATGTTGCTGTTTCGAGACCTGGTGTTGTCATCGGCCGAGGAGGAACGGGGATAACAGATACTAAGAAATATATTCTCGATATCATAAAGAAAGCTCGCAAAAAAGATGTTAAGGATTTAAAGATTGATCTTCGAGTTACAGAGATCAAAAATCCTGAACTTTCAGCACTTCTTGTGGCAACACGAATAGCTGCTGATCTGGAGCGCCGAATGCCTCATCGAAGAATTATTTCGCGTACGATGGATAGAATCATGCAATCGGGGGCTCTTGGAGTAAAGATTGTTTTGTCAGGACGTATTAATGGAGCTGATATTGCTCGAACTGAAAAATATCATTTAGGTTCAATTCCAGCTCAGACTTTGAGAGAGCGAATTGATTATGCGCAAGTTCCTGCACTCTTGAAACGTGGATATGTGGGAATAAAGGTATATATACATAAAAAAGAAGAATAAACTATGTTAGAACCAAAGAAAAGAAAATATAGAAAAGACTTTCGCGGTAAAATGCGAGGTAAAGCACAACGAGGATCAACGCTTTCCTTTGGCGAATATGGGATTAAAGCACTTGACTGCGGATGGCTCTCAAGTCGTCAGATTGAAGCAGCTCGTCGAGCAATTTCTCATAACATAAAACGTGGTGGTAAGGTTTGGATCCGAGTATTTCCTCACAAACCTGTTACCTCTCGTCCAGCCGGACAGCGAATGGGACAGGGAAAGGGAGATATTGATCGATATGTAGCAGTTATTAAACCGGGAAAGATTATTTTTGAAGTTGCAGGAGTTAGTGAAGAGGTTGTTATGACTGCACTTAATCGAGCAGCAGCAAAGTTTCCTTTTAAAGCAACGATTGTTAAACGAGATTAATATACTATGAATTCAAAAGATTTAAAAAAGATAAAGACACAAACAGTTGAGCAGTTAACCAAAGAACTCAGCAAGAAAAAGCTTGAGATTATGGTTGAGACTGTTAACCTGAGTGTGGGTAAAAGTGCAAGCCCAAATAAAAAACGTGAGCTAAAGCGTGACATTTCTCAGATTTCCACTATAATTCGTGAGAAGGAATTGCAAGCTATGCTTATAATTCGTGAGAAGGAATTGCAAGATGAAACAGAACAAAGAGCAAACAACAAAGAACAAGACGTAAAGGAAACCAAAAAGAAAGGAACGAAGACAGCAAAGAACAAGTAGTGTGCACTATGCACTTTGTTGTATTTGCTAAATAAAATGAAAATATTTACAGGAAAAGTAGTATCGAGAAAAATGGACAAGACAGCGACTGTCGCTATTGAGAGAGTTGTTTCTCACAATGTATACAAAAAGCGATTTAAAAGAGTCAAAAAGTATCATGTCCATGATGAGAGTGGTGTAAAAGTTGGTGATATCGTGAAGTTCGTTGCCTGTAAACCAATGAGCAAAACTAAGAAATGGAAGATTCTCGTAGAGACAGGAGTAAAAAAAACTAAAGGAGGTACAAAGTGATTCAATTAATGTCTTTGTTGAATGTAGCAGATAACTCTGGAGCAAAGAAACTCCTTGTTATCGGATTTTCATCAAGAATTGGGAAATCAGCATCGCTCGGAGACATTGTACATTGTTCAGTTCATGGAGCTGATCCAAATGGTGCAGTTGTTAATAAAGAAATTGTAAAAGCTCTCATTGTTCGAACAGCAAAGGAAGTTCGACGAAAAGACGGAACCTATGTACGGTTTGATGACAATGCCGCAGTTGTAATCGACAAACAAGGTATGCCAAAAGGAACCCGTATTCTGGGACCTATTGCTCGAGAAGTTAAAGAAGCAGGGTACACAAAGATCGGTTCTCTAGCAAGGGAGGTAGTCTAAATTTATGTTAAAGTTTCAAGCAGGTGACACAGTAAAGATCGTAGCAGGAAAAGACAAAGGCAAAGAAGGAGTTATTGAAAAGGTCTTTTCAAAAAAGCAAACGGCATTAGTGCCTGGAGTTAATATGTACAAAAAACATGTTAAAGGATCCGGTCAACAAGGTGGTCAGCAAGGCGGAATTTATGATATTCCACGACCGTTACCATTTGCCAAGATAATGCTTATTGATCCTAAAAGTAAGAAACCAACACGTGTCGGATTCAAAATGGTAGCTGACAAGAAGGTACGTTTTGCAAAGAAGAGTGGACTGGAAATTAAAACGAAGAAAAAATAATTTATGTTAAAAGATACATATCAAAAAGAAATATTGCCAGCATTGCAGAAAGAGTTCTCTATAAAGAATAAATTTGCTGCGCCTAGAATTCTAAAAGTCGTGGTAAACTCTGGTGTCGGAGAATTGTCAAAGAACAAAGAAGGATTAGAGCGAGCACGATCAAATATCGCACTTATCACTGGTCAAGCACCTTCGGTTCGAAATGCTAAACTTTCTGTTGCAAGTTTCTCACTCAGAGAAGGGCAGCCAATTGGATTAAAAGTAACCTTGAGAGGTAAGAGAATGTATGACTTCTTAACAAAGTTAAATACGATTGTATTGCCTCGTCTGAGGGATTTTAGAGGAATTTCATTAACGAGCTATGATGAACACGGTAACTACAATTTGGGAATTAGAGATATCTCAGTGTTTCCTGAAATTGACATTACCCAATCAGGTGGACGCGGATTGGAAATTACAGTAGTCACGTCGACCAAAGATAAAAAGCAATCACACAGATTACTTGAATTAATCGGTTTTCCCTTTGCAAAAGTAGATACACAATAACCTATGGCACGAAAAGCAAAAGTAATACGAGAAGAAAAAAATTTAAAGTATACTATTCGATATCGAAATAGATGTCGATTATGTGGAAGACCACGAGGATATATGAGAAAATACGGTCTTTGTAGAATCTGTTTTAGAGAACACGCTCATCGAGGAGAAATCCCAGGTGTACGAAAAGCAAGTTGGTAAAGAACGTTAAATTAACTAATATGAAAAAAACACACGCGAAAAAGATTGAATCATTAAAGACAATTGTCGTTAACTATCCTGTTGGTGACTTTTTGATACGACTCAAAAATGCACGTCTCGCTAACAGAAAGTCTGTTATGGTTCGAAAAACAAAGATAATAAAAAGTGTCGCAGAAGCACTTAAACGAGAAGGATTTGTCAGAGATATCGAAGACGCCGATGATATCTTGACAGTACACTTGGCAATTGCTGCTAAAGAGATAATCTTGCTTGACATCAAGCTCGTTTCTCGACCAGGACTCAGAACATACAAAAGCATTGATGAGATCGAAAGTTATAGAGGACCTGAAACGATGATCATTTCGACATCAAAAGGTGTTATGTCTGATTCAGAAGCAAAGAAAATGCGCGTAGGTGGTGAAGTGATTGCCTTAATATTATAACCAATTATGAGTAAGATCGGAAAATTACCAGTTGAATTACCAAAAGACACTACTGTTACTCTGACAGAAGGTGAGATTGTGGTAAAGGGACCTAAGGGAGAGTTAAAGAGAGATCTTCCCCGAGGATTTTCGCTTGAGATAACGGAGAGTGAAGTAACAGTACTTCCTCCCAAGAATCCAACAAAAGCCAAAAAGGCAATGTACGGAACGCTTAGAGTACTTTTGTACAATATGGTGCACGGAGTATCTGAAGGATGGTTTAAGGAACTTGAACTTGTTGGAACAGGATATCGTGCAGAGGTAAACGACTCTAATTTGAAGCTTATTGTTGGATATTCTCATCCGATTATCGTAGAGCCTCCAGAAGGAATTGCATTTACTGTTACCAAAAGTATTGTTCGAGTAGACGGAATCGACAAGCAAAGTGTCGGACAAGTTTCAGCAAATATTAGAAAAGCACGTCCGCCAGAACCTTATAAAGGTAAAGGAATTCGATATACTGATGAAGTTGTACGAAGAAAAGCTGGAAAGGCAGCTAAAGCAGCAGGTGCTGCATAAGAAAAATGATTAAAAGAACAAACCCAGCATATTTAGGATCAAAGACTCGTCCACGGGTTTCGGTCGATCGTTCCAATAAGCATATTTATATTCAATTTATTGATGACGAGAAAGGTGTCACTCTTCTTTCTCATACCGATAAGAAGATTAAAGACACTAAAGCTGTTACAAAAACTCAGAAAGCTTTTGCAGTTGGGTTGGAAGCGGCAGAAGCAGCAAAGGCCAAGAAGATAACAACTGTTATTTATGATCGAGGGCAATATCGATATCATGGACGCGTAAAAGCTGTCGCAGAAGGAATGAGAAAAGGAGGATTAAAAGTTTAATATGGCACAATATCATCAACAAGAAAAAGAATTTGACGAAACAGTAATCCAGATCAAACGTGTTTCGAAAAAGACAAAGGGTGGAAATACGATGCGATTTACCGCACTTGTAGTTGTGGGAGACAAAAAAGGTAAGGTCGGAGTTGGACTTGCAAAGTCATCAGATGTGAGAGGCGCAATCCAAAAAGCCGTAGAGCTTGCTAAACGAGAAATGTTTTCTGTTGCAACAAGTGGAACAACCACCCCTTGTTCTGTAAATGAGAAATTCTCTGCAGCTAAGGTGATTTTGAAACCAGCTCCTGTTGGTTCAGGTATTATTGCCGGAGGACCTATGAGAGTTGTTCTTGAAGCAGCCGGTATTCGTGATGCAGTAGGCAAGATCTTGGGTACCACAAACAAAGCTTCAAATGTTTATGCAACAGTTGCAGCTTTAAAGAAAGTGTCACTTATCGATACACGAAAGAAATTAAGGAAAGGGAAGTAAAATGGAACAATTACCCAAAATAATAGTTAAGACAAAGAAAAGAGTTGGTAGAGGATACGGAAGTGGTCGTGGCGGACATACAGCTGGACGCGGAACAAAGGGACAAAAGTCACGAAGCAAAGTTGGAATTATGTTTGAAGGAACAAAGTTCAAGAAATCATTTGTCAAAAGACTTCCGTTTAAACGAGGTAAAGATAAATTCAAACCAAAAGCGAAGCCAACGACACTTAATCTATCCGACCTTAACACCCTGCCTGTAGGAACTGTTGTCACCGTTGAGTCGCTTATCAAGCATGGTCTTATAAACCCAAAGACACTTAGCAAAAATGGTGTAAAGATTTTGGGAAACGGTGAGATCACCAAAAAACTAACAGTTACTCTTCCTCTTACGAACTCTGCTTCTCAAAAAGTTACGAAAGCAGGGGGATCTGTAGAGTAATGATTTCCTCAATTTTCCAGTTTTTTTCAAAGACATACAAAACACCTGAGTTGCGCAAGAAATTGTTGATAACGGCAGGAATACTGGCCGTGTATCGATTAGTTGCTCATATTCCAGCAGCTGGAATCAATCGAGATTCATTACAATCTCTTTTCTCGGGGAACGCACTCCTTTCACTTCTTGATGTATTCTCCGGAGGAACGCTTGCTAACTTCTCTATTCTGGCACTTGGACTTACGCCGTATATTAATGCCTCAATTATTGTTCAGCTGATGACATATGTAATTCCACGACTTGAAGAGTTATCCAAAGAAGGTGAATACGGTCAAGAAAAGATTAACCAGTACACACGCTTTCTTACTGTTCCTCTTGCTGCGATGCAGTCTTTTGGAATGTATTCACTTCTTCACAGCCAAGGAATTATCGCGTCGTTGTCTGTCGTAACAATTGTAGCTCTTATTGCGACAATGACTGCGGGATCGATGTTCTCGGTTTGGCTTGGAGAGCTCATTACAGAATATGGAATAAGTAATGGAATTTCATTTCTTATTTTTGCCGGAATTGTAGCACGACTCCCCATCACAATTGGCCAGTCACTTTCGATACTAAATAGCGAAGATGTTTTGAAAGTTTCTATTTTTCTAGTGATATCAGTTCTAATCATTGGACTGATTGTTTTTATGAATGAAGCCACACGACAGATTCCAATCAACTATGCCAGACAAGCAGGTAGGCGTGCTATTGAGTCATCATATCTTCCCCTTCGTCTAAATCAGGCAGGAGTTATTCCGATTATTTTTGCCGTTTCACTTGTTTTGTTACCTTCACTTCTGAGTCAATTTTTGTCTGGCGTTCCCAATGTCAAAGTTGCTCAAGTTGCAACTCAAGTTGCACAAAGCTTTAATCCGCAATCGCTTACTTACAATATTGTCTACTTCTTCCTTGTATTTGGATTCACCTATTTTTATACCTCTGTTGTTTTCAGCCCTGAAAAGATTGCTGAAAATTTGCAAAAGTCAGGTGGATTTATTCCAGGAATTAGGCCAGGTAAGCAAACTGAGCAGTATTTAGCCAAAGTCTTAAATAGAATTACGATGGTGGGAGCAATATTCTTGGGTCTTATTGCAATTCTCCCTTCTTTCTTCCAGAATTCGCTTGGAGGAGTTCAAGGACTTGCAATCGGAGGTACAGGTATCCTAATTGTAGTCTCAGTTGTACTTGAATTAACCAGAGAACTTGAAGCACAACTTGTGATGAAGAGATATGACAGGTTTATACGGTAGGTTCGTCTGAAGTGATTATCACGGGACAATCCACATTTTTAATTTAACTTATATATGAATATCATAATTTCAGGTCCTCAAGGATCAGGGAAAGGAACACAGGCGAAGATGCTTGCAGAACGCTATGGATATCTCCATCTTGATAATGGAAGTATGCTTAGAAAAATTGCAGCCAACGACGAAGAAATTAGAAACCTTTTAGATTCGGGGAATCTGGTTCCAGACAAGAAGATGTTGGCGTTAATGGACATTTATCTCTCCGATACGTATGGAAAATATGAAAATATTATCTTTGACGGGTTTCCTCGAACAACTGATCAGTATATTGAACTTAAAAAATGGTTAACTGAAAAGAATCAGCATGTTGATAATGCAGTTGTTTTAACTATAAGTGAAGACGAGACGATTAGGCGATTGTCTGCCCGACGTGTGCACAAAACAACAGGAGAAATTTATAATCTAATAACGAAAGTTCCTCCGGAGGATGTCACTGAAGATGATTTAGTGCAAAGAGAAGATGATAAACCAGATTCGATTCGAAAGCGATTAACACTTTTTAATGAGAAAACGAAACCCTTGTTCGAGCTTTACAAGAATGATGGAATATTGGTTGAGGTTAATGGAGAACAATCAATTGAGGATATCTTTTCTGAGATTGAGCACAAACTTAATCTTAAAAATTAATATAATTAAAGAATCAAGAAATTAAAACTATGCATATAAAAACACCAGAAGAAGTAGAAATTATGGCTGAAGGAGGCGCACTCCTTGCTGGCGTACGTGACGCTCTCAAAGACTCTGTAAAGGTCGGAATGTCGGCATTAGAGATAGAAGTTTTGGCGAATGAACTCATCAAGAAAACAGGTGGTGAGCCTTCGTTTAAGCGTGTACCTGGATATAGTTGGGCAACATGTGTTAATGTGAATGAAGGAATTGTTCACGGTATTCCAAAGAAAGATGTCGTATTTGCTAAAGGGGATGTGGTAAGTGTAGATGTAGGCCTCTTTTTTAAAGGATTTCATACTGATACTTCTTTTACAGTTGGTTTGGATGTAGACTCAGAAACCAAACGGTTTTTAGATTCAGGTAGACGAGCACTTGATAAAGCAATCACACAGGCTGTCATTGGAAACCACATCCTCGATATATCGGTCCAGATGCAAAAGGTCGAGAATGATGGGTATTCTGTCGTAAGATCGCTAGTAGGGCATGGAGTTGGACGGGAGTTACACGAGAGTCCTCAAGTGCCTTGTTATGACTTTGGTCGCACGATGCCAAATCCCGAATTAGTTGAAGGATTGGTGATTGCAATCGAGATAATGTACGCACAAGGGAGCCCTGAGATTATTCACGCACAAGATAAGTGGACAATTGAGACTAGAGATGGTAAACTATCAGCGCTTTATGAAGAGACTGTTGCGATCACAAAAAACGGTCCGCTTGTACTAACGAGTTTGAAAAAATAAGGCTAATTTTGAACAAATTAGCTTTTTTTGTTGAAGAAAAAGGTATGAACAAAGACACAACAGTACATGAGGGTGAAGTCCAAGAAGCATTGCCAAACACTATGTTCAAAGTTGCACTTGGAGACAAGACAATTTTTGCAACATTGAAGGGGAGTTTGCGAAGAAGATATGTTAGAATCTTTCCTGGAGATCGAGTACGCGTCGAAATGACAAAGTACGATAAAGATCGAGGAAGAATTGTATTTAAGTACGGGAAATAATAGTTAGAGTAAAAGCATTGGTAAAAAAACAATATGAAAGTAAAATCATCAGTCAGAAAGCAGAAACCTGGAGACATTATAGTTCGTCGACGAGGAAGAATTTATCGTATTAACAAAAAAGAACCACGCCGAAATAGGCGACAAGGATAATATATTATGGCACGACTAGCAGGAATAGAATTAAACGACAATCACCCAGTTGATTATGCATTGACCAAAATCAAAGGTATTGGTTGGTCTGTGTCTGAAAAGATTATCGAGAGTGTAAAGGTAAAACCCAAAACGCGAGTTAAGGATTTATCAGCCGATGATTTAGCAAAGATAACAGCTGCTCTTGATGGATACACTCATGAAGGTGATCTTGTTCGACAAGTAAGAAATAATGTCGTACGATTGCAAACAATCAGTAGTTATCGAGGGATGAGGCATTCAAAGGGACTGCCGGCTCGTGGACAGCGAACAAAAAGTAATGGTAGAACTAAACGAGGAAAGAGAAAGACTGTTGGTTCATTTAGAAAAGAAGCCTTGGCTAAGATGACCAAGTAATCTTTATTAAAAAATAATTATAACAATGGCAGCTCAAAAGAAAAAACAAACAAAACAAGTCGATTCTGGACGTATTTATATTTCAGCATCGTTTAATAATACATTGGTAACAATAACT
>Ga0066639_10005874_pt1 | contig 10280 bp, 8 predicted proteins | sample CryGeyCG2114_010_2_FD_59504 | JGI IMG/M metagenome (GOLD analysis project Ga0066639, IMG submission 59504) | Groundwater microbial communities from aquifer - Crystal Geyser CG10_big_fil_rev_8/21/14_0.10 | ecosystem: Environmental > Aquatic > Deep subsurface > Groundwater | place: USA: Utah... | reverse complement strand
CGCTGGATTTCCGACAACCCGGTTATCTTTGTTAACACCAGGGAGTCTTTTAAGATTCCAGAGCTGATTGGAAAGATAATTGAGGAAGAAAGAGACTTTGAAGAGGCAGGTAAACTCTTGGGCATGATTAATGTTAAATATTTACTTTACCGAAAAGATATTGTCTGGAATTACATTATTGGTCATAATAGCTGGTTTGCCCACAACCCTGAAAAGATTGAAAAGTTTCTGAAGAATCAAAAAGACCTGACTTTGGTAAAAACCTTTGGTCCCTGGGAGGTTTATGAAGTTGCCGCCGAGAATATCCTGCCTCATATCTATATTCCCCAAAAAATAATTGGTGTTGATGGAGAGATAGAAAGTTTAGCAGACTTAAAGCAGTTTATTGATACGGATAAAGAAAAAGTATTATTTTTTAGTGACAAAAGCCAAAATATAGCAGAAAAAATTGGGCAAAGATTTGTTTGGAAAAAGCCTCTTTCCCCCGATGAAAATAAGAAAAATGGAATAACAGAAGCAGTTTACAAATTTGAGATAAAAACGGCCGGCGATTATGAAATCTTTCTTAGAAACGACGACTTTTGGAAATATTATCAAGAAATGAAATCTTTATCTATGCAAATTGACAATAAAGAAACCGAGACTAGAGATTTATCAATTTTAAACAACAATCTTATTTCCTTAGGGAAACTTAGCTTAAGTGACGGGAGCCATACTCTGGTTGTTTCTTTGCCGGCTTTCATAAACTTAGCTGACAATTCTTCTTTTGAAGATGTTGTCGGCGAAGACGCCTCACCAGACGCTTTTGAAGGAAAGCTTTCTTTAAGACTCCTTACTCAGACCTTTGATAGATATATTCCGATTCCTATAAATAAGTTCAAACCGGGAAGTCAGTATAAAATTTCCTTTGCCGCTAAAAACATAAAAGGAAATCCTCCTCTACTTTTAATTTGGGAAAATTACTTAAAACCGTCCTTGCCTTTATTTAATGGGGATCCTAACGAGAACAATTACCTGAATGTTTCAAAAACTAATGTTCCCGCGGTTTCTTCTTGGTTAGAATTTTCGACCGTCTTTAATTCCAACAGCCATGCCCTCTTGGGTGGAATAACGCTTGTTTCTCCTTTTGACAGTAGAAACCCGTATAGCTTATCGGAAAATTTATTTGATAAAGTCGTGATTCAAAAAATATTTGATAATCCTCTTTTACTTAAACGTGTTGGAGAAGCGTCTCCCTTAGAAGGGGTTCCTCGGGTAGATTTTAAGAAAATTTCTCCGGTAAAATATGAAGTGGAAATAATTGGCGCAGAAAAACCATTCTTTTTGATTTTTTCCGAGGCTTTTCATCAACAATGGAAACTTTCTGTTCCTGGCGAACACTTTCCCGTTAATGGTTTTGCTAATAGTTGGTTTGTCAGTAAAACTGGCAATTACAAAGCGATAATTTATTTTAAACCTCAGATAGTTAACCAAATAGCGATTCTTTTTTCGGCAACTACTTTTGGCTTGCTCTCAATAATTATTCTAACCACAAAACTTAAAGGATTATCTGTTCGTGATATCCGGCAGAAATTTGAATTTATATATTATCGAGCGATTGGCGGTCGAAAAGCCGGATTTTAAGCATGCGAAAAATAAAAAGAAATTCTCAAATTGACTGGGCGGTTTGGCATTTAGTAGAACATCTAATTTTGGCCAGTGCCATCGGAGTTCTTGCTTGGATATTAACTAAAAGTTGTTTGTTGGGATTGGCGGTGGGAATTTTGAACATTTCTCTCGATTTTGATCATTTGCTGGAATATCTTTTTTGGTCAAAAGGAGAATTTGTTCTTGAAGATTTTCTTACCGGAAAATTTTTTGAAGGAAAAGAGACAGTTTGGGTAATTTTCCACGCTTGGGAATATGCCCTTTTGGGAATTCCTTTTTATCTTTTAACCAAAAATATGGTTTGGGTAATATTTTCGATTTCAATTAGTCTGCATTTGTTATTTGATCAGTTTATCTATAAAAAGGATTCGAAATTTTATTTTTTAACCTATCGTATCTTAAAAAAGTTTGACAAAAGAAGGTTGTAGAGTCTTCTAATATTTTAAATGAAAAATCTAGTTGTTTCGGTAATAATAACCACCAAAAATGAAGAAAAAAATATTGCTGATTGCTTGCGCAGTATAAAATTTCAGTCATACTCAGCCGATAGAACTGAAATTATAGTTGTTGATAATAATTCGGAGGACGGAACAAAACAAATTGCCAAAAAATACGGCGCAAGGGTTTTTAATAAAGGTCCGGAAAGATCGGCACAAAGAAATTTAGGAATTAATAAATCCAAAGGGAAATACATTATGTATTTGGACGCCGACATGATTTTATCTTCAAGCGTGATTGAGAGATCAGTTGAAAGACTGGAAAAAGGAGATGCGGTGGCCTTATATATTCCAGAAGTTGTTTTGGGTAATTCTTATTGGAATAAGGCAAGACGGTTTGAAAGAAGTTTTTACGATGGGACAGCCATTGATTGCGTCAGGTTTATCACCAAAGACGTTTTTGAACAAGTTGGCGGGTTTGATTTATCTTTAACAGGGCCGGAGGATTGGGATTTTGATAAGAAAATTAGAGGAAAAGGGAAGGTCGAAGTGCTTGACGCTTATGATTTTAAAGAAATTAATGATAAGCTTGCCGAATTCGCTGGTGGCGGAACAAGTAATTTAGTTAAAACGCTGGCTGGCCTCAGCCCAAAAGCGGTGGTTTATCATAATGAAGCCAAATTTAACGTAAAGAAATATTTTGAAAAGAAACAGTATTATTCAAAAAGCTTTTCTTCTTATATAAATAAATGGGGGAAGAATGAACCCGATATCAAAAAACAATTCGGTTTTTGGTATCGGTACTTTGGTGTTTTTATTGAAGATGGCAAGTGGAAAAAATTGCTTGAATTTCCTCATCTTGTTTTAGGAATGTTTTCTTTGAGATTCCTAGTCGGCATTTCGTATATGAATAGGCGAATAATTCTAAAAAAATTATGAGAAGAAAAGACTTGAAAATGAGTATCTGTTTGCCTGCTTATAATGGCGGCAAGATGATTGCGATGACGATTCAAAATATTTTGAGCCAAAGTTTTACTGATTATGAACTTATCATTATTAATGATAACTCTACTGATAATACGGCTGAAGTGGTAAAAAGCTTTAAGGACAAAAGAATTAAATATTTTAAAAATAGCCAGAATTTGGGTTATCCTGGCAATCTAGAGGAATGTAGGAAAAAAGCGACAGGAGATATCCTTTATTTAATGGGTCAGGATGATATTCTGGCAGAAAATACCTTATTAAGAACTTATGAAATCTTTGAAAAGGACGATAACATTGGAGCGGTGACAAGACCTTATTTTTGGTTTGACGAAAAAATCGATTTTCCTGTCAGAGCCAAAAAACAGCTTAACCCGGAAAGGGATGAGATGGTAACAATCAGTGACGACCCTAAAAGAATTATCGCGGTCCTCCAAACCCTAGATCAAGTTAGCGGCCTAGCGATGAGGAGAAAATTTGTTGATATCCCTTTCGGCAAGGAAATTTTTACCTGTCATGTTTATCCTTTTGTTTCGGTTTTCAAAAGACATCCAGTTATCTTTTTGAGAAATTATTGTTTGGCGGTGAGAATGAGCAGTAGTATGTCCAGAACCACCTCTTCTGTTTACAATAAATCTCCGATGGAAAGTTGGGTAGAAATGTTTGAGGATGTTCTTTTTGAGAAAAGATTTGATAAGATTAGAAAATATTGCCTTAAGAACTTTGTCGCTCTAAATTATATCGGTTTAGTCCAGTTGAGAAATTATGCTAAATTTAGGTATTTATTACGAGAAATATATTTTTTGCTTAAATATCGCTGGAAAAATATTTTCAGTTTATTGTTTTGGATTTTTAGTCTGGGATGTATAATAATGCCCCCCTGTTTGCTAATCCCCTTAGTTAGTTGGTATAAAGGAAAAATTAACTCAAAAAGGTTTTCAAAAATCAAATTTCGTTATACAATCCAATAAACTACCGCGAAAGCTCGCTAACGCGGTATCCGGCAGTTGCCGGAAAGTTTGACTACCCTCGGCCTGAGCTCAGGTCGAAGGCTTTGTCGCCTTCTCCGGCTGAGCCGGATTCTGCGAGTCGAAATAAAATCGTATTATTAGTTCAAGTATTTAGATATAATTACTATATGATTGAACCTTCTTATTTTATCACCGGAGGCTATGGTTTAATTGGCTCTGCCCTGGCTAATGCGACAGACGGCATGGTTACTATTCTCACCAGATCAGATAGACATAAAGAACGGATAAAAAAAAGAGGGGTAAAAGTGATTACAAAAGATCTCCTTGATATTAACGAGGGAGATGTTAAAGGACAAGACTTAATCTACCATTGTGCCAGTACGGTTGATAATTATCACATCCTTAGCGATCCCTTTATTGATATCGAAACAAATATAAAAGGCACCATAAGGCTTCTTGAGGCATGTAAAAGTTTACCTAAAAAACCGAAAATAATTTTCTTCTCAACTTTTTTTGTCTATGGAAATGTTTATGATCAAACAAAGGAATCAATTACTGAAGGATCAAGAACTGAACCACTGGCCTTATATTCAGCCACCAAGCTCTGTGCCGAAAGCGTCATTAAACTTTATTCTCGTCTTTATGGAATTCCTTACGTTATTTGTCGGCTAACTAACGTATATAGTGAACATGAGGATTATGACAATAAGAAAAAGGGAGCGTTAAATTATTTAATAATGCTAGCAGTGAAAGGGGAACCTTTATCGATATATAAGGGTGGTAATTTTTATAGAGATTATATTTATCTTGATGACGTGATTGACGCCGTAAAATTTTTAGAAAGAAGGAATGTTTCTAATGATACGTATTTAATCGGTCGAGGGAAACCAGTTCTCTTTAGAGAGATGATAGACTATATTCACAAATTAACCGGGAAGAGGTCGAAAATTTCCGAAATTAAACCGCCAGAATTCCATAAAGTAGTAGGAATCACTAACTTTGTCGCGGATACATCAAAAATTAACCAGTTGGGCTGGGAATCTAAGATTGATTATAAGGCAGGGATAGAGAGAATAGTTAAGGCTTACAATCGGTTAAATTCCGTAACGTCCTAAGCTTTAGATTTTAAAAATAAGATGAGAGAAAAAGAAGAGATAAGGGGAGGAATTGCCAAGCTGATAAAAGAGTTTTTTGACCGAGGAGGTGAAGAATTTGTTCCGGGAGAGACACTTATTCGCTATGCCGGTTCGGTTCATGATGACAAAGAAATCAATTCGATGGTGGAATCTCTTCTCGATGGTTGGTGGGGTTTGGGGAAGAAAGCGAGAATGTTTGAACAAAAATTAACGGAATATATCGGGGCCAAGAAAACATTTTTGACTAACTCTGGGTCATCGGCGAGTTTACTAACGGTTGCTGCCTTAAAATCGCCTCTTTTTTCAGACAGAATCGAAAACGGAGCGGAGGTGATAACCCCAGCTTGCACCTTCCCCACCACCCTAAATCCGATTATTCAATTGAATTTAGTTCCTGTTTTCCTGGATGTAGAATTGGGAAGCTACAATATAAACCCGGATGATTTGGAACGGGCCCTTTCTTCTAAAACGCGGCTGATTTTTATCCCCCATACGTTAGGGAATCCTAATGACATGGAGGCGATAATGGCTTTTGCCAAAGATCATCATCTTTTTGTCGTTGAGGATAATTGCGATGCTTTAGGATCCGAGTTTAAGGGAAGAAAAACCGGCAGTTTCGGTGTTGCGAGTACACTTTCTTTTTATCCCGCCCACCATATTACTACTGGCGAAGGAGGAGCAGTGGTTTTAAACGACGAGCGGCTTGAGGGGGCCGTTCGTAGTCTTAGGGATTGGGGGAGGGCGTGTTATTGCGATAGTGACCAAGAGTCATCCCTGGGGGCCTGCGGGAGAAGATTTGATTTCAAGGTAAATGGAGTTCCCTACGACCATCGCTATATGTACGCTGAGATAGGGTATAATCTCAAGCCAATTGAAGTTCAAGCAGCCATGGGAATAGAACAGTTAAAGAAATTTCCCGAATTTAGAAAAAGGCGAAAGAAAAATTTTGCTGCCCTTTTAGAATTTCTTACTAATTATGAACGATTTGTAATACTTCCCCGATCACATCCGAAAGCAGATCCTTGTTGGTTTTCGTTTCCTCTTACTGTTAGAGAAGATGCCCCTTTTCCCAAAGAAGAAATAATCAGATTTTTAGAGGAAAGGAAGATACAGACTAGACCAATTTTTGCCGGAAACATTCTTCGCCACAAACCATACCAAAATATTAATTGTCGGATAATCGGGAATTTAAGGAACTCTGATTATATTTTGAGGAACAGTTTTTTTGTCGGAGTTTATCCAGGGATCGAGGATGAGAAATTGAGTTATATGCTATCAGTTTTTTCGGACTTTTTTAGCCGCTTTTAATTGGAGAATATGAAAGTCGTTTTTGTGGTTACTGGCGTGGAGAGTTTGGCGGTTGAGTTTCTCTCGAGTTTTTTAAAAAGTCGAGGACACCTGACAGAATTGGTATTTGATCCAACTTTGTTCTCCTCTGAAGCAGTTAATTTTTCAAGACTAGCGAAGTTTTTTGACACCCAAAAAGAATTGGCTAGAGAAATTGTCGGCAAAAACCCCGACTTGATAGGATTTTCTGTTTTGACTATAAATTATCGCCGGGCATTGGATATTGCTAGGGAAGTTAAGTCTCTGAATAAAAATATTCCGATTATTTTCGGTGGTATTCATCCCACTTGCGTTCCTGATGTAGTTATTAAACAAAAGGATATCGATATGGTCTGTGTCGGGGAGGGCGAATACGCGATGGATGAACTATTGGAAAGTTTTGAGCGAAAGGAAAAGAGGGATGATATCAAAAACATTTGGTTTAAAAAGGGTAAGAAAGTGATTAGAAATACCTGCCGGCGGTTGATTGAAGATTTAGACAGCCTGCCTTTTCCGGATAAAGAAATGTTTTATAAGGTTTACCCCGGTTTTGTCAAAGATGATTATTATGCTCTCTCCAGTCGAGGATGCCCCTTTAGCTGTACGTATTGTGCCAATAATGTTCTGGCCCGGGTTTACAAGGGTCTAGGGAAGTCACTAAGACGAAGAAGTCCCAAAAATATTGTCGATGAGCTTGCCTTGGCCAAAAAAAAATACTCTCCCAAACAAATTACTTTTGTCGATGACGTTTTTGTCCAGGATATTACCTGGTTGAAGGATTTTGTTCACCGTTACAAGAAAAGAGTAAATTTGCCATATGTGATGTTGACCCACCCACGTTTTGTCGATTATCAAGTCGCTAAGCTTTTGGCTGATTCGGGCTGTTTTCTTTTGATGCTTGGTATTCAAAGTGCCTCAGAAGAAACAAGGCTAAAAGTTCTTAAAAGATTTGAGACTAACAAAGAAATTGAAAAAGCGGCAGAGGATTGCCACCGAGCCGGTCTAAAATTTTCTATTGACCATATTTTTAACATTCCCGGGGATGGAATTAAAAAGTATGAAGAGGCAATTAAATTTTACAATAAGTTGAGACCGGCGATTATTAACTCTTACTGGTTGCAATACTTTCCGGGGACTGAAATTATCGGGACGGCAATAAAAAAGGGATTAATGAAGAAATCCCAGGTTAGAAGAATCGAAGAAGGATTAACTTCGACTTCCTGGGTAGTGGGTTTAGGCGGCAGAGATACTTTTAATCCGGAATTGATTTATACTAATTTCCAGTTACTTTTCACTCTTTTGCCGGTTTTGCCGAAGTGGTTGATGGACAAAATCATAGAGAGACGAATTTATCTAGCGAAGCTTAAACCGCCAATACTTTTAAATACGGGCCTGAAGTTTATCGTCAATTTAATCAACGGGAGAGGTGGAATATATTTAGGAATTATTAAAAATATATTACATTTTGCCGGAACGAACTTGATTTTGAAATATCGCTACAAATTTGCAAGTAGCCGGATTGTATGTTTTTTTGAAGATAAAAAATTACCGGGAAAATGCTTTTAAATATAGCTAAAATTTTGATTGAGAATTAATTTGTTCCAACTCTGGGAGATTTTTAAATGATATCTTAAGAAAAAGTATTTTTATTCTCTTCTGCGAATAATCTTTGATGTTTTAGTGAAATTTATCCATGATTCGATATTTAACCCTAAAAAGAGATTAAGCTCATTTTGAAAAAAGAAACCACAAGCTTTACACTTAATCTTTGGGAGGTAATCCCAAGCCTTTTGAAAACCTTCTTTTAGAACATTAAGGACTTTTATTTGCCCACAAAGGACAGTACAGGGATAAACATAACCATTAGCATCAATAAAACAAAATAGATCTCCAGCACGGCAGGGAATATAATTAAAGTTTTTTACTCGGTCTTTTTTAAGAAGTAATCGGTTTGGTTTGTCAGCTGGCCAGTCTCGGATGTATTCATGATTTTTATTGGAATAGTAAATCGGATAGCCGGCTTTTTTTAAATCAATAATTTTTTGGATTACCCTGGCCGCTTCTATTGAAGAAAGAGGGTGAAAATTTGCATATTCTTTCAACTTTAGTCTTCCGTAAGGGAAGTGGAAAATAGCCAAAAATTTTTTTTCTTTGGCCAAATTAGCAATTTCGTCGACACAGCTGACATTATATTTATTTAAGACGGTACAAGTAGAAACAGGAATGTGGTTCTTAACCGCTGTTTCGATTGCCTTAATTACTCTTTTATAATCTTGGGCTCCACGATTGCGATTATGTTGTTCTTCATTGCCATCTAAGCTGATATTAATTGAGCTTATGTTTTTTAAAACATCAATTTTATCAGCCAAAAGAAGACCGTTTGAGCTTAAACTACAAAGAATGCCCTTTTTAATGGTAATATAATCAATAATTTGTTTAATATCTTTCCTTGTTAACGGTTCGCCGCCTGTCAGGTTGATTAATCTAGTTCCTTTTTTAGACAATTCATCAATAAGGGTGAACATTTTCTCAGTTGTAAAATCATCTTTGTCTTTGGAATTATAGCGGGCGAAGCAGTAAGTACAGCGAAGATTGCATCTATTGGTAACGGAAATAGCGACATGGGCGGGAAATCTACGCCCTGTTAACTTATACCTAAGTAAGTCAAAAAGAAATTTTAAATTTTTCCAATAAAACATTCAAACTTTTTTAAAAAAAACTACCAACGATTCGTTTATTCTATCATTTTTTTCTTAAAAATACTTTCAAGCAGTTTTATTATATAATATACGCGTAATATCAACTATTTCTTGTTTTTTGGTAATTTATGAAACGATTTTTAATTACCGGTGTTTCTTCCGGTATCGGTCGAACTTTGGCTAAGGATTTGGTTTTAAAAGGAAATGAAGTTTGGGGAATTGCCAGGCGCAAAGAGCTTCTTCAAGAATTAAGTTATGAATTAAAGAATAGCGGCAGATTTTTTTATTCAGTTGCCGACGTTTCTCAGGAAGATGATTGGAAGCAGTTAATAACGGAAATGTCGCAAAAAGAGTATCATCCTGACACTATTATTTTTAACGCTGCCATTTTTAAACCGGATTTGAATAAAGATATTCATATAGGATTACTTCAGGAAACTTTTTCAGTTAATTTTTTTGGCGTTATCCAAGGAATTGGGTTACTTCTTGACTATGTTAAGAAAAAAACGCAATTTCTGGCAATTTCCTCACTATCCGCCTTTAAAGGAAGTGCCATTGAGGGTATTGGTTATCCCGCCAGTAAAGCAGCTTTGTCGATTGCCTTTGAAAGTCTTTATCTTAAGTATAAGAACAAATTTATATTTAAAACGTTATTTTTGGGCCCCGTTGCTGGGGGTGTAAACCACTTCAAAAAACCTTCATTTTTTGTGGCCTCTGAAGAAAGAACTGCCCAAAAAATTGAACAATGTTTGAATAAAAGTAACGAAATTATTTACTTTCCTTGGCTATATTTTTTTATCATGCGTATCTTAAAGCTGTTTCCTGCAGAAGTTTATTTTAAATTGTTATCTACCAAAGAGAGATTCGGAAACAACTTTTAAAGAAAAAAAGATATTTATTTTTTTATCTAGAAAAAGTTATAATCGTTTTAAGTATACGGTGCAATTAAAATGAATTCACTATTTAAGTTTTTTTATCTAGGGTTTTTGTAAGGAGGGACTTTTGGCCCAGTTGATCTTTTTCGTTACCTCTCGATGTAACTTACGTTAAGGAAATTGATGTTTAAAAGAATATCTACTCTTA
>Ga0066639_10005871_pt1 | contig 10281 bp, 8 predicted proteins | sample CryGeyCG2114_010_2_FD_59504 | JGI IMG/M metagenome (GOLD analysis project Ga0066639, IMG submission 59504) | Groundwater microbial communities from aquifer - Crystal Geyser CG10_big_fil_rev_8/21/14_0.10 | ecosystem: Environmental > Aquatic > Deep subsurface > Groundwater | place: USA: Utah... | reverse complement strand
GTTTATGGCGATGAACTCCTCATTGGATCCGTGGGTTGGTCTAATGTTGGCCGCAGTTTTGATGCGCTGAAGTCGAGTGTATCTTACGAGGCTATGCAGTTGGATTTATTTTGGGCCAAGATTACGGATCGTAATATCTCCTCAAGCGGTGATGGAGATTCTGATTTCTTGGGCGCCTATAGTGTTTTTAAGGATGTTTATGGCCTCACTAGTCTAGATTTTTACCTACTATTTTCCAGAGATCCTAGTGGAACTCCCAATTTGATTCATCTCTATACCTATGGAAGTCGCCTAAAGAGCGCCTGGAACAGCATGGATTATCGCGCAGAAATAACAGGACAGTACGGTTCAATGCTCGGGGCATCTCAAAGTGCTTTTCAGGCCGATGGAGAGCTCGGCTACAGTTACGATTGGCTGCATAAGAGCCGGGCTTCCTTACACCTTCTATATGCATCCGAAGACTACAATCAGCTTTATCCCACGGCGCATAAATGGCTGGGCCATTTAGATTTGCTCGGTCGAAGAAACATCATGGCATCAGCCATTCATTTCCAAAACTGGCTGAATGAAAAGTGGGGAGTGCTTGTAGACGCTCATGAGTTCTTCCGAGTTCAGACAGATAAACCGGCCTATAAACTTAATGGCTCAACGGGACTTGGAACGGGTGTTGCAAGTAAGAGCAGGAATATTGGAACAGAACTGGATGCCAGCCTGATTTACAAAATCAATGAGGCGCTAACGACCAGCGGAGGCGGTTCATTCTTTCTTCCAGGCACTTATATAGAGCGTGAGCTAGGGGATAAAAAACCATTGAAAGCTTATATTGAAGTGGTCGCGCGCTTTTAAGCTTTTCAGAAAGATATTTTAAGTGCTTTGGGTGAAAGCTTTTCATATTATTTTTATGGTTTCTTGGTTCGCAGGCTTGTTTTATCTTCCACGTCTGTTTGTCTATCATTCTATTACTGAGGACAAAGCTGGCCTTGAACGATTCATCGTCATGGAGAGGCGACTCTATTGGGGTATAATGACGCCAGCAGCCCTGATCACGATTTTTACCGGAGTATGGATGTTATATGATTCGGATAATGTCGTTATCGCTTTGGGCGACGGAAATGGAAATTTCATACACCAGCAAACCCTCACAGTCGGAAACGAACCTTTTTCCTCCCCGGTATTGAAGGACCTAAATGGCGATCAAATTCTGGATATGGTCGTAAGCAATAATGTCGATGGGACGATCAGCGTGAGCCTAGGAGATGGAAATGGAAATTTCACCGCCTCACCAGACTCTTTCGGTGGGAAGTGGTCCTTACTCTTCCCCTGTCCTGAAAGATGTAAACGACGATGATATTCTAGATATAGTAACTTCCAATAAGGGTTCAGGAACCGTGAGCATTGCGCTTGGTGATGGACACGGAAATTTCACGCCCCACCAAACTCTAACAGTGGGAGGCAGCCCGAACGCATCGCCCACCCTAGTGGACATCAATAACGATGGGGTGTCAGATCTGTTGGTTACAAATTTTAGTACTAACGACATGAGTGTGTTTCTGGGCGATGGAGAATATGAAACTTTGACGTCCGAGGATCTCGATATTTCCACTCAACCAAGGGCTCAAAATGCTCTTGCGCTCGTGGATGCTGCCCTATACAGACTTTCTCAGCGTCGCGCGAGCATTGGAGCTTTTCAAAATCGACTCGACTCAGCTAGCAATGCAGCCCTCTTAACCGTGGAAAACCTCGATGCCGCTAAATCTCAAATCCTTGATGCGGACATCGCGGAAGAAACCGCTGAGTTGACTCGGCAACAAATTCTCCAACAAGCCGGGGTAAGCGTATTGAGTCAGGCCAACGTGAGCCTTCAAATCGTTCTCGACTTGTTAAAGTTCTAGGTTTTAGATCAGGGGTCAGGGCGGTTAAGTGCCAGGTAATTAGCCTGGCACTTAACCGCCCTGACCCCTTTTTTCGATTTTTGCAATTACGTGATCCAAGGCTTGGATCACGACAGGCGCGGACTCTGGAGAAATTTGACCCGTGAGTGCCAAGCGAACCAGGCGCAAGTCGTTTAAAACATCACTAGACATGTCGGTTGCCCGTACGGATGTTTGAACCGGAGCCATGCTAGATCCGTAGGCTTGTGTCTTTTCTAAATTTTTAATTTCTCGTCTCGGCATTTCCTCCGAAATCTGACCCATGGAGCTCACAGCCGCCGGCTCTGCCGCTTTGGACGCTGACGCCGATGCCTTCTCTACAGGAGCCAAAAAGGGCGTATACGACGTCTCTGATTTAGAATCCCCCACACCGGCCTCGTTTTCGACAATATGGCACCTAAAATTGGAAAGTATGGGCTCCAAAGCCTTTCGTTCTTCAGGCAAAAGGCGCATCAGACTCAGGCGATAATAGTTGAAGCGAGCCCTAAAATAATGAAGGTCCGAGCGCATAAGCTGGCCCGACTGTTGAAGCTTCGTATCCTCGGTCTGTATAGACTTCAGAATCGCCTTGGCTTCCGCTCCAAGTTGATCAAGCTTCATTTGGTCATGATCGGACCGAGTCCCATTAATTGTAGGATCGCCTTGGTACATTTATCTTTTCTCGTGCCCCCTCAATTCATTACTGACAGACTATTGACATTAAAAATGCGCCATTCGACTGTCAATAATGTGCTCAAAATGAGGAAAGATTTTTGGTTTTACGCCGCCTGGGTAGACAATAAATCGAATCGAACAGCTTCATTTTGCTTGCCAATTTTTTTGAGCGCAAAATCTGAGTTATGAGAAAAGGAAGATCTTGATTTATGAAACGAAAAAATGCAAAAAGCCCAAGCCTCTCGGACCACCTCAAAATTTCAGAAGAAGACGCTCTTCGTTACCATGAGTTTTCAAGTCAGGACGAAAATCTACGTCAGCCGGGCAAGATTGAAGTCGTTCCAACCAAATCTACGCGCACGCAGCGGGATCTCTCTCTCACTTATACACCCGGTGTTGCCGCCGCCTGCCTCCAAATAGCCAAATCCGCGGACAAGGCCGCCGACTATACCGCTCGATCCAATTTAGTGGCTGTTATTACTAACGGTACGGCCGTCTTGGGTTTGGGCAATATTGGCCCGCTTGCAGCTAAGCCTGTCATGGAAGGGAAAGCTGTCCTTTTCAAGAAATTCGCGAATGTGGATGTCTTTGACATTGAACTCAAAGCCAATACAGCTGATGAAGTTGTCGCCGCCTGCCAAATGCTTGAACCGACCTTTGGTGGCATCAATCTTGAAGATATCAAATCTCCCGAATGCTTTGAAATCGAGGAAAGGCTTCGAAAGAGTCTTAAGATTCCCGTCTTTCATGATGACCAACATGGCACAGCAATTATAGTTACAGCCGCTCTGATTAACGCCTTAAAAATTGCAAAGAAAAAGGCCACTGCAGTTAAAGTCGTCTTCAGCGGAGCCGGCGCAGCTGCGATTGCGTGCGCTAATTTGATTCAGAAAGTAGGAATCAAGCCTAAGAACATTACTCTCTGCGATAAGTCAGGAGTGGTTCATAGCGGCCGAAAGGATTTGGATCGCTACAAACAAAAATACGCCCATCCATCCAAGAACCGAAGCGTTCAGGAAGCCCTTTCGGGAGCTGATGTTTTTATAGGATTATCCGTAGGGGGTTTGATCACCAAAGCCATGGTAAAAAAAATGGCCAAGAAACCAATTATTTTTGCGCTCGCGAACCCAACTCCTGAGATTTCTTATGATGAAGCAAAGGAGGCTCGGGCCGACGCCATCGTTGCCACCGGGCGGTCAGACTTCCCCAATCAAATTAACAACGTCTTAGGGTTTCCCTATATTTTTAGAGGTGCTCTTGATGTGGTCAGCCAATCAATAAATGATGAAATGAAAATGGCGGCTGCCAAAGCCTTGGCACTTCTTGCGCAAGAAGATGTACCCGAATCCGTGGCTCGTGCCTATGGCGATACATACTTTCACTTTGGCCCGGACTATATCATTCCAAAACCTTTTGATTCGCGAGCGCTCTTTTGGGTGGCTCCCGCAGTTGCCGAGGCGGCAATAAAGTCTGGGGTGGCGAGACGCAAAATTGATCTCCCAAAATATAAGCTGGAGCTTCAGGCAAGTATAGATCCTTCTCGCCAAATCATGAGTGCAACAATTTTGAAAGCGAAGCGCTCACTCAAGAAAATCGTCTTTCCGGAAGGAACCGAGCCTAAGATTATTAGAGCCGCCCACCTCCTATGGGATGAAAAAATTTGCTCACCTATTCTTTTGGGAAAACCTTCAATCATAGAAAAGACCGCAAAGATGCATAAAGTAGATTTGAATGGCATTCAGATTGTTGACCATTTGGAAGATCCGCAAATGGAAGAATTCGTTCAAAATTATTACAAAATTAGGCAGCGCCATGGAATGGATCATGAAGAAGCTTCGAAAGCTTTGAAGCGACGAACCTATTTTGGATTGATGATGGTCCAGTTGGGACGAGCAGACAGTCTCGTATCAGGTCTTACAAAAAGCTATCCGGATACAATTCGCCCCGCTTTACAAATCATTCGTATGAAACCCGAATACCGCTATGCAGCCGGCCTTTATATGGTCATTATTCGCGGGAAAGTTCTGTTTTTCGCCGACACCACGGTCAACATTGATCCTTCGGCTGAAGCCTTGGCAGAAATCTGCTTACAATCGGCCAAAAGATTGGAACTTTTTGATATCGTACCAAGAATTGCGTTTTTGAGTTTTTCAAACTTCGGTTCTTCGTCTCATCCCACAAACGATAGGATTCATGAGGCCATCAAAATGGTTCGAAAAAAACGCCCAAAACTCATTGTTGATGGGGAAATGCAAGCCGACACTGCCGTAAGTCGGGAGTTGTTATCTGACTTCCCATTTAGCGAACTAAAAGAGCCCGCCAACCTTCTAATATTTCCTAATCTGACTTCGGGAAATATTGCTTACAAACTTTTGAAGCGACTGGCCCAGGCGGAAATTATTGGCCCGATTCTGATGGGACCACGCAAACCCGTACATGTTTTGCAACGCGCTTCCTCGGTTGAAGAGATAGTTAATATGGCGATCATCGCCGCCGCGGAGGCCAACGAATAATGACTGAAAGTATTCGCGCCAAACTATCGCCCGCTTTTTCATTTGAGACACGAAAGCAAGTGTTAGAATCCTTATCGAACGAAAGCTTTGAGCTTGTCATTGTTGGCGGCGGAATAATTGGTGCTGCTTGCGCAAGAGATGCAAGTCTCCGCGGAATTAAAACCTTGCTCGTCGAAAAGGACGACTTTGCTTCGGGAACAAGCTCCGGGTCCTCCAAACTAATCCATGGTGGCATCCGTTATTTAAAAAATTTTGAATTTTCGCTTGTCTATACGGCCATCCGTGAACGCGAAAGACTTGAATCGCTGTATGCCCCCTTTGTACGAAAAATGGATTTTGTTTTTCCTACCTATGAGAAAGTTTACCCGCCACGTTGGATGTTAAACCTCGGACTCGGCGTCTATGATTCCTTCACTTATTTTAAGGAGCGCCATCGCAACCTGAGTCGAAATAAAACCATGATAGACTTTCCACAGCTACGATCCGAAAATCTTAGTGGTAGCATGGTCTATACAGACAGTTTTGCCGAAGACTATCGACTGGTCATCGAAGTGATCAAATCAGCACATAAGCATGGCGCTCAGTGCATCAACCAGGTCGCCGCAAGTTTTTTTGAGGAACATACTGGTGGCTATACGGTAGGGCTTCATGATTCCTGGGATCAAAAGGATTACAAAGTAAAAACTAAATTTGTCCTAAACTGTTCTGGTCCGTTTTCGGATCAGGTACGAGCTCTTTTACAGATCAAGCCCAGTCTTCATTTAACCCAAGGGGTTCATTTTATCGTTCTGCGCGATGCAGTTCCATTGGACAAAGCATTCGTCCTTTCCGATCCGGATCACGATCGAATACTTTTCGCCATTCCGTGGAATGGCATTACCTATCTTGGAACAACAGACACCAACATCAACGACCCCGCCAAAGCTCGAGCGACCAAAGCAGACCTTGATTATATTTTGACGATGTTCAAAAAATATTTTACCTATCAAATCTCGCCAGACGATGTTCTCCAGTCATGGGCCGCGGTTCGCCCCTTGATTCAACCGCTCGACTCTGAATCAAACTCCAAAATTTCTCGTGAACATCTCATCGAGGAAAGACCGCATCGCTTTTTCCATGTACTGGGCGGAAAACTTACGTCGCATCGAGAAATTGCGGAGGAGAGCATCGATAAAATTGCCAGGAAAATGGGAATTCGCAAATCTTGCCAAACGGCGAGCCTTCCGCTTCAAGACGAGCCCTATCGCGGGGGCGGTGACACCCATCTGGAAAGGACCTTTGGACTTTATTCAGCAGATGTGAGGACCTACGATGAAGAGAGGAAGCTGGAACGCAAACGGATCACTTCCACTCATCCTCATTTGGTCTCAGAAGTTATATATTCCTGCCATCACGAAATGGCGATGAGTCCCTTGGACTTTCTAAGGCGCCGAAGTTCTCTTTATTATGAAAAACCTGGAAAAGATCTTGTACCAGCCATCGCCGACATTATGAGAAGGGAACTTAATTACTCGGACTTGGAACTGGATCGAGAAATCAACAAAGCTCTAAAAAGTTATGAATGGGATATGGAAGGTTTTCACTCGTGAACGCCGTGAAGTTGCAAGAACGTATCATGGTGGTCTCAGATGGAACAGGTGACACGGCCGAGAGCTATGTTCAAGCCGTACTCGCTCAATTTAAACTTCCAGACACGAAAGTAACTCGCCACCCAAAGATTCAGTCCAAAACAGAATTTCGAAAACTTTTGGATAGCATCAAAGCGCCCTATCTTGTCGCTTATACCTTCGCTGCTCAAGATCTTCGAAAGAAAGCCTGGTCGCTCATAAGAGATCGAAAGCTCACAGGCATTGATCTTCTCTATCCGGCCGTTGAAATATTTTCGAGTTTCTTACAAACAAATCCCACCCAAGCCACTGGGGCTTTGCATTCGACTCAAGCTTCAGATTATTTTGAGCGAATCGAAGCTATTGAGTTCACGGTCAAACATGATGATGGCATGAAATTAAATGAGCTCTCCAAGGCTGATATTGTTTTGGTAGGTGTATCGCGAAGCTCCAAGACTCCAACTTCTATTTTTCTTGCTCACAAGGGATATAAAGTTGCTAACGTCCCTCTGGTGCCGGGCATCGATGCCCCCAAAGAACTCCTTGACGCTCATGAACAGGGAGTACCAATCGTTTTTTTGACGATTAGCCCCATTGACCTGGAGCGTATCCGAAAAGTTCGATTCCAGAACCTCCGCAAAAAAGACGTTGCATCTTCAGACAACTATATTAACGCGGAGCGAATACGCGAAGAGCTCGAATCGGCACGCCAATTGGCGCGTCGACACGGCTGGCCAATCCTTGATGTCACAGATAAAGCCATCGAGGAAAGTGCAAGCGAAATTCTTTTACTGGTCAACGCGAGAAGTTCATAATTAAAGAATGAAAGTTTGGATAATCCTAAGCGTCTCGGTCTTGTGCATTTTTGGAAGCATGGGCCTTCGCGAGTGGCTTATTTTAGAAGAAGTTAAGGACCTCCAAGGCAGTCTTGAAGGTCAAATGGATGATAGCCTTAGCAATGTCGACAAGCTCGAAAGGCTTCAACAGATCCAACATTCGGCCTATGTTTACCGCCGCTTTATTGAACCCGTAGTCATCGAAAGTCAGCGCTTACTCTGGCCACCCAATCGTACGGCCAATGTTTTGAATTGGGAAAGAACTCTGCATCAAAAACTTGAGGACCAGAGCTATACAAAAGCAAGCACGCTTCGAAAGGAGCTCACCGAACAGATTCAAAATGCTCGTAAGGAAAGTGCGCCCAGCACAGATAGAATGATACAGATAGCTAAACTGGCCCAAGGTTTTGACAAAGCCGATGATCGAATCGCTTCGATTCGGGACGAGCTCGAAAGCATTCAGTCCGCTGCTCGAGACGATGATTCAAAATTAATTCGAGAGATTGCCAAATCGGGGGCTAACAAAATCAAAGAGCTCCGAGCAAAAATTCGCAAAATGGGAGAGCGAGAGTTACTTTCATATTTAAGCTCCAAAGATTTTTATGACGAAATTCAAAAACCTGTTCTTTCTAAGATTCAGGAACTGAAGCAACCTAAGCTTCGAACAGCTACTTGGGAAGAATTTCAAAAGCAAAGCATAGCTGCGGTAAATCGGAAGACGGACCTTCTTGGCAAAGTTCAAAAAGCGCCTGTACAAATGCCTGATAAGGAACAGGCCGATATCTCCCTTTCGGAACTATTAAAAAAAGAATACAGCCGCCAGTTGCAAGAGGAAAAAGACTCTCATCTCATGCACACTCCCATGACGAACCCATCCGACGCTAGTTCCGTAACCGACGGAATTCGGGTTCTTCCCTGATTTGCTTCACCTTAGAGGTGGCTTTCGCTAGTCTGCTTAGAGATGACAGGTTTCATATTTAGCATCCTTGGCGTTTTGTCGATTATCGGAGATCGGCCCGTAACCGACTATCCCGAAGATGTACTCAATACTTTCTTCTCAGATGTTTGGAGTCCATACTGCAAAGGCAATTCTCTTTTGGATTGTCCAAGTGGAAAGGCCGAAGAGCTTCGAAAAGACCTTCGTGAGCGTTATCATGCGGGGGATAGCATCGATGAATTGCGAATTATTCTCAACAATCGCTACGGGGATCAAATCAAAATGGAACCCGCATCTGACTTCCGAGGTAAACTTTCTTACCTTCTCCCTTGGGCTGCGTTTTTAGTAGCCATTGGTGGCGTTATCCTGTTTTGGCGACGGAAATCCCGATTCCAATCAAACTTAGCTGCAAAACCGACCTCGAACGCAGCCTCTTCCACTCGTGACAGGAAGGTGGACAATCGAATTCTCGACGATTTAGACGAAAGACTGGGTTAATTCACCGAATCTTCAAGTTTTTTCAGAACATCTGATCGAACTTTTTCGATCGACCCCTCGAGCATACAACCGGCGGCTCTCTTGTGCCCGCCACCGTGTGAATTTAAGCTGCGCGCAAACTCTGCTACATTGACTTCGCCCTTACTTCGAAAAGAAACTTTCACCTTGCCATCTTCAGCCTCCACAAACAATGCGACGGCTTGAGCACCTTCGATATAGTAAAGTTGATTGATCATCCCCTCTTGATCCCCATCAATAAAAGCGATTTCGTCTAGATCCGCTTTGGTCCAATAGGAGCTGACAATTTTTCCTGATTTACTCCGCTGCATATTATCCAAAAGCTTTTTCAAGAGAAGCTGCCCACCCCATGAACGCTCCAATATCGCCCGATCACTGATCTTCGAAAAATCGATTCCAGTCTTAAGCATTTGAGCTGCCACATGGTGCGTACGCGCCGTCGTCAATGAATGCTTAAAAAAACCCGTGTCGAAAACAATGCCCACATAAAGCGCCTCCGCCAATTGTCTTGAAACGGGCACTCCAAAATATTCAAACATATTATAAACAAGCTCGCAGGTACTCGAAGCCTCAAGATCTAAGATTCTCGCTGAATATTCCATCTGACTTCCGATAGCATGATGATCAATTAAAACCTTATGGGATACTCCACCTAAGATATCGGCTACTTGACCTGTTCTTTCAATACCACCATCGCAAGTAATCACTAAATCAAACTCGTTTGCCTTAAGGTCGGCCGCAGGATCAAATACCTCTATGGATTCCGAAGCATTTAAAAATCTATAGCGATTAGGAACGGGGCTTTCATTGATAATACGAATGTTTAAAGATTTTGATCCCATCATATTTTGGATGAGTGACTTAACTCCAAGCTGAGCCCCAATGGAGTCGCCATCCGATGTCAGAGTCGAAGATATTAAAATATTCTCAGAAACTTTTATAAGATCCGCAAAACGATCAAATTCTTTATCGAGGCCATTGTTTATGGGAAAAAGGTCAAGAACCGGTCTGAGTTTTACAGGCATCACCTAATGTCTTGGCATACCGCCCCCTTAAAGTTCAAGGAACAATTAGGATCTGCCTATAAAAAACTTACAGCCTCTTAGGGCTGAATCAGTATTGAACCCTTTTCTGTCGTCAATAGAAAGTTAATATCTCCATCGACGATAACAGCATCGATCGCAATTGGCTTATCATTTGAGCGAATGTTAAAAGAGGAGTTTGTGTGGTGATGTCCCAGATTCCGTTAGGATTCCAAACGGGCTTCATTTGATTTAAGCTTCTTTT
>Ga0066639_10005868_pt1 | contig 10284 bp, 6 predicted proteins | sample CryGeyCG2114_010_2_FD_59504 | JGI IMG/M metagenome (GOLD analysis project Ga0066639, IMG submission 59504) | Groundwater microbial communities from aquifer - Crystal Geyser CG10_big_fil_rev_8/21/14_0.10 | ecosystem: Environmental > Aquatic > Deep subsurface > Groundwater | place: USA: Utah... | reverse complement strand
CAATCTTGACGATTGACTTTTTCAAATGGGGCGGCCACCCCACTTCTCCAGCCCTTTTGTGAAAAGAGCTGGATATGCGGGGTAAAGCGGGATTTTTAGGTTCAATTCCCTTCATCCCCATTTGAAAAAGCCAGTCTATCGACCGACTCTTTTAAATGGGGCGGCCAGCGGGAATTGAACCCACCACTGCAGTGCCACAAACTGCCGTGATAACCACTTCACTATGGCCGCCATATGCAAGTTATATTACCACAAAATATGCTGTCTGTGAAGTCAGTACGAGAGATTAATCTAGGGTATAAAGGCCAGTGCGATTCGGTAAGTTGCAAATGCAAAGAGCCAGGCGACAACGATTGTTGTCAGCGGCTGGATGATAGCATATTTCCATTTTCCCGTTTCTTTTTTCATCACAGAGATTGCGGCGACACATGGCGTATAAAGGGAAACAAAAACCAGAAAACTTAAGGCTCCGGCCTTGCTGATAGTCTGTGGCAAAATTTGTATTAACCCATCAGCACTCACGCTGTGGAGCGTTCCCAGCGTTCCGATTATAATCTCTTTGGCAGAGATACCAAAAAGGAGAGAAATTGTGTATGTCCAATGTGAAAATCCGAGCGGTTGAAAAATCGGAGAGATAAATTCGCCAATTTTTCCAGCCAAGCTAAGTCGTGACCCGTAATCGACACCAAAAGGGATACTAGCAAAAAACCAAATAATAATTACAGCAAAAAAAATCGTTGTGCTGGCTTTTTGAATAAATCCTCGAGTATGATACCAAGCATGTTTTAAAACATTGGAGAAAACCGGCATTCGATACGGCGGGAGCTCCAAAATCAAAGTAGCTGATTCATTGTTTTTGATAAATCTGGCTAAGATTGCACTAGCTGTCAGATTGACCAAAATACCCAAAAAATACAATCCAAAAATTACCACTGAGGCACGATTTGGAAAAAATATTCCAGCAAACAAGGCATACACCGGTAACCTCGCCCCACAACTAATAAATGAATTTGTCAGAATGGCGATTAACCGTTCTTTGTGATTTTTGATAGTTCGAGTAGCCAAAATCGCTGGGACATTACAACCAAAACCAAGGATCATCGGGATGAAGCTGTGACCGGAAATACCGAACTTCTGGAAAAAACGATCTGATAATACGACTGTTCTGCCAAGATATCCACTGTCTTCAATAATTGCGATCATGATGAAGAGGGTGAAAATCAACGGAGCAAACGAAAGCACGGTGCCAATTCCGCCTATTAATCCACCAGTGATAAATGAGTGCAGTAGCGGTGGCAAAGAAGTCGGCATGACAGCGGCTATTTTTTCAAAAAAAAGTCCAATGGTACTGATCAATGGGTTGGAAATTGTAAAGATAAGTTTGAAAATCAAAAACATTACCAACAAAAAGACTGGGAAAGCAGTAAACTTGTTCATCACTATTCGGTCTATGGATTGGATTTTTTGCCAGATAGAGTTGTCATCATAAAAAGGTGAAATTTCTTTGTTAAAAAAATCTAAAGCCTTTTCTCGATCAACATTTTTTTTGTTAGAATCCAGTAAACTGCTCAAATAACTCGGACGACAAAAATCTTGTTGCGATACTTTTATCACGGTCTCAATCAGTTTTTTCTTATTTATTCCCTTATTCGCTTCTATTGCGACAACCGGTAAAGACAATTTTTGACAGATTTTCTGAAGATCTATTTTTAATCCGCGTTTTTTTGCTTCAGTGTTAAAATTGAAAGCTAACACGACTTTTTTGCCCAGAGCGACAATCTCGTGGGTCATGATAAGGTTGCGAGCCAGGACATTGACGTCGATGACCTGGATGACGACATCGACGTGACCGTATTTGAGAAAATCGTCTGTAACTTTTTCCTCCTCACTATATGGTTTTACACTATATGTCCCGGGGAGGTCGACAAGATGGATTAAATTTTGACCAGATTTAAAACTCCCCTCTTTTTTTTGGACGGTCTTACCCGGCCAATTGCCGACATGAAGACTCAAACCAGTCAGAGAATTTATAAGCGAGGTTTTGCCGGTATTTGGGTTTCCAATCAAAGCGACGGTAATATCATTCATTGTTTGCTTCCAACCTAACTTCAATTAAGGCTGTAACCTCCTCCCTTAGAGCGATCATCGAATTTAAACAAAGATAGACCCCAGATGAGCCAAGTGGAGTCTTCACAACAGCAAAAATCCTAACCCCGGGCAGAAAACCCAGCGATTCCAGTCTTTCTTTTGTCGGTTGATCGGTTTTGATCGATTCAATTATAGCGGAAGAATCTAGTTCGAGTTTATTTAATGTTATCGTCATCAAACCCAAGATTGTTAACTACATGAAAACTCAGCAAAAATATATCAGTAAATTTTTTTTGGAGCGGGTAGAGGGAGTCGAACCCTCGTCTCAAGTTTGGAAAACTCGCATAATAACCGCTATACGATACCCGCAAACCAAAGTTAATACTATCAATTTTTTGAGTAAAATTCAATCTTACAAAAAGGGACCTCGCCCCGCCGAGCGGCGGAGCGAGGTCCACGTGAGAGTTCACACCGCTTGGCGCATCGCGCTGGGCGGTTGTCACTCGTGGAGTCGGACAAATGTCAGCCAGCACATCTGTCGGTCGTTCACCGTGTAGCGGACGTTGATCTTGTGTGCCCGATCAAAGACTAGCCAATCGGTCCGAGCGAGCAGTGTTCTTGTATTCTCGATCGGTTCGTGAACATCGATTCTTCTCGTCTCGCCGACCGGCACGGTCAGATCTAGACTGGTGTACTCCGATTGGTATCGGCCAGTCCAGTCAAGCCAGCGATAGCCCATCGGAGTATTGTCGCTGTCTCTGACATCGGCGGCGATGTCGTTGACGATCACTTCGTCACTTCCGTCACGGTTATCCAAGACGATGTAATAGCCCCAACCATCGGTATTAGTGTAGACATCGTTCTCCGGATAAGTCGTCGCCCAGAAGTAGCTACCCCAGCCGTGATAGACAGCATCGAGGAGCGCGTCGAGGCCGGCGTTGGTCTCGATAAGGTAGGTATGGCTACCTGAACTTGTCATCCGGTTGACGCTGCCACTGATCATCCTCTCGAAGGGGATATCAGTCCCGAGTCCGCTGTCGACTCCGACTACTGCATCACCAGTGCTACCGATGAGCAGGTAGGCGGCGCGCGCTGGTTGTGGCGGTATCCTGTTGTTGAGCTCCGTGAGATACGGACTCCGACGGGCCAGGTCGGAGATGATCGGGTCGTTGGCCAGTGCCAACAGAGAACCAGCTGAAGCAGGGTGATTGTTGAGAACACCCTCCTCAAGTGTCTTGGCGAATTCGGCGCCGTTGGCCCAGATCGAGCCGAAATTGGCGCCGTTGACGAGGTTGACACTGTCGACGATGTTGGCGTGACAGCGCCCGTTCTCGATCATATCCCTGACCACTACCACCCCGGCCGAGTGGGCCGTGATGTAGATGTTGGCATAAGACAGATCATTGATCAAGTTGGCCAGCTTCTGAGCCGAGTCGGCGCAGTGCTGGCGATAGTCGTACTCGAAGCCGTAGATCACCGACGGCTCATCCTCGCACAGATAGCCGTTGAACTTCGTTGCCGCCAACTCCATGTCTTCGACTCGGCCGTTGAAGCCGTGGACCAGTATCAGAGCCGAGAGCTCATTACCGGCCGGATTGGTTGCGAGTTTCTTCAGTCCAGTCGTCGAATCGATCGGGCTGACGATGAACGAGCCGATGATGCCGCCGAGAGTCTCATCGACTTCGACCATAGCGGTCATCGCGATCGCTGACAGCGCGCTGGTCAAATGCCAATTGCGATCTGAGCCAGTCAGATAGCCCCAGACGGTCGTGCCGAGGCCACGAGATGCCGGCTGATCGAGTGGCTTGATCTCGATCTGACCGCTTTGGTGATCAGAGAAGCTTACCTTGAGCTCCGCGTTGTTTGCTGCGGTGAAGCCCGCGAACTGTGGCAACGTTGTCGGCTGACTTCGTGCCACCGTCACCTGCGTCGGCGCGGTGACACTTCCGGCTGAAATGACGACGCTGACGTCGCCGATCGGCTGGATCGTCGTTTGGTGCGGTTGCGCCGTGAACTTGGCCGTTTTCTCTTGGGACGGCAGAGTGATGACAGCGTTGCCATTGCCACCGTTTGAGTTGTTGTTGGCCGCATCACCACCGCCACCACAGGCGGCGAGCAAGATGCCAACAAAAACGGCAGTAAGTACTGCCGGTACGCGAAAGAGCTTAGCCATCACATCCTCCTTGTGAATGTGCTTGCACGAGATTATTTTATCAGTTTTTTATCAAGTAATACACAGAAAAAGCGCTGATCAGGATTTAGTTGATCAGATTTTAAATAAAATATTTGAGATCGAGATAATTTATTCGTAACGCAGGGCTTCCATTGCCGAGAGCTTGGCAGCTTTTTTGGCTGGAAACCAACCACCCATAAGCGAGATAAACATTGTCAGCACGATCATAAGAATAATGAAGCTTACTGGCGTGACGAAGAGAGCGATATTGCCAGCGATATTTTCTCTCTGCATAAAGTAGGCAATCAGAGAATTGATGCCCCAGCCAAAACTCCAAGCGGCAGCAACACCGAGGATTGCCCCAAAGAAACCATAAAGGATAACCTCGTATTCAAAAATACGGCGAATGTCTAAAGCCGTGGCTCCGATAGCTTTCAAGACGCCGACTTCGTGAGTCCGCTCGAGCAAAGCTATGGTCATGATATTTACTATTCCAATCAGCGCGATAAGTAGGGCAACGCCACCGATGATGCCCAAGGTCAGCTGAGTGATCAAGAAAACCTTGTCAACTCGATTTATCAGGTCGACCACAGAAGTGGTATTAAATCCCATAGTATCAATGGTATTTTTAACCGCTTCGACGTTGGTTCTATTGTCAATTTTTACTTTGACGGCATTATAATTATCAGGGCTAATGTAGTTTTTTAAATGTGTTAGCGACAGATAGATATTTGAGCTCATGTCGTCATCAGAGACGCCGCTAATTTTCTCTGGTACGGTGACTATTTTTGCTTGCGATAAATCAGTACCGTCGCTACTAACTAAACTCAAAGTAATATCTTCTCCGATAAGCGATTCGAGGTTTGTGATATTGAAACTCTTGGCAACTGCCTTCGTAATAATTACACCGGAATCATTTTTAAAAGCTGTGCCGGCAGAGAGTGTCACGCCTTCAAAATCAAGAGCCTCGGGCTTGATTGCTTCGACAATGCCCTGAGAAGATGAATTACCTATCGAAACTTGAGCTGGTAAAGTCAGATTTGGGCTGACCATGGCGACGTGACTCAGTGACTTAATCCGACTGACAGTGGTGTCGTCAAGATTGGTCGTAGCGTCCTTGTTTGCTGTGACAGTTATGGAAACAAGATCACTAAAGGAAGCGAGTTGACTGGAAGTAATCGTTTGCAGGCCAATACCAAGTGAGACTAGGGCGACAACCGAGCCGACGCCCATGGCAACGCCGAGAGTCGTTAGAAAAGCTCTAAAACCCTTGTTGAAAAAATGAACCATTGCGAGTCGAAAGGCCTCGAAGATGCTCAGGTGGCCATTGCTAGCTGGCAAACTACTGATGTTTTCTGCTAATTCTCTCTTCGTATCAACAGTGCGATCCTGAATAATTTTCCCGTCAGCAACGTTGATAATTCTGTTCCCGTATTTGACAAACTCTGGATTGTGAGTGACCAAAATTATTGTTGTCCCAAATTTAGTATTAATTTCTTTCAAGATTTCCAATATGTCGTTTCCGGTCGGAATATCTAGATTACCGGTTGGCTCATCTACCAGCAAAATATTTGGCTTGGTAACCAGTGCCCGGGCGATAGCAACTCGCTGTTGTTGGCCACCGGAAAGCTCTGATGGTTTATGGCTGGTACGGTCTGACAGGCCCAGTGTGCTCAAAACTTTGTTGGCCTGATTTCTTGAATATTTGGAGCGTAGACCGCGGAGAAGCAAAGGAATCGCTACATTGTCACGAGAATTTAAAGCGGAAATAAGATTGAACTGTTGAAAAACCATGCCGATATTATCACTTCGAAATTGAGCGAGCTTGTTTGGACTCAATTTGTTAATATTTGTGCCATCAACAAAAACCTGACCCTCGGTAGGCGTATCCAGTCCGGCCAAGAGAGAGAGGAGGGTGGTCTTGCCTGAGCCAGATGGTCCAAATATCACAGCAAAATCGCCTTGGTTGATTTCAAGATTGACACCAGAAAGCGCAGTAACTTTATTGCGACCAACACAATAAGTTCGAGTTAAATTTTCTGCCTTAATGATTGGATCAGACATTTTTTTCTTCGTCCTGATTTACTGGTTTTTTAACCACTGGGATGCTAATTGCTGTTTTTCTTTTCGTACCTTTTTCAAATTCATCTTCAAGTATCACGGTTTCAGTCATTGTTTCGAAGACAGAAATTGTCACAATTATTATGACAATGGCAATGAGAAAAAACAAAATAGGAACAATAACCTTTGCTGACGGAGTGGCTTCTGGATATACAAACCAGAAGTAGAGGGCGAACGCGATGATAGCGATTGAAATAATTGCACCACAAGCTAGTAGAAGATAAGCGCCGATCTTGGTTAATTTTCTAAGCATGGTTTTATTTGCCTATCTTGCTAAGTCCGGCGAAGGCCGATTCAAGAGCATTAATAATTATTTCAAAGAGGGACATATCGACAGGTGCTTTCGGGGTGACATATTTTTGAATCGCTGAATCCGTAGTGTTTTGTCCAGAGCTATCGATTGCCTTCAGGGTAAAACTGTAAGGGGTATTAACTTTTAGCTTCTTGATCAAAACAGTATGAGACTGATTTAGAGATTCATCCAGTGTAGTTTTACTGTCCATCACTCCGTTTTCTCCGTAGAGGATCTGAGACTGTGCCAACTTGTCCGTCTTGAAGGTGACAATGACACTAGCACTGTTCTTGTCGACGACGCCAGACTTTATCTTTATATCGGAAATAATACTTTTACCAGACATAGCGTCGGAAACTGAGGCTGTCAGACTGCCGACTCGATAAGTATAAGTAGAGTCAGCCTTGACATCTATGTCGGAATAAAAGTTTCTTTCTGTCTGTACTACACTGCTGAAAGCGCCGCCGTTTTCTGAGCGTTCAAGATTTACCTTGCCGAGATTATCTGGCCAGTAGATAGCGTAGCCAGGCTGAGAAGGTGAGGAGATATTGGTGACATAAATTGATTTTGGTCCAGTACTAGCAGCAGCCAAAGCGGTATCAGGATTGACTGAAAATACTTTTTTAACCGCATTGTAGACGCTGTTGAAGAAGTTTGAAACATAATCAGCAATTATATCCAGGACCGTTTTTTGCTTGATCTGGCCACTGGTTGTAAATGTTTGGTCACCTGAGGAGACCGTGTTGCTGTGCTGATCGATAGAGACAACCTTGTAGTGATAAGTCGTAGCTGGCTTGAGATCGGAAAGTATGACGGTGTGTGATGAATTTAAGCCAGTATCAATCTCAGTTTTCAGGCTGTAATTGGCAGACGCACCGTACATAACCTGTGAGTTTGCCGGTACAGAAGTCAACCAAGTGACCTCCGCTTGTGTCTTGTCATTCGTTGTGGCAGATGAAGATACTTTAATATCAGAGACAGCCAATTCTCCTTCACCAATTATTGAGCTTGGTAGGATAATTTCAGTGCTGCCAACCTTTTGACCGGTTGTTTTTGTCATGTTGGTGTCCGAGAGGGTGGCGGCCACTGCGGCTGTTTCGTTTTTGGCCAGATCAACAGCCTTGATTGTGTAGCTAGCCTTTGCGTCAGCCGACAAGATGTCGAGATAGGAAATTAAGCCGGATTTTGCATCAGTTGAAATATTCATAGTGACGCTGTTCGAATCAAGGTTCATCGCCTGGCCGGTCCGAGAAACCACATAACCCTTAAGTCCACTACCTGTGTCGGTTGCTGGTTTCCATGAAAGTATGACGGCGTAATAATCATCGGCGCGATTGGAAACATCAGCCATAACTGCATCGGTTGGTGTAGTCGGCGATGTCGAGTCAACTATCAAAGTTGTCTCAGGCGAGGCAGCAGAGAGATTATTTTTGTTGTCACGGGCAAACACCTTGACAAAATATGTTCCGTCAACGGCAAAAGAATAGTCGTATGAAGTCGTATCGTTTTTAACCTCCTGGCTATCAAGAATATTGGCGGTGCCAGAAGCGGTGCCGATATTTATGTAGTATGCTTTGAGACCGGAGTTTTCATCAGTTGACTTGGCCCAATTAAATGTGACTGACTTAGTGTTGGCGACAAGCGCGGAGTCAATAGTGTTGACGCTAGCGGTGATAGATGGTTGCCCTGGTGTTGTCGGCTGGTCTGAGTCCGGTCTACCGCTTACCTGTGCTGACGCAGCACTTAAGTTGCTGACATTATCAAGTCCGGCGATCTTATAATAGTAGGTAGTGTTGTTTGTGACGGAGGAATCAGTGTAGGTTGCGGTCGAAGCGCTTGTGGTAGTTGTCAGCAAGTTGTCGGTTCCAGCTGTGAAATCAGATACAGTCGAGCGATATATATTGATTGCCGCAAAGTCAGAATCTGTCGGATTGACCCAGGTAAGCGAGATTGCCGTGTTTCCGGCTGAGACAGACAGTGTTGTCGGTACTGCGGGAGCAACACGATCGAGAACAACTGAGCGATTGTAAGTTCCGGATTCATTGCCGTAAGCATCTTTGTATTTGAGATAAACGGTTTGGGTTCCGTCTGTATCGGCCAAAGCTTGTGACACAGAAGCGGCAACACTGGTCCAGCTAGCGTCGGTAAAGCCAGAGTCGAGAGAGGCTTTGTATTGCGTTGCCAATGAGTAACTGAGTGTCAGAGTCAGATCGCGAGAGTTGGTTCTGCTCGGGTTGGTCGAATTAATAACGAAGCCACCGGATGGGCCGACATTATCATTAACAATGGTGTAAGTATAAGTGGTGTTTGCACCCAGACTTGAACCAGTCGGATTGGACAGAGAAACGATAATTGTCTTGTCCGACCCAACCAGATGGTCGTTGGTGATAGTGATGTCAAAGCTGGTCGAACTATCTCCACTCGAGATTGAGGCAGTGCCATCAGCCAAAGTAAAGTCATCGCCAGAAGTGGCCGTACCGCCGGACACTGAAAAATCAACCGTGGCATCGGTGCCGGAAACTCCCGAAATGGAGATGGGGACGGTTACTGTGGCGGTCGAAATAGAACCGGAAGCAGTTGCTGAGCTGAAAGCAATAGTCGGATTGCCGGTATTGGTATTGGCGGTTGCTGAGAAATCAGTAGCAATATCGTCACCATTTTTCGCCTTGACCTTGTAAACATAATTAGTACCAGCGGTTAATCCAGTGTTGTCAAAGCCACTGGCTCCGCCCCAGTCAGCATAGAGCTGCCAATCAGGATCAGTCTGAGTGCTACCGTCGGCATGTTTGACGTATGCGCCAAGCGTCACATTATAAATAGCATAGAGAGTTGTTGTGGTCGGATTGCTATTTGTATTAATCACAATATTGATGGCATTGGCAGAGGTGGCTGATAGAGTAGGGGCACTTGGAGTATTTGCCAATGTATAGGCAGTTACTAGGCTTGATGATGAACTACCACTCGTGTTGGTCGCTACAACTTTGCGAGTGTAGCCGGTGTTGGCCGAAAGGCTGGTTTCGTTCCAAGAAGTTGTGTTCACGGTCAGAGAGCTGGAGACACCGTTGCTCGAACTGTCCTGAACTTGCCATGATAGTTCGTTGTCAGAGTTGTCAGTCCAGGTCCAATCAATCTCTGAGGTGGAAGCAGCGGTTCCGGTAAGACCGGATGGAGCAGTTGGGATCGGGCAGGAATCACCAGTGCTGAAGATAAAGCCGGAGTTGTTGCCTGAATCGGTTGAGTTGGTGGCACAGAAAGCACTGCCGGAATCAACAAAGTAGGAGATGTCAGCATAGGATGCGGTGACACTAACGGGATTAATTGTGTAATCGCTTGAATCTGATGACTGGACTGTTAGGATTTTATCGCTGGCACCAGTAAGAGTTAGGGCATTATTGACTGTTGTGGTAGACCCACCAGTAAACTCTATTGTTCGCCCCGCGGAATTACTAGAAGTAGAAGCAGTCAGGTTGTAAAAGGTTAGACCCCCCGGAACTGTTTGAGTCGTTGAATCACTGCCACCATAAACAATTGTCGATGTACTCGGTGAAAATGTACCATTAACTACCAGTGGAGTACCGGAACCGGCCAGCGTAATAGTTCTACTCGAAGC
>Ga0066639_10005866_pt1 | contig 10288 bp, 9 predicted proteins | sample CryGeyCG2114_010_2_FD_59504 | JGI IMG/M metagenome (GOLD analysis project Ga0066639, IMG submission 59504) | Groundwater microbial communities from aquifer - Crystal Geyser CG10_big_fil_rev_8/21/14_0.10 | ecosystem: Environmental > Aquatic > Deep subsurface > Groundwater | place: USA: Utah... | reverse complement strand
TTACGCGTTGACCCGGAAACAAATCTAAACCCCCGCTACACGCTTAATTCATATGTTGTTGGAAAGTCCAACGAAATGGCTTACGCCGCCGCTCAAGCAATAGCACAAGCACCGGGTCATAAATATAATCCGTTATTTATCTACGGAGGTGTCGGCCTTGGGAAGACACATCTCATTCAAGGAATGGGAAATGAAATTAAAAATATCTTTAAAGGAAAGGTTCGGGTAAAATATGTTTCTTCAGAAAAATTTACGAACGATGTTATTTGGGCTCTTAAAAATAAACGGATGGAAACAATAAAAGAAAAATATCGTTTTGTGGACGTGCTTATTATAGACGACATTCAGTTCCTTGCCGGAAAACCAGCGACTGAGGAAGAATTTTTCCATACGTTTAATGCGTTGTATGATAATAACAAACAAATTGTTATTTCTTCTGACCGCGCGCCTAAATTTATACCCACATTAGAAGAACGTCTCCGCTCTCGTTTTGAAGGAGGGGTGTTGAGTGATATTGGTTATCCCGACTATGAGCTCAGATATGCCATTATTAAAACAAAGGTGGAAGAAAAAGGTATAAACCTATCAGATGAACTTATTGAATGTATTGCAAATAAAATACAAAAAAGCATTCGCGAAGTTGAGGGGGTTCTTAATAAAATCCTTTTTGCCCAAAGCCGGAAAGGAAGTCCTATTACGCAAAAAAACGTAGAACAAATAATAGGAGAAGTTATACAACGGCCAACAAAAAATATTAGCGCGGCGGAAATATTAAAAACGGTTGCTGATTTTTATGAAGTTTCTCCGAGTGATCTTATTAATAGGTCTCGTAAAAAAGAAATTGCTGAATCTAGGCAGGTGGCTATGTATCTTCTTCGTGATATGTTAAACCTCTCCTATCCATACATTGGCAAAAAGCTCGGGAAAAGAGATCATACAACGGCTATTTATGCTTGTGAAAAAATTGCGACAGCGATAAACCATAATCAAGATTTAAATCACAAAATATTAAGTATTAAAGAGCTTTTAAATGAAGAATAACTATATGAAAAAGATGTGGATAAACCAAAGAATAACTAACGAGTTCGCTGTGTATAAAAACGACACAAAAAACAAAGCCTATAGTTTATCCCCGGGATTACACAAGCTCTCCCCAGTGGGTGTGAATACTGTTTCTTCTTTTAAAACATAACCGTTATCGAGTTTTCCACAACATTATCAACACTAATACTACTACTACAAGTATGAAATTAATTATATTAAAGAATAATCTAAAAGAAGGACTTTCTGCTGTTGAGCGTGCTACAACTGATTCAAGTAATCTTCCGATTCTAAAAAATATATTATGTAAAACAGACGCAAAGACTATACGGCTTTCAGCAACAAATCTCGAAATAGGAGTACATAAATTTGTATCAGGAAAGGTTATTGAAGAAGGAGAGATAACAATTCCTTTCGCGCCTTTTTATAATATTATTTCAAATACCGATAGCGAAAGAGTTTCTTTAGAAACAGAAGATAATAATTTATATATTAAAACAGATAATTATCAGGCAAAAATTCAAGGAATGAATTCAGAAGAGTTTCCAATTATACCAAGTATTACTAATCAGGATTCGTTTATAGAGATTAATTCATCAGTTTTAAAAGAATCACTTGAAAGCACGGTTTACGCAGCTCATATTTCAGAAATTCGCCCGGAAATCAGTGGCGTACTCTTTGATTTTCAAACAACAATATTAAAATTTGTAGCAACAGATAGTTTTCGATTAGCAGAAAAGATTCTTAATAACCGACAATTTAAAACAACATACGAAAAAGGATTTCAAGCGATTATTCCATTAAAAACCATACAAGAAATTATTCGGACATTTTCTAATGATGTTTTGTTAAAAATAATCATAGACCAAAACCAAATATTAATAAAAACAGAAGGCCAAGAATTAATTTCTCGCCTTATCAGTGGGCAATATCCCGACTATGAACAAATTATTCCAAAAGAAACAGAGACAGAAATATTACTTGAAAGAGATAAATTATTAAATGCAATACGCCTTGTCTCAAGTTTTTCAGGGAGAGTAAACGATGTAAAAATGAAAGCAGAAGAAGGAGGAAAAACACTTGAAGTATATTCTGCAAGCCAAGGCCTCGGAGAAAATAATTATCTTATCCCCGTTAAAATAACCGGCCCCGAAATAAACGAAATAAGTTTTAACTGGAGATATATCCTCGATGGGATAAAAGCTATAAAATCAAAAGACTTATTGCTCGGCATCAACAGTGAAAACAAACCGGCACTTATGCGAGCACCAGACGAGATGACGTATCGATACATTGTAATGCCGATTAAAGCTACTTAAAAAGAATAACTTCTTTTTTCTTTGTTATAGCTTCTGCGGTAACTTCAATAGAAAGTAAATTTTGCAACGCCGGGGAAGAAGCAATAAATGAATGTGTATATGAAAAAGAGGTTCCAAGGTTTCCGCTTCTTGTATCAATAAGGACATTATTAAAGAAAAGCTTAATGAAGTTGATATCTGACACCGAAGAGATGTCAGCATGAATCTGCACAGGAGATTTTATAAAAGAGCCGGGGAGGGGTTCTGTAATGGCAATAACAATAGGGTCAGTAGCAAGATATGCCCCCGCAAAAAGAGCAACACTATTGGGCGCAAGCGGTTGATTAAATAAAGTAAAGTTTAAAACATTGCGCGATGCCCATTCAAGAACCGGTTTTTCCCAGTTTTCAAATTGCGCATCGATAGCCGGATCTTTAGGTCTATTCCCTGAAGGATCTTTTTTATTAACATAAAAAAGAATTGAGTGAATCTGAGGCGACAAAACTCCGTTTGATTGAAATTGCACAATATATTCTCCTCGAAGAATGGGCTTTTGAGCAATAACAGTATCAGGGCGAGGGAAAGAAAGAGAAGGACGAGAGAGGAGCGCTTCGCTCATAAACGCATGCCACATAGGCACCGCGGCAAGGATACTTCCTCCTTGTTGTATCATTGGAGTATTGTCGTTATTTCCAGCCCATACACCAACGACTAAGTCTGGTGTATAGCCGATAGTCCATGCGTCTCGATAGTCATTAGTCGTTCCGGTTTTAAGAGCAGTGTCATACCCGGGAACAACAGTAAGCGGAAGACTGCTCGAAAAAAGTCCCGAGCGAGCATCAACGTCTGAAAGTATTGAATTAGTTAGGCGGACATATTGCGCGTCAATAACCCTCGTTTGCTCGTCTCTGTATCTTTCAAGAATACGATCGTTAGCGGATATTGAAAGTATCATTGATTGTTTATGCCTTACGCCATCTTCAGCAAACACAGAATATCCATGGACTAAGTCCTGAAGCGTAACTTCCCCGCCTCCAAGAACCAACGAGAGCCCATAGCGAGCCTTCTCGGTAAGGGTTGAGAGACCAAAACTTCGTGCGAGCTCAAGGACAGAATCAACTCCCGCCAGATAAAGAACTTTTACAGCGGGTACGTTAATAGACTGAGCAAGGGCTTCGCGAAGCGTTACCGGTCCTCTAAAAATACCATCGTAGTTATGAGGCATATAGCTTTTAAGAGGGTCTTTTGTCGTATCAAATTCAGTTTCGGTATCAAAAATAATCGTGTCGGGAGTATACCCCCTTTTAAAAGCAGCAGTATAAGCAAAAGGTTTAATAGCAGAACCCGGTTGACGAAATCCTTGAGAGGCAACATTAAAATTACCTTCTCGCTCGGTATCAAAATAATCACGAGAACCAACAAGAGCTACAAGCTGTCCAGTTTGTGCATCCTCAGCAACAAGCGCCGCGTTAGTTCCTTTGTATAATGCTTCATTTCTCTCTGCGCCTTCCTTGACCACCTTTTCAGCGAGCTGTTGTAAGTCCCAATCAAGCGTTGTTATAACCGTGAGTCCCGCAGTTCTTATGAAATCCTCTCCATATCTATCATTTAAATACTCTTGAACCATAATAACGAAATGAGGCGCTTTAATCCCTGTTGTTGGGGAGGCAAAAGCAGGAATAACAGCAAGAGCCTCGTCTCGCTCTTCTTCGGTTATAAACCCGAGCGTGTGCATTTTTTTCAAAACAATATCACGACGAGAAAGAAGCTCTTCAACATGTGAGCCCCACGGAGAATAATACGTAGGCGCTTTCGGAATACTGGCAATGATAGCAGCCTCAGAAAGAGTAATATCACGAGCAGATTTTTCAAAAAAATACTGACTCGCCGTCTCAATACCATAAGCGTTTGACCCATAAGGAATTTGATTAAGATACGCGTCAAGTATTTCATCTTTAGTAAAGCGACGCTCTAATTGAATCGCAAGAAAAAGCTCTTTAATTTTTCGAGAAAAAATTCTCTCATCAGTAAGGAATGCTTTTTTTGCAAGTTGTTGCGTAATAGTTGAACCACCTTGAACCACCCCACCCCTTTGGATATTTATGATAGAAGCGCGAATAATAGACTGCCACTCAAAAGCTGAATGAGTGTAAAAATTCTCATCCTCAATGGCGAGAGTCGCCTGCTTTATAAAAAGAGGAATTTCATCAAAAGGAATAACCGTTCGTTTCTCTTCTCCGTGAATTTCATATAATAAAACTTCCCCCGTACGGTCATAAATGCGAGTAGATTCAGCGACTAAACGAGATTCAATAAGCTCTGGAGAAGGGAGTGTTTTAAAAAGGTATAAAACCCATACAGCCCCGCTTAATCCTCCCAGAAATCCAATAATAAGAAGTGTATATATAAATTTTCTCAACACCTTTAAATCTTACGGCAAAGATGTTACAAAAGCAAAATCCCCGGGCTTTCCGGGGATTTTGTTGTAATGCCTCTTAAATATAAAAGAGATTATTGCTCTAAATCTTCGTCTTCGTCAGCTGACTCCAATTCATCTTCATCGTCATCAGCATCATCAATATCCATATCGAGCTCATCTTCAGCGAGCATAGTAGCGCTAATTCGTTCCATGTGAATGCTTCTATAATAATATAAATAAAAAGCGACCTTTATAATTTTCTAACCTATTATATTTCTATTAATCCGTTCGTCAAGTGCATATCTTTGAGCAGCGGTAAGGGCGATGGCAAGGGCGTCACTTGCATCATCATGCCCTGCAACAGCGTCTATGCCGAGGATGCGACCTACCATCTTTGCCACAGTTTTTTTATCAGCTCCACCATATCCAGAAACAGAAAGCTTGACATCGTTCGGATATAAAGATAACACCGGTATTTTTTTTTGCAAGAGAAGTAATACAATAATGCCCCGTGCCTCAGAAACCGAGAGAGCCGTTTTTTTATTTTTAGAAAATAAAAGTTCTTCAACGCCCGCACAGCCCGGAGAATGCTCTGTAAGAAGCCGAGAAATTTTTTGTGCTAATTCTAAAATACGTTCGGAATAATCATGAGCCGAAATCTCAAGAACACCATAGGTAATAAGATGTAGCTTAGGGAGCGTTTCTATAACTCCATACCCAACACGAGTAGTCCCCGGGTCAATGCCTAAAACACGCATGCAATATTATTGTACGTTAGTGTAAATCGTTTGAATATCGGGATGCTCTTCGCATATCTTTATAAGCTTAGTAAAACTTTCTTGTGCTTCAGGAGATAAGGGTTGTATAAATTGTGGTGTCCATGAATCCCCCGCTCTGGCAAATGCCCAAAGGACGCTTCCCGGGTCAGCAAGCTTTGCGTCGTGATCTGAGAGCAATTTTTTTAATTCTGCGATGGTCCTATTTTTATTATCAGTAATCCCTTCAATGATAAGGGCGGATTTTTCCGGACCGTATGCTTCAACAACAATTTCTTCAAGATTTTCTGTTTCAGATAATTTTTTAATAACACGTTCAATGTTTTGTGTAGGAACTTGTGAATGCTTTGCTCGGTCAATTGCCGCGCGAAGGCGTGGGTTTGCCTGCGGGTCTGCATTTTCTCGTGCCGCTATTGCAACAGCAGCAAGAAGCTTTGAGAATAATGTTCCTCGCTTTTGGTCAGTAGTTCCTTTTTTATGCTTTATTTTTGACCATTTAGAGTGTCCTGACATATGTTAAGAGTATAGCGGATGTATATATGGTTTCAAGAAAAAAAATGAGCCGCCGCAAGATACTTCCCCGTAGGGTTTCTCTTGCGACGGCGTGAACGCGAGGAATCGAACCTCGCAGGGGCCGGGAAACATCACCAGCCCTACTAGTTCCAACTCCAACCACCACCGTTGTCGTACACTGTGGAACCGCACGGGGCTCCGTTGTAGGTGGTGACGGGGTTGTCGAAGACCGCGTCACAGAGGATGTAGACGCTCGATTCCCGGCCGTAGCCTGAAACCGAGAATGGTAGCCGCGTCTGGCCGACCTCTCGTTCGCCGTCGTACGCCTTCAGAAGGATTGTTACCTCCAATTTCCCCCGACTCAGGTTTTTGAAGGGCTCGTACGGCGCATGTTGCCCGGGAGCGATTTGGAAGATTGGGATCTCCTTGGGCCACCCGCCGGTGTAGCGGTCCGGAAACGCGATGATCGTGTAGCGCGGCCCGCGGTTGGAGATGGTTACCACCCGACCGGTGCCGATGCGGAGGTTGGTATCCACCGTGATCATGGACGCCAACTGCTTTGCGAGCCCCGTCCCCATGACGGCGAGGTCGCTGGACTGGCCATTCCCTTGTCCGCTACTACTCATCACGCAGGCACCCGGAACAAAGAACAGCGCGAGTGCGAAAAGACGAACAATGAGATTTGACTTCATAATGAAGCCTCCAAGTGAGGGAACTGCAGATTAAGTTTTCGAAGAACCTGTATATTATATCATACAATATTATATTTTGTCAAATACACTTCAAAGGAGCTACAGACGATAGAAAAGCCATAGTTATAGCTTGTGAGCTGTGATTGTTTGCGTTATGATTGATGAAACGCTCTTTTTTATGCTACTTAATCCAAGATTACAAGAACAACTCGTTAAAATTCGTCACGCTTCCGAAGAGCGGGAGGCTTTACGAAAAGCAAAAGACACAGGCATTTCATATATCGACACAACAAAAATTTCTGTTAACGCCGCAGTATTGAAAGTAATTCCTGAAGCACGCGCCAGAGCATGTAACGTGGCGCCTCTCACCCTCGCCAATAAAAGATTAAAACTTGCAGTCTTAGATTCTCGCGATGGAAAAACTAAAAAACTCGTAGACGAGTTAAGTAGCCAGGGATATGTTATTGAAATGCTTGCGACATCCCGCTACGGACTTGAGCACATATGGAGTTTTTATAAATTTGTCACACGCGGAAAGTCTCCTATAACAAGCCGTGTTAATATAGAAAAGGAAAGAATTCTTACATTGCAAAAAGAACTGATAAGCATTGAAAAAGTCGCCCAAGCAATAGAAAAGTTTAATTACATCAATTTTTCAGTTACTGATTTTTTAGAAATAGTTTTTGCTGGTGCTCTTGCAAATCGTGCATCAGATATACATCTAGAGCCGGAAGAAGCAGGCATAAGAATACGCTATCGCGTAGATGGCATCTTGCATGACGTTACGAAAGGATTAAAAGCGGATAATTACAAAAGCATCACTTCGCGCATAAAGCTACTCTCAAACTTAAAGATTAACGTTTCAGATCATCCACAAGACGGAAGGGTTACCATTGGACTCTCAGTAAAAGAAGTTGAAATGCGTATTGCGTTTGCTCCAGCAGAATATGGAGAAATAGTTGTTATGCGCGTCTTAGACCCTGATGCTATTAATTTAAAATTATCTGACTTAGGATTAAGGTCAGATGATTTAGAAATCATAACAACAGAACTATCTCGACCAAACGGCATGATTTTAAATACGGGGCCAACCGGCTCAGGAAAAACAACAACGCTGTATGCTTTTCTAAAAGCCAAACAAACACCGGAGATAAAAATAATCACCATTGAAGATCCAATCGAATATCATTTAACCGGCATTGAACAAACACAAGTTGATGAAGATGCAGAATATTCATTCGCGAGTGGATTAAAATCAATTATGCGTCAAGACCCAGATGTTATTTTAATCGGTGAGGTACGAGATAAAGATACAGCAGAGACAGCGATTCAATCTGCGCTAACCGGGCATTTAGTCTTTTCAACCATACACGCAAATAATGCGGCAGGCGCAGTCCCTCGATTTTTAGACCTCGGAGTTCGTCCGACGAGTATTGGTCCGGCACTCAATCTTATTATTGGACAACGACTCATACGAAGATTATGTGAGAAATGTAAACAAAGAGCAGAAATAACAGAGGGGCTCAAAGAAAATATAACGAAGTTTATTTTAAATTTACCAAAGCGAGTCGAGAAAAAAACTATTGAAGAAATAGCCATGTATAAACCAAAGGGATGCGACGCATGTAATAACAGCGGTTATCACGGACGAGTTGGCATTTTTGAATTTTTATTAAACGATCCTCAATACGACAAAGTTGCAAGCGACCCAACGCATGATGTGCTCGCTTCTGAAGGAGAATTTGAAGCATTGATTCAAAGTCAAGCAAGCGAATCGAAAATTATCGAATACGCACTTTCAAAAGGAATGGTAACAATGCAAGAAGACGGCATTTTAAAAGTTTTCTCAGGGATGACTACTTTTGAAGAAGTTGAGCGCGCAACGGGGAAGATTCCGTGGAGAGAAAAGGAAATAAAAAAATAAAGATCATTGATCTGAGGGCAAATTACCCCGCTTTCTAAGTTTCTACTAAACAAACTCAGAAAGCGGGGTGACCAGAATTACTCCGAGGAGAAGCCCAGTCGAAACCAGGCCGTCCGGTAATGCTAAGAGTAACCCCCAGCCCTCAGGTCAATGACCTTAATTCAGGTGCTATCTTAACATAAGGCTAAATAAAAGTCAACCCCTTTCTGTGGAGGGCAGAGTGCGGTATAAAAGAGAGATAGCAGTCCCCTTATATACACCATATGGAAAAAGAAGAAATTAAACAACCAAAAAAAGAAGAACAAGCAATTGATGCGTTATTACGGCCACACGCGTGGGCGGAATATGTTGGCCAGACAAAAGTAAAACAACAATTACAAATTATTTTACTCGCTGCGCGCGAGCGAGAAGAGGCGTGTGATCATTTATTGTTTTATGGACAAGCAGGTCTGGGCAAGACAACGCTTGCACATCTTGTAGCGCGAGAATTAAATAGTAATGTAAAAGTGACTTCAGGTCCTGCTCTTGAAAAAGTAGGTGATGTTGCCGCGGTGCTCACTAATCTTGAGCACGGAGATATCTTGTTTATTGATGAGGCACATCGACTCAATCGCATGATAGAAGAAGTGCTCTATCCTGCCATGGAGATGAGGAAGCTCAATCTTGTTGTTGGAAAAGGACCAGGTGCTCGTACGCTCGCTCTTGATCTCCCTCCGTTTACATTAATCGCGGCAACGACGCGCGCAAGTCTATTGTCGGGTCCCTTACGGTCTCGTTTTGGCGGATCATTTAAACTCGATTATTATAATGTTGCAGATATTGAGGCTATTGTCCGCCGGTCAGCAAAAATTTTGAACATAGAAATTAAACCTGATGGTGTTACGGCGGTTGCAAGGGCTTCGCGATTCACTCCTCGTGTTGCTAACCGACTTGTTAAACGCGTGAGAGACTATGCTCAAGTAAATAAAATTAAAGATATTAATGGCGATGTTGTTTTGAAATGTCTTGAGATGTTAGAAATAGATAATCAGGGATTAGAGCCATACGACAGACAACTCTTAGAGGTGATCATCAAGAAATTTAACGGTGGGCCGGTTGGCATTGGGACACTTACGGCGGCACTTAATGATGAAAAAGGGAATATAGAAGACGTACATGAACCATATCTTATGACTATTGGCTTTTTGCGACGTACTGCTGCCGGACGAATAGCGACCGAAGAAGCATATAAACATCTTAAGCTTGATAATCCTGAAGCGAATCTTTTATAAAGTCCATATACCAAAAGAACGTATAGATGATTATTCAATCATTTCTCCCCAACCCTCCGGGAAAAGATACTGAAGGAGAGATTATTACTATTGTAAATAATTTTAAAACCGCCCAAAGCTTAAAGGGATGGCATCTTAAAGACGAAAGCGGGAAGAAATTTTTCTTTGGCGAAGAAACGCTTGAGCCAAACGAAGAGCGCGTACTTCCCTACACAGAGACACGGATTACATTAAATAATAACGGAGAAACAGTTTATTTAATTGATGAGCAGGAGACGATTATTCACCAGCTAGAATATTTTGGAAAAGCGAGTGAAGGTATGCTGGTTTCAGATACGATTCTTACGTATGATA
>Ga0066639_10005858_pt1 | contig 10295 bp, 8 predicted proteins | sample CryGeyCG2114_010_2_FD_59504 | JGI IMG/M metagenome (GOLD analysis project Ga0066639, IMG submission 59504) | Groundwater microbial communities from aquifer - Crystal Geyser CG10_big_fil_rev_8/21/14_0.10 | ecosystem: Environmental > Aquatic > Deep subsurface > Groundwater | place: USA: Utah... | reverse complement strand
AAAATCATTTCCTTCAAACTACAAAAAACTCCGCCATATCGCAAAAATTGATTGCTTAACATTAACTCCATTATTTCGTTCAGGTGAATCACTTTTATTATCTCAATGAAAAAAATTATTTTTCTTTCAATAGCAATTATTTTAATAGCCGGCGGCAAAACCTTGGCAGCCGGTCCGATTATTATTAACGAGATAATGTATGATTTGTCAAAAGAGGATTGCGTTGCCGACGGTTCCGATGATACTCATGAATGGATTGAGATAAAAAATATTTCCGGGAATGCTGTTGATTTAAAAAATTGGAAATTCAACGATGGCTCCAATCATTTGTTGAATGAGCCGCCGAAAAATGGCGGACAGGGGAGTTTAATTATCTCTGTCGGCGGGTTCGCGATTTTTGCCGATGACGCCAACGTGTTTTTATCCGACCATCCCGGCTTCAGCGGAACGGTGATTGACACGGTAATGAGTTTGAATAACACTTCCGATATTTTGAAAATTATTGATGCCGACAGCCAAGTGATTGATGAAGTCAGTTATGATAAAAGTCTCGGCGCCAGTCATAATTGCTATACTTTGGAGCGAATCAATGATTTTGCCGGTCAATTTTGCCAATCCCAAAATTTAGGTGGCTCACCCGGTTTAGTTAATAATCCTAATTGTTCTCCTTCGCCAACCCCAACTTCTAACCCAACACCCACTCCAACTACCAATCCCAGTTTGAGTCCGACCATCACTTCCTCTCCAATTTTAACACCAACCGTCACCTTACTGCCAACTTCTTCAATTTCTCCGAGTCCTTCTGTTTCTCCTCAAAAAATCACCGTCAATCTAATTATCAACGAGTTCATTCCCAACCCTGTTGGTTCCGATGAGGAAAACGAGTGGATTGAAATTTATAATGCCGGCGATAACGAAGTTGATTTAAGCGGCTGGAAAATTCAGGATGTCTCCGGTAAAGCCTATACTTTTAAGGAGGAAAAAATCCTGGCGAAAAATTATCTGGTTTTATACCGACCTAAAACAAAAATCACCATCAACAACGATGCGGAAACTCTAAGTTTAATCGCGCCCCAAGGAGAGACAGCCTCGCAAATTAGCTTTTCCGGCGGTTCAAAAGAAGGGTATTCTTTTGCTCGTTTCGGTCCGAATGACTGGCGCTGGACAGAAATTTTGACGCCGGGAAAAGAAAACCAGTTTAGCACCGAGAGCCAGCAAAAATCTTTCGCCGCCTCCCCCTCGCCGTCCGCCTCTTTAAAGATTCCTTATACCAACCCCGAATCGCTCGGCTCTTTTAAGAAAATCGTTTTGCCGGCGATAGCTATTGGAGCAATTTTCAGTCTCGCCGCCTTGATTTTTATCAAAAAATTTATTCCCTAGATTAATTAAAAATGATAAAGGCGCTAGCTCCGGCTAGCGCCTTTTTATTAGCGTTTTTGCCAAGTTTTTCTTCTTCTATTTCTTTTATCCCAATATTTGGAAGCTCTCTGAGCCGGGTTTCTTAATTCCCGTCCTACTATCGGTCTTCTTAACTGTTTTTTGAAAAAAAGCCGGTCCCTTGGTAACATTCTTACTCCTTGACCAAAAAGAGTTAAATTTGCTTTTGTTAAGATAGCAAATCAATAATTGAATGTCAAATTTTTATTTCAACTCCGCTAAATTATCGCCGCTAGCACTTTCAACTTTGGGAGGGACAGCCAAGGGAAAGGCCTGCTCCATTTTTTCTTTGATTATTTTTCCAGCCTCGTCAATCACTTCGTTTTTAACTTCAAAAACTAATTCGTCATGAATCTGAAGAAGCATTTTGACGCTATCGCTTAATTTTTTTTCTTTCAGCGTTCTATTGATTTCAATCATCGCCATTTTGATAATGTCGGCCGCCAATCCCTGAATTGGGAAATTAACCGCCATTCGTTCGGCTAAGGAGCGGTATTTTTGATTATCCGAGGCCAAATCCAAAACCCAACGTCTTCGGCCGGTCAGGGTTTTAATAAAGCCATAAGTTCTTCCCTCGCTTTTTATTTTTTCCTGCCAATCGCGGATGCCCTCGAAATCATGATAGTATTCCTCAATAAATTTAGCAGCCACCTCTTTGGTTAAGCCGCTGGCTTCGCTAAAAGCCTTGGCGCCCATGCCGTATAAAACTCCGAAATTCAAAGTTTTGGCCTGACGCCGCATCTCGGAAGTGACTTTATCATAAGCAGTGTTGTTGATTTCCGCGGCAGTCAAAGTATGAATATCTTTGTTTTCCTCAAAAGCCCGAAGCATTTTTTCATCTTCGGCCAAGGAAGCGGCAATTCTAAGTTCGATTTGGGAATAATCAAATCCCAAAAATTTCCAAGCATTTTCCGCCATAAAACCTTCTCGGATTTTTTTTGCCCACTCGCCTTGAGCCGGAATATTTTGAAGGTTAGGATTATCAGAGGAAAGTCGGCCGGTACTGGTGCCAACTTGGTTGTAATTGGTGTGAACTCGGCTGTCTTTGTCAATGAATTTAGGTAGGGCCTCGATATAGGTGGTTTTTAATTTCATTAATTCGCGATATTCAAGGATAAGAGGAATAATCGGATGTAAATTTTTAATTTTTATCAATTCTGTTTCTTGGGTGGAGATGACGCCGGCCGGAGTTTTCCTCATTCCTTTGGTGGGAATTTTCAATTTAATAAACAGAATTTCGGCCAATTGTTTTGGCGAATTAATATTGAAAGACAAATCGGCAATCTGATAAATCTTCTTTTCTAACCCATTGAGTCGGAGAGTGATTTCGGCGGCAAGTTTCTCAAAGTGTTTTACTTCGATTTTAATGCCCTGTTTTTCCATTTCAGCCAAAATCGGAATAAGCGGCACCTCGATATTGTTAAAGACGTTTTCCAATTCAAATTCTTGAAGCTTTTTTTCTTGGAATTCTTTGATTTTTGAAATCAAAAAAGTTGTCGGGTCCTGGGGAAGCGGCTCGCGGAAACTTCTTTGCCAAATTTTTTCCCAAGAATAATCTTTGACTTCGGAATTCAAAAGCCAGGCAGCGATTTTAATGTCGTGTCTCAGACCGTTAAAAGAAATGCCCAAATCAGCGAGAATTTTATAAATTTCTTTTAAGTCGTAGCCGATTTTCAGGATTTTTTCCGAAGAAAAAAGCGGTTTTAAAATTTCCAAATCTTTTTTATTGAGCGAAACGAGAAAAACTTGATTTTGGGAAAGGATTTCCAAGTTACCGCCGTTTTTAAAAATAACAATTTCGCCGCTCTTCAAGTTTTTTAAAGAATCTAAATTTTGGCTGAGGGGAAGATAAACGGTTTTGCCTCGGCTTTTTTGATTGTCCGGGCCATCGCTTTGAAGGCGAGAGATAAAGCTATCAAAGCGCCATTCTTTGAAAAGAGAGATGATTTTTTCTTTATCCAGTTCGCCAAATTTTAAATCTTCGAGTCGGACATCGAGTTCCACGTCTTTTTTAATGGAAGCCAAGTATTTGCTGAAAAACGCCTGGTCTTTTTGTTCCAATAATTTTTTTCTTAATTTTTCATTGAGGTCAGCCGATTTTTTAAAATGCGTTTTTTCTATTTCCTGGTAGAGATTTTCCAAATTGCCGAAATTTTTCAGGATTTTTATCGCGCCTTTTTCGCCGATGCCCAAAACGCCCGGGATATTGTCAGAGGGGTCGCCCTTTAAGCCTTTAAAATCAACCAATTGATTTGGCATTAAATCGAATCTGTCTTTGACGGCTTTTTCGTCATAAATAATCGTTTCCTGAACGCCTCTTTTCATCGTGTAAACAACTATTTTTTCGTCATCAACCAGTTGGAGAGTATCCAAATCGCCGGTGGCAATGATGATTTTTAATTCTTCGTTTTTGAATTTTTCCGCTAAAGAACCGATTAAATCGTCGGCCTCAAAACCGGGTTTTTCAAAATATTTTATTCCAAAAGAATCAAAAAGCCTTTTCGTTGCCTTAAATTGGGGGGTTAAATCTTCCGGCGTTTTCGGTCTTTTGGCTTTGTATTCTTTGTATTCTTCGTGGCGGAAGGTCGGTTCGGCCATATCAAAACAAGCCGCGATATAATCCGGTTTTATTTCCCGGAGCATTTTGAGGATGATATTGGTCGTACCGTAAACAGCGCCAATCGGCTCGCCGAGAGGAGTTGTTAATGGCGGCAGGGCGTGAAAGCAGCGGTGGATTAAAGCGTGGGCGTCGATTAAAACTAAGGTTTTCATAAATTTAGAACTTTGATTGAAAAACTCACCTTCACTTAACGCTCCGTTTTAGAGAAAGACGCAATCAATTTTTGCTTAACGCTGCGTTTTTTGACAAACAATATTCGTTCGAAGCGGGGAGCCCTCCGCCGAAAGCCATCGGCGGTTTCCCTTCGCTTCTCGCTTCATTTATTTGTGACAAAAAACTCCGCTATATCGCAAAAATTTATTGCTTAACAAAAACTCCGCTATTTCGTTCAGGTGAATTTTTCAAATAATTCATAGTGGATTCAGGTTAAAAGAGATTTGGCGCTGATTTTTTCCTTTAATTTTAAATTCAACCCAAAGGGCGTTTCTGGGGATGATTTTTTTAATTCTTTCCGGCCATTCGATAAAAATTAGATTTTGCGGATTTTTAGCGATATTTTTAAAGCCCAAGGCCAAAATTTCTTCGGGTTTTTCTATTCGGTAGCAGTCAATGTGATAAAAGCGTTTAAAAGCAAATTTTTTTGAAAGAGGGAAATCTTTCATAATGACAAAAGTCGGGCTTAAAACCTTGTTTTTTATTTTTAAAACCCGGGCGACAGCCTGAATAAAAGTGGTTTTACCGCTGCCCAAATTGCCATGAAGACAGAAAATTCGCGGGCTATTTTCGGGGTTTTCTAAAATAGTTTTAACTAACAAGGCGGCTATTTTTTGGGTTTGTTGGGGAGAAGTGCTGAGCATTTACATTTAGTATAACATATTTTTATCTTTATCGCAGAAATTAATTGACTTTAAATTATTATCGTTTTTAATATATTGAGGGGTTAATCCCTCAATATTTTTTCGGTTCGCTCGGTCGAAATAAACAATTGTTTTTGTTCATTTCTCCCTTGCTGCCGAAAATAATAACAATGGCCGAATTTTTTGAGATTGAAGGCGGTAAAAAATTAAAAGGAGACATCGAAGTGCGAGGCAGCAAAAATGGTGCCCTGGCAATTTTAGCCGCCACTCTTTTGACTTCCCAACCCTCGGTGATTAAAAATCTTCCTCTCTTGGGAGATGTTTTGGTGATGCTCGAGATTTTAAAAAGTTTGGGAGCTCAAATCAATTGGCTTGATGAAAGAACGGTGAAAATCCAGGCTAAAGATTTGAAAACCCAAGCCGAAGACAAATTAATCCGAAAAATTCGGGCCTCAATTTTAATTGCCGGGCCGCTTTTGGCCAGAAAAGGAGAACTAAAAATCGCCAAGCCCGGCGGTTGTCATATCGGCGTGAGAGGCTTGGATACCCATTTTGAAGGATTTCAGGAAACAGGCGTTTTTTTGGAAAAAGAAGAAGGCGAGAAATATCATTTAAAAGCGCCGAAAATTTTTCAACCGACGAAAGTGGTTTTAAACGAATTCAGCGTGACCGCCACTGAAAATTTGATGATGCTTTTTGCCGGCGCAGAGATGGAAAACGAAATTCATCTGGCGGCTAGCGAACCCCATATTCAGGAATTAGGGGAGTTTTTGAAGGAAATGGGCGCTGAAATAAAGGGTTTGGGGACGCATACGATAAAAATTAGAGGAAAGAAAAATTTAAAAGGAGTCGAACATAGCATCTGGCCGGATTATATTGAGGCCGGCACATTTTTTTCTTTGGCCGCCTCAACAAAAAGCAATTTAAAAATTAAAAATGTGCCGGTGGAATTTTTGGAAATGGTTTTCAGAAGTTTGAAAAAAATGGGAGTTTCATATAGAATAGAGGGGCAGACGGTTTTAATTGAGGGAGAAAATTCGAAATTAGTTGGCGCAAAAATTCAAACTCTTCCCTATCCCGGTTTCCCAACGGACCTTCAGGCGCCTTTTGCGGTATTGGGGACACAGAGCGCCGGAACCACTTTAATTTTCGATACCTTGTTCGAGGGCCGCTTCAAATATGTCGATGAATTAAACCAGATGGCTGCCAAGATTACCGTCTGCGATCCGCATCGCATTTTAATTATTGGTCCGACCCCGCTATCCGGCGCCAAGATTAAATCTTATGATTTAAGAGCCGGCGCCACCTTAATTATCGCGGCTTTAACAGCTTCCGGGAAAAGCCAGTTGGCTGGCGCCGATGAAGTGGATAGGGGATATGAGAAGATAGAAGAGGGTCTACAAAGCATTGGTGCCAATATTAAAAGAGTCACGGTTGAATGATTTAACTGTTCTAATGCAAAATTCAAAATTCAAAATGCAAAATTTAGGCATTTTCGCCCTTGGCGAAAAGATTTTAATTTTACAATTTTTAAATTTTACATTGTCATTTTGATTTTCGATTTTTGATTTTTGATTTTTTTACCATGTTCATAAAAAGAATCGGCATTGACTTAGGAACAACCAATACACTCATTTTTATTCCCAATAAAGGAGTGGTGATTTTTGAACCCACCATTGTTGCTTATGATTTAAATGATGACCGAATTTTAGCGGTTGGGCACGAAGCCAAAGAGATGATTGGTCGAACGCCGGATGATATTGGCGCTTATCGGCCCTTGAAGGACGGCGTCATTGCCGATTATAAAACCACCAAAGCGATGCTCAAATATTTCATTTCCAAAACTCTGGGCAGTTTTAATTTTTTTAAACCGATTGTCATCATTTCTGGTCCGGCCGGGATTACCTCCACCGAACGCCGGGCCGTTATTAATGCCACCTACGAAGCTGGCGCGCGCGAAGTATATCTGGTAAGAGAGCCGATTTTGGCGGCCTTAGGAGCGGGCATACCTATCAACTCTGCTTCTGGTCACATGCTTGTTAACATCGGCGGCGGCACCAGCGAAGTGGCGGTGATTTCTTTGGGCGGCATTGTTTCCTGGGCCTCTTTAAGAATTGCCGGTAATAAATTTGATGAGGCAATTGCCGAATACGTTAAGAAAAAATGTAATTTGGCGATTGGCGAGCAGACCGCTGAAAAAATTAAAATTGAGATTGGTTTGGCTCTTCCTCAGAAAAATCGTTTGGAAACAGAAGTTAGGGGTAGAGATTTAGATACCGGCTTGCCCAAATCGGTAATTATGAACTCCAATGAGGTAGCCGAGGCGATTACCGGCAATTTGGAAGAAATCAGCGAAACTATCCGTTCTGTCTTTTCGAATACTCCGCCGGAATTAGCCGCCGACATTATTGAAAAAGGAATTGTGATTTCCGGCGGCAGCGCCCTCCTCAGGAATATTGACGAATTTATCAGTAAGGTCACCGGTGTCAATTCCTATATTGCCGAAGATCCCTTATATTGCGTGGCTAAAGGCACGGGCATTATTTTGGAGCATTTGGATACTTATAAACGAGCGGTAATGAGCAAGAAGTAAAAGTCGGCGCAATCAAAATTGTTGTAATTTGATTTCAGAAGTAATTTTTCGGAGCCGCTCGTTTTGTTCCAGCGGCAAAACTCGCTTATGTCCTCGGCAAAATTTTTCCGCCTCTGGCGGAAAACCAAGCAATTTTGCCTCCGGATGCTCCGAAAAAATTACTTCTTTCAAAATTATTCTAATTTCTAACTAAAACTCCGCTAAGTCATTCAAGCAGGTTATAAATGTCAAAAAAAGAAGATGAATTTAGAGAATTATTTTCAAAAAATCATTGACCAGAATTTGATTGAGGGCAGCTGGCTTTTGACAGGGCTGGATGAGGAAGAAAAGTTTAACTTGGCTTTAAAAATAGCCCAAAAAATATCCATTGCCTCGGATATTTTACTGATTGCGCATCCAGAAAAATTAAAAGGGGCAACATCAGAGAGGTTTCAAACGCTGGAGCCGACGATTGAAAGCGTGAGAAAAGTCATTCGTTTTTTGTATTTCACCAGTGCCATCAAAAAAGTTTTAATCGTTAATGCCCTCGAACATTTGGAATTTGAGGCACAAAACGCTCTTTTGAAAATTACCGAAGAACCGCCCCAGGGATCGGTTTTGTTTTTTTTAAGCCGCGATGAAACCCGGATTTTGCCAACTCTCCATTCGCGCTTGAAAAAAATCAATGCAGCCATTGCGAAGCCGGCCGAATATTTCAAAAAAAAGCTCAATAGCGAAGCGCTAGATTTTTTGCAAGAACCAAAGAAAAACTTTCATTTAATCCAGGAAATTTTATCAAAAAACGATGAAAACCAAATGAACTTTTTGGAAAGTTGCGTGATTTTATTAAGAGACCAGTTCCTAAACTCCATCGGTTTAAAAGATTTGAAAATTAGTTCGATTGAGGGGAAAGTCGAATTAAGAGCGGTAAAATCCGCCTTAACTATTTTAAAGCGGCTCAAGGATTATAATGTTAACCCCAGACTTCAGATTGAAAATTTCGTCTTCCATCTTTAACCAATTATGTCAAAAACTTTCATTATTTTAGTCGGCCTTAAAAGGCAATAAGGGCTGGCATCGCTATATAATTTATGGAAGAAATCATTCAAAAATTTAAAAAAGAGAAAGCAGGGATAATCGAATTTTTTAAAAATGAATTGAGGGCAATCCGATCCAATCGTCCTCACCCGGGATTATTGGAAAATATCCGGGTGGAATACTACAATTCAAACTTGCCTCTCAAACAGATGGGGACCATTCAGGTTGTTTTGCCCAATTCTTTAATTGTGGAAGTTTGGGATAAAAACGCCTTAAACATAGTGGCTAAAGCCATTGAGATGGCTAATTTGGGTCTAACGACAGCGATTGAAGGAATTCATATTAGAGTGATTCTGCCGCCGCTTTCTGAAGAGAGAAGACAAGAAATCATTTCTTTAGTGCACAAAAAAGCCGAAGAAAGTCGCATCAATTTTCGGCGGGTTCGGGATGAGGCCGTTAAGGAAGCCAAAAAATTATTTGATGCGAAAAAAATCGGCGAGGACGATAAATTCCGCAAAAAAGAGGAGATTCAGAAGATGGTTGATGAATTCAATAAAGAAATCTCTTCTTTGATTGATAAAAAAGAAGAGGAATTAAAACAATAATTATGGCGATTATTATTTTCATTTTTTGCTTAAGTTTTTTGATTTTTTTGCACGAATTCGGGCATTTCCTGGCGGCCAAAAAAGCGGGAGTGAAGGTTGAGGAATTCGGTTTCGGTTATCCGCCGCGCCTTTTTGGAATTAAAAAAGGCGAAACGATTTATTCGCTTAATACTTTGCCTTTCGGCGGTTTCGTGAAAATTTTAGGAGAGGATGGCAGAGATCGAGAAAACCGTCGCAGTTTGGCTTCGCGCCGGCCCAAAATCAAATCCCAGATTTTAATAGCCGGTATCGTTATGAATTTAATTTTTGGCATTGGCCTTTTGAGTTTCGGTTATCTTCTGGGCCTGCCGGTTTTAGTTGATGAGAAAAATATCGGCGAAGTGAAAAATTTAAACCTTTCCATTTTGAATGTTTCCAGTAAAACCCCGGCTTCAGAGGCTGGGATTAAAGCCGGCGATATCTTATTACGAGCTAGGGCTGATAAAGAGGAAATTTTCGGGATGACCAGCGAAACTTTTCAAAAATTTATTAAGAAATATCAGGGTAAAGAAGTAGTTTTGACTCTCCAGCGCCAAAATCAGATTTTCGAAAAAAAGGTTATTTCCCGCCTCAATCCGCCAAAAGGCGAAGGGCCGTTGGGCGTGGTTATTGGCGAGGCGGGGACTCTTCGTTATCCTTTTTTCAAGAGTATCGCTTATGGCATAAGAGACGGCGTCAAATTCTTTTTCAATATTTTTGTGGCTCTGTTTTATTTTGTTAAAAGCCTCATTTTAAAAACAGAAACAATCGGGGGGATAATCGGACCAGTGGGGATTACGGCGATGGGGGCGCAGGTTGTAAGATTGGGGGTAAATTATCTCCTTCAATTTTTAGCCGCACTCTCCATTAATTTGGCCGCTTTAAATTTGATTCCTTTTCCGGCTCTCGACGGCAGCCGCCTTCTTTTTGTTCTGATAGAAAAAATTAAAGGAAAGCCGGTTTCGGCTCGGCTTGAAAATTTAATTCATTCTTTTGGTTTTGCCTGTTTGATTTTATTGGTGATTGTGGTGACCACCAAAGATATAATCAGACTGTTTTAAATGAGAAGCAGCGCCGACCTTTATAATCGAAGTGAGGGAGAAAATCAAAAACATCAGTTTTTGATTTTCGACCGAGCGAGATTACAT
>Ga0066639_10005854_pt1 | contig 10298 bp, 10 predicted proteins | sample CryGeyCG2114_010_2_FD_59504 | JGI IMG/M metagenome (GOLD analysis project Ga0066639, IMG submission 59504) | Groundwater microbial communities from aquifer - Crystal Geyser CG10_big_fil_rev_8/21/14_0.10 | ecosystem: Environmental > Aquatic > Deep subsurface > Groundwater | place: USA: Utah... | reverse complement strand
ATTTGTGAAAGGACCTGCGAAGGCTATAATGCTTGATTCTATTGGCGAGCTTGTTGCTGGAATTCCTACAAAACCAGGAATTATAAATATGAATGGTGAGTTAATGAATCTCAAACCAATACTAACTATTGCTAATATTAGAGTGGGGAATGTGTTATAAAAAGCGTAGAATGTTGCCTGGTAACCTAACAACATGGCTACAAACTTGTGAGCCAGTTCGTGCAGGATTACTGCTGGAGCTGTAACAATTGCAGAAATAATTAATGTTTCTTTTAGCGAGTTTCCTTTAAAGGGTATTTTTGAAATAAAACCCGAAAAAAGATATGCTAGGTAAATGGTTATTATTATTATTGCTATAATTTCTGAAAACGTGATTAACATTTTACGAAGCTATTGGAAGTTCATCTTCATCTATTTCTTCCTCTAGATCTTCTAAGAATTCTTTTAATAAATCTTTTGTTTTCATGTTTTTATATTTACTTTTTGGATTTAAAAGATTTTCTATGGTTAGATTAGAATATTACAGGATTATAAACCCCGGAAATCTCTTATGTTCATTAATCTTAGTATACAAGGACCAACATCTTTGATTAAGTCGCCTCCTTGTAATTGATAGCTCTCCACAAATTCAATTAAGGCATCTTTTGTTGAGGTGTGACCAATGTGCCCAATAGCAACTGTTACAGGGGTGATTATTGCTTTTTGCTCCATTTTTTTTAGTTTACCTAGTGTATGGCTTTTAGTTGTAGTGTTATCAAGAAAATCTGTGTTTCTTATTCCGGAGATGACACCTTGTTGTCTAATTATATCATATGCTCTTGCTCTTGGAACTCCATCATAGGTATTACTATCAATAAATATCATTCCTTGTTTTTTAAGAAAGTTTCCAACAGCTTCCATTAATGGACCATTTTCTGAAACTAAAGATCCCATATGGAAATTTAGTCCAACAACTTTTTCTAGGTGATTAGGATTAATTAATTCAAAGTTTTTCCTAAGGATAGGTTCTACTTGTTCTACTGGAGTATCATGATAGATCCCATTATCTCTTCCTGATTCTTCTGGTTTTAGTCCTCTTTCTACCATCCTTACTGGTTCTCCGGGGATGTGTAATAATGCGTAAAAGTCCTCCTGATTCATTAATTTGACAACTTGTGAAGTGTAGGGAGTGTCAGGCATAATTGCGAGATTTAAAGGAATGTTTGTTCTTAAAAGAGACTGGATATTAGCAACATCTCTGCTGCTTCCACCTGCATCATCAAGGATTACATAGATATCATGCGTTGGTTTTTCTGATTTAAAACCAAGGCCATAAGCAGCTCCGCCTGCGCTAAACATACCTAAAATTTCCCTTCTAGAATATTCTTTTGACATAGAAAAAATAAAGAAACAGACTTTATAAATCTTTCTATATTTGACTACTTACTGGTGACAAATTACTTAATGTCTGAGAATCCAATAAGTATGAAGATTAGACCTATTAATAATACTAGTAAGGCTATTCCTCCTTTGATTAAAGCCCATGTAGCACTCCATAAGCCCCATATATTACCAAGGAATAGATAGATAGGTATTATTGCTATAATCAATCCTAAAACAATCTTAAATAACCCTTTTGCAGCATTACCCATTTTTAAAAACCTCCTGTTATATACAAAGAACATTCCCTCGTTCATTTAAATATATTTATTAAAAGGCATATATATTTGGAAAACTATATAAATCTTCTTTAGATTGGTTTTTCTATGGATATCAGAACACATACTTGTGGTGAACTAACTAAAAAATTTGTTGGAAAAAAAGTAAAGCTTTGCGGCTGGATTGATAGTGTTAGGCAACAAGGAAAAATTGGTTTTCTAATTTTGAGAGATAGGTATGGTGTGACTCAATGTTTTGTTGGAAAGGAATTAAGTGATAAACTTGCTGACTTAAGAAAGGATTCTGTTGTTCAGGTTTTAGGAATAGTCAACGAGAGACCAAAAAATCAGGTAAAAAAAGAATTAAGCACCGGAGAAATTGAAATTAAGTCTGAAGAGATAAACGTGTTAACTCTTGCAGATCCATTACCTTTGGATGAAAATGCTACAGAAGATACAAGATTAAAATATAGATATATTGATTTAAGAAAAAAAGAATTACAAGATGCAATCAGGAAAAGACACGAAGCTGTTTTGTTTATGAGAGATTTTTTAGATAAGAAAGGGTTCTATGAAATTACAACTCCAATATTAACTAAAAGTTCTCCTGAAGGTGCAAGAGATTTCCTAGTTCCTTCAAGACTACATCTTGGAAAATTTTATGCTCTTCCACAAAGTCCCCAGCAGTATAAGCAATTATTAATGCTTGCTGGTTTTGATAAGTACTTTCAGATTGCTCCTTGTTTTAGAGATGAGGATGCAAGAGCAGACAGAAGTCCGGGTGAATTTTATCAATTAGATATGGAAATGAGTTTTGTTACTCAGGAAGAAATTTTAAAATTAACTGAAGAGCTTTTTGTTAATCTAATTAAAAAAGTATTCCCTGAAAAGAAAATTACTGAGGTTCCGTTTCCAAGACTAAGTTATAGTGAGGTTATGAAACAATATAAGACAGATAAACCTGATTTGAGGAAGAATAAGAAGGATAGCAATGAATTAGCATTTGCATGGATTGTTGATTTTCCTCTGTTCGAGGAGGAAATGGAAAATGGGCATTATGCTCCTATGCACCATATGTTTACTATGCCCAAGGAAAGCGATTTAAAATTATTAGATAAAGAACCAGGGAAGGTAAAGAGCTACCAACATGATTTGGTACTTAATGGGTTAGAAGTTGGTGGGGGAAGTATAAGGATACATGATTCAAAGATTCAGGAAAAGATTTTTGATTTAATTGGATTTACTAAAGAGCATAAGAAATACTTTAACCATATGCTAGAAGCTTTTAGATATGGTGCTCCACCTCATGGAGGCATTGCTCCAGGAATAGACCGAGTTTTAATGGCTATAATGGGCACAAAATCAATTAGAGATGTAATTGCTTTTCCTAAAAATAAAGAGGCAAGGGACGTGATGATGGGGGCACCTTCTGAAGTATTACCCGGTCAATTAGATGACTTAAATATTGAACTAAAAAAGAAAAAATGAATGTTTTTTCTGAAATTAAAAAATTATTAGATTCTAAAAATGTTGATTATAAAGTTTTAGAGCATAAACCTGTTGGAACCTCTATAGAAGTAGCTAAAGAAAGAGGAGAAGACATTAAGATAGGTATAAAGGCCATGGTTTTCAAAGGTGATAATAACTTTTTTATGGTTTGTGTCAGTGCAGCTTATAAAATTGACAGCAAGAAAGTAAGGAAAGCATTAAAGTTAAGGAAATTAAGATTTGCAACAGAAGAAGAACTAATGGAATTAACTAATTGTGTTCCTGGAGGTGTTCCTCCTTTTGGGCAGATTTTTAAGTTGAAGATGTATTTGGATAAAACTGTTTTAAAAAACGAGAATGTGGCTTTTAATGCAGGAAGGTTAGACAGGTCAATAAAGATGAAAAGAGGCGATTACGAGAAGGCTGTTAACTTCCAGCTTATAAATGCTTCGAAATAGGAATGTTTTTATATTTTTATATTCATGATTATTGATTATGGGATTTATTTCAATTCAGGAAGCTATCAAAAAAGGCAAAGAGAAGGTAGCAATACGGGGATGGATTTATAGAGAAAGAGGCAGCAATAAACTTAAGTTTTTAGTTTTAAGAGATGCTAGCAATATTGTTCAGTGTGTAATTAAAAAAGAAGAAGTTTCTGAAAAAATCTGGAATGATGCTAACAAGGCATTAGTTGAGAGTTCTGTAGAAATTGAAGGAGATATTTATCAGGATAAAAGAGCCCCCACTGGTTATGAAATTAATGTTAAAAAATTAAATGTAGTGAATTTTGCAGAAAATTTTCCAATCAACAAAGACCAGAGTATTGAGTTTTTAGCAGATAACAGACATTTATGGTTAAGAAGCAGAAAGATGACTGCTATTTTAAAAATCAGAAGCACTGTTTTTGGTGCAATACACGAATATTTTAGAGGTGAAGGATTTTATGAATATCAATCACCAACGTTCCAGGCAGTTCAGTGCGAGGGCGGATCTACTTTGTTTCATGTTGATTACTTTGGAAACAAGGATGTGTTTTTAGCACAGACTTGGCAATTGTATGCAGAGCCAGCAATATTTTCATTGGAAAAGATTTATACTATTGCACCAAGTTTTAGAGCTGAGAAAAGCAAAACTTCGAGACACCTAACTGAATACTGGCATGCTGAGATGGAAGTTGCATGGGCAAACTTTGAAGATATAATAAGTTATGGTGAAGGGTTAATAAAGTATATTGTAAAAAAAGTTCTGGAAAAGAATAAAGCAGAATTAGAATTATTGGAAAGAGATGTTAAAAAACTAGAACCAACAATCAAGAAGAGATTTACAAGGATAACTTATGATGAAGTCTTAAAGTTATTAAAAGACAAATTTAAAATGAGCATTCCCTGGGGAAAGGACCTAAGAACAATTGAAGAAGACAAACTAAGCTCTTTGTTTGATGTACCTGTGGCTGTTACAAGGTACCCTAAGAAAGTTAAGGCATTTTACATGAAAGAACCAACTGATAGCAATCCGAAGAAACCTGTTGTGAATGGTGTAGACTTTATTGCTCCGGAAGGTTATGGAGAAATAATTGGGGGAAGTGAGAGGGAGTCTGATATTAATAAGATAATTGAAAGACTTAAAGAGGAAGGAGAAGATGTTAAGCAGTACCAATTCTATTTAGATACAAGGAAGTATGGTAGTGTTCCACATGGAGGCTATGGCCTTGGTGTTGAGAGAGTTATAGCCTGGATTTGTGGATTAGATAATATTAAAGAGGCTATTCCTTTTCCAAGAACTGTGTTGAGATACAAACCATAATTAAATAATATAAAAATCTTAAAGAACTTTCTTAATATGCTCTTCTGTTACTTTGTCATAACCATGAGTTATTGCATATCTGCAAACTTCCTCACAGTTTTTTAATAACAATCTAGGATTTTTGTTTGATTTCTTAAACAAGGTTTTGATTATGCTGTCAGACAAAAGCTCTGTTTCGCCAAGTCTTTTTCTTATTAACTCAACTGCATCTTCTTCTTTTAGATCACCCAGCTTGACTACATTATCATTGATTTTTTCTTTAATTCCGTTAGCCAGCTTTGCTTTTTTGTAGTTTGGACCCACTAAAACAATAGATTTTATGTTTTTTTCATATTCGTTAAGCAATGCTTCAGAATCCTCTTCACTTAATTCTGAAACTTCGTCAAGAAGAAATATCATGCCGTTAGGAACAATTCCAAATAGCTTCTGAAGAAAACTTCTTCCACCATTTAACAAATTGTCAACATGAATTGAGTTATCTGACCGGTTACAGCTGTAATAAACAACTTTTTTCTTTCCTCCAAAGAGGTTTATTATTTTTTTAAGTATAGAGGTTTTTCCTTTTCCAAACTCTCCTTCTATGAATATTACTTTTCCTTCTGAAATATCTTCTAATAACTTTGTGGTGTCTATTCCAATTAGTTCATCTGAATATGCAGATGGCTTAATGCTAAATGGGTTATTGTAAAATCCAATTTCTTTATACCAGGTTTCCATTTTAATAGTATTTTTCGGCTATGTCTTCATAGACGACCTTTATAGGTTTTTCCCCTTGTTCAATCTTGATTTCTTCTTTAGGCTCCTCTTTAATCTCTTTAATCTCTTCTTTTTTTTCTTTTGGAATCTTTTCTTCTTTTTTTGGTTCTTCCTTTACTTTTTCCTTTTTTGGGTTTTCTTTTTTAGTTTTTTCTTTTTTTACTACTTTCTTTTCGGGTTCTTCTTTAAAAGGATCTTCTTCTTTAGGAACAATTCCCTCAAGAATGTTTTTTAATTCTTCTTTTTTAAGTTCAATATTACTCTCAAGTGCATGTTTAACCAAGATTTCAGAATTTTTCATGAATTCTTTTGGATTCTTCTTAGATAACTTGAATATTTCTTTGATTACATCTTCGGGAAGTACCTTATTATTTGGTATTCTTGAGTTGATAATTTCAACTGCATCGTTTTCTGTTATTTCATTCAGTTTTATTGTTTTTGCAATTCTTTGTTTCAAACTCTCTGAGAATTTTACTTTCTTAAGATCTGAAGTTGTAAAAATTATGGCTTTTATATAGTTCTGGTCATAAAAGAATTTAATTCTTTCATTGTTAGTTTCTGATAAGGTTTCTACGTCATCCATTAATAATATCATACCATTAGGCATTTTTTTGAATAATCTGCCTGTTACCCCATATCTCTGAAGAAGCACATTTTCTATATTTGGTTCAACTACCAATGTAGAGTCAACATAGGCAACCTTGCCTTGGCCTTTGTATTTATTTATAATTTGCTTTAAAACTGCTGTTTTTCCCTGGCCTTTTTTGGCTTCTATTACTAATATTCCACCAGATTCTACTCTGTAAAAAGCTTCATCAAGAATAGGATCATAGCCTATTAACTGGGTTAATTCAGTATCCTCAAATGGATTTTCATCTAAATCTAGTTTTTCATACCACATTTTCTAAATCCTGGGCTTTTTGCCTGTAATTTTTAGCTTCTTCATAATATTCTTTAGATAGCTCTTCATCACCTTGCTGGTGGTATTTTTCACCTAACTTATGGCATTTTCTTGCTTTTTTGTAGTATCTTTCTGGTGTTTTTTTAAAGACAGCTTTTAGAATAAGTAAGACAACTATTACAGCTACAATAATCCCAATTATTCTTAATATACTCATTACTCATTTGACTAAAACTTTCTCTTATAAGCATTGTGTCACTTTAATGTATATATTGAAATTATTTTTTTAGGAGTGGTAATAAAAACAGGGCAAACTATTTAAATAATCACCTTTGTTGAGAGAGAATATGTACGAAGATATAGTTAATTTTTGTGTTGATTACGCAAGCAAAAAGGTTGATTTTGTAGAGGCAAGATTAGAAATAAACAGGTCAGAAGGCTTTGTTTTGAAAAATGGGGTGCCTGAAGTTTCTGCTTTTTCTAATTCACGAGGGATTGGGTTGAGGATAATTGATAATAAGACTCTTGGTTTTGTTGCAATTAATGAATTTAACAAGGACCGGATAAAGAAGCTTATTGATAAAGGAATAAGCTTGACTAAAAGTGTTTCCAAAATAAAGCAGGAGATTAACTTTTCTGATGAGAAAGTTAATGTAGATAATTATGAAGTAAAACAAAAGAAAAGCTTTTTTGATATTCACCCTGAAGAGAAAATAAACAGTTTGTTAGAGGTAGATAAGTCTATAGATCATGTAAATAACCGTTATTTCTCATTAAGTGTTAATGAAAATGAAAAATATTTAATCAATTCAGAAGGAACTAAGATAAAATCTGTAATCCCAAGAGTATCTATATATTACTTGTTAACTTTATTAGCTAATAAGAAATCCATGCAGAGATACTGGCAGCACGGAGCTTGTGGGGGATGGGAATCTTTTGAAAAGTGGAATTTGAGGGAAACAGTAAGAAAGGAAGTTGATGAGATTAAACAAGTTATGGAAAAAGGGAAAAAAATAACTCCAGGAAAAATGGATTTGATTGTTGATCCTGAAGTAACCGGAATTATGACTCATGAGAGTGTAGGACATCCTTACGAAGCTGATAGAATATTAGGAAGAGAATCTGCCCAGGCCGGAGAATCATTTGTTAATCCAGATATGCTTAATACGCAGATTGGAAGTGAAGTAGTCAATGTTTCTGATGATCCAACTGTTCCAAATAATTTTGGTTTCTATCTTTATGATGATGAGGGAGTTAAGGCAAGGAGAAGAAGATTGATTAAAGACGGCAAGATCAATGAGTTTTTACATAATAGGCAGACGGCATTTGAACTTGGTACTAAAAGCAATGGTTCTGCAAGGGCCTGTGTGTATAATGTGGAAAATTTAGTCAGGATGTCCAATACATTTGTTGACAAGGGAGACCATTCTAAGGAAGAATTAATTGAAGGTGTTAAAAAAGGAATTTTAATGAAGAATTTTGTTGAGTGGAACATAGACGATGTAAGATTAAACCAGAAATATACAGCATGTGTTGCCTATTTAATAGAGAATGGTAAAATAAAAGGTCTTGTTTTTGAACCTACTATTGAAATTACAACTCCAAAGCTTTGGAGTTCTGTTGATGCAGTTGGCAACAATAATGAATATCATGCTGCAACATGCGGAAAAGGGGAACCTATGCAAGGAATTCCTGTTTTTCACGGAGGTCCAAGCATAAGAATAAGGAATGTTAATATAAGATGATGGATTTAGAAAAAATTAAAAACAAACTTTTGGAAAAGGGAATGGATGATGTAGTTGTTCATTCATCCTGCCAGGAAGCAATTCAAATAAAATTTGTGAATAACAAAGTTGCTAAGACAGGTTCTGAATTAACCGAATCAGTTTCTGTTTTTGTAGCTAAGGACCAAAAGGTTGCAGTGACCAGTCTTAATGATGTTTCTGATGATGCTATCAATAAGGCAATAGACAAAATTGCTAAATTTGTTCAATGTTTACAGAAAAAAGAAAGTTATGTAGGAATTGCTAAGGGGCCGTTTAAATATAAAGAGATTGAAGGCGGATATGATTTTAATATAAAAAAAGTGATAGATAATGCAGGTGATGTGGTTGAGGAGGGGATTAATCTTGCCCTTGAGAATGGAGCAAAAAGATGCGGGGGGATATTTGAAGTTTATGATTCAAATTCAAGAATGGTTACCTCTAATGATGTCAGCGAGGAAGATAAGGCTACAAGATTTTATTTTTCAATCAGGAGCTTAATAAATAAAGATGCTTCAGGACATAAATATTCTTGTTCTAGAAGTTTTAAGGATTTAGACTATAAGGAGTCTTCTGTAAGATCAGCTGAAATTGCAAAGATGGCTGTAAATCCAAGTAAAGCTGTTTACGGAAAATATGATGTTCTTTTTGATCCCCTGCCTTTTGCAGATATATTACAACATGTTGGATCTTCCTGTTCAATATTTAGTGTAGAGGCGGGATTTAGTTTTTTAAAAGATAAGCTAAACAAACAGGTTGCAAGTGAAGAATTTACTTTATTTGATGATGGAACAATGCCAAAAGGTTATGGTTCTGTTAAGTCTGATGAAGAAGGAGTCCCTGCAAGAAAAAATATCCTTTTTGATAAAGGGGTTTTTAAAACATATTTGTATAATACTTCGAGTGCAAAAAGACATGGAGTTAAAACTACTGCAAATGCAGGATTAGTTTCACCAAATCCATGGAATGTTGTTCTTAAAAAAGGAGATTATTCTTTTGATGAAATGATAAAAAAAATTAAGAAAGGAGTTTATGTTACAAATCAATGGTATACAAGATTCCAGAATTACAGCAATGGAGATTTTTCTACAATCCCAAGAGATGGAATATTCTTAATAGAAAAAGGAGAAATAAAGAATCCGATTAAAGGAATAAGATTAAATGATAATATTCCCAGAATGTTAAAGAATGTTTCTGCTGTGGGCAATAAACAAAAACAAATTGTTAGCTGGGAAGTGAGTGAAGTGCCCGTAGTTACTCCTTCTGTTTTAGTGAAGGATGTAAATATTACAAGTCCGGATTAAACAAGAAGGAATATTGCACCAACTATAAAAATAGTCATTAGGATTATCCCTGGAATTTTATTTGCTTTGTTATCAAATTTCCAGAACATTAAAACAATAAGTATTCCGTCTATTCCTCCTGCTACTACTCCTGTTACATTTAAGATATTTGCAAATCCTGCAAAACCTCTTAGTATTAAAAATGCTATAAACGGAACTACGCATGCCAGTCCTGTTGCAATTTTCCTAGATATATTATAATCAAAATTAAAGACCTGTCTTAATGCCAATCCAAGAGTCAGAAAGGAAGTTGACATAGCAAAAATGGCAAAAAGATTACCGAGGATTACCATATAAAATCCAAGTTGTTCTCCAAGACCAAGGGTAGCTACCTGTGTTGTGCCTAGTCCAGTAGTTCCAACTACGGCCAAGGAGAATAAAATGTAAAGAACCAAAGGGATTGTTCCTCCGAGAATTACAGCCCGTCTTAATAGCTTTTTATTTCTTTGCAATATTTCTTTCATTTCAGGAATTGCAGAGGTTCCAAGGAAAGCAAATAGAATCACACCATATGGTGCGAAGAAATTAGCCATATTAACAGTTGATAGGTTTGCAAGATTGATATGGGGAATTAAAAACAAGGATATTAAGAGTATTATTGATATAG
>Ga0066639_10005853_pt1 | contig 10298 bp, 10 predicted proteins | sample CryGeyCG2114_010_2_FD_59504 | JGI IMG/M metagenome (GOLD analysis project Ga0066639, IMG submission 59504) | Groundwater microbial communities from aquifer - Crystal Geyser CG10_big_fil_rev_8/21/14_0.10 | ecosystem: Environmental > Aquatic > Deep subsurface > Groundwater | place: USA: Utah... | reverse complement strand
GCGGCGACCAAGACCAACGACGCCGCGGGCGACGGGACGACCACGGCCACCGTGCTCGCCCACGCCATTATGAAGGAAGGTCTCAAGCACCTTGCCTCCGGCTCGAACCCCATCGCCATCAAGCGTGGCATTGAGAAAGGAGTGAAGGCAGTCAGCGCCGAGCTGGAAAGGCTCAAGAAGGACGTGAGCAAGAAGGAGGAGTATGCCGCAGTGGCGACGATCTCCGCACAGGACAATGAAATCGGCGAGGTTATCGCCGAGGTCATCGACCAGGCCGGAAAGGACGGAGTCGTTACCGTAGAAGCAGGCCAGACCTTTGGATTGGAAAAGGAGTACGTGGAAGGAATGCAGTTCGATAACGGCTATATCTCCCCCTACTTCATCACCGATACGCAGAAGATGGAGGCCATCTTCGAAAACGCCCACATCCTCATCACCGACAAGAAGATCGGCTCCATCCAGGAGATCCTGCCGCTCTTGGAATCACTGGCGCAAAAAGGCCGCAAGGAGATCGTCATCATCTCCGAGAACGTGGAGGGCGAAGCCCTGGCCACACTCGTCGTAAATAAGCTCCGTGGCACTTTCTCCGCGCTCGCAGTCAAAGCCCCGGCCTTTGGAGACCGCCGCAAGGAAATCCTCAAGGACATTGCCGCTCTCACGGGCGGTCGCGTGATTTCCGAAGAGATCGGATTGAAGCTGGAGAACGCAACAATGGATGACTTGGGAACCGCCCGCAGGGTGGTCGCTAACAAAGACAACACGCTCATCGTGGATGGCGGCGGACACAAGGAAGACATTGAAGCGCGCATCAATCAGATCAAGGCGGCGCTGGAAACCACGAAGTCCGATTTCGACCGCGAAAAGCTCCAGGAGCGTATGGCCAAGCTCTCCGGCGGTGTCGCCGTGATCAAGGTGGGCGCCGCGACGGAAGTGGAGCAGAAAGAGAAGCAGCACCGCGTGGAGGATGCACTCTCGGCTACGCGCGCAGCTGCCGAGGAGGGAATCGTCCCGGGCGGCGGTACCGCGTACCTGCGTGCGCTTAGTGCGCTCGACAAGGTGAAAACAGACAACGACGATGAAGCAATCGGCATCGACATCATCCGCCATGCGCTGGAGGCCCCCTGCCGCACGATTGCAGAGAACGCAGGAATCGCCGGTGAAGTCGTGCTCGAAAAGGTGAAGAAGGAGAAGGGCAACGTCGGCTACAACGTGCTCACCGACAGCTATGAAGACCTGGTGAAAGCCATGGTCATCGACCCCAAGAAGGTGACGCGCTCCGCACTGGAAAACGCTGCTTCCGTCGCCTCCATGTTCTTAACACTCGAGGTGGCGATCACGGAAATTCCCAAAAAGGAGGAGTCTCACCCCATGCCTCCGGGAGGCGGGATGGATGACTTCTAAGAACGCAATACGCGCAAGAGGCTGCCAAAAGCAGCCTCTTTTGTAATCTCCATCAAACGCTTGCTTGGCAAGCGAAGGAGGGTAGTGTCCTTGCATGCCCCTCGTGGAGAACGATGTCCTGGCGCAGGAGGATGCAGACCCCCTGAAACACCCGTACTCACTCACCTGCCGAGATCTGCGGCCGGGCGAGCTCCCGGTCCTCCAGTGCAACATGCGCGTGGATCTCTGCGACTACGAAACCCTGTGTGCCGTAGGCAAGGAGCGTTACCGCTCTGCCGTGCGGCATGCGTGCATGAAAGTCTTCGACGCTGCACTCGGCGGCGACCAGAGCATTCTTGAAGAGTACGATCCCGCACACAACAATGGCCACCGCCACAAAGACCAGGTGCTCCAGCGCGCTGTTCGCACCACGGAGCACTACATTACCACCCTCACGTTCCTTCCGGAGGAGATACGCAAGGATCTCGTTCGCCTGCCCGGCAAGTGGCAGACGGAGTACGCCACCATGGGGTAAAGGTTGAGGAATGCGCTCCGCGAGGCGCGCTGCAGAGAGAGCCGACTTCACCTACCTCGTATCCTCCTCCAATTCTTGCTCTAAACATGCTATTGGGCTACTTCGCATATCCTGAGCTTGACCGGGAAGACCCCTGCGGATGCATACTAATCTCCTTTCATTTTCCCTCCGCTCATCATGCCAAACTCACACTTCGACGAGACTATGGAAATTTTTCACGATGAGAGCCGCCCGCCGCACTTCCTTGCAATGGATCAGAGCAAGAAGACGCATTGCAAGCACATGGCTCAGTTCGGAATTCCCGTAGCAGACGATGCGGACTTTGAACGCAAAGCCACGCAGATCCGTCAGGCGATCTGCACTACACCCAACCTGGGGCAGTACTTTACCGGAGCAATCCAGGCGGACGACGCCTACGCGCTCACGGGACCGGACGGCAGACCGCTCATGGAGCACCTGCGTGAACAAGGCGTTGAGCCTATTGGAAAGAAGTGCGGTCTGGTGAACGATCCCAATGATCAAATGCACGGGTTGATCCCCGTGAAAGACATGGCGGCACTGCCCGAACAACTGGAGGCATTGGTGGGGATGGGCATCCACGTCGGAAAGTTCCGCAACACCGTCGCAGCCGTCGTCCAGGAGCGCGGCAAAGAAGCCGCAGCTGTCCAGATGGCCCACATCCACGAGCAGTGTGCGCGCAACGGCAAAATCGCTGCCGTGCTCGAGCCGGAGTTCCTCCTCAAGAATCCCGGAACCCTGGAGCAGAACGAAGCCCTGATGACCGAAGTGCTCTCCCACCTGTGGGAGCGCATTGAGGCCGGTGACTTTAGGAACCACCCCTTCTTCATCAAGACGAGCTTCCCCACGCCGGGGACAGAGAGCGGCGAGCCGATCAATCCGGAGGAATCTGCCGCAGCGATGCAGCGCATCTTGGAACGCACAGAGTTGCCTCCGGAGCTCTTTTTGGTCTTCCTCTCGGGAGGCCATGACCCCAGGACTTCCCGCTTGCTCCTCACTGCCATGGCGCAGCGCACAGGTATCAAGCAACGCATGGGCAGCTCCTTCTCCCGTGCGATTCTGGAGAGCACGTACAGGCAGGCGTTCCGCTACGGCGACTGCAGTACGGCGGCGGCGCAGGACGAGATCCTCAAGCAGGGGAACCTCAACGAGCAGGCAATGCGCGGGCGCTACGAGCCGTCGTACGAGGATCCGCGTATCCGCCACGAAGATCTGGTGCGGGTGCTCGATCCGGATGCGATCCTCTGCGATCAGCAGGAAGACCGCTCTGTTTAAGTCCAATATTTCTTAGCTCTCTATTATCAATGGAGCCCTGTACTATGCGGTTTTCTCTGTTCTACTTTTGTGTACAAAAAAAACCGCCGATCAAGGATGGCGGCCAGGTCCTCCGGTCCACGGGTGAGAGGACACCTCTCTAGCAAAACGCTAGGTAGGCGCACACGAGTGCGCCAAGTGCGCAGAGCACTGCGAGCACTCGCAATACTCTTTGGAAGTCCGCTATGCGGATTCCATTGGCCCAGCGAACGCACATCGTACTTGCTCCCACAAACAGGAGAGCAACGATAAGGTAGAAAAGCTCCGCGAAGCCGAACATGCGCATCACCTCCTTTCAATGACCGGAGGAAAAAGAGTGTAGTACGCAGAACAAACCCCTCCAACACAATACACAGAGAAACGGACTCTAGAATCCCAGCTGATCCCTGCGGATCACCACCTCGTCTCCTCGCTTCACGTTACCTTGCAGCATGATGTCGGCAATGTGGTTCTCGATCGTATCGGTGATCACTCTGCGCATGGCACGCGCGCCGAACTCGCGGCTGTAGCCCTTGGTCACAATCGCTTCCACCACGCCCTGCTCCACGAGCACACGTACGCCTTTCTCTCTGCGAATGTCCTTGATAATGCCATCCAGCATCAGGATCGCCACGCGTGTAGCATCCTCCACCGTGAGCGGATTGAAGACCACGGTGGCATCGAAGCGGTTGAGGAATTCGGGTGAGAAGGTTCGTTCTGAAAGTACCTGCTCAATCAGGCGCTTGCGGAAACCCTCCGGATCCGCGGGTGCTCCCGTGCGGAACGCATCGTACACAAAGTGCGCGCCTGCATTGGAAGTGACGACGAAAATCGTATTGCGGAAGTCGGTCTTCTCCCCCAGATGATCGATGAGCACTCCCTCGTCGAGGATTTGCAGGAAGAGATTTAAGACCTTGGGATGTGCCTTCTCGATCTCGTCGAGGAGAATCAAGGAGAACGGACGGTCGTGGACGCTCTGCGCCAGGTAGCCTGCGCTCTCCCCCGGCGCCCCCACGATACCGCCGATCGAGGATTCGCTGCTGTACTCGTTCATGTCGAGACGTATGAGGCTCTCCAGCGAACCGAAGTACTCCTCACTAAGCACCTTGGCGGTGTGTGTCTTCCCCACGCCGGTGGGACCCAAAAAAAGGAAGGTGCCAATGGGCCGCTTACTGGAATGCAGCTCCAGCGCGGCGCGCTTGAGCGCGGCAACCAGAGCATCAATCGCCTGCTTCTGACCGACGATACGGTGCTTGAGCACTTCCTCCAAATGGAGCAATCGCGAGCGATCGTCCTTGGAAAGCTCCGTTACATCCATGTGCGCTTTCTGCGAGATGATCTCGCGGATGTGACGTTCGGTGACGAAGGTATCAGAGGCAGTCGCGGCAAGTTCCACCGCATCCTCCAATACGGAGACAGCTTTCCCCGGGAATGCCTGCCCCCCCAGGTAGCGGCGGCAGAGCGCAATGGTTCCGCGTAACGCTTTGTAGGTCACCGCAACTTTGCGCTTGTGCTCTAGCATGAACGCACGCTCCATCAGCACACCCAATGTGTCCTGTTCGTTCGCATCGTCAATGAGGAGTTTTTCAAACGCGGCATCGAGTATGGGCTCGCAACGGACGGTCTTGTGGTACTCCTCCGTGCTCATCACGCCGATGAGCTGGATGTTCTCCTCATGCAGGAACTTCATGAGGATCGCCCTCAGCCGCTCGCCACCCGACTGCAGGAAGAGCGCCAGGTCTTCCACGACGAGGATGAAGCGGCCAGACTGCTGCGCTTTCTTGAGCGCATGGAGCAGGAATACGTCCGGGCTCTGGGTGCCCGAGAGGAGTTCTGCGGTTTTGAGGAGAAGCATACGAGAGTACGCACGGAAGCGTTTACGTTCCTGCATCTTGAGCGCGTACGCCAGGTTCCTGACGAGTGTACGTTTGCCCACGCCGACACGGCCGATGAGGAGCAGGTCATGTACGCCGGGCTTCTCGATAATACGCAGCGCATGAGAGAGTTCCGTAGTGTGAATGCGCACGGCACGCCGATCGTGCCAGAGCACGTCAGCGGAGAGATCCTCCGTCAGGCGATCGAGTTCATTGGTGTATCCCATCACCCAGCTGCGCCCCACACTCCCCACGCTCCGGAGCAATCCCTGAGGGGACCAGAGAGGAGGCCGTTCCTCCACACGAGCACGAAATGCTTCCCAGCGCAGGATGGAGAGCATGTTTCCCATCGAGAGATCGGCGCCATCGAGGAGGGCATGGAACGCCGGCTCATGCCGAAGAAGCGTGAAGAGAATCGTCGGTCCATCGATGCGCTTGCGCTCTACGTTGGGGAGTTCCGCTGCCGCACGTGCGAGAAATTCCACCGCATCCTGACGCGATTGCTCAAGCGCCGTGAGTGCAGCTGCAAGGAAAGCCTTGGATTCCTGACCCATCTCCCGTGCAATGAACTTCCCCCCCTTTGTTGCCAAAGCCGCCTCCAAGAGGTCGCGCACCGTCACCGCTTGCAGGTGCTTTAATTGTCGTACGATGGAAAATGAGAGATGCTCTTCGGGTGAACCTCCAGACGGAGTTGCAAGGTGTTCCCGTACAAAGATGTGCTCCAAAAACGCATGGAAGACACACGCGGGAACAAGGAGCACTGCAATCGCCACCACGAGCGGCGTAACGCCGCCGTGCTCATAGAGCACGATGCCGCACCCCATGGCAATCAGCCCGTAGAGGAAGAGTGCCAGCTTTCCGTAGAACGTTCGCAGGAGCGCATGCCCCACTGCAACGGTCGTACCGGTAATGGAGACGGGTCGCTGTTGCATCAGACGTACGATCCAATCAGATACAGAAGATCCAGGAGAAAGACGACGGGGAAGACCATCCAGGTCACGAAGGCGACCAGAAACCCTGCGAGAAACAGGAGTTGTACGACAGCCTCGATGATGATCGCCACGGTGCGGAAGATCATGCCGATCACGCGCGATGTACAGTTGAGCGTGAATGCCTGCGCAATGAGCCCGATGTTGAGTCCTTGCTTGGGATACGGATCCGTGATGCTCTTCCACGGCTTGAAGAACGTTCGCAGGAGAAACCAGATGGAGAAGACCTCGCTCGCCGCATGCGCATACGCGCGGTAGGAGCGCACCATCGCAGCCGGTACGGTGGCGAAGTACCACCGTGGAAAGTGCAGGAGGAGCGTAACCACAGTCAGCGGATGCCGAAGGAGGATGAGTGTCATCTGCATGCGCGGGCGATACGTGATGAGTATCCGCTCATTATAGCAGAAAAACGGGCTTGGATGAAGCTCTAGGCCCGTGTAGAGTGCGCCGCGATGCGCGGCCTCTTCATCGTTATCGAAGGCCCTGATGGGAGCGGTACGACCCGCCATACGCAATTACTGGCCGATCGGCTTACCGCTGCCAAGATCCCCGTTCTCTCCACATTCGAACCGACAGACGGCCCTGTAGGAAGCCGTATTCGCAGCGACCTAAGGAGCGGTGCGGGTTTTGACCCCCTTTCGCTCCAGGAGCTCTTCTGCAAGGACCGGGCCTGGCATCTCTCTGCCGTTATTGAACCTGCCCTCGCCAAGGGGGTTATGGTTATTTCGGATCGGTACTTCCACTCCACATTGGCATACGGTCAGGCATTGAAAATCCCCAAGGAGAAGCTGGAAGAATTGAACAAAAAATTTATACAACCAGATGTGCTGTTCTTCCTCCTCCCCCCATACGAGGTGTGCAGCGAACGCATGGTTCACCGCGAAACGCGCGATGCCTTGGAGGAGGACTCCATCCAGCGCCGCGTGTACGCGCAGTACCAAGCAATGGCAGAGGAACTCCCCTCTGTGCACATCATCGACACATCGGGTGAGAAGGAAACCGTTGCAGACGGGATTTTCGCAGTCGTTGAGGAGGCTCTACGACACCGCACAACCAATCCTCGAACCGAACCCTAGCCCGAACCCCACTTGTCCACCGTAGCCTTCTTTGAGAAGCACAAGACCTGTGGCGGAGGTGGAACCCCAACCCTATACTACCGCCATGAGCGCACGCATCCTCTCCGGCAAGGAAGCGGCATCGGCACTCCTTGGAGAGCTTACACTCAAAGTGAAGACCCTCGATCCAAAACTTGTCGTGGTGCAGGTGGGCGACAACCCTGCAAGCGAGAGCTACATCAAGCAGAAGATGAAAAACTCTCAGGAGATCGGCATGCGCGCCGAGCACCGTCATCTCCCGAAGGAGTCAGAGCTTTCCGTGTTGATGGCGCTCATTGAAGAGCTCAACTCCGATGCGGATGTCTCGGGATTCATTGTGCAACTCCCTCTCCCCGATCACCTGAGTGCGCATGTGCCGCAGGTCATCCGTGCCATCGATCCCAAGAAGGACGTGGACGGATTCACCGCGTACAACCTTGGCAAGATGTTCCTCTCCAAAGAGTTCGAACACCTCCCTCCTGCAACCCCCGCGGGCGTCATTGCACTCCTGGAGTACTACGATATCCCCATCAGAGGACAGAACGTTACGGTTGTGGGCCACAGCAACCTGGTGGGTAAGCCGCTCTCCACCATGTTTCTCAACCGCGATGCAACAGTCACCACCTGCCACATCCATACCAAAGATCTTGCCTCGCACACGAAGACAGCCGACATCCTCTGCGTTGCTGTGGGGAAACCCGGACTCATCACGGCAAAGATGGTCAAACCCGGCGCCGTCGTCGTGGACATCGGCATCACCCGCACGGACGAGGGGCTCAAGGGAGACGTGGACTTCGATGCAGTGAAGGAAGTAGCTTCGGCAATCACCCCCGTCCCCGGCGGCATCGGTCCCATGACCGTTGCCAGCTTGATGCGCAACTGCGTCCGCGCGAAGGAACGCCAGCTGGAGCTGTAAGGTGCTTACGAAAACACTCCTTTCACTCCTCCACCCAACTCACCGTGACGACGACCGCGTTCTCCTGCCATGGAACGCTGCATGCGCTCACGCACCTCGCTCTGTTGCTTTTGAATTTCACTCGTAGAAAAACCTTCCTCCACTGTATGTGCACGATGGAGGACACACTGAACATTTTCCAGTTCTCCCTGGAGCCACGTAAGAACGCGATGGTCCTGTTCCAATCGTCGTTGCACACTGGCGTTGTTGGCGTAGAATGTATCGATCTTGTTGTTGAGATCCTGAACAAGTTCAGAGACACTGCGGTAATGGAGCGCACCGGACTGCGTTTCGCGTGCAAGCGTTGGTGCATCTGTTTGCGCATAGAGCGCCTCCATATCCAGCAGGAGCGAAAGTACTTCGCCCTGCGTCAAATCCTCCGGGTCATGGAGGCCGATACGATCGGTGAGCAGTGCGTCCAGCGCCATGCGTTCCTGAGAATTTTGCTGTCTGGGTGAACGGCGCCTGTCGTGAGGCTCGCGAAGTGTGTTGTGCATTTCTTTATTATTATATACTTTTTTAATATTTAGTCAATTACGGGCATTCCCGTGAGATCATCTGCTTGCACTGCACAGGCGTAAAGGATTGCTCCCCTCCCCGTATCCGATCACAGAGCGAGGGATTGCACTGCTCCACCGCCAAAGAAAAGAGGCATTTGTCACGAGGGGGATTGCTTTCGAGATGCGCAAAATCTTCGCCATGAATGCGCTCACAGAACAGAGGATCTCCTTCCTCAAGCGCCATGCGCTCATAGCAACGATCCTGCTCTGCGCCTTCGAGTGCACCACAAGGATCACCGGCGGCATCGGGGGCTTGCTGCTTCTGCTCCTCCACCTTCTCTTCAGGCTGCTCTTCTGCAGCGCACTGAGGAAGCAGAGCGAGTTCTTCCTTACACCCTTCGCTGCTATACGCCAGCTTCAGGCGATCGCAGAGTGAGGCATCGCACGACTGCAATGCGAGGTAGACAAAGCAACGCTCCCGAACTTCAAAATTTGCAATCTCCTCGCAGTGTGCAACCACCTGCTCATCAAGGGCCTGCTCCAACAGGCACGTATCGCGCTGTACCCCTTTTTCACGCTCCTCGCACGGGCGCTGCAAAGAGATCGTGGGCAATGTGCAGCCCACCAAAAACACAGAGAGAGAGATACTGGAGAATGCGCAGCGCATGGCCACAGTGTAGCGTAGAGAACACGGTCACGCGTAGACACATCGAATCTATTGGAGTACAATGATTATTATGGAGAGTCAAGATACAGACCCACATGCTCCAAACGCGTTCGAGCAAAAGAAGCGCGATTTTTTTAGGCGTCTCGCGTTGTCTCTACGACCAACACTGAACATACACAAAGCACTTGGCCTCTGGAAAGCAGACAACAGAGACCGACATGGATTTCGTAATGTCACGGAACATTGCCTTGTCGAAGTGCCGCGTTGTCGTGTACTCGCTGAACATCTCCGGCTCCCCGACGCCGTGCGGAAGAAACTCGACGAAGCAGCAATTCTCCACGACGCGTGGAAACAGCAGGAAATTCTGTTGGCAAGACAAGCCAGCGAACAGGGCACTTCTATTTGGGCAGCATTTGCGCGTGCAAGTGAAGAGTTCCGGGCATTCCTTGTGGAACAACACGTCGACCCAGACGTCATCGAGTTGACCGGGGGGATCGGTCATCTCTCCCTCAAAACCGTGGAGTCCTTGCTTGAGAAGCACTGTACCCCTCTCGAGGAAGCTATGCTCATTCTCCATTACGTCGATGATATTTCCCGTAACAGCGATTGGGTAGCTCCAGCTACGATTCAGAGTGCAACACAACAGAAAGTGAACGCGCTGGATCTGCGCATGGATGCTTGTAAGGAGCGACCTCTCTACCGACAACTGGATATTGAAGGGAATGCGCATCTCGGTGAAGGTACCTATGCAGCGGTTTTACGTGTCGGACATGCGGTCGAAGCCAAACTTAGTCACCTCATCCGCCTCAAATCTGGCAAAAGCATTCCGCCGGTGAACCTGCCCGAATGGATTGATACTGAAGTGAGAACCGCTATTGAAACGGGGTCGGAGTAGCGCAAGAACAACGCCAGTCGCTTGCACTCCGACAATCTCTCTGTAAAATGCTTCCGTGGAAACACCGTCCACCGCTGATTTTCGGCTTCCCTGCGTTT
>Ga0066639_10005851_pt1 | contig 10300 bp, 8 predicted proteins | sample CryGeyCG2114_010_2_FD_59504 | JGI IMG/M metagenome (GOLD analysis project Ga0066639, IMG submission 59504) | Groundwater microbial communities from aquifer - Crystal Geyser CG10_big_fil_rev_8/21/14_0.10 | ecosystem: Environmental > Aquatic > Deep subsurface > Groundwater | place: USA: Utah... | reverse complement strand
CTCGCCTTCCGTTCTGGTTGGAGTCCAGGAACTTCCCCACCTTCAGGGCCGGCGTGCAGGGTCCGGTCACCTGAACCTCCGCCCGGCAGGAGTCGCTCGTAACCTCCGATCCATCAGCCAGTATCAAAAACAACTGGCTGGTGAAAATCCCGCCCCCCAGATAAGTGTAGTGGACGTCGTCGACGGGCAGGGCATGTTGTCTAGTGCCGTATCCCCAGTCAACAACCGGGACCACTACTTGGTTATCCGGGTCGGTAAAGAACCCCCTTCCTGTCACGACCAGGGGAGCTTGACCTTGGGAAGGGTTCACAGTCCAGCTATCGCATGTTGGTTGCTCAGGCGGTGGTTCCTCAGCCTTATACGTTGCCTTGCAGGCTGAGCTGGTGACTTTGGTCCCGTTCTTGAGCACCAGGTACGCTTGGGCGAACTGGTCTCCGGCCTGGACAACCGTGTGGTTAGCGCTGGGCTGATTCCCACCACTGTAGTCGTCTCCCTCGCTCCAATCAATGATGAAGGAGTCAACCAACAAACCGTCATCGGTGTAGCCGATCACAGCGGACTGGTTGTATGGGATCTGACCATTGGTAGGGTTGAGCGTCAGCGAATCACACGTCGGCGGTTCTGGTGGAGGGCACTCGACCCGGAAGGTCTTGTGCTTCAACTTCTCTTCTGACCCTTGCCAGAAGAGCTTGTAATGCCCACTCGGCAGAGAGTAGAGCCCAGTTTGGTACTCACCGTTGCCGTCAGGGTCATCGTATGGCCCGTTCAGGATGATCGTTTGCCCACCGGTCGGTGGCCATTCTTTGACCCACCAATTGCCGATTTGACCTGGTGTGGAGAAAAACCAGTGAAAGTGGAACTCGCACCCCACTTGGGGTTCGTTCCTTACGATCGGCTCCTCGTGGGAGGTGCCATTGTGGACTTTCACGGTTCCACGGTTGCCGTCCCCTTCAGCGAGTGCGGTAGGAACGGTATTGGCGAAGTTGGCTACCAAGATGGCAACCAACACGATGAGAGAAGTAGTCCATTGCTTTCTCTTGCGAGCCATTTCACTTCCTCCAAAGCTTTTCAATTTCACCCTCTAATCCTTCCGGGGTTCTCGAGGCCGTATCTTGGCTTCGGGCATCTCCATCCGGAGTTTCCTGCAGGGCTTGCGCCTGCCTTTACCGCTTTCACGCGGAAGAAACTGAGCCCGAATGGCCTCCCTACTGGCCAAAATTGGCTTGAGAGTTGGTCCCTTCAGAAAAAGGAGGCGAAGACGAATACGACGATAGTTTCCAAATTTGGCAGTCTTGCTTGCTCTTGGGTTTACACCGCTTGTTCTAGGCTAGTCCTATAAGACTAGCTTCGGTGTGTTTCCTCAAGTTAGCTTGAAAGCCTCTCTCGGAAACTTTTGCGATCGAGGATGATCGCTCGGTCTTAATGAAGGCCGATCCGCCTTGCGTGGAAGGCGATAACTTAACCCACTGTAGAGGGGAGAGTAGACTCAAGCCAAGCTTGTTTTCGAAAATTACATCCACTCTTCCCCCTACAAGGGTTTTATACCATATATAGCCTCGTGAGATAGCATTCAGAACTTGTCAAAGAGCCATATTGTCAAGCTTTTTTTTTGCCTGGACAATATGGTTATCACTATACCAAACGGCGGCTGATTGTCAAGTATTATAAGCTTCCCCGCCTTTTCAAGCGGGGTTTCTTTTGTAAGCTTTTAACCGCTTTACTATTAGCTTCCGGGGAAACTTGCAATCGATTAGATTTAGCTTTGCTCAACCTGGCTTTGCCTTCACCGTCACAGCTAAGCTCGGAGTTCTAGCAAAGCGGTTATGGGCTTTTTGAAGAGGTGGTTTGCCAGCCTGTATCAGAACGGAACAGGACCAGCTGCGGATCTTTTAAACTTTCAACCGTAAAGAAGGGAAGTGAAAAAATCGATTAAAAATTCTTTTATTTTTCCCAGACAAGCTCCAGAAGCTCAACAATCAAGGCGACTCCTAAACCGATAACAGAGCCGATCAAGCCAATTCTTAGTGCCTGGTCCGCTAAAGGAGTTTGGCTGATATAGGAAAATTCAAAAGGAAAGACAACATAAAGTCGGTAAATAAAAATCAACCAAAAAAAATCTTTAACAATTTTTATTAGGTTGATAGACTTTTTCTCCTCGGTAAAAAGAAGCCAGAAGTTGCCGAATATGGCCACCCCGAGTGAAAGCTTGAGAAGGGGAAGGACCGTCTCGAAATTTTTACTAATGAAGGGAACATTCCAAACGGGAAAATGGGTAAAAACGTACCAGAAAATTAAGTTAAAAAAGATCGCCCAAAAATATCTTTTTTTAGAAATGGTTTTTTTCCTTCGCCGCCGATGTCTTTTCCAATAAGTTTTTTCTTGTTCTTCAAGATCGGCTAAATACTCCTCGATATTTTCCTCTGCTACCCTTTTTTTTGCCATATTGAAGTCTATCTTTTCTTCTTTTTTGATTTCTTGATTTCCGCCAGAATTTCTTTTTTAGTCTGAGCGGCTTTGGTTTTTATGACGGTCTCAATGTCGATCACCACTCTTTCTTTGATAAAGATTAAAAGTTCCGGGTCGTAGGGGGCTTGGTGGAAATGCGTTAAAAAGATTTCATGATATTCTTTCGGTAAATAGTCCAAGATAAGCTGTAAAATATGATGATGGAAAGTTTGGTCAATCAAACCAAGAAGCTCTTCCTTCTCTTCTGATTCGATTTCATATGTATTTAGCTCGTCAATTACTTCCCTGAGACTAATTAAATGATTGTAAAATATATCTGACATTTTTCGAAAAATCTAACCTTGACTGCTTTTGGCCAACATGGCCGGTTCTCCTTCTAAATTATATTCCAATGGGCCTAAGGGAACTTTTTGGTCCGGGTCATCGACGAAATACAAGATAACCGGACCTTTTTGCTGGCCGACATTTAACTCCAGACTGGCCATTACTTCCGGTGACCCGCCAAAATGTTTACCCGTCCATTTAGCGGGCCCGGCATCAGCTACGACTGCCACCACTGCTTTACCATTAATAGGGTTAACAACGACCACTTTTCGATATTTATACCAATCAACCAAAAATTTAAGACGTTTTTGCCAGTCGGGAAGGTATAAGGTCTGCACCGCCACATAATAGGCCTCTTTTTCGACCAGTTCCGGTGTTAATTGACTTCTAGACGGAGCAAAAAAACCCCAGCCTCCTAGACCAGGACTCATGCCCGCTTCTCGGCAAAAGTCATGTTGGTCGACGGAATCACCGGGGAATCTCGGTAAATGCTGTTCTGCCCCGATAAAGCCGTAAACATCGTTTAGGCGAGTGCTTCCCAGCTGGGGAAAAGCATTAATGCCAAAAAGCTGATATAAAACCCGACTAATGGCTTTTTCCTGGTCTTCCGTAAGCGGACCAACATTTTTGGGTAAAAGCGAAGAAAGTTTAACCACCAGTGTTTGCTGAAGACTTAATTGTGGCCTGACAATCGAAATATCGGTGTGATGGCGTTGGAAAACTCCTATTTGCGGAGCGGCTAAAAGTAAACCACCTGCCAGAGCGCCTGAGGCCAGCAGTTTTTTGGTGTGTTCACGAATCTTGCCCGGACCGATCAGCTGCTTCTCTTTTAAAAACTGAAAATCTTGTGGATGCTTTTGGCTTAAGCTTTGCTCGGAAAGGAGATGTTTATATTTTAGCTTGGAATATAAGAGAGGAGTATCCAGAGATGGTTTCCGATTCTTAGCAGGCATTAAGCTATTATTATACACTCAAAAATTCCCAGAAAAAATCCCTCTTGACCAAGAACCAAAAAATTTATATGCTATACAAGCATGAATACAGCCAATGTTGATACCAAACAGAGTTCGGCCTTTCTTGAACTTGATGGATTAATTAAAAGATATATCGACCAAATAGAGAACCTCAAAAAAGAGCTTAAGAAGCAGAAGGAAATGCTTGATGATACTTTTGGTAATGACGCCGTCTATAAAGAACAGGAAGTAAAAGCTAAAGAAGCGGTAGGGGTCAAGTCTGCCACTAAACAACAAATTCTTCTACAACCGGCTTTAGTGGAGACCCGAGAAAGAATCGATGATTTGAGAATACAAATTAAAGAAGCGGAAGAAGTTCTGTCCGATTATTTAATCCAATTTCAAAAATCCACCGGTTTTAATGAAATTGAAGCTAATAATGGCGAGACTTTAATCATTGTCAATCACGCTAAGTTAGTTAAAGGGGTCTCCCAAAAACAAATCATAACATAATGAAATCAGCCAAATTTTTTTTGGTTTTAGTTCTTTTGTGCTCGATTTTTCTTTCTGGCTGTTCTTTAACAGGAAAAAAAATTGAGGAAATTGAAGAAACAGTGCCCCCGTCGTCGTCCCCTACTCCCACAGCAACGCTTTCCCCGCCGCCAATGTCGATCATTGACCTTAAAAATGAATATTTTCCTTATTGAAAACTGATCTGGGAGATATCAGGATTCAGCTTTTCGCCCAAGAAATACCCCTTACCGTAAATAATTTTGTTTATCTTTCTCAGAGTAACTTTTTTAATAACACCATTTTTCACCGGATTATAAAAGGTTTTATGATTCAGGGTGGAGATCCGAAAGGTGATGGTACCGGCGGCCCGGGATATCAATTTGATGATGAAAAATTCGCCGGAGAATATATGAGAGGAACGGTAGCCATGGCTAACGCTGGACCAAATACTAACGGCAGCCAATTTTTTATTATGCATCAAGATTATCAGTTACCGAAAAATTATGTGATTTTTGGTCAGGTAGTGGAGGGAATGGAGGTTGTTGATAAAATTGCCGAATCAGCCGTCACTTCCAATGATTTTCAGGAGATGTCGAAACCAATAAATCCTGTTTCAATAAAATCGGTGGAGATAATTGAGAAATAACGCTCAATTTTGGCCTAAGCTAAAGTGAGAAAAGAATTCTTAATAAGTCCTTGCCTTCAAATTTTCCCAACGATCCTTTTTCACACTCCCTTTCACTAAATTTTTCAATTCCCTCGCCGAGAGTCCCTGGCCCACTGATTAAAACCGGCACCGGATCGGCGGAGTGGTCTTTGAGGCGGCAGGGAGTCGTATGGTCAGCAGTTAAACAAATAGTCGCTCCCCATTCTTCCAGAGAGTCGAGAGCCTGATCAATTTTTTCAATAAAATCTCTTTTTCCTTTGAAATCACCATTTTCTCCGAAAATGTCGGTGGGTTTAATATGAAGGAAAACAAAATCATATTTTTTTATCTGCTCTTTGGCCGTCGCCATTTTTCCGGAAACATTGGTATTAGGAAGACCGGTTGCCCCCTCAACGTTAATTAAATCCATCCCTGCTATAACCCCCAGACCTTTGTAAAGTCCGGCGCCGGCGATACAACAGGCACTCTTTTCCCATTTTTCTTTAAAAGATTGCAGTTGGTTAAAATATCCTGGACCTCTCGTTAACAAATAGTTAGCCTTGGGTTCACCTTTTTTCTCTTTCTCAATATTAAAAGGATTTTTTTCTAAAATCTCATGAGTTTTTTTCAAAAACTTTTCCAAAACGGCGGCAGTAAAATTTGCCTCGGCTGAATTATCCAGGGGTTTAATGACATTAACCGGTAGTCCTTCCCAGTTTTTGACAAGGCTATCTTCGGTAGCGTAATGCACATCCGAATTTGAAATTTTATCAGAAAGTCCTTTTCCTCTCATTACCAAAGCCACCCGATGTCCGGTTCCAGGTTTGAGAATAAACCTTACTCCCTCAATTTTCATCCCGTCAAGCTCTTTAACAAAACCATGACTATCTTCGATTCTTCCGGCTCTCCTGTCAATAACATGTAAATCTTTATCTACCGTTGCTAAATTAGCTCTAATAGCAATATCGCCTTTCTGAAGTTTAATGCCTACTCCCGCGGCTTCAATCGGACCGCGGCCGGGGTAATCTTTTTTTAAATCATAGCCGAATAAAACTAAATGTGCCTCATCGCTGTTCGGACGGCGGCCTTTTCCGAGAACATACATTAAGCCGGTTTGGCCGTTTTTTGCCAAACGATCCATATTTGGGGTTTTGGCGGCTTCAAGAGGGGTTTTATTGCCTAATTCGGGTATCGGTAGGTCACCCATACCGTCACAGATGATTAAGAGATACTTTTTCACTCTTTAAAAATTATTTCGTGAGCTTTTCTTCAATCCTTAAAAGTCTGTTATATTTTGCCACTCTTTCTCCCCTATCAGGACCGCCGAATTTTGACTGCCAAGAGGTCGTCCCAACGCATAGGTCGGCAATCATGTCGTCATTGGTTTCTCCACCGCGGTGGGAAATTACTGAGGTGTAACCAGCCTTATCAGCCAAAGCAATTGCGTCTAGGGTTTCCGAAACCGTCCCAATTTGATTTAGCTTTATTAAAACACTGTTGCAGGCTTTTTGGTCAATCGCTTTTTGGATTCTTTTGACATTGGTTACTAAAAGATCATCGCCAACAATCTGAATTTTATCCCCTACCCTTTGCGTAAAGGCGATCCAGCTCTCCCAATCTTCTTCGGCAAACATATCTTCCATGGACCAAATCGGATATTTTTTTGTCCAACCGATAACTTTTTCCTGCCATTCTTCGCGGCTTAAAATCGTTCCCCCTTCGCTTTTTAGCGTATATTTCCCGTTTTCACCTTGCCTGCCGGCCGGCAGGCAAAACTCTGAAGAGGCGGCGTCAAGACCCAAAACAACTTGCTCGCCAATCTTATAACCGGCTTTTCCGGTTGCTTCAACCATCAGTTGAAGAGCTTCTTCATTTGATTTTATTTCCTTTGGCATAAATGCTCCTTCAAAACCGACCCCAACAGCATATTTCTTTTCTTCTAAGAGTTTTCCCAAGGCCTGAAAGATTTCTGCCCCGACCCTAATTCTCTCTCGGAAAGTCGCAAAAGCGCTGCTTTTCGGGATCACAAAATATTCCTGGCAATCGGTTGACCAATGGCCGTGTTTGCCGCCCTCCAAGACTAAAACCAAGGGTTGAGGCAAGACAAATTTATTATTTCCGCTTAATCTGCCGAAATATTCGTAAAGTGGAATTTTTTGGGAACGAGCGGCGGCCCGACAAACAGCCATGGAAACACCGACTATGGCATTACCGCCCAGTTGGGATTTGTTTTCCGTGCCGTCAAGATCAATCATTAGCCGATCAATTTTCCTCTGGTCATAGGCATCCTGGCCGACCAAAGTTTCTTTTATCTGTCCCCTGATGTTCTTTATGGCTGTAAGAACGCCTTTGCCGAAGTAACGCGATTTATCGCCGTCACGAAGCTCAACCGCTTCCGCCTCACCAATTGAAGCGCCCGAGGGAACACCGCCTAGGGCCATAATTCCGTCTTCCAAAACTACTTCTGCCTCAACTGTCGGCTGACCTTTAGAATCTAATATTTCTCTGGCACTGACATCTTTTATTTTCATCGCTTCCTTTCCTTTTTTTATTTCGATTTGCCACGCAATAGTTTATTTTATCATTTTCCAGCGGAAATATTTTAGGCGAATCGTCTTTTGAAGGAGACTAATCTCTAGTTACGCTATAACAAGTGGGGTGTGAAAGGAAGATTACCGGAGACTCTTCAATAAGGAACCTTTGAAAATCAAAATAGATGTTCTTTCTCTCTTCCTTGGATATCGTGTGTCGGCCGTCTTCAAGTAATTTGTTAACCCTGGGATTGTCAAAATTAGAAATATTACCTGTTTGGGATACATGCCAAAAATAATATTGGTCTGGATCAGGAGGAATTTTGTTGGCGAGGATAAAGACGTCAAAGTCTTCAGGAATAAAGGTCATCAGTTGAATTTCTGAGTTAACGCCAATCGCTTTCCAACCTTCTCTAACTTGATTTGCCACGGACTCGTATTGAGGGAATGTGGCGATTTTAATTTTTAGCTCGGAAAGAAACGGTATATTTTTGTCTAAAAGTTGTTTGGCGCGTGAGAGGTCTTGGCTGTAGGGTTTGACATCTGGATTGTAAGCCCAAGAGTTCGGATTCAAAGGTCCGAGCGCCCTTTTCTCACCTGTTTCTTTGGGAATAGCATAAGCCAGTGTTTGACGAAAAGTTTTTTCTTGAAAAAGGGCATTGCCGGTATTAAAGAAAACGCCTAAATAGGCATCCTTCATTATTTGAGAACTAACTTTAGTTGATTTTCCTAAGAAAAGTCCTTTTAAGTCAAAAATCTCTGGGGCAACGTTAATTTCGCCCAAATTGAAAGCCGTTTTAAGATCCTTTTCACTGTTATAAAAACGGTATAATTTGTTGGGAAGGTTACCGTCTGTTTCATTTTGAAAGAGGCTCGACTGTTCATAAGGAACAAGATAAATGCTTTTGATGTAAAGGCCACTTTTCTCAATTCTTTTAACCCGATATTTGCCCAACCCAATAAGACCTTTCTTGAAAAGGGGTTTTGATAAAATTATTGGGAACGGGGAAAATGGCTCTTTTAAGGAAAACTTTATAAAACCACCTTGCAAACTGAAACTAACATCTTTAAAATTATAATTAATATCGGCTGGTTTAAGAGGTTTGTTATCATGCCAAACTCTCGGGAGGTCTTTTAACCTGAAGAAATAAGTTTTTCCTTCATCGGTAATTTCCCAACTTTCGGCCAATTGAGGGATCGCTTCACCCGTTTCTGAAATAGAAGTCAATCCCAGTGAAATTTGGTTCAAAATCTCTTCGGGTAAATTATTGATGGTATATTGACCAACAAGGCCAATTTTTTCCTTCCTTCTAAATTGAGGCATGATTTTGGCTATCTTCGGAAAAAAAATGAAGAAGAGTGATCCCAGAAAAAGTCCAATTATGACTGTTCGATAATATTTTCTGATAATGGCCGCTAAAAAATAGGAAAAGAAATGTAGCTTTTTGATGATTTTCATGATTTTCAACCAAGGATGAGTTGAACAGTGGAGGAGAGAAAGAAAAGAATGGCCAGAATTATGGTTAATTCAAAGATTACTTTCTCTACTCCTCTCTTGGTCGAATAGGCCGCGAAAACATTACCAAATGGTCCACCACTTAGCCCGGCGCCTTTGGCCTGAAGCAAGATTAGTCCCGCCAAGGCTACCCCAAGTATGATTTGGATTAAAAGAAAAAAATCTTTATTCATTGTTTAGCTTAAGATAGCAACCAATTTATAGCCTGACCGAGGAATTCGATAAGGAATGATATCAAAATTAGGGTCCAAAAGAAAGGGAAAACTATTTTTGGAACGATAAAGCCGGAAAAAGAAAACCCCGGAAAGGTAAAACCATGAATTCTAAAATCTGTCACAATAATGGTCACTAAAAGAATGACAATGGCGTTGATCACCCAGCGGAAAGCTCCCAAAGTAAGCAAATTAATCGGCATCAAAAGAAGGTTGAGAATGGGTTTTACCAGTAGATTCAGTAAAGTTAAAAAGAAAGCGGCCCAAATCAAAACCAAGTAATTATCAGAATAATTGATGGCCTTTGTTAAGATGGAGATTAAAACTAGGGTAAGGAAGTTTATAAAAATATTTCTTAAAAAAGATTTCACGACAATTAAACAATAACATTATTCTTTCTTTTTTGCCAGATTTCCTTTTTTTTAAATCGCCAAAGGAGAATTATTAAAATAATAATAAAAAGCAGTCCAATTACCAATATCAATCTGAAAGATAGAGAAACAACGGCCAAATTTACTAAGATTTTTTGTTCGTCAAACAAGAAAGGAATTTCTAAAACATAATCTTTCAATAACTCTGGAGGTTTAATGGTCGTATAGATTTTTGTGCGTCCAAAAGGAAGAATTTTGGGGAATTGCCATGAGGAAGAATTGGCCTTTGACGATGCTTGCGCCAAAACATTTTCGTTATAGACGACAAAACCGCTCTCATTGACAAAATCCATTTCGATGCGGTTATTTTTCATCGTCAGGATAGTTTCAGGACTAACCTTGGTTAAGGAAAAAATTTTCTTTTTGGCCTGAGGATCTTCTTTGCCTATGGTAACAAAAACTTGTTTTCCTTCGTATTTTTCTTCACGATATGATCCAGGAGAAAGGGGATACACATCGCTTTGGCCATGAATAACAAAAACAAAATGTGACATATCAAACTTATTAAAGAAATCCAAACCGCCACTGGTATTTTCCCAAGTTGGGTCGACCGGAATCCACTGACCCTTTTCTTTATCAAAAAACTCAGGCCAGGAATGAAGAAGGTCACTTTCCTCGGCAATCTTAGAAAATCGGGGATTGTCAGTAAAAGCAAAACCGGCCAGTTCTTTAGCCGGGATGCCGGCGGCGCGTGCCAGGCTGATAAAA
>Ga0066639_10005849_pt1 | contig 10301 bp, 10 predicted proteins | sample CryGeyCG2114_010_2_FD_59504 | JGI IMG/M metagenome (GOLD analysis project Ga0066639, IMG submission 59504) | Groundwater microbial communities from aquifer - Crystal Geyser CG10_big_fil_rev_8/21/14_0.10 | ecosystem: Environmental > Aquatic > Deep subsurface > Groundwater | place: USA: Utah... | reverse complement strand
CCGGAAACACCGATTACCAGGTTTTTAAACCCCTGTTTTTCTAGAGTATTTTTTATAAACTTAGTAATATTTTCTGTTTCCAGCTTTGGATTGATTTGCAGCATAAGATAATTATACAATAGCGGTTATGAAGCAAATTTCTTTGAGTTTCTTAATAGTTTTCTTTGCCTTGGTATTATCCGGGTGTACAAAAAGGGAAGTTTTATCGCCGTTGCCATCAGCGGCATCAGTTGCCTGCGATGACGAAAAAGGCTGTCCGCTCAGTCAGAATGAGGTGCCATTGCCCACCGGAGAAAATGTGGTTCGGACATTTTTGGAATTAATTAGCGGAAAAAAGATACCTCAAGCAGTTGAGATGTTGTCGGCCAATGCCAGTCCTGATGAAACTACTAAGCAAATGTGGGGTGTGAATTTCAACAGCATAAAAAAACTGGAAATCAAAAGCATTGAGAGAAGCGGAAATACTTTTAAAGTTAATTTAATTTTAGAAGTAAATAATCCCGGTGAATATAATTGGGAAAATGGAGAGAATTTAAGATGGATTTCAATAGTTAAAAACTCTTCAGATATCTGGAAAATTGATTCAATTGCTACAGGACCTTAGCTTTACTGATAGAGTTTATTTTCTTGAATATACTGTTGGACTTGCTCCGGTAATAAATAATCAATTTCAGTATTGGATTGCAGCCGTTTTCGAATCAAAGTTGAGGAAATATCAGTAGTTGCCAGTAATGGATGTTGGATAAGCTTAAAGCGGTAATCAGGATTTTCAAGCTCGAATTTTTTTAAATCAAAGTCAAAGCCGGGCCGCGGGAAAACCATGAATTCCCAGGTAGTTATCAATTCTTCCCAATTATTCCAAAGCTTGAAAGATTTTAAATTATCCGAACCCATGCAGAAACTGAAACTGTGGTTGGGGTGGCTTTCGGCCAAAAGTTTCATGGTGTTTATGGTTTGGCCGTCGGTTTTATTTTGGATTTCAATATCAGAAACCATAATATTAGTGTTTTTCAAAAAATTAGTCATCGTAAGCCTGGCTTGAGAATCAATTAACTCTTTTTGAAAACTGTGCTGATAGCAAGGAGTAAGCCAGACCTGGTCAGCAAATTTAAACTCCAAAAGCTGGCGGGAAATCAGCATATGTCCCAAATGCGGCGGATTAAAAGCTCCTCCCAAAATGGCAATTTTCATAAAGTTATTTTAACAGAAATAAACTGAATCAATATATAATAGAATTATGAAGTTAGTTTTGTATTTGTTTTTTGTGTTGGCGGTTTTCCAGTTTTTATTTTCATTTGGAAAACTTTATCAAAGAGGATTGTATCTGCCGGATTTTGAAAATTTCTACAAAGAAGGCGTTTATCTGAAACAAGGGTTGGATCCATACAGTCGGGTAATAAGGCCTTGCACCTATCCGCCGCCAGCCTTGACAGTATTTTCATTTTTTCAAGGTGTGGATTTTTTTATCGCCGAAAATATTTGGTTTTGGTTATCAGTGATGAGTTTGGTTATTACCGTAATTTTATTTAGTAAAAACACTCAGGAATTTTTGTTATTTTTGGGAAGCGCCTTAATTTTTTTCCCGACAAAATTTACTTTAAGTTCCGGACAAATTAATTTATTTATTTTATTATTTATCAGTTTAAGTTATTATTTTTGGAGCAAAAACAGAGATATATTGTCGGGTGTTTTTTTGGGTTTGTCACTGATGTTAAAGTTGACTCCGGTATTTTTGATTTTATTTTTTTTAATAAATAAAAAATTTAAACTTATTTTAAGTACTTTTTTAACAGGGATAATAGGATTATTAATAAGCGCTGTAATTTTGGGTAAAGAAAAAGTCATTTATTATTTTACTGATATTTTGCCAACTTTAGGGACAGGGTTTGGGAATGGATATTATTATAATCAGTCATTTAGCGGGTTGATTGCCAGATTTAGTTTAGCAAGCATAATCTTTTATATTTTTTTATTTTTACTGCTGCTAATAACTTTAATTTCAAAAAATAAAAAAGAAATAGTTTGGGCGATGATTTTGGTTTTAAACACGCTTTTTTCAGTTTTTTCCTGGCAACACCATTTGGTATTTTTGCTGCCGGCCTTATGGATTATTTATAAAAACACCAAGGTAAATAAAAAATTAGAGAAGATATGTCTTTTTATTATTTTTGTATTATTGGCGTTAAATATTAAAAACCCGCAACTTTTTATGGGAACTTCTTGGGGAAATCTGCTTTTATCTCACGGATGTTTGGGAATTATTTTATTATGGTTTGTTTTATTTTTTTATAAAAACAAATGATTGAAAGAAATGATTTAAGAAGTAAATACGAAATTTTTATTTGCGGTTCTTTTGATATGTTATTAAAACCGCCCTTGGATAATGAACAGGAAGCTTTTGACAATTTTTGGAACTTAGATCAACTTGTTAATTTTTCCCGGCAACTTGAAGGTTTACCAGAGAAATCTTCAATTCTACAAAATCGGCTGCAGAGTTTATCTGGAAAATTATCCCGAGAGGGAGGGAAAATTGCTGATATTTGGTCATGGTTTAGCGGTCTAACCCCCGGCCAGATGGCATTAATTTTCCGGCTTTCAGAAAGTAATAATCCATGCCTGGAACCAAAAATTTTTGCCAGAGTCATTGATATTTTAGCTGATCAGGAAACAAAAAAAACAGCCCGGTTAATTGAGCAAGCAATAGTTGATAATGAAAATTTAGGTTTGAATCTTGAAAGCAGCCAGCCGGGTTTTGCCAGAATTATTGAAGAAAGTTTAGTTAAAAGATATAAGTCAATTTCTGCCTTATTTTCTAAAGATTATTATATTCAGATTGCTTTTAAGAATTTAGGAGAAAATGGTTTAAGGAAGATAGAGGAAGATGGATTTGAGAAAAAGTTAGTTACTTGTGAGCGAACTGCTACAAGGGTGGCGATAAAAATAGACAGTTTTTTAAAAGAAGATGACTATTTTGAAATCAGCAATGATGATGCCAATCGGCTGAGAACTTTATTAATTTGCGGTTTACCAGACAGAAAAATTGCCGCAATTATTGAAAAATTAAAATCGGAGTTTCCTGAAGTGCAGGTAGAGAGGGTAATCCGGACAATGTTTAAATGTTTACAAAACCGATTTGAAAAAGAGAAAATTATCTTTACTCCTTTGTCAGATTTTATTCTGGAAATTACAGAGTTATCATTGGCGGAAAAAATAAAAAGATATGAAGAATTTTTTGGTGCAAACTTAATTATTTTGTTTGGCGGTTATTTTATTGAAGAAAAACCAATTCTGAATTGTCAAATAGATGCTGAAAAAACTATGGCTGAGTTTTTAGCTTTTTTAGTCAAAAAACGCTATTTTAAAATTACATCTCTAGAGACCAAAAAAGGGAATATCCCGGTATTTATGCCCGGCCCCGGACTTTTAAATAATTAATTATTTTAGTTTTTCCCACTCTTTTAGCAAGTTTTTAGCTTCACCGTGATTGGGTTCAATATTTTCCAAAATGAAATTTAATTCTTCTTTAGCTTTGTCATTCATAGCTTCCTGATGATAAAGTTTTGCCAGGGCCAGGTGGGCGGCGGTGTAGTTAGGTTTTAATTGGACTGTTTTTTCCAGGTATTGCAAAGCTGCCGGGATATTAGCGGTTTGCTGATAAAGCAGGCCGATATTAAAAGAAATTTTGGCGTCGGTTGGTGACAATTCCATTGCTTTCAAAAGCGTATTCATGGCATTGGTATAGTATTCAGGATTAACCTGGCCTAAATAAATATAGGTTTTGGCAATGGTTTTGTAATAATTAAGATGAACGTTATTCATCTGCAAAGTCATTTGCGCCTGGTCCTGGGCCAATTTAACCAATTGATTAACAATTTGTGCTGATCCGGATGCATCTTTCTGATAATAAACCGAGGCTATTCCGCTGGCATTTTCCGCCAAAATGGAATGGTATAAAGGTTCGCTGTTATTTAACAAAACTGCATTGGTTAAAAGTTCATGCGCCTGCAATAAATATCCGGCGTCAGTATATTTTTTGCCCTGGCTAAATTGATAATCTGCCCACCAGAAGCGACAAACCATAAATATAAAATAGCCGACAGCCAAACCAATAATTGATAAGCCAAGGTATTGAGATGTATCTAACTGTTTGATTGCTTGATTGTTATATTGCTTTGTTGTTATCGAATCAGTAAGAACAAAAACAATGGCGGGAAAAATCCAGAAAAGAATAGCTACCGGAACGACCGAGAATCCAAAAAAATTGGTAACGAGGATTGAGGCAAATCCTGCTATTAGCGCAATTGCCAATATATTTTCATCATTTTTTTTGAAAATTTTTATTGTAGCCCAGGCCAAAAACCAACCGGTCAATAATAGATAGGTTCCTAAGCCGACAACTCCGGCGGTGGTCAGAAAATTTACAAATTCATTATGGGCTTTATTGTACAAAAAATCCCACTCGGAAAGGTCGTTGTGTTCACGCGGCCGGTAGTTGTAATAGCTGTAAGCAAACGTTTCCACCCCGGAACCGAAAACCGGCCAGTGTTTCCAGGCTTCGATAGCTCCTTTCCAGACAACCTGGCGGATTGTGGATGAGTTGCTAATGTCAGGTGCATATTTGGGCCGGGGCAAAATTGGTGGTTGGACGGTTTGTGCCACATTTGCTTTAAAGAAATTTAAATTTAAAGGTTTACTGATAGGAGTACCTAAAAACAACGAAATAATTAAAATAACCGCAGTTCCCAAATTTATAATAATTTTTAATTTTTTTTCCAAAATTAGTTGAAGACTGGCAATGGATAAAAGGATAAAAACAACCGTAGCAATTTTAAATATTGCTAATCCTTTCCATTCCTGTAAAAAAGCAAAGCCAAAAAATAATAATAGCGATAATACAAAAATAATTTTTTTCCACAAAGAATTTTTACTGGCAATTACCAGTAAAATCAAAAAACTCACCAAGGTAGTCAGAAAACCATAATAAGCAGAACGTGATCCGGTAAACAAAAGGCAAAAATAAAATGTAAAAAAAGTTGTTATCCAGAGCCAAAAATTTGATTTTGGTTTTTTGAGGATGTAAACAATAGGAATAAATATAATTGCATCTATCCAGGCGCCTAACCAGTTGGGCTGGCCTAAAGTTGAAAATACCCGGTTTTTGACATCCTGAATCCAATATTTAGCATCTATGCCAAAGTGCTCCAAAACACCGTAAAAAGTAATTAAAAATGCAGATGATAATAAGACAAGTAAGCTGGTATTAATGAAAGAAGATTTATTTTTATTTAATTCTAAGTTTTGGTAACGAAGTTTTTTAAGCTGAGATTTAGAAAGCGGTTCAGATTTATTATTCGCCGATGCAGCAAATGTTACAAATACATAATATAAAATAACATAACAAATCGTTGATAACAGACCGCCGTGGAAACGGGAATAATATCCCCATATGGAAGTGTGGATGTCGATGGAAAACAAAGTTGATATCAGTTGCGACAGGAAAAATAGAATAATTGGAATATCCAAAGGAGTTTTGGCAATTTCAAACTTTTTGTTTACAATACAGCGGCATAAAAATGCTCCAAAAATAATGCTGGTCATAAAATAAACCAGCATCATTTTATTGAATTCAAACAGTTCGTAATTATAAGGAGTCAGAATAAGGGGTACAGTGAATAATAAAATATAGAATGAATATTCGATAATTCCATCAAAAAATTTTGACCAATTCATATGAGCATAAATATAACACTTATTGTTTTTAAAAAACAGTTACCAGAGTGTTACCCAAAATTCGGTCATTAGTATTATTTGTACAAACCCCAGAATAAAAAAAATTAGGAAATCTTTTTTGTTAAATTTGAGCTGTTTTTCTAAAAAATCAACGCTAAAAACAATTAGTAGCGGAGCTGATGTAATTAGAATTCGGCCGTTTTCAGCCGGACTGGCGCCGCTTAAATCCAAAACTAATATGGTAATTAATAAAAGTAATGACTTGGAGTAGTTTTTTATAGATGCAAAAAAAGCAATGCTTATTGGTATCAGTGAAAAGATAAAAAAATCCAATGGTCCAAAAAATAACCATGGAAAATAAGCACGTTTGGCAGTACCGGAAAAAATTACTTGGCTGGTTTTTAGAATGTCAAAGCCAAAAAATAAATAAATACCAATATAAATTGATAAAAAAGCTAAGATAAATTTTAAATTTCTATTAATCTTTTTAATATTCAGAATTAAACAAAAAAACCAGACAGGTAGTAATGAGAAACTAAATAAAGTTCCGATTCCGGCTAAAATTCCTGCCCAGAAAAATTTATTTAGAGAAATTAATAATAAAACAAGACAAGAAAATAACGGTAAAAAAGTATCATTTAATGGCAAAAATAATGACAGGCTTGGCAGTAGTATCCAAAAAATAAACTTGTTAATAAAGTTTTTATGCCCATTTTTTTTGCCCAGTAAAACAACGGAAATATTGTTAGACTTAATAAAACCGGAGCTAATATTGACCCCAGGATTGCAGTGTTTTTTTGGCCATTGGTAAGTGTTTGCCAAATGACTTTAATGCCTTCAGTTTTAATGGAAAAATTATTGGAAATATTCAAAAATTCAAAAAATTTATTTATCAACCAAAAAGGAAAGACGGCCAGGGACGGGTGGACCCGGGCGTGTTGGCTAAAAGTTAATAATTTTTGCGGATAATTTTTTATCAGATCAAAAAAATTTGTAGTATGTATTGCCGCGGTAAAATAGCCGTTGGCATCCGGCTGGATTATTCTTGAAACCAATACAAAAATTCCCGACCGACCAAAATAAAGTAAAGATATTTGCCATAAAATGCTTAAGCAAAAAATTAAAAAAATACTTTTGCAATTTGCAAGATAAGCCCAACAAAGCAGTAAAAAAATTCCTAAAGGAGCCCAAAGTTTTGTCCAGGTGGGGATATAATAGTATCCCCAGCGCCACTGGGGCGGCCAATCCTTGAATCCGCGCAAAAAAGGGACGAAGGTCGGTAATTAAAAGACCAAAAAAACCACACAGACAAAAATTGTCCCAAAAATAAAAAAGCTTTTTTTGGTCATTAAAAAAGCAGAAAGAGCTTAGCCAGTATTCCTAAAAGTACTAAGCCGATTCCGCCGCCGATCAATGCCACGGTTGTTTCCACAGTGCCGCTGACTGGAATTGATGGCGAGGCAGAAGGGTTAACTCCGCCGACACCTGTCTGATTAATGGTGTAAGTTGCGTTGGAAACACTTCCTAAAACATCGGTGCCGTGATAGGCAATATTGGTATCAGTTGTTGAGCCGGAAGTAAAATCAAAATAAATATTGGCAGTGCCTTCGCTAATTGGTTTAAAAACTAATGTTCCGACAGTTCCATTGCCGTTAAAACTTTGGTCAGATGCTGAAGTTCCCCTTAGGGTAATTTTACCGCTGGTTGAGGTATCTTCAACTACTTTATTGGCATAAAGCGTACCCAAATTTGCTGATACAACCTGTAATTTATTTCCGTCATAGCGGATAATCAAATCTGCTCCATCGGTTTCCGCTCCTCCTGTTGAAAGCTCCATATTAACAGTAAAATTTTGATTTAAGGCAACTGTCTGGTTAGCCGGAGAAAATGAAAGCGAAGCGGCAGCAAAGGCTTTTTTAGGAAAAATAATAAAAAATAATAGAGCAATAAATAAGGGCAGCAGTTTTTTCATGGTTGGATATCTAAGGTTAAACCCTGCACTGAATCTAAAGAATCTGTGGTTTTGTTTTCTAAAACCACGTTTGAGTCGGTGGTTTTATTTTTTTGGAAATCAAAATTAATTTCTGTTGAACCTGGTTTAAGGGCGGTAAAAGCTAGTCTGGCGATAGTTGTTTTTTCGCTAATTGTATTTTGAGGCAGGATAGTGCTGATCCAGGCCTTACCGCTATTATTATCAAATTTACTTTGCGGGTATTCGGCAGTTTGGCTGTCAAGCAAAGGAGTAATTTGGGAAATTTCTAAAGAATCTTTATTAAAATTAATCAAGGTATCCAAGGCTTGAATTTTATTCCCTTGTGATGGTTGAATATATAAGTCAACTTCAAAAGTTTCGCCGACTTTGATTCCAGCAGATTCAGTTGTCAATCCCATAACAGAACTGGTTTGAGTAACAGAACTGTTTGGTTGTGGTGATTGGACAACGTTTTGCAGTTTATTGACCGCCCAAACAGATTGCCCGATAAGCAGGGTACTTAAGGATACTATAGTGACGAGAAATTTATTAGTCACCGTCAACTCCGAAATTTAATTTCATAAATGACCAATCAAGTGTATTTACCTGGTTATTTCCATCCAAGTCGCCGGTACGGATTGTCCCAAAATCAATAGTTTGAGCGCCGGTTGCTAAATTAATTGTTTTTTTGCTGGTTAAATAAGGGTGGGCGTAAAGGACAAAATCATAGCTTTCAGTCATATCCAGTCCTGAAAAGTCAAAGTTTGCGAAAGTTCCGTCAGCATTCATAATAACAGCTTTGCTCCAGCTATTATTACTGGTCACCAAAGTAAAGGAAATATTTTGGGAGTTGGCCGGCAATCCCTGAAAATTAGCTTTTATAGTTATTCCAGAAGGGGAAGAAGATGGGCTTGGAGATACTGAAGGATTGGGTGAAACTGAGGCGTTTACAGAAGGGTTTGGTGATGTTGGGGTATCATCATCGTCATCATCGTCTCCACCACCGCCAGGAGGATAAACCGTATATATTTGCGGCAGTTGGTTTTTTGACAGTTTCCTGGATACTAAAATTGTTGTTATAGGAACTGCTATATTTAAAAAAATAAGAAGATATAAGAAAACTTTTTGTAAAGAGTCCATGAGTCTATTTAAAATGATTTTTATTGGTTTCGCAAGGATAAAATTTTTTTGTTAGAATGAGTAACAATGCTGGATTTTATTTTCTCATTATTATCATATGATTTGGGGATAGATTTGGGCACTGCTAATATATTGGTGTGGGTGGCTAATAAAGGGATTGTTGTTAATGAACCTTCAGTTGTTTCCAGGCAAAAGCGCAAAAACGGCCGGATTTTAGCTATTGGTAAAGATGCCAAGAAAATGGTCGGGAAAACTCCAGATGAAATTGAAGTAATCCGTCCTTTAAAATCAGGTGTTATCGCTGATTTTGATGCCACTCTGGCGATGCTTGATTATTATATTAAATTTGTCCATGAAACACCCGGGATTATCCCTAAAATTCCCAGGCCAAAAGTGGTTATCGGAATTCCTTCCGGCGTTACTGAAGTGGAAAGAAGAGCAGTGCAGGATGCGGCTCTTTCTGCCGGGGCCAGGTCTTGTTTTTTAGTAGAAGAACCAATGGCAGCAGCAGTTGGTGCCGGATTGCCGGTTGAAAGCCCCCAGGGACAATTGGTGATTGATATCGGCGGGGGAACTTCAGAAATTGCGGTAATTTCGCTCGGAGGTATTGTTATCCAAAGGTGTTTGAGGATTGCCGGAGATGAGATGGATGAAGCTCTGGTTACCTTTGTAAGATTAAAACACGGTTTGCATATTGGTTTAACAACAGCTGAAGAATTAAAAATAAATATCGGTTCGGCAATCAATTTATCAAAAGAAAAACAATTTGTTATCCGCGGCAGGGATATGGAATCAGGGCTTCCCCGGTCTTTAAAATTAAATTCTACAGAGGTGCGGGAAGCATTGGCGCCGATTATCCAGCAGATTATTTCCGCCACAGCTGAGGTTCTGGAAGAAACTCCGCCGGAGTTGGTTGGCGATATTTTAAGAAACGGGATTGTAATGGCTGGTGGGGGTGCAAATTTGCCGGGCATTGACAAAGTTATAGCTGATCAGACTAAGATGCCGGTGTGGATTGTTGAAGATGCCCAACTTGCTGTTGTCAGAGGATGCGGCAAGCTTCTGACCGACGAAAAACTCTTGAAACGAGTCCGGGTTGTCGGCGGGCTGCGATAATATGGATACAAAAACCAATAATCCTAATTCTTCGCTTTTATTTATCGGATTATGTACAATTTGCGCATTATTAATTTTTTTGGACAGCAAAAACATTTTAGTAAATTTAAAAACTTCGTCAGAATCTATTGTTAATCCAATAAAAGCTAAAATCAGTATTTTTACCAGATTATTAAGTTTTACAAAAACCACTAATCAGAATATTGATCCATTAATTTATCAGGCAAAAATTGATTATTTAATATCTTTGAATGCTCAGTTAATTGAAGAAAAAAAGACTCTAGTTCAGGAAAATGAAGCTTTAAGAAAGCAACTGAAAATACCGGTAGGTATAAATATAAAA
>Ga0066639_10005846_pt1 | contig 10305 bp, 14 predicted proteins | sample CryGeyCG2114_010_2_FD_59504 | JGI IMG/M metagenome (GOLD analysis project Ga0066639, IMG submission 59504) | Groundwater microbial communities from aquifer - Crystal Geyser CG10_big_fil_rev_8/21/14_0.10 | ecosystem: Environmental > Aquatic > Deep subsurface > Groundwater | place: USA: Utah... | reverse complement strand
CAATCAGGGTGGCTCTATTATGCCGCAATCGATTTGGCTCTATATGGGTGCAAATTAACACGACGCGACCAGAATCGCACGTTAATAGCCAATGGCATTGACCCAAGTATCCATCGTCAAACGCACAAGCAGGAACGCCAGAACCGTATTGCCAATAATTTTGAAGCTGTCGCTCGTGAATGGTTCAGTAAGCGCCAATCCACTTGGACGGAAAGCTACGCATTTAAAATAAAATCACGTTTGGAGAATGACATTTTCCCCTGGCTTGGTGCTCGGTCACTATCAGACATTTCCGCCCCCGAGTTATTAAAAGTCATTAGACGCATTGAAGAACGAGGTGCTGTTGATACCGCCCATCGGGTTTTGGGTTTCTGCGGACAGATTTTTCGTTATGGTGTTGCTACCGGCCGTGCTGAACGTGACCCATCGGCTGATTTAAAAGGCGCTTTGCCTGCCGTTAAAGGCGCTCACTTTGCAGCGATTGTAGAGCCTAAGCGCGTTGGTGCGCTGCTTCGCATGATTGATGATTACCATGGCTCATTTGTAGTGAGATGTGCTTTACGCTTAGCGCCATTGGTTTTTGTGCGCCCTGGGGAGCTTCGTCGCGCCAAATGGGAAGACATCGATTTTGAGAATGCTGAATGGCGATTTCAGGCTACTAAGACGGATACGGCTCATATTGTGCCGCTCTCACAGCAAGCGCTTGCGGTTTTATTGGAAATCAAACCATTAACAGGTCAGTCGCCATACGTATTTCCTTCGGCCAGAACCGGTTCCCGCCCCATGAGTGAAAATGCCATTTTGGCTGCCTTAAGACGTATGGGAATTGATAAAGACGAAATGAGTGGCCACGGCTTTCGTGCAATGGCTCGGACGATTCTTGATGAGGTTCTCAAAGTCAGACCTGATTACATTGAACACCAACTTGCCCATGCCGTGCGTGATCCTAATGGCCGTGCTTATAACCGAACTGCGTTTTTACCCGAGCGTAAAGCCATGATGCAGCAATGGGCGGATTATTTGGATGAGATGAAAGTTGGAACAGTTGCCTCGGAGGTATAAGAATATGGAGCAGGAAGTGCGTGACACAATGCTACGTGAAATGGTTGACAGGATGAAATTATCAGACGTTTGGTACCAAAATGACTTTGCAGAGGTTTTAGCCCTTTCTAACGATCTCCCTAAGCTGTTTCACTATAAAGATCTTATATTTAATGCGGTTTTGGCTGAACGTCTAAAGCCGTTGCCATTGCAGGTTGATGGATTTAAAGATCCTAAAGAACGAAATTTTGGTTTTAAGCCTGCTGATTTATGCAGTTGGGCTAGAGCAAAAGATTTAATGCTTCCGGAGGAGTTTAGTTCTATTGTTTCAGTTCAAAAAGAGCCTGCACTTCATCGCGAGGGTAATACCCAAAAAAGCAAAAGTGAGAAAGCTTTGCATCCAAAGGAGCGTATTACATTTCAAAAAATGATTTTGGGCATGGCCATGGATATGTACAAATATGACCCAAAGGCAAAAGAAAATGCTTGTACTGGGAGCAATAAAGGCAGTATTTCTGTTTCGTTAGCAGAACAAGAATTTGACCTTGATGAAGATACAATTCGCAAATATTTAAAGGAAGCTGCTGATAGCCTTTTATAAGGCACTTTAAAAAGTTAACCGAATTCGGTTAACCCCCGACCGAATTCGGTCACAACCCCTTTCGTTATTGATTTACTTCCTGGCATGTTCAACAACAACCAGGAGTAAACCATGGCGAAATCAATTCTTCGTCTCCCAGAAGTCAAAAACCGTACTGGGCTTTCGCGTAGCACAATCTATTTGCGATTAAACAACGGTAGCTTTCCTCGTCCAATAAAACTTGGTGAACGTTCCGTTGGCTGGCTTGAATCCGATATTAATGACTGGATTACAGGTCGAGTTCAACACACCAATGCCGTCAATGGCAATTAATAAGAGGAATTGTCTAATGAATAAGTTTAAACCGAAAGGCTATGTCAAAGACTTGTTACTGAGAGGCGATCGTATCACAACCGCACAACTTTTGGCTGAAAAACAAAACTGGCGGCTGCCTGCGTACATTCATGCTATTCGTAAGGAATATAAGTGGCCTATTTGTATGCGAATGGTTACAGAAGCGAATACCAAAAAGCGAACGGCAGAATACTGGCTAACAGAGAATGCAATTAAAAACATATTAGACGAAGCGACTGCCAATCACGCCAATGAATCACAGTCGCTTACAGATAACGGAGGAATCAAAAAATGAATCTCCAAACGAATTATAACATGTTTGCCGCATTAGATAGACTGAAAATCGACATGCAAGGCAATCAATTTGAGCCGCCAGATTTAGTTGCTGATGGCGGTATTCATCGCTTTAAACAGACTGGTGATAAGGGCTTGCCATGTTGGTATATGGTGTTTGAGCATCCCAATATGTTGATTGCTGTTTATGGGTGCTGGAAGCGTGCTATCACAATTAAATGGAGCAGTGTTTCTGAGGACTCGTTGAGTGAAGCGGAAAGAAGAGAGTTTAGGGAAGCAGTGAAGAAAGCACAAAATCTGCAAGAGGAAGAGCGCAAAGCCTACTGGGGTGAGGTGTCTATTGAGTGCCAAAATAAGTGGGCTCAATCAGTTCCTGTTATTAACCACCCCTATATGTCTAACAAAAAAGTTGAGCCAATTGGCATGCGGCAAGATGGCGATTACTTATTAGTACCTCTATACGATGAGCGTAATGTGCTTATGTCTTTGCAATCGATTAGTCGAGATGGCGGCAAGTGTTTTTATGCCGGCGGTAAAAAGAGCGGCTGTTTTTTTCCAATTGGCCAACTCACTAACCGCATTTTCATTTGTGAGGGTGTGGCAACAGGGCTGAGTGTTCATCAGGCCAGCAATTGTTACACGATAGTTGCTTTTGATTCTGGAAATTTAAAGCCAGTAGCCGAGGTGGTCAAAAAGCTTCACCCCCAAGCAGAAATTATTATTGCTGCAGATAACGACCACCAAAATGAATCAAATGTTGGGTTGGAAAAGGCCAAAGAAGCTGCTGACGCGGTTAATGCCGTTTATGTGCTCCCACAATTCGATGATGGTTCGAGAGGCACAGATTTTAATGATTTGATGATTGAATCAGGCCTAGAGGCTGTAAAACTGCAACTCGACCCAAGCAAATCTAATCAACTGGCGTGTTTGTCTCTACATGAGCTGATAACCAGGGAATTTCCACCGCGTGAACATATCCTATCGCCTTGGTTGCCGACAAAGGGGTTAGCAATGCTATATGCGCCTAGAGGGGTTGGAAAGACGTTTTTTGCCCTATCAATTGCTATTGCGGTGAGTCTAGGCAAATCAGTTTTTGGTTGGAAGATTAATAAGCCCAAGGGCGTTTTATACATTGATGGAGAAATGCCGATAGAAGTTTTGCAAGAGCGAGTTTGCCTTATTACTGCTAATGACTTAGTTGATGCGCCACTTGGCTTTATAACGCGAGACTTAAACGCTGATAAGCCACTGGACATAACCTCTAAAACTACCCAACGAATGATTGAGGCACATTTGGACGGTGTTGAGTTGATTATTATCGATAACATTTCCACGCTTTGTTCAGGTAAAGAAAATGAGTCAGAGAGCTGGATTCCTATGCAAGAGTTTGCATTAAGAATGAGAGCTTCTGGTCGGTCAGTTCTTTTTGTTCACCATGCTGGCAAGAGCGGTGCTCAGCGTGGGACTAGCAAGCGAGAAGATGTCCTTGATACTGTCATTTCACTAAAAAGGCCTTCTGATTATGACCCTAAAGATGGTGCTGTTTTTGAGCTTCATTTTGAAAAGTCACGTGGGTTTTGTGGCAAAGATGCTGAGCCTAAGCTGTTCAAATTGGTTGCTGATGAGGTGGAATGTCGATGGGAAGTTGCTGAGCTGGAAGAATCCACTTGTCAAAAAGTTATCGAGTTAAAGAATGAGGGGCTCAGTCCAACAGAGATTGCTGGTGAGCTTCAGGTTAACAAGTCTACTGTGTCACGGTATCTCAAAAGAGCGAGGCAAGAAGGTCTGTTGCACAGTTGCAACCCCTAGGGAATGCAACCATGCAACTTTTAAGGCGATACATGCAACTACGGATGAAACAACAACGCAACAATGCTGCCCAAAGGCATGTAATTACTGTATTGCCAGTGCAACGAATCTGCAACTGGCATGCAACTGGAAGTGTAAATGCACGCAACTTTGCATTGTTCAGAACAATAGGAGAACAATATGCCATTTAAAAAAGGTCAGTCGGGCAATCCAGCGGGTCGCCCAAAAGGTATTAAAGATAGACGGAGGAAATTTTTGGAAATGGATGAGAATGAAGTAGGTACGATATTACGCAATGCGATTGATATGGCTATGGAAGGGGATGTTCAGATGGTGAAGTATGTGCTTGACCGGTTATGGCCAGTTAAACCATCTGATGCTTTTCTTGAAGTAGAGCTGGACTTGAGTGGAAACTCACATGAGCAGGCGAATCAAGTAATGGAGGCGCTTGGTGAGGGGTATATCACACCGCTAGAAGCACAGCGTGTTATGGCAAGCATTAAACAGTATTCAGAAACCGTTGAAGTGGCTGAATTTATCAGGATGCTTGATGAAATTGATAAGGTGCTTAAGGAAAAGCACGATGTTTCAATCAAGCGTTAATTAATAGCTATTGAGTGAGTCGCTACTAGCAGTTCCATTGAGTGAGGCATTACCACCGCTATATGATGACGAGTTTGCATTTATGTTAAAGTCACTAGGTGCAGGTGTGTTAAAGCCAGCATTGTCATTGTAGTCACCGCGGGGTACCAACCGATTGTTGTGATATGACCAGCCCGTCCTTTTTGACTCGCCAGGATCCATGCTTTCATGCCCTTGTACATAAGTGCCGTTTGAACGGTAATAACTGTGGACCCAGTGTGAGGCGTTGGCTGATAAAGTGATTGTAGATGTGGCGATTATGCATGCTATTGATAAAGTGATGTGTCTCATTTGTGTTACCCCCGTTGCTTATCGTGTGCGAGAAATTTAGAGTTTGTGAAATTCAAAATAATGGTCTGATAAACAGCTAGTGCTGCGGTCAATTTAAGCTGCTTCGGATGGTTTTGTAAGTAATTAGTTACCATTTTTACAAGCTGGGTAGTTGTTATGTCCTTCATTTCATAATTGGTGCTTTGAATAATGGGTAACGCTTTTTTGCCGAATGTGGAAACTAGGAACAATTCATATTGGTCAATAGCTCCCTGAATATAACCAGGGCATTCCCCTATAGGGAATTCCCTTAAGAGGTTTGTATGCGGTTGTTTTATTTCCCAGAGAGTTATTTGGCAATCAGTTAGAAGTTGTTTTCCGCTTAAGGTTTCAAAGGCTAATGAGGAAGAACAGAAAAATGCACTCTGTAGGCAAAGGGTGAAAAGTACGATTCTCTTAATTAAGCCTCTCAAAATGCTACTCATAGCCCGTGGTACTTTATGCAGCATAACTCTAGCATTTAGGGTATGCAAGAAAAAAGTCAAAATTTAGTCAAACTGGGTAAACGCATTCGAGAGTTGCGCCAAGCGAAGGGCTATTCTCAAGAAAGCTTTGCCAGTGCGGCTAGCCTCGATAGAAGTTATATGGGCGCCGTTGAGCGCGGTGAAAGGAACGTTGCGGCACTGAACCTTATCAAGATTGCGAAAACTCTTGACGTTGAAGTTGGTGAGCTGTTCCCAGAAATCAGCTCACCCAAGTTATAAACGTCTCTTATAGCCCATGCCGTTTTAAGTAATCATAAACCGTTTGCGGCGATTCACCGATAATCTTTGCAAACATTATGTTTTTAATTATTAAAGCTATCTGGTATTGTTGTGCTGAAGTTGGTTTTTAGAAGTGTTCAGTTTGAGAGTATGAAAACATTACTAGTTTTTTTATTGTTATTCGCTGTTAGCGTTCTACCGGTGGTATTCGCTCAGCCAAGCCCAAATGGTATTCCTGCCGGCATAAACTTCAAATACTTAAAGGACAATACTGTTAATACGCAAGCGTGGAGTTCTGCATTTCATAATGAAGTGCACAGACGTTTTTACATCGAAGAATACCAAAAGGGTTTGAAAGAACTTAAAAATAATGAGCATGGTGGATTACGACTTGTGTTTGATTCTGCTGATCATGGCTATGCCGAAGCTCAATGTTTTATGGGACTATTTTTTGTTAGCATGTATAATGAGCACCATAATAAACTCAATGCTTCGTCTGCCTACCTTTATTTGTCAGAGGCCTTGAATGGGTATTTAAAATCAGGTTTTGATGTTAGTAATTCTAGAAAGGAAAGACAGAAATATTTATTGTGTCGTTCATATCGGGGTAGTATCACAATAGAGTTATCCACCTCTGAGAAAAAAGCAATGCAATTAGCAGCCTTAGAAGCCTCTCTATATAAAGTTGGCAGTTATGCTGATTGAAAGCTATTAAAGCATTCCTATCTAAATCATTGTCTTTGGGGCAACTTTTGGGGCAACAATTCTCTCAGTAATTTCAAAACCCTTTAAATACAGTGAATACAAGCGTTGGTTCGATAGCTGCAGCAACCATCTTTGCTTCGCTTTTTTGCGCTCTTTGAACGATCTTCGTTCGCCTGTTTTCGTCACGTATTCACTTATACAGTTCCTCAACAGTCGAACTACAGATCGTCCAAATATCATCAAAAAAAGCTTGCAACGATCTAAAAGCTCTAGCCTTGTTTTGTGAAAAATCTCTTGGAAATACTGTTTCTTTGATCGACCAAAGCTACATTAAAGCTGTGCGAAAATGGCAGAAATAATTCTATATTTCTCAAGATTTATGCAAGGCAATCAAGGTGTTGTTATAAAACCAGATAACGGTATTTTGAATTTTTTCTAATTCTGCGAGTGTGTCAATCATCTGATCTGCTTCAGCTTCAGTCATCAGTTTCAATTTATTCACTAGACTGTCTTTATTAGAGAGGTTGCCCAGGCGCAATACTGATTTTTCTTCTTCGGTCATTAGTATGGGCTGATGGCATTCAGCGTGTATTGTTAGTCCTGGTAGTGTTTTGAAGTGCTTGATGACATCAGTTGCAAAATGCGCCGAGAGCCCTTGTGAGGTAAAAGCACGTTCTACCATATTTCGCCATTCCAGAAATACGGGATGTTCTGGTTCGCTATGAATGCCGCTATTAGCCTGTTCGCAGGTTTCAATAATAAGAGTTCCTCGCGGTTTAAGGTGATTAAGTATTTGTTCAGCAACATGTGTTGGGTTTGCTAGAAACAGTAACACCCAGCGGCCAAAAGCAATGTCGAATGTTTGGTTAAGCGAAGCAATATCTTCTATTTTTAAAGTGTGAAGTTCGACATTATTTAATCTTTTTTCCTTAACTTTTTCTCGGCATATCTCGATTTGATCTTCAGCAGCATCAATACCCACAACACGGCCAGTAGGGCCCACTTGCTGTGCCAACCAACATAACATATCTCCTGTGCCACAACCGTACTCCAGTACATGCATTCCTGGCTTTAGGCCATGGCGTTGCAAAAAGTATTGGGTGAATGGATTGTAAATTTTACCGAGTCGCTCTAAACGTAAACGATCAGCTTCACCCGTTTTTAAGTAATATTGAGACATGCATACTCCAAAAGCAGTTCAAGTTATCATTGTATACTATTTTGTCTGATGTTAAAATGATCAGGCTTGTTTTAAAGTTTGTCGAAAAGCCATGAAAAATCTTGATGTCTGGGGTACGTTCGAAAAAGAATTTAATCAACCTGTCCCTTACGAGCAAATTGAAAAATATGTAGCAAAAAATGCCAGAATTTTAGAAGTAGGCTGTGGCTATGGGCGTGTGTTAAATCGATTGATGAATCTAGGCTATGTTGATTTAACTGGGATTGATGCTTCAGTTGGGATGATTGCCAGGGGTAAAAAACAATTTCCCAAGCTTCAAGATAAAATTTCATTACATCAAACTGAAGCTCTTCCCTTTGAGAATGAAAATTTTGATGCGGTTATTTTGGTTGGGGTATTAACTTGTGTTGTTGACAAAACCAAGCAAGAAAAGTTGCTTGCGGAAATCAAGCGGGTGTTGAAACCAAAAGGTATTTTATGTGTGGGCGATTTTATAATCGCAGACGATGAACATAATCAAAATCGTTACAAGGCTTACATGGCAAAAGGCCGCGATGATTTTGGCGTGTTTGAGTGTACGATGGATACGCGATTTAGACATCATTCTGTGGAGTATTTAACAAAGTTGCTAAAAGACTTTGATATTGTATGGCAAGAAGAGCAGGAAATTATTTCAGCATTAAATGGTGCTGTTGATAAAGTTATTAGTATTATTGTGCGTTTTAGATAGGAAATAAGTAACGCAGTGTGCTCATTGAGGCAAGATTGTAGTGTTTTAATACAGGCTATATTTGAAATGCAGTAAAGTAAGGGTAAGTTATGCCGAGAAAACCAAAATTATTATTTTTCTCCAGTGCCTGGGGCAACGAAGCATTATTTCAAGATATTACAAAGGCATTAGAAAGTGAATTCGATATTGATTTCCCTAGTATTCACAACTTTGACACAATTTCTGGTATGGCTGAACATGTCTTAAGTATCTATGAAGGCCAAGAAATTTCTGGGGTGATTGGAATATCAATGGGGGGCTTTATTGTCCAAGAAATATTAATAAAAACCCCAAGTTTTGCTAAAAGAGCAGTGATTTTGGCAAGTTTTGCAAAACGGCATCCACTGGAAGCAGAAGCATTTATGAAAGACCTTATGCAAAAAGTGAAGGCTGGGCAATTAGAAAAATTGGCTGACCTTTTTGCTGATATTATGTTAGCTCCTGAGTATAAAAATAACCCTCATCTTCATAGCATAGTAAGATCAATGCCAATCGATTTGGGCGAAGAAATATGTTTGAACCACCATCATGCTTGTATACATTGGCGTGATCATAGTGATCAATTGCAAAACATTACAACACCAACCTTAATTGTCGCAGGCGCTCAAGACCAGGCTGTCCCATCAGGATTTGTTGAGGATTTAGCATTGGATTTGCCGAATGCAAAGTTCGTAAAGATTGAACATGCTGGTCATGCAATACCTCTAGAACAACCCTATGACGTTACAAATATGATGTTAGGTTGGCTTAGATCCAAATAAGTGTACGAAAATAAGGTGCAATACATCGCATGAACTTCGAAGAAGCATTACTAAAATTTGACACGATTGTGACAAACGCACCTTTGGGTACAAGGTTGAAGTATGACTATGGTTTTGATATTTCATTCCGCGCTATAGAGAGCGAAGCAGGGCAGCAAGCATTGATTGCGCTTTGTGAGGGCGATATTCTCGTTGCGCAGGAATATCAGCTGCCAATTATCATACATAGTCCAACATTTCGGGCGAGCAGAAATCATTTGCTAACTGCAGGTTTTACTGAGTTTAGGGATATCCAGCGAATCAATAGAAATGCTATCAATATCATAAACGCATTACGGGATGATTATTCTAAGCCTAACAGTCCAGTTTTTTCCGCAGCTTCACTTGGTTCGATGCATGATGCTTATGGTACGGCTGATATTCCCACTATAAAAGAAGCACAAGCTTATCATGCGGAACAAATCAATATTTTTAAAGAGTCGAATGTTGATTTCGTTAACGCAGTGACATTGCCAAGCCTAGCTGAGGCGATAGGGATTTCATTAGCTGCAGATGTTGCAAATGTTAATTATACAATTGGATTTATTATCAATGAAAATGCAACGCTCTTAGATGGCACGAATTTACACGAGGCTATGGATACTATTGATAGCAAAACAACTCGTAAGCCACAGGGCTATTTTATTACATGCACCCATGCCTCTGTGATCGAAAAACTGGCACAGACTCCTGGCGAATATGAACGTTTCATCGGAGTTCAGCCAAATGGATCTTGCTTAGCGCCAGATCAATTAGTTTCCATGGATAAAGCAATGGCGGATTCTCCTGAAAAATTTACAAATGACCTGATGCATTTAAAACGACTTTTTAATTTAAAAATTTTAGGAGGGTGCTGTGGTACCACCAGGGAGCATTTGAAAAGCCTTTGTCAGGCATGTGCATGTAATAATCAATGATTAAGTTTTAACAATTTGTATAGCTGAGTAGACAAGGATTGTAGTGTTTTTGAAAAATAAATGGCCAAGTTTAATTAATCAATACCATTTTTCCTTGTGTGTGGTGTTGTTCTAACGCAATGTGTGCTTTTGCTGCTTCTTCCATATAAAACGTTTGACTAATATGGACTTTTAATTGGT
>Ga0066639_10005844_pt1 | contig 10306 bp, 5 predicted proteins | sample CryGeyCG2114_010_2_FD_59504 | JGI IMG/M metagenome (GOLD analysis project Ga0066639, IMG submission 59504) | Groundwater microbial communities from aquifer - Crystal Geyser CG10_big_fil_rev_8/21/14_0.10 | ecosystem: Environmental > Aquatic > Deep subsurface > Groundwater | place: USA: Utah... | reverse complement strand
GTGAATTTGTATTTGTTGTTGCTGAAGTCAGATACGGTCCGAAAGAAATTTTCCGAGCAGTTTCGGTATGTGTTGGTAGATGAGTACCAGGATACCAATAAAATTCAAGCGTCAATAATAAAATTATTTGCATCACATCACAAAAATTTGCTTGTGGTGGGGGACGATGCGCAAAGTATTTATTCATTTCGTGCTGCACACATTGGCAATATTCTTGATTTTGAAAAAGAGTACCCTGGTGCACAGATATTTCGTTTGCAAACAAACTACCGTTCGACGCCAGAAATTTTAGCCGTGGCAAATGATGTGATTTCAAATAATACGAGTCAGTACGAAAAAGAATTAAAAAGTATCGCGGACACATTTGTAAAACCAGAAGTACATGTCTTTGCTGATCAGCCAGAAGAGGCAGAATTTATTGCCGAACGTATTTTGGAGTTGCGTGACGAAGACATTCCACTCAATAAGATTGCCGTATTATTTCGTGCGGCATTTCATTCGCAAGCATTAGAGATAGAACTGACCAAACGGGATATTCCGTATGAATATCGCGGTGGTGTCCGTTTTTTTGAACGCGCACATATAAAAGATGTGCTTGCATACATGCGGGTGTTTTCCAATCCAGATGATACGATTGCCTGGAGTCGTGTGCTCACCATGCAAGTGGGTGTCGGCCCAGCAACAGTCGTAAAAATTATTTCGGCCATTCAGGCTATGGGAAGTGTTGCTGGGGCAATGCAAGGGGACATAAAACTCTCTGCACGTGCGGGGATTGGCTGGCATGATTGTAAACAAGTCCTAGAAAAAATGGCCGCGTCCGACGGAACACCTGCCGGCTTGATTCGTGCGGTGATTGAGTCAAAGTATATTGATTATTTGCAAAATGAATATCCAGACTACCGAGAACGAACACAAGATTTGGAACAGTTGGCGCTGTTTGCCGAAAAAGAAACAGATACAGTAAAGTTTTTGGCAGAGGCAACATTACAAGAACAGTTTGGAACCATAACACAACGAAAAGAGGCGGAGCCCGCAGGCGGAGTCCCGACCGAAGTCGGGAAAGAAAAAGTCGTGCTTTCTACCATTCACCAAGCAAAGGGATTGGAGTGGGAGGCGGTATTTGTGATGCATCTTGGCGCGGGACAGTTTCCCAATGAAAAGGCATTGCGTGAACAAAAGGGTATCGAAGAAGAGCGCAGACTCTTTTATGTCGCCGTTACGCGGGCGAAGCGGCAATTGTATTTGTCGTATCCATTGACGGGTGGCTTTTCTCTGTCTCTTGCTGGACCAAGTATGTTCCTAGAAGAGCTCGATCGATCGTTGGTGGATATGCACGGTGGGTTTAGCAATGGTGGCGGTACGGTGTTTTCTGATCCGTCGGATGATGTGGATGATATTGTGTATGAAGCGGTAGACGATAGTGGCTGGGCTGGAAAGCGGACCAGTTTTTTGAAAGATATTGAGGAGTTATAAAAAAATATTTTCCAGGGTCCTCCCCTGGGGGGGGTGCTAGGAGGGGCTCGGTATGCGTCGATTCGCTTTGGTGTAGAGAGTAACCCCCTCTGTCCTTCGGACATCTCCCCCTTGGCAGGGGGAGAATCAGTCCCTCACGTTGCGGGGAGTACTGTCTCCCCCTGCCAAGGGGGAGATGGCGAAGCCAGAGGGGGTTCAATCCGCCTGCAGGGCGTAGCCTCGCGATGCCCTGGGGATAACTTTCTTGACGATTTTTACTTGGGACGGTAGAGTTAAATAAGATAAAAAAAATTATGAAACAAATCTTCGCACAATATACTCTTCGCATTAAGAACAACGTCCTCTGGCTCGTGAGCTTTGTGGTGTTTACACCTGTGCTCATTACAGCACGCGGGGTGATGTTACAAGATGGCGAAGGATGCGGATGCGGAAACCAATGTGGTTGCGGAAGCAAATGTGGATGTGCATAACGCACAGCACCTACGTCAAATTGTACAGTCACCCCAAAAGGGTGATTTTTTGTAGGGCTTCGCTGCGCTACGCCCTACAGGTGCGTGTTATATGAACTTTTTCGGCAAGTATATTGATACTATCAATGTAGCTGCGGGAGGGGTTTAAGTGTTCTTTAAAAAGGAGAAAATTGAGGTAGCGCAACAGAACATGGGTTTGTTTTTTCTCTGAGCTGGTCAGTAAGTATAGAAAAATATTCTGTATTTACTGACCGGCTCCAAGGGAGAGAGCCGGCGTTTCAGTCAGATGGAGACATCCATGAGCGATTCGAAAAAGAAGAACGACAGCCCCAGCCAAGTCCAAGCCGCAGACCACCAGGGGGACGAGACTCTCGTCGGGCAGCTGGAGGGCCGCAGGGCCCTTCGCAACGAGCTGCTGCTCGAGACCGGTGGTCGTCCCCTTCCCAAGGGGACCCTCGCCGCAATGGCGACGAGGTACGGACTGGACTGAGTGGACTTCGTTCTTCTGGGGGACGGTTTCGTATGCGCTACCTCCCCCCTCGTATATATATTTGCATAAAGTAGATATGCGAGGGGTGGTTTACAAAACACCAAAGAAAGAGTATATATTCAAAAGGAGTAGAGGTAGCACGAATGAAACGTCACAAGTTGGCACACGGAAAGTGGGATAATATATTCCATTGTCTGGGTGCCGACTTAAGGTGAGTTGGCCGTAGCAGAAAGATAACGGGGGAAAGATTGAGTGATCCCAAAAGTAGCCTAGACGCTTGGGCGTGGAGTGGGATGGTCCTGCCAACAATACGCATTCGCGCTACCGTCCCCTCGTATATTTGTATGTGTAAAAACACAAACATATGTATATACGAGGTGAATACAGTATATATTGTGGTATTGTTCAATTGTTATTCGGTGTGTATTCCGTATGGCACATACCGATATACCCAAGTAACAATTGAGCCATGAAACAATGTTTTCTATAGATACCCGGCTTTGCCTTCGCATTTTCCCTGCTTGCCGGCAAGGCATTTCCCATTTCCCATTTCTTTTTTTCATCTTCAAAGAATTCCACTTGCATTTTTTTACAAATTTGGTACAGTATAAAGAGTATGAATAATACATCCCACAACAACTCATTTTCATTTTTCTTCTTTAGCAATCTCCCGCGTTGGTGATGTGTTTTTGTAAGAAAAAAAATACAGAATCGCCAACTCGGGCGGTTCTTTTTTTTACCTGCCGTAGCGTGGAGCAAGGCAGGGAGCGAAGGTGGGTGCCTCCAAATTGCGTCAAGGGCTGAGAGGAGAAAATACACATTTTCTTTTGTCAGCCCTTGAGGCAAGGTAGAGTCAAACTAACCAGCAAGTCGCTCAGGGAGAGTGACTTGCGTAGCAGGGGAGGAAGACTATATGGCCAGTCCCAACGGCCACGACAAGGATGTGTACGACATGGAGTGGGCAGGCGACCCTGCTGTGTCGCCCCCAGCAGCGCCCACCGCCCCGGCGGCCCCGGCGGAGCCCCAGCCGGACCTGCCCGAGCCCGAGCGGGGTACGGAGGCGCATGACGCCTGGAGAGCGCTGCGCGGGGATGGCCACCAGGCCTTCTAGGCTGCTCGCGGCGCCGGGCGGCAACCGCAGTCGACCCCCACCATACTGGTGGCGAGGTCCTGCACACGGGCAGGCTGCACCGGTACGTATTGTACGAACGCAGCCAAAATCCCAAAAGAAATGAATACGATATTAATTTCTTTTGGGATTTTTTGTTTGTCTAGGTTGAGCAAAAAAAATATACATATCCACAAAAAAAGGAAATTTTATTTGCAAGATTTTTTTTGTGCTGCTAGAGTTATTTTATGAATAGGTTGTAATTGTATTATGTATGGAGGGGAATAAGGAGAAGCGCGTAAGCGTGGGTACAATATATGGGATTATTTTATTTTTGGTCTTCCTTTTTATTGGGGGGCTTTTTTATTACCAGATACAGTTGGTGGATAAGGCGGTGTTTGAGTTGGGGGGTGGGGAAGTGAGAGACAGGCTCCCTGATGGGGTGGAGGTAGAGAAAATGGGACATGAGAAATGGGTGGCACAAAACTCACTTGACGGATATGTGGTGCCTGTTGATTCCAATGATGTTGTTGAATATGAAGCGGGTCTTTTAAGGGTTACATCAGAAAAAAGGGAAAACAAAACTGAAGAGGGTGGGTATATTCCACAATTTACCATTAGCAAAATTCCTTTTTTAGGGACACTAGAGGAGTATGTTGAAAGTTGGATTGTGCACCAAGAATTTTCCGGTGAATATAATTTAGAAAGGAAAAAAAATGAGTGGCGAGAGTATTTTTTTATTGTACCTCCGTCCTTTGGCAGTGCAGAGCAAATTATTATTACAAAAGAAGGAGGGAATATTTTTATAATAAATTCTTATTTTATTAATGTTGAAGAATTATTAAATAGCATTATATTTAGCTAAAGCATATGATTAGGAGGGGGATCGTATTTGTTATTATTTTTTTTGTACCACTTATTGTATTTGCGTATTCTGGGTTTTTATATCCATACGTTGGTTTTCCCGCAATAAGTCTGCATTTGGGGGAAAGTTGGGTTTCTTCGAGTGGAAGATCTATGAATGGACACTTAGGGGATGACGTAATTATGGAAAGTGGAACTCCTATTTATGCTGCTGCAGCAGGGAAGGTACGAGAGGTATATAATTGGCCAAGTTGTGATAAGTATGAGGTAATTGATGGGATAAGCATGAGAGTTGAAAATTCTCACGGATGGGGTGGAGTAATAATATTGGAACATACTTTCCCCGACGATGCCACGTTTAATACAGAAAATTCTTTTTTGCCAAATTCTGGCAGTGAAGTTACACCACAAATAGTATATTCCCAGTACGGGCATTTAACTGACTTACAAGTGAGCAAAAATCAGGCGGTTGAAAAAGGGACACTGCTTGGGTACGTTGCAAATATGTGTATGTGGGCGAGTCATTTACATTTAGAAGTTAAAGACACACAAGCGGTGGATACCGACCTCCTTGGAGGAGTTGGGACAGGTTATTCTGGAGTGGATCAGCATGGTCCACATAGGTATAAACCACACAAGTTTATTGAGATTAATTCGGATGTAGAATATGTAGAAGAAAGTTTTGAAGAAGTCGTTGACGCTAAACCTACTTTCTTCCAAAAAATAAAAAGCACAATTTTTTCATGGATAAAAAAAGACGAAGCAGATGCAGACTTTGAACAAGAAAATATTGTTGCAGAAAACGATTCGGCGGGGACTATTGTAGACGTAGCACCACAAGAACCAGATGTAAAAGATGCAGAAATTTTAAACCTAGAATTTTTACCACCGTCCCAAACCTATAACGTTATACATGGCGGTAGCATGACTGTACAGATTCACGCAAAAAATACTGGGACAGCCGCATGGCAACGGGATTCTACCTTTCTTAACGTTGTAGGTGGCGCAGAAATAAATACACCATACTATCATCCTTCTTGGATAACACATCTTCGTCCGGCCTCGTTATCGGATGGGCCTATCCATCCTGGAGGAATTGGCTTATTTGAGATAGAAATACATATTCCTGCCGATATCAGCGTTGCTTCCTTTCAAGTACAAGTAGTACAACAACAAGGCAGGATATTTACACAAATAGGCGATTCATTTCATACTATTTTTCTCAATGTTCAACAGAAAGATTCATTGGACGAGGGTGAAGAACCTACACCATTTGATACTACTGAAGAAAAACATATTGTAAAAGAAAAAACAGAAGAGATCTTAAACGAGGGAAAAAATATTATAAAAAAAATTAGTGATACGGTGGTCGACGGAGTCAATACAATATCTCATCAAGCGCGGAAGTTTTTTGGCTCTGGAGGGGGAGGCGGGTCAACCGACTCTGTCAAAAAACTTCCGGTTGATGGGACACAAGAGAGTGGCAATCATACAGATCCGCAGGAATTATTTGTGACAATCCTTTTTCCAACAAGTTCCATTTGGCTTACAAACGTTTCTTCTACTGAGTTTATTGGTAACAAAAGCGGAGAGGAAGTACAGGTTTATGTAAATGGTGATAATGCTCAAATGAATTATTCTTCAAGCAGTGCGTGGAATCAATGGGTTTCTTTGAGAGAAGGGCCAAACCAGTTTGATGTGTATGGCGAACACCGCAATGGTGAGCGCACCGCAACGAGTACTTGGAGTATTTTTCTTGATAGCATACCACCAGTTTTTTCTAATATAGATATTCAGTTGAGTCAGCAAGCGACCGGAACAGTGGTATTTTCTTGGCTTGCAAGTGATGCTGGTGTGGGGGTAGCAGGATACGATGCTTGGTACCGTACTGAAGATGGAGATTGGCAGCATATTGCCTCATCAACCGTGGCTACAAGTAGTACCACCCAAGCAGAGGTCTTGGACAACGTAGCACTTCGAGTAAGAAGCAGTGATTTTGCAGGAAACACTTCTGATTGGCAAGTGGTAACGACCACACTTGACTGGGAAAAGTCAGTAGTAATAAACGAAATAGCATGGATGGGGACACGGGTGGGTGCGGTGAACGATGAGTGGATTGAATTATATAATCCCACGGACGCTGAGATTGATATCAGCGATTGGTCACTGACTATTTCTGGGGAACCAATTACGTGGAATACCATTTCAAGTACCATCCCAGCAAAGGGATATTATCTCTTGGAAAGAACAGACGACGAAACGCTCCAAGGTGTTCATGCACAGGGAATGTACACGGGGGCAATGAGAAACTCAGGGGAGGATCTGCGTCTTCTCGACCAGAGTGGCAATATTGTGGATGAAGTTGCAAACGCACAGGGGTGGTTTGCCGGTGGCGCGTATCGAAGTATGGAAAGGATAGATCCAACAGTAGCCGGATCGCTTGCGAGTAACTGGCAAACGAGCGATAGCATCTCACCTATGGCGAAAGCGCAAGGTGGGGGGTATATATTTGGGTCACCTGGATTTCAAAACCAAGGGTATTGGTACTTGGTAGAGATAGACGAGCAGTATTTTGATCTGGGGAAACAGGTACTTACCCTCACCAAAGAAGATAGCCCATATTTTTTTGGTCAAGGCATGCATATTCCAACGGGAAAGAAACTTGTGGTTGAATCGGGGGTGGTGTTGTCCGGGATAGACAGTAATGCATATATAGATGTTGCAGGTGAGATGGTTGTCTCTGGAAGTGCAGAAGATCCAGTCTTCTTTACCTCTCCTCATGATAGACATATTGTGAAAAAAAATGTCACACAGGTGGAGGCTGCACCATCACCAGGAGATTGGTCACATATTCTTATCCAGGAAGGTGCCACCGCTACGTTTAATCACGCGACATTTTTATACGGTGGAGCACCGCACACCCATCGGACAGGGTGGATCTACGGGGAGACCTCGCAAGCGCAGGTCTTTGCAAATACAGGTGGTACTCTTGCATTGAACCATGTGTCTGTGCAGCATACATTTACTCATGACATTGATACCACCTATCATGCCCTGATTTGGCAAGACGGGAAGGCAACTACAACTATTCTAGATTCGTCATTTGACGGTGGGCATATAGGGATAAAAAATAACAGTGCAGAGGGGAATGTCATTATTCGGAACTCTCTGTGGAATATGTTTACCTCACGAGATGGACCAATTATATCTACCAGAAATATCCCAATCTTGTCTTTCAATACATTTACAAACAACGTCTTTAACGGGGTTTCCATCAATAGTGCCACTATATTGCACCACGAAGTGCTTTCAAGCGAGCAGCCGTACCATATAGGAACGGTGACAGTGGAAAAAGAAGGGCATCTCGAAATTCTTCCCGGAACACAGCTCTTTATGCAACCCCAAGCGAGTATGGTTGTACAGGGGGTACTTTCAAGCATTGGAAGTGCTGACGCCCCGATAACGTGGCAGCCCCAAACACCAGGGGTATACTGGGGGAGTATTCTTATAGAAGGTGGGACAGCAACATTTGCACACACCACATTGCAAGAAGGCAACCACCAAGCCTTGACACATCCGCAAAATAATGGAATGATTATTGCACACAATAGTACTGTAAACATGGACCATGTCTTCCTTTCAGACGCACGCCGTCCATATAACATGTTCTATTCAAAAAATTCCAATATACGCATGTCAAACAGCCGTATAGGATGGTCCACACAAAAACAAGTCCGCGGATGGAACATAGACGGAGTTAAGATAGAAGGAGGGGCCCTTAATATAGAAAATACAACATTCTACGGGATGGATCGTGGTATTGAGGGATATCAAGGAGTCACAGGAACGATGAGAAATATGGACGGGACATTTTTTGTTTCTACCACACTCCCATGGTGGCCAGCTCAGTTATTTACGGAACAGTAATGGTGGATAACCGACGAATTGACAGTAAAAAAAAGTAGGTTTATACTAGATATATCCCTAGAGGTTGTACTATCATATCCGACAAGAATATACCAAGGGAAGTCTACATTGCTGTACTCCGTGGAGTACGGTTGCGGCATCCCACCTATTTATAGGGGTATAGATATGTACAGCCAGTGACGGGGATACAAAAGACAATCCGCTTGCGGGTTGTTTTTTTATACACGGCATGTTTATAGATAGTAACTGTTACTGATTGATTGATTGGAAAACCTGCGGTACACTAGTCTTACTATTATGAAATTTTCTACACGACTCAATATCCCACCGTCAGAGACCCTTGCCATAAATACCCTAGCAAATAAAAAAAAAGCAGCAGGAGAACGGGTGTACAACCTCAGTGCCGGTGAACCATTGGTACAAACACCGCCTGTTATTATTGATGCTGCTGTTGCGGCACTCCAGGCAGAAAAAACAAACTATACACCAATGGCGGGTATTCTAGAGTTACGAGAAACGGCGTCAACGTGGCTGAACAAACAGTACGGGGCAGATTTTTCTGTGGCAGAAACATTTGTAACCAATGGTGGAAAATTTGGTCTCTATGCACTGTGCCAAACATTGTTAAACCCCGGTGACGAAGCAATCATTATTGCACCGTATTGGGTGTCATATGCGGCAATGGTGCAATTGGCCGGGGGGTGTCCAATTGTATTACACACAAAAGAAGAGGAGCAGTGGAAATTAGATGTAGGCGATTTAGAAAGGAGCATCACCCAGAAAACAACATGCCTTATCTTAAATAATGGATCAAATCCTACTGGCGTGTTGTATACAAAAGAGGAACTGCAGAATATATTACATGTATGCGCACAAAGAAATATTCTTGTTATTTCGGACGAAGTGTATTCTGGACTGGTCTATGATGGACATGAGTACATATCGTGTTCATCACTTGGGCAGTACAAAGACACTGTGATTGTAGTACACAGCATGAGTAAGAATTTTGGTATGACCGGGTGGCGAGTGGGGTTTGTCTTTGGAAGAGAGGCATTGATACAAAAATTGACGACGCTGCAGGGACAAAGCACTAGTAACACCGCAAGTGTCAGCCAGTGGGCAGCGGTCGCCGCTTTTGAACATGCCAACGACATTATTCCGTCTATGCAAGCAACGCTGCAATCGCGGCGAGATATTTTTTTTACGGAATTTGAAAGAATTTTTCACTATCAGCTTTCGTTGCCACCATGTGGGCTCTATTATTTCATTCCACTCACTGCGTTTGGCGTCAGAGAAACAGATTCGGTTGCATTTTGTTCGCGGGTACTTGCGGAAGCAAATGTTGCAATGGTACCAGGCGCTGCGTTTGCCATGGAAGGATATGTGCGGTGTTCGTTTGGTGTGTCAGAAGACGAGATCATAGAGGCACTTGCTGCGTTGCATGCCTATCTAAAAAAGAAATAATTACAGCGGAGTATAGCTCAGTTGGTAGAGCGCACGCATGGGGTGCGTGAGGTCGTCAGTTCAAGTCTGGTTACTCCGACGATGTTACTGTGCATAAATATCACAGGCAATATTTTATACGTATTTTACGTTTTTTTATGAAAATTTTTTTTAAAGGGCAGTATCAGATGATCCCAAAGCAGCTCTTGCGGAAGGCAGGGTACAGAGAATTTGTAGATCCCAATACGCGAAAAACAAGTTACGTGAGAACGCTTCAGCCAGGTGGATTTTATCCTCGGTTTCATGCGTACCTTGATATGCACGATGATGGGTTTCAAGTCAATTTGCATTTAGATCAAAAAAAACCAAGCTACGGTGGAACGGCGGCTCACGCAGGGGAGTATGATGGTGCGGTGGTAGAGCGAGAAGGAGCACGCGTACAGCAGGTGATTGATGGGATGAAATTTGTATAAAAAAATAAAAAATTCCGCATGAAACGGAATTTTTTAGTCCAGAGTTATTTCCAATTGT
>Ga0066639_10005841_pt1 | contig 10310 bp, 10 predicted proteins | sample CryGeyCG2114_010_2_FD_59504 | JGI IMG/M metagenome (GOLD analysis project Ga0066639, IMG submission 59504) | Groundwater microbial communities from aquifer - Crystal Geyser CG10_big_fil_rev_8/21/14_0.10 | ecosystem: Environmental > Aquatic > Deep subsurface > Groundwater | place: USA: Utah... | reverse complement strand
CCTTCAGCAATCCAAGTGGGGAGCAAAAATGTTTCTTTTTTATCGATAAGAAGGAAATTGATCGATGCTGTCATACCGGCACGGAATTGAGGAGTAATTGTATTGGGGAGCAAAAGAACTTCGTAAGTATTGATATTATTCCTAAGCAGCGATTGGTGTGCAATACGAAAAACTTTTGCCTGCAGAGGATGTTCTGGGAAAGAATCCACTCGTACTTCTGCTTTCTGGCCTATTTGAATTTTTCCAACATCTGTTTCATCAACGTCGGCATGTATTACTAATCTATCGGAGAGGTCAAAAAGAATGCTTTGTTGGTTGATGGTTTGGCCTACAACTATATTACGGCTAATAATTAAGCCAGAAGCAGGGGCAATAATAGGGGTGGGTTTATATACGGTTTCCCAATCTTTTGCCGAATCATCTTTTTGAGCACGAGCAGAATCTAATAATGCAGCTCTGTCCGTTGAGCTCATCCAAGCTAAAATTTGTCCTTTTTTTACTTTTTCGCCTTCGTTTATTAGAATCTGATCTATTCTTCCGCTGATAGGTGGCGTAATAGAAATTTTATTCTCTGGTTGAATTGCTCCACTCGCTGTTACAAAGATTTTAAATGACCCAGTTGTTACAGCAATCTCTTTCCATTCTTCTTTGGTTGATTTTTTTCCAAAGAAAATAAAAAGCCCGATAATTACAGCAAAAATGCTGGCAGCAATAATTATTTTTTTTTTCATAAATTCTCCAGGCTATAACCAAGAGCTCGTTCTAATTCTGCTTTGGAAAGAAGAATTTGTTCTTGGGCCCTTAATTCTGCTTGCTCTGATTCTACCAGTAGGGATTCTGCTTGTTCCCAGTCTAAATAACTTTTTAATCCGTTTCTATATTGAGCACTAATAGTTTTTAGGCGTTCTTCAGCTGCTGTGCGTATATTTTTAGCCACCGGAAGATTCATTTTAGCTAAAAAAAAGGCTCTTTTTGCAGTATCGATAGCATTGCTTACTGTTTTTAAAGTATTCTCCCATTCGTAATTTAGTGATTCTGCAGCAGCGGACACTTGCTGAAGAGTATAAAAATCAGATAAGCCATTAAATATATTCCAATCTGCCGACAGTAAAAATGTTCCTGTATCAGTTCGAGGCGATGGCTCAGTCGTGCTTCTACTTTTAGTATAGGATGCATTTAACGACGGTAGAAATGCACTACGAGCAATAGTTTTGTTTTTTTCTGATGCTAAAAATTGTAAGTGTAGTTTTTGTACTTGGGGGTGGTTTTCTATTGAGTAGAGTGAACTTTCAGCAAAATCGTACAAATTTTCTTCATTGCTTGTTATAGAGCTGATAGAGTTACCAACGATTGTTTCTAAATTCTTTTTTTCCGTTGTGCTATCATTTTTTGCATTTTCTAAATTGAATCTTGCTTTTTCAAGATCCGCTCTAACCTTTAAAAGGTTCCATCGAGCTTCAGTGCCATTTTCGTACTTTAGGGAAATAAATTTTTCATTATTTTTTTCGCGTTGTAAGGTTTCTTCTGAAAGTTGAATGCGTTTTTGCTGAATTAATAAACGGTAATAGGCTTGGCGCAAATTGAAACGGACTAAAATACTCTTTAAAATTAAATCTTGAACGCTGGCTTGTTCTTCATAGGAAAGTTTTTTTATTTTAGCGATGTCGGCAAAACCATTAAATAAATTCAAACTTGCCGTTATGCCATCGTCAGTAGTTTTTTTTGTGGAACTTGATCCTAAAGCTTTAGTGGTGGCAGAGTTTTTATCTTTCGACAAAGAAACACTTGGTAGAAAATCTCCATAACTTGCTTTTTTCTCTGCTTGTTTAGAGCGTAAGCTCCATTCAGAGCTTTGTAGGTTCGGAGAGTTTTTTTTAGCAAGTGTTACTAAATCAGACCAGTCTAATATTTGGGCATCAGCGTAATCTACGCCAGGGAGAATCACGAATAGTAATAATAGAATATTATACCGCATGAATGCTTAAAAGGTATAACAGTTATGAAATTAAAACTATAATTAACTACAGTAAAATTATGCGCCCATTTCTAGTTTTAAAATTCTATCCTCTAGTGGTGGGTGAGTAGAAAAAAATGCAGCAAAACGCGAACGCTTTCCTGATATTTTTAAAGTAGCAAGTGAACTATTTTCTACGTCAACAAGTTGAGTGGTGCGCTGTAAAGATCGTAACGCACTAATCATTTTTTGTCGCCCAGCAAGAGTGGCTCCTCCGGAATCGGCACGATATTCTCGTCGGCGTGAGAAGAATGCAACTACCATCATTCCTAAAATACTAAATACAATTTCTAGTACAATGGTAATAAAAAAATTAATCATAGGAGAGGGGCGACTATCTCTATCACCGTTTCTACTTGCTAAAGCTTGGCTGATTGCGAAAGCAAGTACGCGTGCAAAAAACATTACAAATGCATTAATAATTCCTTGAATTAGTGTCATTGTAACCATATCACCATTAGCAACATGAGCTATCTCATGGGCGAGAACGCCTTCCACTTCTTCTTTATTCATTTTATGTAATAAACCAGTCGACACTGCAACGAGTGCTCGTTTTTTGCTTGGTCCAGTAGCAAAAGCATTTACTTCAGGGCTATCGTAAATACCTACTTGTGGCATTGCTGGTAAACGTGCTGCTTTTGCGAGAGCATATACAGTTCGCAGCAGTTCTCCTTCTTGTCCTTGAGAGTTAGGGTCTATTACTTTCACTCCCATCATGAACTTAGCCATAACTCTAGAAAGAGCTAATGAAATAAAAGCTCCACCCATACCCCAAACTAAGCAAAATGCAGCAAGAGAATTATAGTCTAATCCTGCAGCAGTAATATAAGGCTTAACTCCAAGAATACTTAAGATTGTTGTAATCGTTATTACGATGAGTAAGTTTACTGCCATGAAAAGAAAAATGCGTTTAGCGAATGAACCCATATTTGATAGTTCTCCTTAGTAAATTTCTATTTCATATATAATGGCAATTAATAATGGAATGGCAAGAGGCATTATTATCTATTTTTGCTGCTTCGCCCCGTAAAACCAAAGCAAATCGTTCCTACCATTAGTAGCCAAAAAATCCAGAACGCAGGATTGGTTACGGAATGAAAGTTAATAAAATCAAGATGAAATCCATCAATAATAAGTTTTGCTCCAATAATAAATACGAGAATATAGGCGGTAGGTTCGAAGCGTGGGTACTTTTTCAATAAAAGGATAAATTGACTGGCAGCAAAACGCATTAATACTAAGCCTAAGATTCCACCAGTGATTACTACCCAGGTTTTCGTTGTTAAAGCTACCGCAGTAAGAATGGAGTCAATTGCAAAAGCAATGTCTGTAAGCTCTACTATTAAAACTGTTGTCCAAAAACCGCGAACAGTTTTTGCTTTTTTAATTTCTTTATCAGCTGTGTGACGCTGTTCCCACCAATAATGTACAGCTAAATATAGTAGATAAGCGCCTCCAACAAACTTCACCCAAGTCCACTGCATGAGATAGGTGGCAAGAAAGATAGCAATGATACGAAAAAAAACAGCTCCAGCCATTCCATAGGCAAGAGCTTTTTTATGTTGCTCAGGAGGAAGGTGGCCAACGATAAGTGCTAGCACTAAGGCATTATCAATAGACAATACACCTTCTAAAAAAATTAAAAAAGCTATCGATACAAGATCTTGTGCTTCGATTATGGGTAGAAAAGAAAACATGGCACCATTTTGCTTTGTTAAATTTATGCCGTCAAGAAAATCAGGTTTTCATGCAGTTTAAGGAAGACGAAAAACAAAACCAACTTTTGGTTGTGGCAAGAAAGAACCACAAATACTTTCGTCTTTAGGCGTTTCTAGCACTTCCGTTAAGCCAATGGGAAGGTTCCATAAACCAGAGCGATTATAAATCCCTGGTCCATAAGGGCTAACCACTAAAATATCATTGATATATCTACGAGCAATATGAGGCATTAGAACGATTGGATCAAAATCATAAAAAATTTTTTGTCCAGCATTGGTGTGTACTAGCGTGCCACCATAAGCAAGGGCATTGCTAACGTATTGAGGAATATATGTTGTGCCAAGATCTACAGGAATAAAACAGCCGTCACCTGTATAGGAAAATCCCAATAGGGATAATGGTAGTCCATTTCCAGGTTCGCTTGTTGGATCATTATTACTTCTATTACTTGTGCGGCGAAGAATATCTTCTTTGCTGAGATCTGGTTCGATAGTTTTTAAAATTGTAATGCCAGCGGCTACCATAGCAGCTGAATTAGACGATCCTTTATAATTTTCTTCTTTGTTTAGACTTACAAGAGAGTTTGTTAATAGTTCAGGCTTTTTTAATTTTACAGAAAAAGAACTTTTTTCAGAGTCTAATGCACCAACAGTGATTACAGAAGAGTTGTCAGCTGGGGGTAATAAACTTTCTTGATTATCAAAACGCTCCATTTTTACAAAATCACCACTTGCTGTAATGCGAAGCCGATCTTTATGTGTGAAATTTTTACTACGATTTTTTACTCTTACAAAGTATGCGCCTGGCTTGATTTCAGCAGTAATAATTTCTCTTGGGTATTTTGTATAACCAGGGCGTTCTTCTTTAGGGTTTTTGCTTTGGATTAAGCTAGATCCTTGTATAATATTTAAAGTGTCGTCGGTTAGTACAAAATCTAAGTCTTTATCAGAGCCTTCATTTACATTGTCGGAAAAATCATTCCACGAAAGCACAAGGCGAATATTACATTTTTTTGTAGGATTTTCTGCACAGCGGAGTTCTAAGGCATTATTTTGGCCGGCTAAGTCTACCCAATCATCTGTGAGGGTATTGATTGAGGAATTATAAGTTGTATCACCGAAGTTTCCGGTATTATTGATCCAAAAAATGCCTGCATCGGTGGCTTGATTTACTAGTGCGTTGATAAATCCATTTCCATCATTATTACCGCCGTACTCCCATGTTTGAGAATAGAGGATGAGGTCGATTTTTTGGGAAATAGCATCTTCTACTGCGGCTTTAAAATTCGAATAACCAAATGTATTATAAAGATGAAATTCAGAAGGAGCGTATTCTTCGTTAGCGCCTTCGTTGGTGACTAGTTGGTAGAATAACATTGCCATATAAAGGCCATGCGTTTCTTGAGGCTCAGGGGCTACAACTGGACCTGCATGATATTTCGTTGTGGCAGGGAGTTTTTTTCCAAGTACTTCTTCTAGTCCTTTAAATCCATTATCGAATATGGCTATTTTTAATTTTTGTGCATTACGGAATCTTTTTCCGTAATAAGAAGTAAGATTTAATTCTTTTTTAATTTGATTAAGATTTTGGAAAAGAGGCTTTATTTCTTCGGCATGAATTTGTTTTGTTGAAAAAGTAACAAAAAGAATTAGTAAAAAAATAAAGCCTTTTTTCATGAGCAATACCTCTTAGTACCAGCGATACCAGTAATAGGAGTAGTTACCCCAAGAGTAATTATAGTAGGATTGATAGTTATATGTATAACCGTAGTAGTAATAACTAGGATATGTATAACTATAGTTGTACCAATAAAAATACCAACCACTGGTTGAGCTGTCCTTATCAAGTTCTTTTTGCATAGTATCTGTAGCTTTCATTTCTACAAAACTTGCATCACTAACTTCAGAGCTATCAGCGCTTGTAAGTATTTTGTCGGAGTGAAGAACAGATACACTGCCATCCACTTTGTTTATTCTCACTACTAAAGTAGCAGGGAGATTTTGTGCAAGAGCGCGTTGCTCTGCATTGATTACATTTTTTTCATTGTCTAACTCATCGTTTGCTACTGCTGTTGTGGCAGCGGCTAAGCTTAAAGCTAGGGACAAAATTGCGAATAATTTTTTCATAAATTTAACTCCTCCTCATTACAGTTGTGCACCGCTTATAACAAGCAAGTGGTGGGAGTGCAAATTTCTTTGTGCTTAGCGCATAAGTACTGGAATTGGCTCTAGTCACTTCCTAGGGAATGATATACTATTTTACTCTATTATTGATAGTAAGGGACCTTAAAAATTAACCCCAAGCCTTAAGCCATAGGCTCCTTGTGTGGAAAGTAAAGGGAGTAGGAAAAAATTTTGTTTGTCATTGCTACCCAACTCCACGGAGCTTTTGATTGCTTGGTATTGCCTATTATGGCTGCTTGGTAAGGTCCACACGTCGATAAGTTCCCAAATACGAAATCCTAAAAATGCTATTGCTCCTACAACATAAGTACCGGCAGCATTTGAACAGCCGCTAGAAGAACCCCAAAAGCATTCTCCTATCTGAGAAACGCCTAATGCCATTATTGTAAAACTACCAAGTTCACCAACAGTGAAGATCCATCCCTTTGAAGTATATTTACCATAAACAGCATGACCAATGCCCAAACCAAGAAAGGTGCCAGCTAAGCCTCCTCCAATCAACGAGCCAGTGCTTATTTCTCCATATTGATAAATTTCTTTTTCTTCTAAGCTGAGATTAGAAAGACTAACTCTCTGGCCGTTAGATTTTTTTATATCTGCTTTTTGTTCTAATTTTTGCGGCGAAACTTCGATAGTTTGCTCATTATCTTTTTCTGCAGCAAATGAAACAGTGGTAGACAATAGCAAAATTAAACTTAGTATTTTTTTCATAAAACCTTTCTTTTACTTTTCCTTCGAAATATTGAAATTTATTTAGCAATTTTTGGATCAAGTTCCACTAAATAAAGAGCACTATCCATTCCTGAAATAGCAATCGTACCACTTGCAAAAAATGGATATACGCTCCAGGCGCCATACATATCTTGTTCGTCGTTGGGATCCTGTTCTGGTACAAAATCAAAAAAAGCTACTTCTGTAAGTGAGGCTTCCGCAATTTTATGAATATCTAATACGCGTAATCCCGACATATAGTTTGCGGCGAAAGCTAAATTACCATTGATGTAAATATTATGGTCTACGGCCTTTGTTTCATATTCATGAATTCCTATTTGGCGAGGATTTTCTAGATCGCTAAAATCATAAATATAAGTTTTTGTATTATGTGAGTGGCGAATTTCATCTAGTTCATCACCTTGTAAATAGTAACGATGATTATCTGTAAGCCAGCCTTGGTGTGTGAATCCGTAGCCGTAATAGCTAGTAACCGCAATTTGTTTGGGATTGGCTTTGTCTGTAACATCAACGATATTAATAGAATCAGAATTGGATGCGATGCAAATTTCTCGTCCACTATAACGCAAATCTGGGCCGTGATAGTTTACGCAATGTACGTCATGGGTATAAGTGTCGCCGGCCCCGAGCAAACGAATCGGACGTGTTTTTGTCTGTACTCCTTCAAAAATTGTTTTATCAACGCAGGTGGAAAATTGAGGACTTACAGGATTGCGAATATCCACAACATGGAGGCCAGCATCACAAGTTGTGGTTCCTACCGCATAGGCAAATCCACTGTTTTCATTAATTGCGATATTATGAGCGCTGCCAAATAAACTATAAACAGTAATGGGACTTAGGATTTTGGGAAGCTTTTCAGGTTTTGCATTTTGTAGTGCGCGTAATTGGGTGAGATCTACTACTTGCATTCCATGTCCCATTGCTTCACTTACAATATAAGCATGATTTTTATATACTTTGATATCGCGCCAAATCGAGGAGTTACCGGCTGACGGGATATCTAAAACGTGCTTTGGATTACGAGCATCAGTTACATCTACAATAGATGCCTTATTTGTAAGACCCATAATCACATATTCTCTTTTGGTTTCTGGGTCAGTCCATCCCCAAAGATCATTCCCCATTTTTGCGCCAGGAATACCTTGGGTATCTAAAGGTATGCGTGAAAGCAGGTTCATATTTTTGCATTCAAATTTTCCTGCAAAACCGTTAACGCAAGGAGTATATCCAATAATTTCAGCCACGCCAGAGAAGGATATGAATAAACCAATCGTTACTAAGCAAAGTAGTTTTGCAAAATGCATAGAGCTTCCTAATGTTAAGTTAAAAATCTCTTTTATCTTTGATCTTTTTTCAGAATTAGGCGAGAAAAATAGTTATGAAAAAAATAATTTTCTTTTTGTGTATTTCTAATGCTTTTTTACTAACAAATGTCCATGCAGACCTAATAGGGGAGCTTTCAATTAATGGAGTTGAAACGCGAGAGGTATCGAAAACTGATGCTTCAGAATGGCGGATTCGATTAATGCACCCCAAAACAAAAGAGTTATTAACAAATTTTGCACAACTTCATACTCGAGATATGCATCTTGTGATTGTAAAGAAGGACTTATCAAGTTTTGCTCATGTCCATCCAGTTCTAATAGGAAAAACAGGCGTATTTCATACAGTGCTTAACCAGCCTTCTTTCGATCCGGACAATACTGCAGCGGCGCATGCGATTGCAGGCCCCGGTGAGTACTACGTATTTACTGAAAGTTCTCCAAAGGATCATTCCGATCTTTCCTTAGTAGAGCTTTCGCGCATGGAAATTACAGCGCCAGGAGCGTGGAATAGGGAGTTATTAAAGTTGGATCCATTGGAGAGAGGGAATGGTGGTGGGCATAATCATGGAGATGGATTTGAGATTGTAAAATTTTTTAATGCTGAAGGTCTGCCCGACCCTAAAAAACCATGGAAAAAACCAAAGGAGTTTCGAATTATAGATGGAAAGTTTGGTGATTTATATCGCACAAGCTTGCATGTTTCTCAAGTGGCTGGTTGCGGTGGCAACATGATTCAATTACATTTTTCTTTAAGTATTTGGAATCAAGAAAATGCTACTTATGAAACTGTAAGAAACTTGCAGAATTGGTTAGGGATGCAAGGGCACGCTATTTTTATAGAAGCGAATGAAAGAATTTCCACGCAAGCGTTGCAGTTTGTGCATTTACATGGAATGCAGCACGGCGATAATAGTGCTGTGATGTTTTCCCATTTCGATAGAAAAATAATGAGTGGGAAAAATTATCGTGCATGGCTTCAGGTAAAACATGATAATAATATTCTTACTTTTCCTTTCACATTTCACTATATGGCTAATTATCAAACTATTTGTAAATAATAGATACTTCTCTTACTATGTTTAAAAAGGAGCAAAAATCATGAAAGCAATACAATTTTCTTATTTTCTATTAGCACTTAGTTTGTTCGCAGTACTTCCTAATATTAGTTTGGCCAAGGATTGGGATGGTTATGCTGTTGTTAGAGCTGCATACCAATTAAAAAATGAAGCATCTAACTTAGATCATCTTATTCGTGCGGATGATTCAGCAGATGATGTTATCGTTGGACTGTCAGAGCTATTTACTAGTGCTACAGAAGATTTTTCTCAAAAAGTAAATTATCTCTCAGAGTCGCCAGCTGCCACGATGGACGACTTTAATGCCTTGATGGATCTTTTCCATTCCTTTAAACATGCTTTGGAGGAAAAAGCTCCGAACGAAACTATCGTTACTGCATTTGATAAAGCACATGAAAAAATGCATGAACTAAAAGAATTTTATCATCAGTAAATTTCTTTATTTTTAAAGTAAGAAAAGCCTTGTCTTAACTTATGTAAAACAAGGCTTTTTTATTTTCCAATTTGTTTAAAATACTGCACGTACGGTATGTTCATGTGCTTTTTTCCGACTTTAATTTTCTGATCATCTTTGTTTTATACAGCCTTAGCTAAGCCAAAACCTAAGTTTGTGCTCACACTGATATTTGTTTTTAAAGCACGCGAAACAATACACTCATCTTTGGCACTATTGGCTGCAGAATTTAATTGTTCTTCTTCCAGACCAGGGATTTCTGTTGATACGTCTAAATGAATATTACTAATGGTCCATTTATCAGCAATTTTTTTCATTTCTAAAGTAGCGTTTGTTTGTATTTCACCTGTGCCAGCTCCAATTTTTTCTAATTCATAGGCCAATGCTTGAGAAAAGCAAGCCGCGTGTGCTGCAGCAATTAATTCTTCTGAATTTGTTCCAGACTCTTCTTCGAAACGAGTACCAAAAGCATATGGTACGTTTTCCAAAATTTTGCTTTGTGTTGAAATTGTTCCTGAGCCACTTTTCCATCCGCCATTCCATACTATTGATGCTGTTCGTTTCATATTTTCCTCCGAAGTTAATAATATTCTAAGAGAGTAGTTGCAAAGTTTATGCACGTGTTAAAATGAAGGGATTTGATTTAGGCGTCTACTATTTAAGATAATTTTGAAGATGACACGCATGACGCTTTTGTGCATCTGTACTTATATGCCCTCGTTCTGTGTGGTGGCTGAGGGCGGGATCGAACCGCCGACCTGAGCGTTATGAATGCTCCGCTCTAACCATCTGAGCTACCCAGCC
>Ga0066639_10005840_pt1 | contig 10310 bp, 10 predicted proteins | sample CryGeyCG2114_010_2_FD_59504 | JGI IMG/M metagenome (GOLD analysis project Ga0066639, IMG submission 59504) | Groundwater microbial communities from aquifer - Crystal Geyser CG10_big_fil_rev_8/21/14_0.10 | ecosystem: Environmental > Aquatic > Deep subsurface > Groundwater | place: USA: Utah... | reverse complement strand
CTTTCTCTAAGGATAAAAATAATTTTTTCATTGATATATACGGCAGTAGCTCCAAACATGGCTTTTGTATAAGGGGATAGTTTTTCTAGTGCATCTAACACAAATGTGTGGGGAGTTTTTTTGGTCATTTGCTGTTCAAATTATGTGATTTTTTACTTAAAATAAAGGCGCATAATTAGTTGTTTATTTTAGTCAGGTTTTATGTTATTACTTAATGTTAATAAATGAAGATAGTAATAATTATTTTTTCCCTTTTTATTGGCTCTATCCCTGCTTGGGCACTTTCAGAGAAGAGCGCTAATGAGCTTTTGGACCATTTTTTTTCTATCTATCAGCCGATTATTAAGTCTACTACAGGGGCGTCTCTAGAGATACGGCGCGACTGGAGTATTAATGAGAGCAATGCAGAGGCTGACAGGCATGGTAGCGAATATTCGATTATTCTATCCGGAGGATTATTAAAAAAAGGCGACTTATCCTTGCCTGGCCTAGCGGCTGTTGCTTGTCATGAGCTCGGTCATATCATTGGTGGAGCGCCCCAACATAATCAATATCGTTATGCTTGGTTTGGCTACGAGGGACAGGCGGATTATTTTGCTTCTCTTAAATGTTTAAAAATTTTATTCGCTAATCCTTACTTTTCTTCTTTGCCGAAAAGACAAAATCGAGAGATTAAAAATCTATGTTCCGAAACATATACAGATAAAAAAGAAATAGAAATTTGTGAACGTGCTGCGCTTGCAGGGCAGGACATGATTCATTATTTTCAGGACATAGAAAAACAAGATGAGCCATTAGTGCAATTTGATACGCCATTAAAAATAATTGCCGGCGGTACTTATTCTATTTATCCATCTTACCAGTGTCGACTGGATACATTTTTGGCAGGAGCATTATGTTCTGTTCCTGTAGGCAACGCTTTAAGCGACAAAAATCCCTTACAAGGCACATGCAGCCAAAATTCTTTTCCTAAAGGAGCACGTCCCGCTTGTTGGTTTATTGAATCAGAGTGGCTTAAGTAGTGTTACTTTTGCTATTTCGTCGACGATACTAATTTGTTGTTGGTTTTTACCAAAAGCAATCACGCGCCAAAAGTAACTACCTTTAGGCAGTTTTGCATGCAAAATATTTTCTGTTGTTAATACCTTGCTATAAGTTTTAAAAGATTTTTCTAAAGAAAAATGGACTTCATAGCTTTGGGCTCCAATAAAAGGCTTCCAGGAGAATTGCGCTGTTTCTTCTGTGGTTCTAAAGTCCTTTTTACTATCGTCAATTTGTACGAATGCTATCACCTGAAATATTTGTTTGGGACTATATATGTGTTCACCATTTATAATACATTGAACATACCAAAAGTATTTTCCTGATTTTATTCCATCAATTTGAGCTGAAAAACTCATAGATTCTTTTTGAGTTTTTTCTTGATTTTGATTTACCATAGTGAAGTTACAAGAATTTCCCTTTAATAAAGGATTATGCGACCAAGGAAATTCTAAATTTTGAGAAAAATTTTCCCTCTGCAATGCAGAGGAAATTCCTACTACAGGCAATAAAGTAATATTTGACATAGGATTGGGATGGATTTCATCGGTACCAAATGCTGGGGGATATATAGCCGCCAACTGCGGTTCTATTAGTAAAAATTCTTTGGATCCCTCAGCAGAAACTGTTTCTTTGGGATAGAGCTCTATTTGATTTTTGTCTTTAAACTGTAGCATGGCTTTTCCACCCTCACTTTTGAATAAATATAGCGGTTCGATATAACTTTCAGTTTCCGCAAAGGGCTGTATTGTTAAAGACGACTCACCACTGAGAAAATAAAGTATTTTTAAATTTTTATCCTTTTTGAATACTAATGTTGCTGCTGCAAGAGCTTTTATTTCAGTGATTCCCCAGGGGGCATGCAAATAGATAATTTCTCCTTTATCTAAAGAAATATAAGCACTGCCTTTTTCAATATCAAAACTTTTATATGCGTTAGGGCCGCGGTACATTTTAAAGTTACTATGTTTAGCTAGAGCAATAGTTAAATTTTTAGAACATGTAATTTTTCCCAAAAAATCTTGAGTCTCAATAATTTGATTTGGATATGCTGTTTTTTTTTCTAACCCCATTTCAAAGCCACATACATATGGAATGAAAAAAATATTTGGAAAATGTTCAGCCAGCAGTATTTTGATTTCAGGGCTTAATAAAGTATCATATTTTTCTAACACATAAATACTGGGGTTTTTCCAGAAATGGTAAATTTCATCACGAGATGGTTGGTGTAAAGCTAAGCCAATTGCAATTATTTGCAGTAGAAGAAATACTAAAAAAGTTGGGCGAAAAAAAATCTTCATTGTTGATTTGTAACCACTTAATAAATAAGTTTAATAGATTACAGTTAAATTCGGTAGAGAAACTCATTCAGTTATATTAATCCTTTTTAAGAAATTCACGTTAGGAGTTAAATACCTGTTTCAAGCATACTAGTTTGAATGAGTGTCTGGGTATTATTATTGCTTCATAAAAAAATGTGCTGGATAATTTAGTAACTAGTGATAGTCAGTTAACTAAAATAGCGAGGGTATCAGGATGATATTTCAATCGATAGTTTTTTTACTCATAACAAGCCTTTTTTCCACAGCACAAGCTAAAGTTGAAAAAAAAGAAGATGCTACAACTATTCAGTATGATTTTTTAATAAAACAAGCAATTACAGCACCAGTTGTAATGGATGGAAAAACTTATACTAAGTTAAGAATGCAAGACGCAGATAATTATGATGCCATTTATTATAAACAAGGTTTTCCTGAGATTCCTGTTGTGAGACTTTTTATAGAAGATGAAAATCCTATAATACAATTTGATGAAAAAATTGTTAAAACTTCTGTTCTCAAAGCTAGTGTTGTGCCGAATCAACCATCTCAAATAAAGCTTCCTGATCAACCAATTATTTTTAGTATGAATGAGCAGGCATATCACCAAAATAGTTTTTACCCAAAAGAAACCTATAAAGTGGAAAAAGCAGGTTCTATTAACGGGAAAAAGAGATATTTATTAACATTATTTCCCATCAAATATAATCCTGTTTCCAATACATATAGATTGCACTTAAAGTTTTCTGTTAAGAGTAAAAAAAATCTTAAAGCTGAATCTAAAAATAACAAAAAACTATTTGCATTCATCGTAGGAGAAAAATTTAAAGATAGTCCTTCACTGCTACGTTATGTTGATTTTAAAAAATCACTTGGTTATGAAATTGATATTTTGTTGGTTAAAACCAATGTTAGAGACATTCCTAATATGGTTCGTAAGCATCTAAAGGATTTATATTTAAATACCAATGCTAAACTTAGTTATGCATTGATTATTGGTGAGTCTAGTGATGTGCCTGGTTTTGATTCGGAAATAATTTCAGGCACCACGGATCATTATTATCGTGCTATAGACACGGATAATTACACGCAAGACATTAATGGCCCTGATATTGGTGTTGGTAGATTTTCTCCTAGAACGGAAGAGGATCTTAGCAATATGGTAGAAAAATCAATTATTTATTATAATAGAAAATCATTAAGCGGGCCTTGGTTAAAGCAAGCTGCCTTTCTTGCTACTGATGATCAGTACGTAATTGCTGAGGGTACACATAACTATGTTATTGATAATTATATGTCGAAAGCCGGTTATACTGGGATTTTTCCCGAAACACCTAGTTTAGGTGGTGATAAATTGTATGAAATAACCTATAGCGTGCCAAATAATATCGTTCAAGCGGCCCTTCACGAAGGACGAGCGATTATAAACTATTCTGGTCATGGCGGAACAACGGAGTGGGAGGCGCCAAAAGTAACGCCGGAGGATGTATTAGCTATCCGTAATGATGCTTTGCCATTTGTAATTTCAAATGCCTGCATTACTGGTAATTTTCGTTTTTGGGAGTCTTTTTCAGAAACTTGGCAAAGGCATCGTTATGGATCAATTTTTTTCTGGGGATCAATGGATAATACCTATTGGGGTGAGGATGATATTTTAGAGAAAAAAATGTTTGATGCGATTTTCCAGTATCGATTAAGCAGTTTCAAAGATATTACTCAATATGCTTTATCAGAATTGTGGCGGCATTATGGCGGCGATGGTTTTTCGAATTATTATTGGGAAACATATACTAGTATGGGCGATCCATCTCTAGATTTAGCTTTATAATTCAAAAGCTACAATTAAAACCATCGTTTTAGGCGAATTAGTATACGGGCTATAATAAATTTCCATTTGGTTAGAGGTTTATATTTAATAATTTTATTTGAAAGTTCCATATCGCGATATAATTGTTGCTCTAGTAGGTCAAAATTTTCTTTTTTTGTGATTGCGATGTCTAATTCTAAATCCAGATAAGTGCTTCTATGATTGAAATTGCTTGAACCAACCATTCCCCAGTTATCAATGATGGCCATTTTGGCATGCAGTATTTGAGGTGAATATTCGTAAATACTTACACCACTACGTATTAAGTATCGATAATATAAATTTGCTACCCAGCAAATGAATCGTATATCGGAGCGAAAAGGAACAATGATACGAACATCAACCCCCCTTTCGGCAGCAGCTAAAATGGCTTTCAGAAAAGCACCAGGAGGTACAAAATAAGGAGTCATGAGCCAAATTCGGTTTTGTGCAGAATTAAATTTTGTTAAAAGGTCAGCTCTAAAAAATTTGCGAAGATGAAAAGACTGATTGCTGCGTATAATACCAGAACTTAATATTTCATTCTGCAAAGAATATAAATTGGGGCTTAAGTAATGCAAAAAAATCTTTGTTGTCCATGCCCATGTGTCTTCAAAGATTTTATGGATTAATATTGCAGGATCACCTGTTAAGCGAATACCAGTTTCACGCCAAAAAAAAGAGGATTTCATTATATTGAGGCTTCCTGTATATATTATTTTTTGATCGATTAAAAAAAACTTTCGATGATTTCTTCGATTTATTCGGTTCAGTGCAATCCATAGTCGATGAGGCGTAAATTTAAAAATCGACCACGACCATAATAATGGATGAAAAATTTTTATTTCGATTCCTGAATAGAGAAATTTTGATAAATACCATTGGATCCAATAGAATGAGCCAATCCCATCCACGACAATTCGTACTTTTACGCCGCGTTTGACAGCTTGCTTTAATGCAAGGTAAAGTTGCTGACCAATCTCATCTGTAGACCAAATATACATTTCAATATCAATAGACAATTTACTTTTTTGTATATCTTGTAGTAGGTCAAAGAAGTAAGAATGTGCTCTAAAATACAATTTTTCTGTTGTTAACGATAAATTACTTTCATTTTTAAGCAACATTATTTTTATTTCCCTTAGAAAGGGATTTTTTTTCTTGAGATGTATTTTGTATATGCAGGTGATTAAAAAGTTTTTTAACTCCAGGAACTTTAGCGGCAGCTGTTTCTGACTCGCGTTTCATTAAAAAATTATCAACAGTTCCTATCAAAGCTACGATACCGTCTTTTATGGAAATTTCAATATCAGAGCTATCAATTTCAGGGTTGCGTTCTAATGCCTTGTAAATATCTTTTTTTATTCTGTCATCTGAGCGTTGCGGCCCTGCAATTCCCAATAAATAAAGAGAATGTTGTTTTGTATCATAAGAATTTTTATGTTCATTTTTTTCAGATGAAAGTTCAATATCTCCAGGTTCATAAATATTTGGGTCGGCTTCATTTATGAATGAAAAATCATCATTATTTTTTTTACGTGTAGAATTTATTTTCTTTTTACTATATTGATTTAACATAATTTTCTCCTAATTTTATTTCTATTAAAAGCGAGCAAAAGACATACCAATAACAATGCTGCAGAGTATCTGCAGCATTAGTAGTTTAGATTGAATTTTCTTATTTATTAATGAAGTGCTACTCGTATTCCTGCTAATGCCTGAGCATCAGTTTTACGATCATCGATATTAGAAAAATCATCACGGAATGCACGTTTGGCGCGGCCTTCTACAAAAATACCCACATCTTTCTCTACAGGAAAATTGAATCCAGCGGCTAATCCAGCAGCGATATGAACGCTATCATTGTCATCGCTAATTCCATCAGCTACAGGCCCTGCAGCGATAGTAAAAAACTTTCCTCCCCAGAGGCGAGCAAAAACTGGTATTTGTATTCTCTCTTTAGTTGCCTGAATGCCTGTTTCAATTCCCCAATTATTACTTATCGCTGCTTCCAGTGAGGCTCCAACTGCTAGATTATCTTCCCTTTCTCCAATTCTTGGTCCCTGTGCAGTACTTGCGGCACTAAATTCAGCACCACTATAGGCACCCACTCTAGTAAAATCTACTGCTGCCTTGCTAGGGCTTTCTAAACTTAAAAATATTGAAATAATAGAAAAGAAAATAATTTTTGTTTTCATAATAAACTCCTTTTTAATAGATCCCAGCTTATACAAAGCAATCGTTATGCCACGGAGTATTTTAAAAAAAAGAAAAATTGCCACAGATGTACCTGAATTACTCTTAAAGCAGAGCTTGTGATACTTGCTTACCTTGATGTTCTTGTAGATTAAATTCGATATGTTCGCTGCATCTTGCTAGGTATTCTCGTCCTAAATCCTCTAATTCTGCTTGCGATAAATATAGTTCAATTTTGGGAAAAATTACTTTTTCTTCGTGTTTTATGTGATGAAAAAAAAGATCATATAAAACATGTAATTTTGCTTCCATTTGTTCACTCCATACCTCTTCATAACGAAGACTTTCTAGGTCCTGAGCTAATAATTCAGCTAGTCTATTTTCTTCGAAAAGTTTTAATGTTTCTATTTTTAATTCTTGAAAATCAAGTAATCTTTCATAAAGAGTTTCTTCTTCTGATTTTGTATGCATTTTAAATTCTTCTAAAAACTTAGTAAAATTTTTTCTTTTTTGTGACGGTGAATTCAACTCGTCTTTTAATGAAAATATTGTTTCTTTAATGATCTTGTGATGATTTTTAATTAAGCTAACAACCGTATTCTGAGAAATAATTTTTCTATTTGTTAACATAATGTCTTAATCCTTACTTTTTAAAAGTTGCAATTTAAGTGCCATCAAAAAGGCATAGGTTTTGCACTTTGAAAAAATAAATTGAGGGTAAAGCATGAGTAAAAAAAGAAAAATCCGTTACGCAGTAATTGGCTTGGGGCATATTGCCCAAAAAGCTGTATTACCAGCTTTTTCTCAAGCAAATGAAAACTCTGAATTGGCTGCACTTGTTTCCAGTGATTCTGACAAATTAGAAGTTCTTAGTAGAAGATACAAGGTAAAAAATTGTTATTCCTATTCAGAATATGCAGCATGTTTGGATAGTGGAAAGATCGATGCCGTTTATATTGCAACACCAAATACAAGACACCATTATTTTGCAGAGATGGCAGCGCGCAGGGGAGTTCATGTATTATGCGAAAAACCGATGGCTACGGACGAAAGAACTTGTATTTCGATGATTGAATCAGCAAGTGAAAATAATATTAAACTTATGATTGCCTATCGTTTACATTTCGATCCTGCAAATTTACGTGCAATAGAAGTAGCTCGCTCCAATCAAATTGGTGAGTTAAGAATTTTTAATTCTATATTTACTATGCAAATCCAAGACAGAAGCAATATCCGTTTAAAGCATGATCTTGGTGGCGGACCATTATTTGATATTGGTATTTATTGTATAAATGCCAGTAGATATCTTTTTAATTCTGAGCCGATGGAAGTGATGGCGATGAGTGCTAATAACGGTGATCGAAGATTTCGTGAGGTAGATGAAATGACGGGTGGAATTATTAGATATCCCGGTAATCGTTTAGCTACTTTTATAACTAGTTTTGGTGCAGCGAGTTCTTCTAGCTATAGTTTAATAGGTACAGAAGGAAGTATACAATTAGAAAATGCCTATAGCTATAATGAGCCAATGAAATTTCAGAAAAAAATAGAAAAAAATATTTTTAAAAAGAAATTTGCAGTACATGATCAATTCGCCTCCGAGCTTTTATATTTTTCTAATTGCATTATCAATAATATTGAACCCGAGCCATCAGGATGGGAAGGGCTTGCTGACATAAAAATCATTCGTGCTTTATTAAAATCGGCTCAAACGGGAGTTGCAATTAAAATTGATTCTATTCAGAAAACAACAAAGCCGAGTCCTATGCAGGAAATTATTCGTGCTCGAGCATCCAATCATTATCCTTTGGTTCACGTATCCAGTCCAAGGGAAAAAAATGTGAGTTAAGAAAATAACATATAGATTTTATTCTTTTAAACTTTGAATAAACTGCTGTTGCTCCTGCTTTAATTCATTAAGAAGAATATACATGCCTGATAATTCATCTTTTTTGACAATTGGTGCCAGTTTTTTTGGGGTATCTGTTGTAACTTTTTTTCTTTTCATTAAATGGGATGGGAGAAAAAATAATAATATACAAAGAAGCGCAAGAATAGATGGACCAGTTAAAGATGCGCTAAAATATAGATGTCCGACATAATCTAATTGAGTCATAGCTGCATTAAATGCAAAAAGAAAAGCAGCGGAAAATAAAATCATTAAAGCCAGTTTAAATAAAGCTATTGTAATTTGTCGTTTTACAGCAAGATTAATTTGATGAATTGTTTCTGGAACTGTTTCTCGCAGTGATAATAAAACTATAGGAGCTATATATGTTGTAAGCAATGTTGTGAGCATTTTAAGTAAAAAATTCATCTTTTTAGTTCTATAAATTCTATAAATGGGTAGAGGGGTTTTAAAATAATCCCCTCCTGCTATTATTTTCTTCTGCAAAGAAACCCTGTAAAAAAGCCAACTGCTGCTGCACCTAGAGCAGTACTAACAGGATAACGTTTTGCAAATGCTATTGATTGTTTCATTGCGTTGCCTGAAATTCCACGTACCTTAGTGAGGAGCTCAGATGTGTTCTCCATGAGTTCTCTAGAGCGCTTTTCGCCATTTAGTCCTCTATCCATTCTTTCTTCTTTTTGGGTTCTCAAGTTGTTATCCATGAAGCTCTCCTTAATTTAAATAATAGTTTTTCCACTACATCTAAAGCAAGCAAGATGCCAATCATTGTTCGAGGGTAGTTGTGGGCTTTGATTTTTCAATATCATTGATTCTTCTGTATAAAGTTTTTCTGTCTATTCCTAAGTCTTTTGCTGTCTTATCTTTTGCGCCATTATTCTTTTTTAAGGCGAATAAAATATATTGATTGGCGAAATTTTCTAAAGTTTTTATTGGCTCATTTGCTGTTTCAAGAGTAGAAAAAATATTTGTAGATTTTTGAGCGTCAACATTACTGGCTTCTGTATTATCAAAATTATCAAAAGTAATATCTTCTATATCAATCATTTGGGTTGAGCATAAAACAACGGCACGTTCGATCATATTTTCTAATTCGCGTACATTCCCGCTCCATTGTTTTTTTAGTAAATGTTCCATTGCATCTTTGGAAAAGCTTGTTATATTTTTTCCGTTCATAATGGAAAATTTCTTAAGAAAAAAATCAGCAAGTGGCAATATGTCTTCTTTTCTTTCTCGCAGAGGAGGAATGGATATCGGAATTACATTTAATCGGAAAAATAAGTCGTCGCGAAATTTTTTTTCTTTTACTTCTTTATGCAAATCTTTATGTGTTGCTGAAATGATACGTACATCAATTGGACGCATTTGATTTTCACCAATTCTTTTGATTTTTCTTTCTTGAAGAACGCGCAAAAGTTTTGCTTGCAACGATAAACTTAAATCGCCAATTTCATCAAGGAAAAGGCTTCCTCCAGCAGCTTCTTCAAAAAGTCCTATTTTCTTTTCATTTGCACCGGTGAATGCACCTTTTGCATGCCCAAATAATTCAGATTCCAAAAGATTTTCAGGAATTGCAGAGCAATTAATGGCAATAAAAGGATAACTGCTGCGACTGCTATTATTATGAATAGCTCTTGCTACTATTTCTTTTCCTGTGCCGGTTTCACCAGATATATAAATACTTGCCATACTATTAGCAACACGTTTTGCTAGGTCCATGGCGCGTAAAAAACCAGGGCTTTTTGCAATAATTCCATCAAAATTTATTCCTTCTTTTGAGGCGACCACGGTTTTAAGAAGTTCGTTTTCCGATTTAATTTTTCGCAAATAAAGTGCGCGTTCAACAGAAACAAGTAATTGCGGAAAGTGAAGCGGTTTTACCACAAAGTCATAGGCTCCTGCCTGAATGGCTTTTGCAGCAGCTTCTGCACTTTTTTGTGCGGTAATTAATATTATTGGAGCCGTAACTCCAAGTTCTTTTGCGCGTTCTGTAAATTCA